>Ga0209385_1000689_pt1 | contig 13895 bp, 10 predicted proteins | sample NGEPerB_FD_184506 | JGI IMG/M metagenome (GOLD analysis project Ga0209385, IMG submission 184506) | Arctic peat soil microbial communities from the Barrow Environmental Observatory site, Barrow, Alaska, USA - NGEE PermafrostAB12-B... | ecosystem: Environmental > Terrestrial > Soil > Wetlands >... | reverse complement strand
ACAGCGCGGGTGTCAGGATTGCCGCGCCGGCATAGACGAAGGGCGCCATTTCGCGCTCAGCCCGGCGGCGCAGCCGACCGTCGGCGGCAAAAGCGAAATCGCCGCGCCCGGCATAGCCGATGCTGCCGGTGGTGGGGGCGAGCAGCAGCAGGGCGTCCATGGCAATGGGATCGAAGGCCTCCGCCAGACGCGCGAGATTGGGCGCAACGCCGTCGATCCAGAGCGTGTCGGAATTGATGGTGAAGAACGGCGCGCCGCCCAGCTCGGTCAGCGCCTTCACCACCGCGCCGCCGGTGCCGAGCAGCAGACCGCGCTCGTCGGAGATCACGATCTGCGGCTTGGCGCGCGTGGCCAAGTGACGCTCGATCTGCTCGGCGAAGTGATGCACGTTGACCACCGCGCGCTCCACGCCGGCGCCGGCCAGCCGGTCGAGCACATGGTCGATGAGCGCCTTGCCGCCGACCTCGACTAGCGGCTTCGGCATGCGCTCGGTGAGCGGGCGCATACGGGTGCCCAGGCCCGCCGACAGCACCATGGCTTTTTTTGGCGTCGGGATCATGCGCTAGACCGTTTTCAGCGCCGGTACGTTGACGCGATACCAGGCGGCCAGCGGCGCCAGCGCCGGATGCGCCAGCGAACGCTGCAAATAGCCCCATACCCGCGGCATGTGACGCAAATATTGCGGCTTGCCGTCGCGGGCGTCGAGGCGGGCGAAGATGCCGAGGATCTTGGAGGCGCGCTGGGCGGCCAGCGTCGCGTAAACCTTGGCGAAAGCCGGCGCGTCGAAAGCGGGATCGGCCGCGCGCCGCGCGCGGGTGTAGCGCGACAGCAGCGCGATCTCCATCATCTTCGGCACGTCCACGCGCGCGTCCTGCAACAGCGAGGCGAGGTCGTAGGCGGGGGGGCCCATCACCGCGTCCTGGAAATCGAGCAGGCCGATGCGCGCGACACCCTCGCGTTGCGGCAGCCACAGCAGATTGGGCGAATGATAATCGCGCAGCACCCAGATCGCGGGCTCCGCGAACGCCGGCGCCAACGCGTCGCGCCAGAGCGCGACATAAGCGTCGCGCATGGCGGGCGCCGGCTTGGCGTCGAGCCGCGGCAGATACCAGTCGACCAGCAGCTCGGCCTCGATCAGCAACGCCTCCAGGTCGTAGCGCGGCAAGGCGTAATCGACGCCCGGCTCGACCGGCAACACATCGGGCAGCGGCGCGCGATGCAGCGCCGCCAGCAGATCGGCCGCCACTTCGTAGCGCGCCTCGATCGGAGCCGGCGGATCGCCAGCCACCACCAATTCATTGCCGAGATCCTCGATCAGCAACAGCCCGGCCGCGCGGTCGGCGGCAAAGATTCCCGGCGCGGAAAGCCCGCGCGCGCGCAACGCCTGCGCCATGGCGACGAACGGCGTCACGTTTTCGGCGAGATGCGCGATCGCGCTATAGGGCTTGCCGTCACGCACCGGCGGTCCGTCCGGCCGCTTCGGCGAATTCATCAGGATATAGCTCGCGCCATCGAGCGTGAGCCGCTCGTAAGCGCGCGTGGAGGCGTCGCCCTGGACGTATTGCCGCCTCGCCTCGCCGAAGCCGGAGCGGGCGAGGAACGCCCGGATGATGGCGATCCGCTCGGCGCGCGGCGCAAGCGCGCCATAGCCGGTGACACGCGCGTTGCGGAAGCTCGGGCCCTGCTGCGGCGACAAGGTCAACGCAATGTCGAGCCGGTCGGCGGGGAGGAAACCGGCGGCGCGGTCCGGCCATTCCAGCAGCGTCACCGCGCCGGGTGCGATGTCCTCGAAGCCGAGCTCGGCGAGTTCGGCCGGCCCGGACAGCCGGTAGAGATCGGCGTGCACCAGTGGAAAGCGCGGCAGCTCATAGCTCTGCATCAGCGTGAACGTGGGGCTCGGCACCTCGACGGTCTGGTCGCCGGCGAGATAGCGGATCAAGGCGCGGGCGAAGGTGGTCTTGCCGGCGCCGAGGTCGCCGGACAGCGTCAGCAGGTCGCCCGGCTCGAGCGCGACGGCGATGTCCATCATCAGCCGGCGCGTGGCCTCTTCGTCGGCGAGCGCCACCGTGAAGCTGAAGCCGCCGGAGGTGGTGGGGAACATCGAATCATCCGCCCTGTACCGTCATCTTATAAGCGGCGCCGGTAGTGGTGGGCCAGATGAGGGGCCGCCGCGGGGGATAAGCGTACGGTTACGACCGTCATCAAGATTCGCCGAAAGTTCCAATTTCCTCGCGGTTTCGATGCTGGCTATTTAGAGGGCATTCACTCTATTTGCTAACTGCAACTTATTGCTGACGCCCTAGAGTTCACAACCAAACCGAACGAGTTGGCGTGGGGATTCAGCAATGGCGGACGACTCTCGTAAGCACCTCAAGCGTAACTTCGGCATGTTTGTGCTCGCGGTCATCTTTGCTGGAGCGGCCGGCATTGGCTCAGCCTATTCGGACGAGCTTGTTTTGCAGGGCTCGACCACATTTACGATGGCAGTAGCACAGCCCTATGCGAAGGCGGTGGAAGCTCAAACCGGACTGCACCTCGAAGTCATCCCAAACAAATCGAACTTCGGGCTCATGGCCCTGTTTGAGCACAAAGCCGATCTGGCAATGATTTCGACGACGCTTGAGCGCGAGCTGAAAATCTTGCGCCGGAGCAACCCCGACCTTCCGTTCCAGAGGTTGCGGGCCTTTGAGATTTCCCGGACTCACGCCGCCTTCGTTATTCATCCGAGCAATCCCATTCGAAAGGCTCGTCTGCAGGACATCGGCAAAATCCTTACCGGCGAGATTTCCAATTGGCGGCAGCTAGGCGGCCCGGACTTGCCGATCCGGATCGTAGCCGTTCGTGAAGGCGGTGGTGCGCTTGCCTCAGTCGAGTCAAGGCTATTGGACGGAGCACACATCTCGGCTCGCGACGTGATCCGAGTCCAAGTGGGCACGCAGACTGTAAAAGTGGTGGCGCAGGAACCGGGAGCCCTCGGGATAACCCTGCTCGCAATTGTGAAGTCGAGCTCCGCCGTCGAGCTGGTGACAGACGAACCGATCGAGCAGGTTTTGAACTTGGTTAGTTTGGATGATCCATCGCCGAACGCCGTAGCAGCCATCGAAGCGTTTCGCCGAATGGCAAAACAAGGCAGCTAGGGAAGTCGCGCAGATGCTCTCCCGCCTTTGGGCCCTGGTTCGTTACGGCATTGCAGCCAAACTTTACCTTCTCACCGCTATTTCCGTTGTAGCCTTGGCTGTGCTTGCCACTGCATCGATCCACTTCGCCAGTCAAACCAAATTCGCTGCGGGGCGGCTCTACCGGGAAGGAGTGGTGGGAATTGAGAAAGTCACTCAGCTTGAGGTTTTGTTCGAGCAGCATCGCGCGCTCATAACGGCGGCGCCCGCAGAATTCGACCGAGGCCGTCTTCAGAAAACTCGACAGGCCGTTGAGGCGGTAACTGCGCGCATAGAAGCAAGTATCCATGCAGAAAGCTCGCAACGGGAGGCCGCTAGCGAGGCCTTGTTGTCTCGGATCGCCAGAGAAGTCCCCAAGCTGACGGTGTCGGGGGATCGCGTTTTGATGCTCGCCGACAACTTCGCTCAAGATAAAGCTCTTGAAGTAAGCCAAGGCGACTACTCGCAATCCGCCGATAAAATTCAGAAAACTTTGACGGGCTGGTACCAGCAACAATTGGGAGCTGTGGATCGCGAGGTCAACGGCCTGTCGAAGGCCGCGAATGACTTGACTTGGTGGGTCATCGCAGCCGCCCTGACAGCTTTCGTGCTGATTGGACCGGTTACTTTATGGGCTGAACATCGCATTCTGAGCCGGCTCGGCAAGATGACGGCTGTCATGCATCGATTACACAATAATGAACTTGCAGTTGATGTGCCGTTTACCAAAGCCCTCGACGAAATAGGCGACATCGCTCGCTCGATCGACGCGTTTAAAAGCAACGCGGTCGCTCTTGAATTGACCCATCTTCAGTTAGATGCAGCTTTGAACAATATGGCACAGGGGCTGTGCATGTTCGATGCCGCTCAGCGCTTGATCGTCTGCAATAAGCGATATGCCGATTTATATGGATTGAATGAGCAGCAGACCCGGCCTGGTACGACGTTGCGCGCGATCCTGCAGCACCGGATTGCCATGGGTAGCGCGCCGGAGGATCATGAAAGCTACACCAAAGACCGACTCAACGAAGTATCGATCAACAAGCCCTATCAGATCATAAATAGATTGCGTGACGGACGTTACGTCTCCGTCGTGCATCGGCCGATGGCGGACGGCGGATGGGTGGCGACTCACGAAGACGTGACAGATGAAATGCGCCGCAAGGAGTCGTTCCGGCTGCTATTCGACAATAACCCGGTGGCGATGTGGGTCTTTGATCGTGAAACTCTTCGCTTCCTGGCGGTCAATGCCGCCGCTGTCGCGCGTTACGGATACAGCCGCGAACAATTTCTGACGATGAAAGTCACCGACATTCGGACCGGGGATGAAGAGAGCTCCGCAGCGTTTCTTCGTATGATACCGGATTCTCAAAACGAGGAATACATCGGGGAACACAAACGGGCCGACGGAACGAAAATGCATGTCTCCGTCTACTCTAGAACATTAAATTACGAGAATCGAGAAGCTCGACTGGTGGCGCTCAACGATATTACCGACCGCAAGCTGGCCGAGGACGATCTTCACCGCACGAAACGATTTCTCGATGCGGTGATCGAAAACGTTCCAATGCCGATTATGGTGAAGACCGCCAACGACAGTCGCTTTACGTTGCTCAACAAGGCCGGCGAAGAGCTATTCGGATTTGGCCGCGACCTTGTTATCGGCAAAACCCCGTACGATGTATACGACGAAAAACGCGCTGATTTTGTTGTAGCCCAGGACAGGAAATCTTTGCTCTCCGATCACGCGATCATTATTCCCGATCATCCAATTCCTTCATCCGAACGGGGAGTTCGGCTCATCGCCGCGAAGAAGGTTGCTATTCGAGGAAGCGACGGGCAAGCAGAATATGTTCTGACCTTGATCGATGATGTGACGGAGCGCAGGGAGGCGGAGCAACGCATCGTGCGTATGGCGCATTATGATACGCTAACCGACCTGCCCAATCGGGCAACCTTTAACGAAACTTTGGACGCCACGATCAACCGTGCGACGACGACTGGCGAACTGTTTGCCGTTCTGAGCATTGATTTTGACGGCTTCAAAGAGATCAATGACACTTACGGACATATGGTTGGCGATGGACTCCTGCGTGAAATCGCCCGTCGTCTGCAAGCCGCTGCCGGAGAAACCTTCCTTGCGCGCCTCGGCGGTGACGAGTTCGCAGTCATTTTGGCGGGAGGTGCGCAACCAGCGGGCGCAGCAGTGCTCGCCGAGCGCCTGCTCGCGACTCTTTTGGACGATTTTAATATTGAAGGTCACTGCCTAAAATTAGGCATGAGCATCGGGGTTGCGATCTATCCGGCCAACGGCACCGACGCGAAAATACTCATGATTAACGCCGATGCCGCCCTTTATCGTGCCAAAGCCGAAACGCGTGGGATGGCGATGTTCTTTGAACCCGAAATGAGCGCCCGGCTACACGAGCGGTACGCCCTGCAAGAGGATTTGCGCTCAGCCATCGATCGTGGCGAACTGCTGTTGCACTATCAGCCGCAGGTGAAAATGTCAGGCGAAACCATCGGGTTTGAAGCACTGGCCCGCTGGCAATGTCCAAAACGCGGCATGGTCCCACCCGGTACGTTTATCCCTATCGCCGAAGAGAGCAGTCTCATCATCTCGGTGGGCGAATGGGTTCTGCGCGAGGCCTGTCGCGAAGCCGCATCCTGGCCGCGGCCGCTGACCATTGCGGTCAATATCTCTCCGATCCAGTTTCGCCATGGCGACCTGCCAAGGCTCATCCATTCAATCCTGCTTGAAACCGGCCTTGCTCCGGCCCGCCTCGAACTTGAAATTACCGAGAGCGTGATGATTAACGACTTCTCGCGCGCGGTATCAATCCTCAATCAGCTGAAGTCGCTCGGCGTAAAGATTGCAATGGACGATTTCGGAACCGGATATTCTTCCCTATCGTATCTGCAGTCTTTCAGGTGTGACAAGATCAAGATCGATCGTGTCTTTATTTGCGACTTGGAAGACAACTACCACTCCAGATCAATCGTGCGTGCCGTCATCGGTCTCGGCCAAAGCCTTGATCTGCCGATTCTGGCGGAAGGCGTCGAGACAGAAGCCCAGCATACGTTCCTCGTAAAGGAAGGTTGCGACGAGGTTCAGGGTTATCTAACCGGTCGGCCGCTGCCGATTGCGGACTATGCAGGTGTCGTCGGGCGAAAATTGATTGCGGCGGCGCTTGCCCGTGCGGTTTGATAGCGTGGCGGCGATGTTGACCATCAGCCGGCGCGTGGCTTCTTCGTCGGCGAGCGCTACCGTGAAGCTGTAGCCGCCGGGTATTAACGCATTCAGAAATTCGTATTGTGAATTTCCAGCGGGCGCCCGGTCGGGCGGGCACTCGCCGCTGTCGGTGTGGCGGCTGCGGTATTTGGGCGACTGAACACGATCTTGCAGGCGGGGCTGAGCTGCCGCTTGTTCTGGACAAGGCATTGCGCCACCCGCGTCTCATCGGGAATGGCGTTCTGGCAAAGCCGCATCGCATCCGGCGTACAGGCATCCGCATCCTGTTGCGTGTAGGCGATGGCTGGGAGCGGAGCTATGATCGTGATGAGTGAAGCGATAGCACACAGTTTGAGCATGAAATTGCACTCCAATCTGGGGTGTCAACGGCCGGCGTCGGAAATTGTTCCCGAAAGCAAGCATTTAGGGCTACGCACAAAGTTTCATTATGAATCTGTCGTCCTGGCTCATGGCGGCGCGGCCGCGCACGCTCAGTCTTTCGATCACGCCGGTGGCGGTCGGCACGGCGCTGGCGTGGGCGGTGGACCGGCAGATTCATTGGCCGGCGGTGCTGGCGGCGCTGCTCGGCAGCATGTGCATTCAGCTCGGCACCAACCTGCACAACGACGCGGTCGATTCCGAACGCGGCGGCGACGGGCCCGATCGCGTCGGACCGCCGCGCGTGACGGCGTCCGGCCTGTTGAGCGGGCGCAACGTCAAACGCGGCGCGGCGGCGTGTTTCGCCGCGGCGGCGCTCATGGGGCTTTATCTGGTCGCCGTCGGCGGCTGGCCGATTCTCCTGCTCGGCATCCTGTCGATCGCCTCAGGCTGGGCCTATACCGGCGGCCCGCTGCCGATCGCCTATACCCCGCTGGGAGAATTGTTCGTGATCGCCTTCTTCGGCGTCGGCGCGGTGGGCGGCACCTATTGGCTTTGCACCGCCGATCTCGGCGCGCCGGCGCTGGCGGCCGGTCTGGCGCTCGGCCTGTTGACCGGGGCCGTTCTGCTGGTCAACAATTTCCGCGACGTCGAAGCCGATGCACGGGTGGGACGCCGGACGCTCACCATCGTGGCGGGGCCGCAGGGGACGGGCTGGATTTTTGCCGGGCTGATGTTGCTGCCGTATACGCTGTTGCCGCTGATCGGCCGTGCCCTGCCGCACGGTCATGTCTGGCCTGCGCTGATCACATTACCGCTGACACTGGCATTGATTTACCGTTTCATACGCGAGCCGTGCGGCCGCGGCTTTAATCGGATTTTGCTATGGACCGTGCAAATCCAAATGTTGTTTAGCCTGCTGCTCAGCGCCGGATTGGTTCTGTGATGTAGATCAATGCATTCGCATAGATTTACTATACTAAAAAAATTGTAGAACTTGCGTCGGCCTTCGAGCGGAGTACATTGCAGCCATGACACTGCGCAAAGGCATTTACGTCGTTCCCACCGACGGCTGGTATATCGAGCGCACGGTCTGGTTGATCGCCGGCGTGGTTCTGCTGACCAGCACGCTGCTGGCGGTGCTGGTCAATCCGCTGTGGATTTTCGGGGTCATCGCCACCGGACTTGTCTCCATCAATGTCGCGCTGACCGGGTTCTGCCCGATCGGCAATGGGCTCCGCCTGCTCGGTTTCAAGGCGCGGCTTGGCACGAGCGCGCCGACGCGCTGGAACCTTTATTTCCTGCAGACCGACAGCTGGTATCTCGAGCGGCGCATCTACGTCACGGTCGGGGTCAATATTACACTCGGCTCGATTCTGTTCCTGGCGCACAGCCCGTGGTGGGGCCTGTTCATCGGCTTCGTCGGCACCGCCATGGTCTGGTTTGCCGCGACCGGCCTCTGCATCCTGGCCAATATATTGTACTGGATCGGCGCCGAACCGCGGCTCAATCCGGGCGCGCTGCGTTCAAGCGGCATCGGCGCCAAGCACGCCTGACACCTTCCCGCTGCTGCATGGAACTACGGCTTCGGCTTCCACTCGCGCGCCAATTTCTGCGCTTCCGCGATCTGTGCGGGAGTCATGAGCTTCGCGACGAGGTCTCGCTGTATGGCCGAATCGTGGTCGCCCTGAGCGGCTGACAAGCTGAACCACATGTACGCGACGACATAATCCTTTGGCACGCCTCTGCCGGAAACGTACAAGCCGCCGAGGCTATTCTGCGCAGCGACACGGCCCTGTTCCGCAGCGAGGCGAAGCCACTTCGCCGCCTCAGCGAAATTCTGCGAACCACCCTTGCCCATTTCATACATGAAGCCGAGACGGGTCTGCGCCAATGCATCGCCTTGTTCGCCGGCGAGGCGATACCACTTCGCAGCCTCGCTATAATCCTGCGGCACGCCCTCACCCGTTTCATGCATGTAGCCGAGCGCAGACTGCGCTATTGCATTGCCTTGTTCAGCCAATAAGCGAAAAAGCCGCAGGGCCGTCCGGTAGTCGTGTCTTTCACTCGCAGCAACGGCATCCTCGAGCGGCCCGGCAACAGCGGTACCCGCCATCGCAACAAGCATGAGCGATGCCGTCAGCATTGCACGCAGCAGTTTCGTGTAATGGCTCTGCATTGTCGGCTTCGAACGCCCGATTGCGGCGAGTGGCTAACTGTTGCTTACGATCATCAATTTATCGACACGGGCCTAAGTCGTCACGCCGCTGTCTGCTTGGCTTCCTGCACGGTCGGGAACACGCAGGTCACCGTGGTGCCCTGCCCGAGCGTGGAGTCGATCGTCACCGTGCCGCCGTGCAGCTCGACGAACGAGCGCACCAGCGAGAGCCCGAGGCCGGTGCCGCGGTGCTGCGAGCCCATCGAGTCGGTCTCGAACCAGTCGAACACCTTGTCCTTCGCCTCCGGCGGAATGCCGGGGCCGTGGTCGGTGACCGTGAACACCACCGCGTCGGTGCGCCGCTCGGCGGAGAGCGTGACGGTTTCGCCCGGCGGAGAAAAGCCGACCGCGTTGGACAACAGGTCGAACAGAATCTGCCGCAGGCGCCGCTCGTCGGCGGTGAAGCTGCCGATGCCGGGCGCGGCGCGAATGTCGAGCGCGATGCCGTCCTTCACCAGCCGGTCCTGTACGCCCTCGGCCGCCTCCTCCATGCTGGCGCGGATGTCGACATCGCCCAGGTTGAGCGACATGGCGCCGGCGTCGATGGTGGCGAGGTCGAGGATGTTGTTGATGAGCGCGAGCAGTGCATTGGTCGAGGCCGTGATGTAGCCGAGATATTCGCGCTGCTTGTCAGTGAGCGAGCCGAACGCCGGATCGCCGAGGAAATGCGCGAAACCGATGATGTTGGTGAGCGGCGAACGCAATTCGTAGGACACGTGGTGCACGAAATCGATCTTGATGGCGTCGGCGGCCTCCAGCGCCTCGTTCTTGTCGCGCAGCGCGCGCTCGACGTTGACCGTGTCGCTGACGTCCTGGAAGGTGACCAGCGTGGCGCCGTCGGGTAGCGGCATGGTGGTCATGTCGATCATCATGCCGTCGCGCCGCTCGATGCGCGCGACGATCGGCTCGCGGTTGTCGATCGCGGTCACCGCGTCGCGTAAATTGCGCCACACCGTATTGTCGTCATGCATCGCCTGCGCCCAGGCGGTCACCGCTGCCACGTGGGGGTGCTGGTCGAGCGCCTCGGGGCTAAGTTTCCACATGCGCTGAAACGCCGGATTGTGCAGCCGCACGCGGCCGTCGCTGCCGAACACCGCGACCGCTTCGGCCAGGTGATCGAGCGTCTCGCTCTGCACCTTGATCAGCGCGTCGTAGCGGCGGTGCATGGCGAGGCGCTCGGTGACGTCGTCGTAAAGATAAGTGACGCCGCCCTCCGGATTGGGCGCGGTGACCACGCGTAGCGTGCGGCCGTCCGGCAGGTGCCACATTTGCTCCTGCGGCTCGACCGCGCGATAGGCCTCGTAAAGCTGCTGCTTCCACAGCCGGAAGTCCTGCTCCTCGGGTAGCTTGCGGTCGGCGCGCAGGGTGTCGAGCACGGAACTGTCGGTCGGCGTCTGGTCGAGTAAGCCGGCGTCGAGTTCGAACAGCGAGCGGAACGCCGCGTTGTAGAAGATCAGCTTGCGGTCGACGTTGAAGATGGCGACGCCGGTGGCCAGCTGGTCGAGCACGCGGCGGTGCGCCTCGATCATGCGCGCGAGCTCGGCGCGCATGGCCTCCACCTCGGTGGCGTCGATTGCCATGCCGGCGCTGCCGGCGCTGCTCGGCGCGTCCACCACGTCGAAGATGCGGCGCTGGCCGGCGGCGATGGCCGGCAGCCGTTCGCAATAAAGGCCGCCGTCGGCGCGCCCATCGTTGAGCTTTGCGCGGGCGGCGCGGTCGAGCAGTTCCAGCTCGCGCTCCACCGCATCGGAGGCGTCCTCGGCGTCCACCGCGCGGGCGTATGCCGCATTCACGAAGATCAGCTGGCCATCCGAGTTGCGCGCCCACACCGGGGCGGGCAGCGAATTGAGCAGCGTCTTCATGCTCTCGACGTCGCCCATCAGCCGGTCGTGGCGGGCGGCAAGGTCCATGAGCTCGCTCTCGATGCCACTGACGTCGCGCAGGCGCAGCACCGCGCGCCCCGCCACCGCGCGTCCTTCCGCTTCGAGCGGACGGCCGGCGCTGGTGGTGAGCGTCATCACGAAGCCGCGGCCGTCGCTGCGCAGCGTGTCGACCGCGTGCTGCATGCGTTGTGCCGCCGCCGGCTCTAGCCAGGCGCCGAAGGCGAGCACGCGCTCCGGCACGGAACCCGACACGACGATGCCGGTATCGCCGAAAATTTCTGGCTCGTCGCTGCCCGCGGCCCAGGCCACTAGCACCTGCGGCTGCGACAGCAGCAGCGTCTTGAGCCGGTCGATTTCGGCGCGCAGCGCCATGGTTTCGTCGTGCGCCACGGTTTCAATCGTGGCGGCTGCTTTGCGCGTGCGCAACAGCACGATGGTGGCGAGTACCGCGAAGCAGAGCAGCCCGAAAGTCAGCGTGAGGGTGGCGACCTGCTGGCGGCTCAACACCGTGACGGCGCGGATCATGTCCTCGACGAGGCTAAAGGCCGCGCTCCCGTCGGCGCGGGCCGGCGTGCTGAGCGCGCTGCAAAGCGTTGCAAAAACGAAGGCGGCGAGGAATCCGCCCCGCCGCGGACGAGAACGCAGCCTCTCGTTCGCCGTCCGGATCGTCTCCGGCATTCAGACCTGCCCCAGGAATGCGAGCGGCGTCCGCCGCGCCGTTCGCGAATCGCAGGACTTTACCCCCAAGGGGAATCATGCCGAAAGAGTCCAGATCGTGAACGCGGGCTGGATTGGCCGCTAGTTATGGTTTTGTTTGCGCATGACCTTATCCGAAAACCGGTACCCATCCCCGATCAAGTCGAGGACAAGCTTTTCGGGGTCATGCGCCCGCTATTTCAGCGCTTGCGCCCGCTTCGCCATGTCTTCGACGCTGATGCGGCCGAGCACGGACGAAAATGTGCGCTCTGCTTCGACCAGCGCCGGCTTCACCACGTCATTGACCAGCGCCGAGTTGGGCAGCGGCGGATCGTCGGCATCCTCGGCGGTGCTGGCGGCGCGCAGGATGTCCGCCGCGCTGATGCGGCGGTGCTCGCGCGCGAGCTCGTAGCCGCCGTGCGGTCCGCGTACACCGCGCAGGATGCCTTCGCGCACCAGCGCCTGCAAAACCGGTTCGAGATGGCGTGACGGAAGCTTATGGCGCGCCGCCAGCGCCTTGGCCGAGACCGGCCGGCTGCGGGCGTTGATCGACACATCGATCACGGCGGCAATGGCAAGAATGCCCTTGCGGGACACCAGCGGCATGAAGGGCACCAGTCGCAACTAATTTTAACGGTAATAGGCTACAGTCGGCCATCCGTCTAGCCGAAAACAAATAAAGCTAATTTCAACCTCCGGTGGAACCGAACCCTCCTGTTCCGCGAGTGGTTTCGTCGAGCGATTCGACCTCACGCAATTGCGCGCGCGCCACGGTTGCAACCACCAACTGCGCGATCCGCATGCCGCGTGTAATCGCCACCGCTTCGCCGCCGAGATTCACCAGCAGCACCTGTATTTCGCCGCGGTAATCGGCATCGATAGTACCGGGCGCGTTGAGCACGGTGAGCCCGTGCCGCACGGCGAGGCCGGAGCGCGGCCGCACCTGCGCCTCAGTGCCGGGCGGCAGCGCGACGGCGATACCGGTGGGAATGAGCGCGCGCGCGCCGGGCGCAAGCGTGAGCGGGCTGTCTGCCGGCACCGCGGCGACCAGATCGAGGCCGGCGGCGAGCGCGCTCTGGTAGGACGGCAGTGGCAGGTCTTTGCCGTGCGGGAGGCGTGTGATGCGCACGTCGATCGTCATGCAAGAAGTCTTTCCTCGGTCATTCCGGGGCGCGCGTCAGCGCGAACCCGGAATCCAGAAGCATGCACAGAGCTTGTATCTGGATTCCGGGTCCACCGCTTCGCGGTGTCCCGGAATGACAGGGTAAAATATTTCCGCTCATTTCGTCGCAATCTCCTTGGCGATGCGCGCGATCAGCATCGCCGCCACGTCCTCTTTCGTTTGCGGCGGCCAGGGCTCGATGTCCTGCGCGGTCACCAGTTGAATCGTATTGTGGTCGCCACCCATGATGCCGGTGGCCGGCGAGACGTCGTTGGCGAGGATCCAGTCGCAGCCTTTGGCAACGAGCTTGGCCTTGGCATTGGCGGCGACGTTTTCGGTTTCGGCGGCAAAGCCGATCACCAGCTTCGGCCGCTGGGTTTTTCGTTTGGCGATGGTGGCGAGGATGTCGGGATTTTCAATGAGCGACAAGTCGGGCGTCGCCTGGCCGGCCTTCTTCTTGATCTTCTGCTCGCCCGCTTGCGCCACGCGCCAATCGGCGACCGCGGCGGCGAAAATCGCCACATCGACCGGCAGCGCGCGTTCCACCGCTTGCAGCATCTCGCGTGCGGTAACGACATGCACGACGGTCACGCCCGGCGGGTCGGGCAAATTCACCGGCCCGCTCACCAGCGTCACATCGGCGCCGGCGCGCGCCGCCGCCGCGGCAATGGCGTGGCCCTGCTTGCCGGACGAGCGGTTGGCGATATAGCGCACCGGATCGATCGGCTCGTGGGTCGGGCCGGAGGTAACCAGCACGCGCTTAGCCTTAAGCGGCTGCGTCGTTTCGCTCGCGAGCAATTTCTCGATCGCGGCGGCGATCTCCAGCGGTTCGGCCATGCGCCCCATGCCGCGTTCGCCCGCTTCCGCCATCTCGCCTTCGTTCGGGCCGATGAGCGCGACGCCGTCGGCGGCAAGCTGCGCGAGATTGCGCTGCGTCGCCTTGTTCGCCCACATGTGCGGGTTCATCGCCGGTGCGAGAAGTATCTTCGTTCCGGTTGCCAGCAGCACGGCGGTGGCGAGATCGTCGGCGTGACCGCCGGCGAGCTTCGCCATCAGGTCGGCGGTGGCCGGCGCCACCACGACCAGATCGGTTTCGCGCGCCAGCCGAATATGGCCGACGTCGAACTCAGCCGTTGGATCGAACAAATCGGTGAACACGCGCTCGCCGACA
>Ga0209385_1000688_pt1 | contig 13921 bp, 15 predicted proteins | sample NGEPerB_FD_184506 | JGI IMG/M metagenome (GOLD analysis project Ga0209385, IMG submission 184506) | Arctic peat soil microbial communities from the Barrow Environmental Observatory site, Barrow, Alaska, USA - NGEE PermafrostAB12-B... | ecosystem: Environmental > Terrestrial > Soil > Wetlands >... | reverse complement strand
CAATCCCGGTCGCACGCCGACGGTGCTCGTCGACGCGGGGGCCAACGCCGAGTGCACGCCCGAGATGTTGGTGCAGTTCGCCCAGATGGCGTCGGCCTTCGTCCAGGCCCACTACGCGGTGAAGAGCCCCAGCGTTGGACTGCTCTCGATCGGTGAGGAGTCCTCCAAGGGCACGCCGCTCGTGAAGGAGACCCACCAACTGCTCGCCGCCGAGCCGGGCCTGCACTTCGTTGGCAACGTCGAGGGCCGCGACCTCATCCCTTCACGCGTCGACGTCGTCGTGACCGACGGCTTTACCGGCAACGTGGCGCTCAAGACGCTCGAAGGGGCGCTCAAGTTCATTTTCGCGACCGTCCTCGGTGCCGTGGGAACCAACGACGCCACCAAGGCCGCGGGCGACGTGCTCTTTGAGTATCTGCTACCGATCGCCAGTCAACTGACGCCCGAGAATCAGGGTGGCGCCATGTTGCTGGGTCTCAACGGCATCTGCGTCATCAGCCACGGTTCGAGCAACGCGACGGCCATAATGAACGCACTGCGCGTCGCCGGCGAAATGGACCGCGACGGCGTGGTGGAGAAGATGCGCCTCACTATCCGACCTGATCAGGACTGAGAAGCGGGCCCACCTGGGTGGATGCTCGGTATTCTAGAGCAGCAACACAAAGGAGTGGCTATGACCGCTGACGCAGTAAACTCATCCTCTCTCGACCGGGCCCAAGTTTTGGACCTGGTTCGCGAACAACTGGCCGAAATCCTTGAGAAGAGCCCCGCCGATATTGGTGAAGACGTTCCCTTCGCCGACCTCGGCGCGGACTCCTTGGCGCTGATCGAACTCGTTGAGGCGCTCGAGGAGAACTTGGCGACCCACGTCGCAGGCTTTCACATCGACGACGAGGACCTCGAAAATCTCCTGTCGGTGCGCGACGCCGTTGACTACGTGTCGGCCAAGTTGCAGGTGGCCTGACGAGGTCCGTGAGCCTGTTGCTCTCGCCCCTTGATTCGTTAGCCGAACAACTGGGACTCGGTCCCGGCAGTGCGCTGCTGGCCGTGGCCGTGACCCACTCGAGTTACGCCGCCGAGCACGACTGCGACTCGAACGAACGACTCGAGTTCCTCGGCGACGCCGTCGTCGATCTCGCCGTCGCGGACCTCATCGTGACCGAGTACCCCGCGCTCGACGAAGGGTCCGGGTCGCTCGTGCGTTCGCGCGTCGTGAACGAGGCGTCGCTCGCGAGCGCCGCACTGCGCATGGACCTCGGCAGTTTTATCCGCGTCGGTCGTGGTGAGGTGAAGTCGCACGGACTCGAACGCCCGTCACTACTCGCCGACGCCTTCGAAGCCGTCGTCGCGGCGCTCTACCTCGAGCGCGGTTACGAAGCCGCCAAGACGTTCGTGCACGACATGCTGCGTGACGACGTCGACGCCGCGGCGCAGAGCCCCGACGACGTCGACCCCAAGACCCGCCTGCGCCAGTGGGCCGAGGCGACGGGTCTCGGCACGCCGGTCTACGAGGTCGCCGCGCAGGGTCCCGCGCACCAGACGACGTTCGACGCGACCGTGCGGGTCGGACCGTCACTTCGCGCGCAGGGCTCGGGTCGATCGAAGAAGAGTGCCGAGACGCAGGCCGCGCGCGCGGCGTGGGAGCGACGAGATGCCTGAACTGCCCGAAGTCGAGACCGTGCGCGCGTCACTGGCGCGTGACCTCATTGGCAAGAAGATCAAGTCCGCGGCCGTCACCAACGGTCGCGTCGTTCGCCGCCACAAGACCGCCAAGGACTTTCGCGCGCTCGTCGAGGGTCACACCATCAAGTCCGTGCAGCGCCTCGGCAAGAACCTGATCATCGGCTTCGACAACGCGACGCACCTGGTGATCCATCTCGGCATGAGCGGTCAGCTGCTGCGCGCGAAGGGCCCCAAGGACCCCAAGCCCAAGCACACCCACGTCGTGTTCAGCTTCGCCCAGGGCGGCGAGTTGCGCTACGTCGACCCGCGGACCTTTGGCGAACTGTACGTCTCGCTACCGCCCAACGAGGGCGAGGAGGTGGAGATCTCCAAGTTCGCGCGACTCTCGATCGGCGGGGAGGGGCTGACGCTGCGCCACCAGATCCCCGAGCTCGCGCACCTGGGGATCGACCCCTTCGAGGACCAGATCGGCTGGGACCGGTTCGCCGCGATCCTGCGCAGCCGCTCGACGACCTTGAAGGTCGTGCTCACCGACCAGGACATCATCGCCGGACTGGGCAACATCTACGCCGACGAGACCCTCTACGCCTCGGGGCTGCGCTACGACCGGCCGGCCGAATCGCTCTCGACGATCGAGATCCGACGTCTCCACCGGGCCATCACCGAGATCCTCACCGACGCCATCAAGTACGGCGGATCGACGCTCGCCGACGAGCAGTTCGTCGACCCCGACGGCAAGCCCGGGACCTATCAGCAGTTCCATCAGGTGTACAACCGCGAAGGGTTGCCGTGCTTCCAGTGTCGCCAACCCATCAAGCGCGTCACGGTGCGCCAACGTTCCACCTTCTTTTGCGAGAAGTGTCAGAGCTAGCCACGGGAACGAGGTCGGAAGGTTGCTAGCGTCTACGCGTGTTTCTTAAGCGATTGACCATGAAGGGCTTCAAGTCCTTCGCCGACAACACCATCCTCGAATTCGAGCCCGGCGTGACGGCAGTGGTCGGTCCCAACGGTTCGGGAAAATCCAACGTCGTCGACGCCGTCACCTGGGTCCTCGGGGCCCAGAGCACGAGGGCGCTGCGCAGTTCGAAGATGGACGACGTCATCTTCATGGGCACGACCAACAAGGCCGCGCTCGGTCGCGCCGAGGTAGCACTCACGCTGGACAACTCCTCGGGGCGCCTCGCGATCGACGGCGCCGAGGTCACGATCTCTCGCACGCTGTTTCGAAACGGTGATTCGGAGTACGCCATCAACGGAACGACCTGTCGACTACTCGACGTGCAGGAGCTCCTGAGCGACTCGGGCGTCGGGCGCCAGCAGCACATGATCATCGGTCAGGGCCAACTCGACTCGATCCTCAATTCCAGTTCGGAGAACCGCCGCGCCGTCATTGAAGAGGCCGCCGGTGTGTTGAAGCATCGCCGGCGCAAGGAACGCGCCGAGCGACGCCTCGCCCAGACCCAGGAGAACCTCGAACGACTCGGCGACCTCGTTCGCGAAGTCCGTCGACAGATGCGACCGCTCGAACGACAGGCCGCGTCGGCGCGCAGCTACTCCGACGTCGCGGGTGACCTTCGTGGGTCACGACACGCCCTGTTCGCCCAGCGTCTCGCCTCGTTCGAATCGCGTCGACGCGAGCTCGAAGCCGATCTCGCGCAGTCCTCGTCGCGTGAACGAGAACTGCGCCACGAACTCGTGACCCTCGACGCGCAGGCGTCCTCTGCGGCCGCCGAGATGGCCAGTCGTCGTGAGGAGATGATGGCCTCCACGCTCGGCACGCTGCAGGCGCTGGGCGAGCGCGCGCGCGGCACCGCGACGCTGATCAAGGAGCGCGAACGCTCGCTGCGCACCGCCCTCGTCGCTTCGGCCGACGAGAACGTCATCGCGACCCTCGAGGCGGACGCGGCCAAGTTGGCCGTTGACCTCGAGACGTTGACGAGGGAGGAGACCGCTCTGGACACCCAGCGCGACGCCCTCGAGAAGGTACGTGGCGAATTCGCCGAGGCCGAAGCGGAGTTCGCGGCCCTCGTCGGCTCCTCGTCGCGCGAAGGCGACGAACTCGCCCTCGCGTCCGCCGAGGAGCGTGTGGCGCTGCTCGGACGCACCCTGACCTCGCTGCGCGCGTCCGAGACCCGTAGCGACGCCCGACTCGAGGACGTGCGCGCGCGCTACGGAGAGGCCATGACCGGCCGGGAGTTGGCGGTAAGCGCGCATCAAGAGGCACTCTCACGGGTCGAGTCGGCGAGCGCCGCACGCGACGGCGCCGCGGCCCAGGCCGAGCGGGCCGAGGCGCAGCGCTCGAACGCCGACGAGGCACTGCGCGAAGCGAGCGACGTCGCGGCGCGTACGCACGCCCGGGCCGAAGCGCTCGCCCGGGCCCTCGAGGAGTTCTCCGGTGCCGGAGGCCGCGCGATCCTCGAAGACCTCGACGGCGTCCTCGGCACCTTCCTCGATCTGATCGACGTCGACCACGGCTGGGAGCGCTGCGTCGACGCGGCCGCGGGCGCGTCCGTGGGGGCCATGGTCGTCGAGGGACGAAAGTCGGCCCGTGCGGCACTCGAGGCGCTTCGACGAGAGGGCGGGGTCGGCCTGATCCTGCCGGTCGGCGACGCCGACGTCGCCACGCGCACGGCGCCCGACGGCACCGTCGCGCTTCGCGCCATGGTGCGCGCGAGGTCCGCCGCGCCCGCGCACGTCACGCGCGTGCTCGACGCACTCTTCTCGCGCGCCTTCGTCGCCGACGACTGGGAGTCGGGCATTGAAGTGGCGTTGGCCAATCCCGATCTGGTCATCGTGACGCGCGACGGCGACCGCTTCGCCGCGTCGGGCTGGCGCGCGGCGTCGGGGCGAGCCGTCGTCACGCGTTCGACCGTCGAAGAGGCTGAGAGCGCGGCGACCAAGGCCGGTCACGCGCTCGAACCGCTACTGGAACTGCGCTCGCGCGCCGCCGCCGAGGCGGTCGAGGCGCGCCAACGTCTGAACGACGTGACCGCAGAACTCGCCCAGGCCCAGGCCGAGGTCGATCGACGCCAGCGCGAGACGCTTCGTTTCGGCGAGGTCGTCGACGATCTCGAGCCGAGTCTGACGACGATGGCCGACGAAGTGAGCGACGTCGTCGATCAGCGTGCGACGATCGAAGAGGAGCTCTCGACGCTGCACTCGTTGGTACCCGAGCTGCGACGCGCCGTCGCCGACGCGGGTGAGCGCGCGAATCTCGTCGTCAGCGCGCGCGCCGCGCTCGACGAACAGCGCGTACGCGTCGACGAGATCGCGACGGCGTTGTCGCGTCGTGAGGCCGAGTTCGGCGAGCGTCGTCGGTTCATCGAGGAGCGCCGGGCCGAGATCGAGCAGCGCCTCACCGGGCGATCGAGTGAACGCGAAGAGGCCGCCACGCGGCGCAAGTTGCTCGAGTTCGACCTCGAGGTCCTCGATCGTCTCGCCGGTTTCGTGGCGAGCGCCGCCGAGGACATCCGCGTCTCCCAGGAGGCGATGGACTCGACCTACCGCGAGCAGCTCGAGTCCTCGAGGGCCAGCGCCGAACGACTCCAGGACGCGCGACGTTCGCGCAACATGGCCGACGCCCGACTCTCCGAAGTCGGCGAGATCAAGCGACGCAGCGAGATCGAGCAGGCCGAGCTCGCGGTCAAGCTCACGAACCTTCACGAGGTCGTGCTGCGTGACCTCGGTGTCGACGCCCGCGACCTGGGTCCGGCGCCCAGGATCGAACTCGCCGACGGCGTGTCGATCGAACAGCGCGTCGGCGAGCTCGAGGCGCGCATCACCTCGCTCGGGCCCATCAATCCACTCGCGCTCGACGAACTCGCCGAGCTCGAGGAGCGCTACCGCGACCTCGACGCGCAGGTGAGCGACGTGCGTCACGCGCGACGCGAACTGCAAGAGGTCATCCGGGCACTCAACGAGGAGATCATGACGAGCTTCTCGAGTGCCGTCGCGGACGTGAACGAGCACTTCTCGAACCTCATCGGGATGCTCTTTCCGGGTGGACAGGGCCGATTGATCCTCACTGAACCCGACGACCCACTCAACACCGGCGTCGAGATCGAGGTTCGTCCCATGGGACGAAACGTGCGCCGACTCTCCCTCTTGTCGGGCGGGGAGCGTTCCATGGCCGCACTGGCGTTCCTCTTCGCGGTGTTTCGCTCGCGGCCCTCACCCTTCTACATGATGGACGAGGTCGAGGCCGCGCTCGACGACGTGAACCTGCAGCGATTCCTCAGTCTCGTCGACGAGTTCCGCAACGAGGCCCAACTCTTGATCGTGACCCACCAGAAGCGCACCATGGAGGCCGCGGACGCGCTCTACGGCGTCACGATGGTTCCCGGTGGATCGTCCAAGGTGCTCAGCCAGCGCGTTCGCCGCGAGGGTGGCGTGGTGGTGTGATCTACCTCATCATCGTGGCCGTCGTGCTGGTCCTGGGCGCCGGACTGCTGATCGTCCGAGCCCGGAGCCGACGTTCGCAGCGAATGCTGACCAGTGCGCCACGTTCGGCGATGCCCGAGGTGCTCGTTGAAGAACTGACGACTCGCCCCACCCTGGAGAACGTCGTCACGCTCGCCGATCGCCTCGGCGCCTCGCGCGGTCTCTTCGAGCGCGTACGTTCCATGACCGGCGCGGGCACCGTTGACGCCGAGCAGCTGGGAATCGTCGAAGAGGTGCTGCTCCGCAGTGACGTCGGCGTCGCCACGACCGATGCCGTCCTCGAGGACCTGCGAGAGAACGGCGCCGCGAACGGGGTACCCGCACGCCTGCGCGAGATCCTGCTCGCCTCGCTCGACGCGCCGCGCTCGGTGAGGACGTCGGCCGATCCCGGTCGGGTGCCGGTCTGGCTGTTCGTCGGCGTGAACGGCGTTGGTAAGACCACGACGATCGGCAAACTGGCCCAGCGCCACGTGAACGAGGGACGCACGGTCCTGCTCGCCGCGGGCGACACCTTTCGCGCCGCGGCCGTCGAACAACTCGCCCAGTGGGCCGAGCGGTCCGGGGCCGACATCGTGCGCTCGACCGAAGGTGCCGATCCCGGATCGGTGGTCCACGACGCCTTGGGCCGCGCTGCCGCGCGCGGAATCGACATCGTCCTGGCCGACACCGCGGGACGTCGCGCGAACAGCACCAACCTGCTCGACGAGCTCGCGAAGGTGCGCCGCGTCGCCGACCGCGAACCGGGTCAGGTCGTCGAGACCTTCATGGTCCTCGACGCGACGACCGGTCAGAACGCCGTCGCCCAGGCCCGCGAGTTCCTCGCCGCGGCGAGCGTGACCGGGATCGTCCTCACCAAACTGGACGGCACCGCGCGCGGCGGCATCGTCGTCGCGATCGAGCGCGAACTGGGCATTCCGGTCAAGTACGTCGGCGTCGGTGAGGGCGTCAACGACCTGATCGTCTTTGACCCGACGGCCTTCGTCGAATCGTTGCTCGACGCCTGACGGTAGCCTTGCAGCACGATGTTTGACGCCCTGACCGAACGCCTCGAACGCCTCGGCTCGTCACTGCGCTCGCGCGGACGGCTGAGCGACGCCGACATTGACGAAGCCCTCAACGAGGTGCGCGCCGCACTGCTCGAGGCGGACGTCGAGCTCTCGGTCGTGCGGGCGTTCCTCGAGGCGGTGCGCGCGCGCCTGAGCGGCGAGGCGTTGAGCCAGAGTCTCTCGCCGGGACAACAGGTCGTCAAGGCCGTGCACGAGCAACTGGTCGAGGTGCTCGGCGGGTCGGCCCTCAAGGTCACCTACGCGTCACGTCCACCGACGGTCATCCTGCTCGCCGGACTCCAGGGCGCGGGCAAGACCACGGCCGCGGCGAAGCTGGCGTCGTGGTTCAAGCAGCAGGGCCGCCAGCCGTACCTCGTGGCGGCGGACCTCCAGCGACCGGCCGCGGTCGAGCAACTTCGTGTCCTGGGCGCCCAGATCGGCGTCGACGTCTTCAGCGAGGCGAGCGACCCGGTCGAGGTGGCGCGCCGTGGACTGAGTGAGGCGACGCGCATTGGACGCGACGTCGTGATCATCGACACCGCCGGTCGTCTCAGCATCGACGAGGCGTTAATGCGCGAGGTGCGCGACATCAGTGACGCCACCGCACCGCACTACACGTTCCTCGTCATCGACGCGGTCACCGGTCAGGACGCGGTCTTGACCGCCAAGAGCTTCCACGAGACCCTCGAACTCTCCGGCATCATCGTCACGAAACTCGACTACGACGCGCGCGGCGGTGCGGTACTCTCGGCGCGCGGCGTCGTCGGTCGTCCGGTCGTCTTCGCGTCCACGGGCGAGAAGATCGCCGACTTCGACCTCTTCCACCCCGACCGAATGGCGTCGCGGATCCTGGGTATGGGCGACGCACTCACCTTGATCGAACAGGCCGAGCGGACCATGGACGCCGACGTCGTCGCCGAATCGGCCGGACGCATGATGAGCGGCACCTTCACGCTCGACGACTTCCTCGCCCAGCTGAACCAGGTGCGAAAGATGGGCTCGCTCGGCGGCCTGATGAAGTTGATGCCCGGCGTCACCAAGGAGATGCGCAGCGCCGCGTCCAACGTCGACGACGGTGAGCTCGACAAGATCGAAGCCATCATTCGATCGATGACGCCGCGCGAACGTCGCGAACCGGTGATGATCGACGGATCGCGACGCCTGCGCATCGCCGACGGATCCGGCACGACCGTGAAGGCGGTCAATCAGCTGCTGAAGCAGTTCACAGAGATGAAGAAGATGATGAAGCAGATGGTCGGTGGGGGAGCCGCGAACCTGCCCGGCGGCATGGGACGTATGGCGGGACTCGCCGCGCGTGCCGGCGCGGCGCGTGGCGAGTCGCTGCCCGCCGGTTTCGAGGCACTCGGTGCGGGCATGAAGGCGGGCGCCGCGCCGGTTCGCGCCGGCGGCAAAAACAAGAAGAAGAAGGGCGGGAGGGTGACCCCTCCCAAACAACGCTAAACTTTGACGCTCGGGTATATCGCCCAGTCCCGGTGGACCGGGACAAAAGGTTTGAAGGGAATCTCGTCGTGGCTGTGAAACTTCGTTTGGTGCGGATGGGCAAGAAGAAGCAACCGACCTATCGCATCGTGGCGGCTGAGAGTCGCCGGGCCCGTTCGGGGGCCTTCCTCGAGATCGTCGGCACCTACGAACCGCGCGGCATCTCCGCGGCGCAACCCGAGACCGTCACGAAGGTCGACAACGACAAGGTCGTGGCCTGGCTGCTCCAGGGAGCCCAGCCGACCGAGCGCGTCGCCAAGCTGCTCAAGACGAGCGGGGCGCTCGACGCCTTCGAGGCCGCCAAGCCGGCCAAGGTCGAGAAGGCCGCCAAGCCCAACAAGGCCGTGAAGGCCGCCAAGACCGTGAAGGCTGCCAAATGAGCGACGTGCACGACGACTACGAGGCCGGCGACATCAACACGATCGACGCCGATGACCGCGACGACGTCAACCTCGACGAGGACGACATCCGCGACGAGGACGTCAACCGCGACGAGGACGTCAACGAGGGCTCATCTGGTACCGAGGGTGCCGAGACGGCGACCGCCGTACTCGAATTCATCGCCAAATCACTCGCCGAGGACCCCAGCGCGGTCTCGGTCGAGGTGAGCGAGCGCCACGACAAGGTCATCCTGTCGCTGAGTGTCGGACCGAACGACATGGGTCGCATTATTGGCCGTCGTGGTCGCACCGCCCAAGCGATTCGCGCCCTGGTGGGCGCCGCCGGTGCGCGTGACGGCGTCACCACTTCCGTCGACATCGTCGACTAATGCCGAGCGCCGACGAGCGCCCCACGCTCGAAGTCGGGCGAATCATCAAGGCCCATGGACTGAAGGGCCAAGTCCTCGTGGACCTGTGGACCGACCGTGACGAACGCCTCGCCGTCGGCACCGAACTGCTCACCGATCGCGGCGCGCTGGTCGTTAAAGCCGCCGCCGCGCACCAGGACCGTTTCATTGTCTCCTTCGACCTCATCAAAACGCGCGAAGACGCCGATCGCTGGCGCGGCGTCGTGCTCTCGGCGCCGCGCATCTTCGACGACGACGTCATCTGGATCGATCAGCTGTTCGGTGCCGAGGTGTTCGATGAGGCCGGTGTCCGGCGCGGTGTCGTCGTGGACGTCGAAGCGAACCCGGCGAGCGACATCCTGGTACTCGACACCGGCGCGCTCGTGCCGCTGACGTTCGTCACGAACATCGAGGCGAACGCGCGCATCGACGTCGACGTGCCCGAAGGGCTGTTCGGATGACGACGCGCGTCGACGTCCTGACACTGTTCCCCGAATCGGTGCGGGCGTACGCGGCGACGTCGGTGTTGGGTCGCGCCGAAGAGCGCGGCGTGTGGGCGCTGCACCTGCACGACATCCGCGACGCCACCGACGACGTCCACCGCACGGTCGACGACACGCCCTTTGGCGGGGGAGCGGGGATGGTGCTGCGCGCCGAACCCATCGTGCGCACCGTCGAGAACACGCCCGACCTCGCGAGGCCCCTGTTCGCGCTCACGCCGTCGGGCCGGCCGTTCACCCAGGACGTCGCGATCGAGCTCGCCGCACTGAGTGGCTTTTCGCTGCTCTGCGGTCGCTACGAGGGATTCGACCAGCGCGCGATCGACCTCGTGGTCGACGACGAACTGTCACTGGGCGACTTCGTGCTCGCCGGCGGTGAGCTCGCGGCACTGTGCGTCATCGAGGCGGTCGTGCGGCTGCTGCCGGGGGCGCTCGGCAACGACGAGTCGAGCGTCGACGAGTCCTTCAGCGACGGACTCCTCGAGTACCCGCACTACACCAAACCCGCGAACGTGCGCGGTCGCGAGGTGCCCGAGGTGCTTCGTTCGGGCAACCACGCCCAGATCGCCCGCTGGCGTCGCGCCCAGGCGCTCGCGCGCACGCTCGAGCGCCGGCCCGACCTGATCGCCAAAAGGGGCGGGCTGAGCGACGAGGACCGCGAGTTGCTGGGAGAATTCACCACGCTGGATGAGACCGGACAAAACGGCTAAACTTTGAAGTCCTCAGTGATCCGAAAGGGACCGCTCTCATGAATCCGACTGACCTCATTGACCGCGACTCGCTTCGCGACGACATCCCCAACTTTCGCCCGGGCGACACCCTGAAGGTCCACGTGCGCGTGGTCGAGGGTACGCGCACCCGCGTCCAGGTCTTCCAGGGCGTCGTCATCCGCCGCCAGGGCTCGGGACTCCAGGAGACTTTCACCGTGCGCAAGATCAGTTTCGGCGTCGGCGTGGAGCGCACGTTCCCCGTGCACGCCCCCACCATCGCCAAGATCGAGGTCGACTCCTACGGCGACGTGCGTCGCGCCAAGCTGTACTACCTTCGTGATCTGCGCGGGAAGGCCGCCAAGATCAAGGAACTCCGCGTCACCGAGCGCGCGTAGAACCGCCCCCATGGGTGAAGAAGAGCTCGACGACTACGAGTCCACCCTCGAACTGGCGTTAGTCCAGGAGTACAAGGCGGTCGTGGGCATGTTCGACTTCGCCGTCGAGACCGATCGCCGTTTCTACCTCGCCAACGACGTCGCCGTCGAGGTCCGTGCGACGGGCACGCCCACCCTGCTCGAGGTCGTGCTGCACGACGCGTGGGTCTGGGACATGTACCGTGCCGCGCGGTTCGTGCCGTCGGTGCGCATACTCACGTTTCGCGACGTGAACATCGAGCGACTGCCCAAAGAAGACCTGCAGCCCTAGCCGTGCAACTGGCTCGCCTCAACGTCTCGCTGGAGAACCTCGGCGAGATAGCGCGCGTCGTGAGCGAACAGAACGTTCCCGTGGTGCTCGCCGCGAGCGACGCCGACGTCGTGATGTTGGTTTCGTCACTACGCGATCAGTTGCGCGGACCGATCGGCGTGTGGCTGGAGATTTCGGCGGATTACTCGGCACCCCTGGCGGCGCGTGACGTCGCGACCCTCAGTTGGCTGGTTGACCTCGACTACGCGGTAATCAGTGCGATTTCGAGCGCGTCGTCGCACGCCGACGTCGTGACGGCGTTGTTGACGGACGACGAAGTCAACTTCGCCAACGACGTCGCGACGCTTCGCGGCGCCTACAATCGCCCGGCACCGCCGCGACCGGTTGCGGTCTGGAGCTTCGACGGCACCACGATGCTTCGCGACAACGAGGCGCTGATCGAGCACACGCGAGTCACCACTGATGCGGGTGAGCTGACGTGTTTCGCCCGGGACGTGGTGTTCGATTGACGGTCGGTTGTCGGGGAGCAGAAGCAATTTACGACAGGGATGCCAAGAATATTGAACTCACCGATCGTCGCACGGAGTATTAGGTCTGGCTTGTGCGGCTCCGTGGAATTAGCGCAACGGACTCGAACCGGCGAGTCCGAGTAGGTCCCGGGAGACGAAGAGCAACGCAGGTTGCCCGGACGTTTGACGCGAGACCGTCCCCTGTTCAGTGAGGATCCCAACCTGCACTAGACGGTGGAGAGTCGCCAAGGAGGCCTTGCGGGAGATCTCAAGCTCGTCGGCAAGGATCTGGGAGGTGAGGACAAGATGACGAGGAAGAAGATCGAGCGCCGCAAAGACCGCAGCGTCGCTCCGCGTTCTGCGGTCACCGGCGGCGAGACGATCACGCCACTGCTGCTTGATCTGTTCGACGTTCGAGATCAGCGCACGTTGGGCTCTGCCTCCACTGGTCACCGCATCAGCGAACCACGTGATCCACCTACGATGATCTCCCAGTCGAAAGAGCACCAGGCCCGAGGAATAACCGGCGACGTCAGCCGCAATCGCCACGCTTACTGGTGGTGGGACGAGAAGTGCAAGCCGTCGAGTCAGCACCCAAGCGACAAGCACACGGCCCACTCGGCCATTGCCATCGCCGAAGGGATGGATGATCTCTAACTGTGCGTGGCTGATCGCGGCTTGGGCGACGGGGTCGACGTCCACGCGGTTCACGTAGACCATGAGGTCGTCGAGTAGCACCGAGAGCTCGTTGGGGGGAGGCGTCACGAGGTGAGCATCGAGCGGACTTGTCCCCCCGATCCAGCCCTGTTCGTTCCTAATCACCCCGATGTAGCGCCCGGGAGTCGGGCTTCCCGTCATGAGGGTGCGATGCCACTCGCACAACGTATCGACCCCGAGCGGCGCACCACCTTCGGCGCTGGCTACGGCTTGCGAGACAGCCGCTAGGTTGCAGGCCACCCACGCGGCGGCTCCGGTACCAGTTCCGCCGACTTGTTCCTCGGCGAGTACGACGTCGACAACGGAAGCGGTGACTCCTTCGATGTAGGAAGAGGCAACGCCCTCTGAGCGCAACAGAAGCCGCGCGAGGGGTTCATAGTCTGCGTCCAGCGCCTCTGCGGCGTGAGCGACTTCGGTGGCCGCTGCGGCGGATCTTGCGGCGGTTGGCGCGTCGAGCGTGAGCTCGCGATCCGCAAGAAGTGTCGGCGCGAAGGCGCGAATCCTCCGTCCGTTCCAGATGACCTCAACTTCCGTCCCAGCCGGTTCCACTGTCACTCCCTCAATAAGTTACCAATAACAGTGTACCGGTAACTTATCTACGCACACGTTTGATAGTGGTAGATCTCTTGGTCGGTTTTGCTCCGAAACGGCCAGAATGGGCCGAATTGTCGCGAGCTCGCCGGTGGGGGCGTTCCGGCGGAGCAATCGCCACTGCAAGACAGCAACGTTCCAATGCGCCTCTGATAAGCCTCAACACGTCATCAGCGCCAAGTAAATCGTCGCTGCTGGTTGCGAATCGGTCTGTATCGACCAAAATCTCCGCTAAACGCCGAGAACTTCGTCGCTAAAGGTCTACTCGGGTTGACAAGCGATGCGGCCCGGCTGGATCGTGACGGTGACGCGGATCTCGCCTACGCGATGATCGAACCTCGCGCCGTCGTTGTACTTCATGCAGAGCCGATCGATCACCTCGTCGCCGCCGATCGTCGTGAAGCCCACGACCGTGCCGCGCACGCAGATCGCGTCCTCGGGCTCGTCGGGGTCGGTCAGGGAAACCGCGACGCGCGGGTCGCTCGCCAAGTTGCGGGCCTTGGCCCGTCCGAGCGCGGTGTTGATGACAATGTTGTCACCGTCGAGCTCGACCCAGACCGGGGTCACCTGGGGCGAACCGTCCGGTTCGAGGGTGGCGACGTGGGCGAGCACCTTCTTCGCGAAGATGGCGCGCGCGGCCGCGGTGAAGGTTTCGCTCATGCTTGATCCAATCGTTGGCGGGCGGGGCAACTACTAGTTTTACTGTAATGAACATCGGTGCACACGTCCGCGG
>Ga0209385_1000684_pt1 | contig 13939 bp, 9 predicted proteins | sample NGEPerB_FD_184506 | JGI IMG/M metagenome (GOLD analysis project Ga0209385, IMG submission 184506) | Arctic peat soil microbial communities from the Barrow Environmental Observatory site, Barrow, Alaska, USA - NGEE PermafrostAB12-B... | ecosystem: Environmental > Terrestrial > Soil > Wetlands >... | reverse complement strand
TATTAACATAATGAAAAAAATAATTTATTTACTTATTCTTACAGTGTCAGGTATTTTCAAAACAAATGCACAGGAGACCACAAAAACAGCGGAATATAAAGTTCCGGCTGCCTACCACTTTGATTATAAAGTGGTTTATGAAGTAGATCGCGATGATAAAAAAAGTCCTGAAACGATGAGTTATTATTTCACCAAAAATGGTGATTATATGAGTATGGAATCTCCTGAAATGGAAAAAGAAAAGGATATGAACTTTATGATCTCAACCAAAGATGGCCTTATGATCACTTTCGGTGAGGAACCCATTCCAAAAAAACAAGACCAGAGTCGCAAAGTTTTAAAAGTGATGGATATGCATAGTATGATGAAAGGCAGCGCAGAGACCATCGCAGCGCTTGCCAAAACAATGCCAAAAAAAGATCAGGCTGATGCTGAAAAGAAGAAACCAAACGAAATGGACAATTTTGTTAAGACCGGGAGAACAAAACAGGTTTCCGGGTATACGGCAGAAGAATATTCGAAGAATTTCACAAAGGAAGAGAACGGGAAAGTTCATGAAGGTACGATGAGTGTCTGGTATGCCAAAGTAGATTTTGATCCGGAAATGATGTTCTCCCTGGGAATGGGAAGCATGGCCGGAGGCGGAGCACAATCCAGAATGAACCAGACTCACCCTAATAATATGCTTGGTCTGGGTTTGACTCAGAAAAACTACCTGCTGATCGAAATGGATTATTCAGAAAAGGGAGGAAAAAGCGGAACGGGCATGAAGGTTGTAAGCATTGAGAAAACCAATTTCAATAAAAGCACAGAAGGCTATTTTATTAAGAATTACGCCGGAATGAGCATGATGGAGATGATGCAGAAGGAAAATGAAGAAAAATAAAAAAAGGGGTTGCACATTTGAGCAACCCCTTTTTTAAAATCCGTTTGTTAGAAAATTATTGTTTGGCTTTCAGTAGCGCCTTGTGCAGTTTACGTCTTTTTCTCCTGATTGCCATAGTATAATTTACAGAGTACATAACCGGTATCAAAACCAGTGTCAGGAATGTTGCAAAACTTAATCCGAAAATTATAGTCCACGACAGAGGTCCGAAGAACATTACATTATCACCGCCAAAATGCAGGTGAGGATTTAAATCAGTCAGTAATGTTGCAAAATTTATATTCATCCCAATAGCTAACGGTATAAGTCCCAGGATGGTAGCTGTAGCTGTCAGAACCACAGGGGTGATACGGGTTAGCCCGGCCTGGATTATAGCCTGCCTCGTTTTAACCTTCTGTTCTTTTAATTTATCTGTGAACTCTACGAGCAGTATTCCGTTCCTGACAACTATCCCGGCCAGTGCAACAATACCCATTCCAGTCATAATAATTGAAATAGTCATGCCGAATATCATATATCCCAGCAAGACGCCAATCAGACTGAATATGACTTCTGATACTATAATCACAGCTTTTGACATTGAATTAAACTGGGTAATTAGTATAAACATTATCAGGAACAAACAGAGAATCATTGCCTTTGACAGGAATACCATTGACTCTGCCTGATCTTCCTGTTCACCTGTAAGCCGTATATCGATATCCATTGGTTTCGTAAACTGAGGTATCACCTTTCGGAGCTGAGCATTTATCAGGTTTGCATTATATCCGTCAAGCACATTGGAGGAAACTGTGATTACTCTCTTGAGATTAAGACGGTTAATCTGACCATAACTGTTCACATATTCAACGTGCGCAACTACAGAGAGAGGTATCTGGCGTATTAGTCCGGAAGTCATATCTCTGTACGTAATTGTAAGATTGAGCAACTGTTCGAGATCCTTTCGTTGATTTTCCTCGAAGCGCAGCATTATTGAATACTGGTCTTCACCCTCACGGTATTTTGATATCTCTTTGCCAAGCTGACCTGTGCGGATTGCATCGCCTACAACTGCGGCAGTTATGCCTTCAGAATTTGCCCTTTCACGGTCAAGCATTATGATAAGCTCAGGCTTTGTGGAAGCAAAGTCAGATTTTAATTCCTCGATCCCTCCTATCTGTAAGGAATCTACAAATCGTTTAAAGTTATCGGCTGTGGTAGCCAGTTGTGCAAGATCTTCCCCGGCGATTTCGATATTGACCGGCTTCCCTGTTGGAGGGCCCATTTTTATTTTATCAACGACTATCTCAGCTCCCGGAACATCTTTTAATGCCTCACGCATTTTATTCATATATGCACTGGTACTCTGACCGTGCCTGTACTTATACTCGACAAAATTAACTGCTATCTTAGCAAGGTTTGATGATGTGCTGGCATTGTCGAAGTTGTTGTCAGAAGCAAGAAAAGCAACATTTGTTACTACTGATTCCACAATTGGATTTTTTTCACCCAATACGCTCATGATCCTGTGTTCGGCAATACGGGCAACTGAGTCTGTTACTTCAATCTGTGTGCCGATAGGCATCTTGACATAAGTGTTTATCGTATTTGGCTCATTATCGGGGAAGAAAACAACTTTCGGCTTAACAATATTATTTAAAACCATTGTAAACACGAAGAGTGCTATCATACCACCTAGCAGATACGCAGGCCTCCTTCCTTTTAATACCCAAATCAGGGTATTTTCATATTTTTTCATCATTGCAGGAAGTACAATGTTCTGAAATTTCCTGAATACCTTATACCCGAATAATTCATGGCCAAAGAAAGAAATGGCGATGAACATAGCAAAATTACCAATTCCTCTTGCACCAAACAGGTAAAAAGGTATTGATATTAGAGCTATTATAATGGTGGTTTTTAAAACATTGCGCTTGTTGACAGGTGCGTCCTCATCATCAAGCTTCATGAAATCCACAGCAAATACCGGATTAAAAATGTAGGCAACTATCAGAGAAGCGAAAAGTGTAATAATGAGCGTTACAGGGATAAATACCATAAAGCTTCCCACCACTCCCGGCCAGAATGCAAGCGGGAAGAACGGGGCAAGAGTTGTAAGGGTACCTGATAATATAGGTAGAAATACTTCTCCTGCTGCAAACTTTGCCGAAGAGGTAATATCCATTTTGGTTTTCTTGTGAATACGATGTGTATTCTCAATTACCACAATGGCATCGTCGACGACAATTCCAAGCGCAAAAATAAATGCAAACATCACAAGCATATTCATTGTAAAACCAATCCAGGGCAGAACAATGAAAGCAATAGCCATTGACAACGGAACCGAAAACGCCACGAAAAGAGCATTCACCAGACCCATAAAGAACATTAACACGATTGTTACAAAAATAAAACCCAGGATAATAGTATTATTAAGCTCATTTACGGTATTCCTGGTATTCCTCGACTGGTCACCCGTTACCTCAACTATTAGGTTTGAAGGCAACTTTGTCTTCTGCATTTCTACAATGATGGCCTTGATTTTATCGGAAGCATCCAGAAGATTTTGTCCGCTTTTCTTAATCACATTAAGAGTAACTACATTTTTCCCATTATAACGGGCGAAATTTTCCGGTCGTTTAAAACCATCGCGTACGGTGGCAATATCACGGAGTTTAACGATGGCTCCGCTGCTCGTGCTTAATATTATATTTTTTATTTGATCAATGTCTGTCACTTCTCCAACCACTCTTATTGACCGGCTCATATTCTGAAGATCAATATTGCCTCCTGAAACTGTCATATTATTAAGACTTACAGCCTGGTCTATGTCCCTGAAAGTAAGACTTGCAGCCTTCATCTTATACATATCAACATCTATCTGGATTTCGCGGGTGAGAGCTCCACCGATTTCGACACGGGTAATTTCAGAGAGGCTTTCAATCCTGTCCTGCATATCATCTGCATATTTCTTCAACCTGTCGAGAGGTATATCACCTGATAGATTGATATACTGAATAGGAATCTCCGAGAGATCTATCTCATTAACAGAAGGATCGACAAATAACGGATCGCTGGGTAAGTCTCTTTTAGTCTTGTCAACAGCATCCTTTACTCTTTGCTTTGCATCTTTTATCTCAATACCTGTGTTAAACTCAACGATAATTGCAGACATATCCTGGATGGAACGGGAAGTAATTTTTTTAACTCCGCTCATCGATTTGAGATTCTTTTCCAATGGTCTTGTTACCAGGTTTTCCATATCGGAAGGTGATGTTCCCGGATAAAAAGTATTTACGTTTATCATAGGAATCACAATCTCAGGGATCTGTTCCTTTGGGATGGTGTAATAGTTAATTAAACCAAATATTGCTATAATAAAGACCAGAACATAAACGCTGATCTTATTATCAATAGCCCAGCTGGTAGCGAAGAATTCTTTAAACTTTTTTTCCATGAAAATATCTTTTAATTCTCTGATCTTTTAAATCAGAACTATACTTAAAATCTTACAAATTCACCATCAACCAGTTCCTGATAACCAGCTGATATAACCTTGTCACCTACTTCCAAACCTTTGAGAACTTCAGCAACTCCGTTATAGCTGTTCCCGAGAATTACAGGTTGCTTGAATGCAGCATTGTATTTCTCCTTTGATCGCACCACATATACATAACTGCCGGTCGGATCAGTCTGAATTACATTCATAGGGACCTGAATTGCGCTGTCAGTATGGTAATCATTTATCTGTATAATTGCTATCATATTAGCCTTCAGATCATTGATTCCGTCAGGTAGTTTGGTTTCAATCATAAAAGTGCGGTTAACCGGATTAATATATTTGCTTACAAAATCAACCTTTGTTTCAATCTGTTTATTAATATCGGGAAACGAGACTAATAATTTATCTCCTAACTTGACTTTGGCTGAATAAGCCTCTGACACCTCAGCAGAAACCTTCAGATTTCTGAAAGCCAGAACTCTGTACGCAGCTAATCGCGGATCAGGTGATACAAACCCGCCAACTTTTATATTACATTCTTCTATAGTACCGTCAATAGGTGATTTGATTTTGAATTTATCAACCTGCTGTTTTAATGATGAAATCTGCTTTTCAAACGATTCCTTGTTTGTTTTAGATTGCAGGTACTGAACCTCACTCCCGATCTTTTGATCCCAGAGACGTTTCTGTTTATCAAAAAGATCAGTAGAAAATTTGTACTGAGTTTCAAGACCTTGCATCTGGCTGCGGTACTGCTGGTCATCAATCTGGGCTAAAACCTGACCTTTTACAACTTTTTGGCCAACATCTGCAAATTTAGAAGAAACAGTTCCAGGTGCTTCTGCAAATACAGCTGCGTTCTGATCACCATCGAGCTTCCCCTGAACACGAATAAAATGGTCAAACGTATTGCTGCTGACAGCTTTTAATCCTACAAATTTAAATTTTCCGGGATTCAGTGTATCTTTCTTTTCCTTGCTGAGGTCACCTTCGAGTATCTTAATTTTATCGGATATGGTGGTCTGTTGCTCTTTAAGTTTTGAGAGTTGGGCCTGTTTGTTTCCGGTGCAAGAGAATATTAGGACTAAAACTACGACACCCGTTATACTTAATTTAATGGTTTTCATGTCTGATCTGATTTGTTTTATTATTCTGATAACTAAATTATTCAATTATTTACTGGTACTTAAAATTCGATCAAGCTTTGCTTTTGCATTCAACAGCGAAAGAACAGAGTTGTAATAGTTCGATTCGGCAGTTAAAAACTGGTTCTGGTTTTGTGTAAGCTCGAAACTTGAAGAAACGCCTTCTTTATATTTGATCACGGTTTTGTCATATATTTTCTTGCTGAGATCCATGCTTTCCCTGTTTGTGACAAAATTGCTATAAGCTGTCTGGTAATCACTTTTGGCCGTTTCGAATTCCATTATTAACCCCAGTTCTGCATTTTCCTTTGCCAGATCAGCTTTTGCAAGGTCAAACCTGGCTTCGCTCACTCTGGCATTCCTCATTCCGCTGGTAAAAATGGGAATATTCAGAGAAGCTCCGACCACGTTTTTTACCGCGAAATTAAAAGCTGGCATATTTGTCTGTTCTTCATGTCTGTAAAATGCAGCTATAGTTGGCAGATATTTTGATTGTTCCCGCTTTAACATAAGCGCAGAAATTTTTTCCTGGTAATTAACTAACTGGTAATCCACACTATTATTTACATCAAATACAGGTGAGGCCAGATACTGTGACTTACCCTGCTCAATAATTCCCGGCAGACTATCCGTAAGTTCAATATTCTGATCAAAATTTAATCCCAGCTGAAATTTCAGCAGTTTTATAGAAATTTGCTTTTGAGATTCTATTGATGTAATAAGAGTTTGTATGTTTGACTTACTGACCTTGACCTGATCTACATCGGTTTCTTCATTTAAGCCCTGTTCATTCATTTTAACCAGTTCATTGTAAGTCTGATCAACAGATTTCAGACTTTTATTCAGAACCTTTTCATTTTCACCCAGAACTAAGACCAGATGATAAGTTCCTGCCACAGATTCCTTTGTTTCATTCTCTGTTTTTTCGAGGCTTTTCTCAGTCATTTCTTTAACAACTTTGGTAGCCTGTAACCCTACCAGATATTCGCCGCTGAAAATAAGCTGTGAAACCGTAAAATCAATAACCGTATTGTCATGGACACCCAAGGCAAAGGGAGGTGATAGTTCATAGGCATTTTTAATATCAGATTGGGTGATAAATCCGCTTAGTGGAAGTTTATCTGGATTCAGTACCATCCCTAAGCTCAGTTGAGGTACTACGAACTGATGAAGATAATTTGCGGCAACATTGAACTGAGGCAATCCGGTTGCCAGATTTTCCCACACTTGTTTCTCAGCATGCTGAATATCAATTTTTGACGACTTAATGGCTCTGTTGTTTTGAAGTGCAAAATCCTGAGCATCATGTAACGAAAGTTTAAGTGTTTCTTTTTTATCCTGACCGAATCCTGGCACAATTGATCCGATGAGTATAATCGTTAAAAGGTATTTACGCATAAAATTCATTTTCTAGATTATTTATTATAAGCTGTTTCTAATTCTTTTATCTTTTTTTCCAAAACTATTATCCCTTTACCGGTTGCAATACCGCGAATATGATAATTGAGCAGTTCAACAAATAATTTTATTGAAGTAAACTCCCCGACAGCAAACAACTCAAAAATATTTGTATCCTCTGACCTCCACAGGTATAACTTCGCAATTATTTCTTTGTTCATATCCTTACGATACAAGCCCTCTTTTATCCCTTTCTCGAGATTTAAAAGTATATAGTTATAAATGCCCTCCTTGCGCTCTTTTAAAGTTTTCTGATAATGCTGAGGATAATATTTTTTAAGATCATATTCAGTTGCAGGGTTCTGATCGCGCATCAGTTTGTTCATATAAAGCGATATCTCGAATAACTCTTCAATGGCATTGAATCCAAATCCGAAGCATTTTAATATTTCCTCTTTCCTTATTTCAAACTCATTCTGAATAAATTTTCCTACAAGGTCATCTTTATCAGTCACATACTGATAAAGAGTCTTCTTTGAAATACTGAGCTCCCTTGCAACATCATCCATAGTTATACTCTTAATTCCGTATTTCATGTATAACTCGCGAACCTTCAGAAGTATATTTTTCAGTTCTTCATTCATGCGGCAAAAATAATATCAAAAAACTTAGGAAACAAATTTTATATAAAATGTTTCCTGAGTTTTTTAGAAATTTAACAAAAACGTAACAATTAAGTACTTCGCGCTTAAAATGAGCTTATGAAAAATAAATTCGGTTCTTCGCTCCCCTTTGGGCCGGTGTAAACGAAGAACCGAAGCGAAGCGGAGCTCGGCGAAGCCAAAATCAATCGGTTGATAAGCATGATTCCAGATTCTTATATAAAATTAATTGAATAAATTTGTTAATATTGAAATGGAAAAAACTGATCGACTATGACTGAACAGATAAAACAAATAGCAGACAGAATAAAAGAGATCCGTGAAATATCCGGAATATCTGCCGAAACCCTGGCAGAAAAGCTGAGAATTTCCATTGATTTATATCTTAAATATGAAAGCGGGAATACCGATATCCCTGTAGGAATAATATTTGAAATATCGGAAATGTTCAATGTTGAACTATCTGTAATGCTTGGCGGGGACAATCCAAAACTACGCATTTACGGAGTTGTCAGGAACGGCAAAGGATTAAAACTTGAGCGCAGAAAGCAGTATAAATATGAGAGCCTGGCTTATAATTTCATACATAAAAAAGCTGAACCTTTTATGGTTACTATAGATCCTGGTACAGATGACAAGATGCTTGAATTTAATTCACACCCCGGACAGGAATTTAATTTTGTCGTTAAAGGCACAATGATGACAATAATTGGTGAACATGAAATAATTCTGAATGAAGGGGATTCGATCTATTTTGATTCGGGTCACAAGCATGCTATGAAAGCGCTCAATAATGAACAGGTGAAATTCCTGGCAATAGTTTTATAATAATTTCACATAAGATAACAATGATACTTGAAAAATATCTTGACAAAATTGAATACAACTCCTATAAGGAATTTAAAGCTGATTTTAAGATAAGGATACCTGAAAATTTCAACTTTGCATATGATGTAGTTGATGAAATAGCTGACGGTAACCCCGATAAAACTGCGATGGTATGGTGCGATGACAAAAGTAAGGAAGCCATATTTACTTTCGGTCAGATGAAATACTACAGCGATAAGGCTGCCAGTTTTTTCAAATCACTTGGCATTCGAAAAGGTGATCCTGTTATGCTCATCCTTAAAAGACGATTTGAATTCTGGTTTTGTACGCTGGCTTTAAATAAAATCGGAGCTATCACAATCCCTGCGACTCATCTCCTTTCTACAAAAGACCTTATTTACAGAAATAATGCCGCTGATATAAAGATGATCGTTTGCGTTCCGGATAGTGAAGTTATCAGGCATATTGAAGAATCGGAAGAAAAATCGCCAACATTGAAACTTAAAATGATTATTGACGGAGAAAAGGAGGGTTGGCTGAATTTTACGAAAGGGATGGAAAAAAGTTCGGATAACTTTATCAGACCTGTTTCGGACCAGGCAACGGCTAATTCAGATATTATGCTCCTTTATTTTACTTCAGGAACAACCGGAATGCCTAAAATGGTGAATCATGATTTTATTTACCCCCTGGGACATATTCTTACTGCTAAATACTGGCAGAATGTTCAGGATGACGGACTTCATTTTACGGTTGCAGACACTGGATGGGCCAAATCTGCCTGGGGAAAATTGTATGGTCAATGGCTGTCAGGCTGTGCCGTTATGACTTATGATTATGATAAGTTTGTACCAAAAAACTTAATGGATGTAATTGAAAAGCATAAAGTTACTTCTTTTTGCGCACCTCCTACCATATACAGATTCCTGATCAAGGAAGATCTCTCAAAATTCGATCTGAGCAATCTTAAATATTGTGTGGTTGCCGGTGAACCCTTAAACCCTGAGGTATTTAAACAATTTTATGATAAGACCGGAATAAAGCTCATGGAAGGATACGGACAAACAGAATGCACAGTAGCCGTGGCGACGTATCCATGGATGGAACCCAAACCAGGTTCCATGGGAATGCCTACTCCGGGTTACGACATTGAAATCGTTGATGAAGAAGGCAATCCCTGTGAAGCAGGAAATGAAGGAGAGATTGTTATTCATACTTCCGGCAGCAAACCTGTCGGTATGTTTAATGGTTATTACCGTGACGATCAGCTGACTGCAAGTGTCTGGACCAATGGTGTTTACAGAACCGGCGATATGGCGTGGATGGATGAGGATGGATATTACTGGTTCGTAGGCAGGGCTGACGATGTTATAAAAAGCTCGGGATATCGCATAGGTCCTTTTGAAGTCGAGAGTGCGCTCATGGAGCACCCTGCTGTTCTTGAGTGTGCAATCACTGCCGTACCTGACCCTGACAGGGGTCAGATAGTCAAGGCGACCATCGTTCCATCAAAAAATTATAACCCCAGTGAAGAACTTGCAAAAGAGCTCCAGGAACATGTTAAGAAAGTTACTGCTCCGTATAAATATCCGCGCCTGGTTGAGTTCGTGACCGAACTTCCCAAAACGATCAGCGGAAAGATAAGACGGGTGCAGATACGCGATGAAGACAAATAAATTTATTCTGATTAATTAATAATTATCGTCAAATGGCTTTAACTGGAAAATCATCCGGCACACTTTTCAAATCAACTAATGAAAAGGGCAACCCTGCATACATTATGGCACTAACGCTGGTAGCAACTTTAGGCGGACTTCTGTTTGGATACGACACCGCAGTGGTAAATGGTGCAGAAAAATCATTGGTTCAATTCTATATTGCAAGAATTATTGATCCGGCGAACCTCGACTATGCAATTAAAATGATAACCCAGTACAAGCTTATGGTTACTCTGGCCTTTTACCTTGTAGTCTTGATAGTTTCAGCCCAGGTACTTAAGCTTCTTGGAAAAAATAAGGGTTTTTTAATCAGCGCAATACTTCTTATTATCCTGACTATATGGGTTGTCGGCTATCTGAAAGCATCAATTTCACAGACACCGGAATCTTTAAAAAGTTACGTTGATTCAGTAAAAGGTTTTACGATATCGAGTGCATTAATCGGATGCATTGTCGGTGGAGCGATGGCCGGATTTATTTCAAAATCGATCGGACGAAGGAATGGACTGATAATTTCAGCCCTTGCGTTTACAATATCGGCAATCGGAGCCTGGAACCCTGAAAAACTGAATTTGTTTGGCACTCTTCCTGTTTTCTCTTTTGTAATCTATAGAATCATTGGCGGAATAGGAGTTGGATTAGCTTCAATGCTTTCGCCAATGTATATTGCTGAAATAGCACCTGCCAATGTGAGAGGAAAACTGGTTTCATGGAACCAGTTCGCAATAATTTTCGGAATGCTTGTGATCTATTTTGTAAATCTGGTAATAGCACGAAGAGGAAATGAGGACTGGCTGATTTCGGAAGGCTGGAGATGGATGTTTTTCTCAGGTGTAATCCCTTCCGGATTGTTCCTTCTGCTTCTTATGTTTGTTCCGGAGACTCCAAGATACCTCGTTATGAAAGGAAAAGAGGACAAAGCACTGAAAGTCCTGAATAAAATCTCAGGGGAAAAAACTGCACCTTATATACTGAAAGAGATAAAGGATACCCTCCATGAAAAAAGCATCCCATGGCTTTCATACGGATTCCTTGTTATTTTTATTGGTATCCTGCTCTCTGTATTCCAGCAGTTTGTCGGTATAAATGTTGTTTTGTACTATGCCGGAAACATATTCCGGAATATGGGGAATTCGAATGATTCCTCAATGATTCAGACAATTATTGTAGGTATTGTGAACCTGGTATTTACCGTTCTTGCCATCTTCACTGTTGATCGTTTCGGGAGAAAGCCGTTGATGATTATCGGAGGTGTTGGAATGGCATTCAGTATGGTTGCGCTTGGATTTTCATTTTACTTCGGGAAACTCGGAATTATGGCTCTTGTTTTCATGCTCACTTATACGGCTTCATTTGCCATGAGTTGGGGGCCTGTAACCTGGGTGCTGCTCTCTGAAATATTCCCTAATTCAATAAGAAGCGCTATGTCGATCGCGGTAGCTGCCCAGTGGTTGGCTAACCTTGTTGTCTCATGGACATTCCCTATGATGAATGATAATTTAGCGTTGACTACCAGGTTCAACCATGGATTTGCTTACTGGATATATGGTATAATGGGTATTTTATCAGCTGTCTTCATTTGGAAAATTGTACCTGAAACGAAGGGTAAAACTCTGGAAGAAATTGAGAAAATCTGGAAGAAGAAAGCTTAGCGCTTTGATAACCTTTCTATAATTTCCATGCACATTCGCCCGTTGTGGTAAGGACATACCCAGAATCCGGCTTTATCGTCTCTTCCGGGTACACCTGATTCCGATACTGAACTGAACCATCCTCCTTTCTTGTTATCAACAAAATGGTTTTTGGTATAACTCCAGCAGTTGATTGAATTGTCTAGATAGTTTTCCTTACCTGTAACTTCGTAGGCATTCAGGTATCCGATTATGGTCTCAGACTGTGCCCACCAACTCCGCTCAGTATTTGCACGGCCTGTTGAATGGTCCCTTTCATAAATCAGACTACCATCAGACTGCAATCCCTCAGCTGCTGCATTTACTATCTTCACACAAACTTCCTTCGCTCTTTTCATTAAAGCCGGGTTGCCAAGCACATTTGCTGCTTCAACCAGCAGCCATGAAGATTCAATATCATGTCCGTAGGAATCCACAGATGAGGTACTGTTCCAGTTCTTGTCCATGAAACATATTAGATGTGAAGTCTTGGAATCGACTATCTTATTGAGAAAAATTTCCACAAGGGCCTTTAGTCGCTCTGCCACCCTCCTATCGGGCCATACCCTGTATAGATTTGTATATGCTTCCATGATATGAAGGTGGGTATTCATGGTTTTCTCATCCTTTATTGTTGGTTCACCTATCAGCCTGTCATGAATCCGATGCCAGTCGCGGGAGAACACCTCAAAATATCCATCAGACTCTTTATCGAGGCCAAACTTCTCAAAGAGATTAAATAATTCCTTTGCAGTTTTTAATGCTTCCTTATCACCGGTAGCCCTGTAATACTCAGCTAATCCATAAATAAAAAATGACTGGGTATATATCTGTTTCCTTGTATCTGACGGCTCCCCATCCGGTTTGACACTCCGGTATGCACCGCCAAATTCCTTATCGATAAAATGAGCCATTATATAATCTTTTGACCTTGTAGCAATCCGCAGGTAAGATGTATCTTTAAGAATACGGTAAGCTGAAGAAAAAGTCCATAAGATCCTTGCATTAAGTATACCTCCTTTATCTTCATCCGGAAATACCTTGTCATCATAATTTATACGCCCATAAAATCCTCCATTTCGGCTATCAATCATCCTTATTGACCAGTACGGCAGGATATTCTGTGTGAGATTGATGAATACTTCATTCCTGAGATTATTCAATCTGAGAGTCGTATCAATAAAGTTTATTTGACGATCGCTGGTGAAATAACTATTTCCTGTAAAAAGGATTGCAATTGCGGTCAATAAGAATTTGCTCATGAGTTTATCTTTCAAAGATGTATTAAACTCGCTATTCAGGTCACAAAAATATCAAGTTGTCAAACCGGTCCTAAATCAAGTTTACAACTGCAAAATACAATAATTAAAGGAGATTTTATCTACAGAATTGTTCACACAAAAGGAAAGTCTGTTCTATGTTAACTGGCCGCTTTTTGTCTTTCCCCCTGAAGGGAGACTTAATTCTGTACTTAAGAAGGATTATATTTATATCCGGATATAAGGTTTGGTGCAATCCGGCATGAAGAAAGGAAATTTTTTATATACTATTTGTCCATTATCGCCTTCAGATTCTGCAATCCTTTTTCAAGATCGTTTCCTACCATCTTTTCCATATTCATGAAAAGAAGAGTAAGATTAGTCGGATATTTCATTTTGCCGGTGAATTCCCAGTGTACCCTTGTTTGATTTTCATTCGCAGATGCAACTATCATATTGGCCCAGCTTGTTGAAACAAACGGTTTGATAAAACGGATTTCATAATCGATCCGTTCTCCATTCACAATTTTCAATATTTCCTGTTCCCCTTTGCCAACTTTTCTATTTTCACTTCGCCATGCAGATATAAATCCTTCAGTTCCGTCAGTGCCCCTGTATTCAGTTTTCATATTCGGGTCCATTGTAGCCCAGACGCTGAATTTATTCTGATTTTTCAGAAACCTGAGGTAATCAAAAACAACTGATTTTGATTTATTTACTATGACTTCCTTTGCAACTGAATAATCCTTTTTCACAAAAAGACCAATTATCAGCAACAGAACAATTATTCCTCCTAACGCAATGATAATCCCTGCAAGTATTCTCATAGTAATGTGATTTTTTTATTAAACAAACCGGTACCAGATAAGTTCATGATGCCTAAAGATTATAA
>Ga0209385_1000681_pt1 | contig 13966 bp, 10 predicted proteins | sample NGEPerB_FD_184506 | JGI IMG/M metagenome (GOLD analysis project Ga0209385, IMG submission 184506) | Arctic peat soil microbial communities from the Barrow Environmental Observatory site, Barrow, Alaska, USA - NGEE PermafrostAB12-B... | ecosystem: Environmental > Terrestrial > Soil > Wetlands >... | reverse complement strand
GGTGCGCTGGTCACCGAACTGGAGATGGCCGCGTGCTGCGGCGTGCCCCCGTACACGCCCGACCAGCTGATGGAGATCGTGGTCACCGACACCACCGTGTCGACCCGGCCGGGCACGGCGCTGGCCCGCCCGCGGCGGCTCAGCCCCCCCGAGGGGTTCGCACTGGCCGCATCGGCACGCGCCCTGCTGGCCGTTCCGGGGAGCGACGAGGACGGGGCGCTGTCGCGGGCACTGGCCAAGCTCGACCGCGCCCTCGGGGGTGCAGGGATCGACGTGGAGCTCGACGCCCCACCTCTGCTGGCTGTGGTCCGATCAGCGGTCGATGACGGTCGCCGGCTCGCAATCTCCTACTACTCGGCCTCCTCCGATCGGGTCACCGACCGCACGATCGCGCCCGAGCGGTTGTTCGCTTCCGAGGGCCACTGGTACGTCGACGCCTGGTGCGCCACCGCAGGGGACGTGCGCAGGTTCCGGGTGGACCGCATCAGCGCTGCCGAACCGGTGGAGGGTGCCGATCGGCCCGCCGGCCCCCACCCCGGGGTCCCGGCCGACCGGGGGGTCGACGGCACGCCCGGTGGTTCGCTGCTCACCGGGGCGGGCCCGGAGCCACTCGAGCAGCCTGTGTCGTTCGGGGCATTCGTCCCCGGGCCCGACCACCGACGGGTACGGCTCTCCCTCGATCCGTCGTCGGCCTGGCTGGTGGAGTCGATTCCGTCCGCGGGACAGTCGACGACGGTGGGCGGCCGCATCGAGTTGGAGCTCTTCGTGGGCGGGGAGGCGTGGCTTGAGCGACTGCTCCTCCGACTGGGCCCCGATGCCCAGGTCATCGATCCACCCGAGGCCCGGGCGTTGGCCGCCGCCGCGGCAACCCGGATCCTGCGGCGCTACCAGAGCACGAAATAGCAGGAGGAGTACGGAGATCGATTGTAGGTAGAGGCACGGAACCGGGGTCTTCTCGGTCTTCTGACCGGGGCGCTCGCCCTCGATCCGAACCGGTCTCTTCTCTTCGCGGCGGCTGGCCGGGCCGGCGCAGCTTCTCCAGGTACTCGGCGGCTGCCTCGTCGTCTGGCAGCTCCTCGGCAAGCTCGGTGACAGTGTTCCGTGGCATAGATCTGTTCTGTGCCGGTCGGGCGGGTCTGTCGAGTTACACAGCGCCATCGGGCCCGGAGGTCTCCGGCCGTGGTGGACGAGCAGTGCTGAAGGTGCATGTCGTGCGGGAGGGCGGCCACGGCTACTACGTCGACGATCTCGTCCCGGGGAGGGCCGAAGGGACGCTGGTCGCCGGCGAGGCGCGCGGCGCCTGGTCGGGGAACGGTGCCGCGTCGCTCGGGCTGAGGGGACCGGTGGAGGCGGGGGCCTTCGCCGAGTTGCTCGGCGGGTGCGACCCGGCTTCGGCCACGGTGTTGCGCTCTCGCAGGGGTGACCGGAGCGTTGCCGGATACGACCTGACGTTCTGTGCGCCGAAATCGGTGAGCCTGCTCCACCTCCTCGCCCCGCGGGAGATCGCCGCCGGAGTGGGGGCAGCCCACGGTGCGGCCGTGGCCGAGGCGCTCGGGTATCTGGAGCGGGTGGCAATCGGCGTGCGCAGGGTACGGGGTGGCCAGGTGACGCTGCTGGCTTCCACGGGAGCGGCGGCCGGGGAGTTCGTACATCGGACCAGCAGGGCCCTCGATCCCCACCTCCACACCCACCTGGTGGTGGCCAACGTCGCCCAGGGCGTGGACGGGATGTGGTCAGCTGTGGACAGTCGGCGGGTCCACGCCCACCTCCGGGCCGGCCAGGGGATCTACCACGCTCGCCTCCGGTTCGAGGTCACCGACCGGCTCGGTGCCGAGTGGGAGGTCCATCGCTCCGGACTGGGCGATGTGGTCGGTGTCGACGGAAGGCTGCGCCACCTGTTCTCCCAACGCTCGGCGGACATCGATGAGTACGTCCACCGTCGAGGGGCCCCTGCCCGCACCGGGCCCTGGGGGCGCGCTGCGTTCCATGCCACGCGACCGGACAAGGACCGCGACCGTACGGTCGACGCGTTGCGTGCGGAGTGGAAGCAGCGGGCAATCGAGTTCGGATTCGACCTCGGCGACCTGACCCGCGTGGTCGGGCTCGGGACGAGAGCCGGACCCGGTCCGGTGATCGACGAGGCCCGGGTGAACGTCCGACTCGACGAGCTCTCCGCAACGCGTCGGTCGCTGGCCCAGCGCGATCTCGTCGCCGTCGTGTCAGCCGCGTCCCTGCGCGGGGCGACGGCACGGATGATCGAGTCGGCGGCCACCTCGATGGCCGAGGCCGCCGGTCCACCCGGTGGCGGTCGAGACCGCCTCGGGTCGACCGACCGGTCCGGGCGGCGTCAGGCCGGTCGGCCTTTCGAGCCCCGTTGGGACGCCGCTGCGGTTGCCCGAGCGGTGGAGAGGCACCCCGAGGCCCTGTCGGGCGCATCGTTCGACCGCATGGGAGCGCCCGAGGGCGTCGGTCCCGACGGACCGGGCCGCGCGGTCGTGGACCGCCGGATCGAACACGCCGGAGCGAGGGTGCAGGACGTGCCGGACCTAGGCCGGGAGTCGCACCATCTCCTTCGTTGAGGCGGGCGGCCGCATCGCCTCAGCGCCAGAGGTCCGGTCCGACGTCGCGGCCCGGACCGTCGAGCGACGGTGGCCGGTGGTCGGCGACGAAGTCGAGAGCGCGCAGGGAACACCAGGGTTCGACGGCATGGGAGGGCGTCAGCGGAATCCACGCCGGGCGATTGCGCTCGTCGAAGGCAAGGGCGTGTCCAGGTGCACCCCGCGCGATCACATCGGGCGGGAGCCGTCGCCGCCACTGGGTCGAGACCGCCTCACCGACCTGGGGCGACCCGCCGGATGCCAGATCGATCAGGGGATGGCCGGTGAGCGTGCGGCCGAGGGAGACCGTGCGCGACGGGATCTCCTCTTCGCCGGCCAGGACGGACAGCGCCTCCACTGTTCGCACGTCTCCGATCCCGGGGAGGACGACAGTGGTCCCGAACAGCGAGGGGAATCCCTCCGCCTGGGTCGGCCATCGGTACCTGGCCTGGGAGAGGTCCTGAAAGCAGGCCATGGTCACGAGACCCTGGCCTCCTCCCTCGCTGATCATCGACGGAAGGTCCGGGATCGGCGCGATGTTGGCGACCTCGTCGAGTGCCACCAGGACCGGCCCGTGTCGGCGGTGCGCAGGCTCGGCGCCGCGTGCGTAGGTGGCACGCCGGATGTCGTCGATCAGTCCGACCACCATCGGCGACACCAGCGCTTGATGGTGGGCAGGGGAGGCGATATAGATGGTGTCCGCGGAGTTCACGAACCGCATCGGGTCGAAGTCAGGGTCGACCGTGGTAGCGAGGGCCTGTTCGGAGCGGAATCCGCCCAGCGAGCCCGAGGCAGTGGACCAGATGCCGCTCAGCTCCCGTTCGTCCGTGGCGACGATCCCGTCGAGCAGGTTCCGCGCCAGCTCCGTGCCACTTCCGGGCTCTCCGGCCAGGATCTGCTGTGCCGGCAGTGCTTGGCGACGGTCGACCCAGGCGAGGACGGTGCGCATATCGACCCCGGCCAGCCCCGCGGCATGCAGGAGCGGCGCCAACAGGGCCTGCGCCCGCTCGTTCCAGTGGGATGCCTCACTGCGTTGGGCACTTCCCCCGGAGGATGTCGATCCGACCTCGACCAGTGCCCGGGCCATGGACAGCGACGCCAACCACGTGCCGCACGACTGCAACGGCGACCACCGAAGCGGAGGAAGTGGACGACCCGACCCGACCGACGCGGTCGGGTCGAAGAGGTAGCACTGCCCCAGAGCCGAACGGGCGCCGACGGTGGCGTCCAACACATCCGGCTTGGTCGACGTGGAGAGCACCGGTCCGTTGTTGGACAGCACATTGGGAACGATCAAGGAAGTCGTCTTGCCAGAGCGCGGAGGGCCCAGGACCATCACCGACTGTTGTGGCGGAACGTGGCACCAGCCGCGCTCGTCATGTCCGAGATACACACCGTGTCCAGCCGCGGCAGACGCGCGCAACACGGCGCGATGCGGTGTCGTGACGTGTGGTGAGCGTGTTGACGAAAAATAATTTGTCAAGAGAGATCCATCCGGCCAGCGGCCTACTTGTTGTCAGTTGGAGATGGCGGACGTATCGACCCGCGAGGGCGGCATGGAGAAGCCGTCGCAAATAATCGTTGCAAACAAACAGTTTCTTGTCCATGGTGTTCGCGCGAAACTGTCACGTCGTATCGCAACCGGCGACGCGTCGGAAGTCGATCGCCACGCGCGAGGTCACCGAACAGGGCTGTGTCGCGCGCAAATGCGCTTGACCTGGCGCAGAAATGCCATTTGGCTAGTAGTGGTTACGTATCGCTGAGGAGGTGATCGTGAACAAATCGCAACTCGTCAAAACAGTCAGTGAGTCGACGCAGTCGGCCCGCCGCGTTGTCGAAGACGTAGTTGACGCGCTGTTCGAAACGATCGTCATCGAGGTTCGGTCCGGACGAAAGGTAACGGTGATCGGTTTCGGGACGTTCAACCCGGCCGACCGCAGTGCTCGTGTGGGTCGAAATCCGAGGACAGGTGCAGTGGTACCGATACCGGCGTCGAAGGGTGTCCGGTTCGCCACCGGTTCGGCGTTCAAGTCGGCGTTGAACCCTAAGGAGGAAGTACTAATGGCAGTAAAGAAGGCAGCAGCCAAGAGGACGGTCCGAAAGGCTCCGGCCAAGAAGACGGTCGCCCGCAAGGCCACGGCCAAGAAGGCGGTGAAGAAGGCCCCGGCCCGCAAGACTGCGGCGAGGAAGACCGCTGCCAAGCGCACCGTCAAGAAGGCCCCCGCCCGCAAGACTGCGGCGAGGAAGACCGCTGCCAAGCGCACCGTCAAGAAGGCCCCGGCCCGCAAGGCCCCGGCCCGCAAGGCCCCGGCCCGCAAGACTGCGGCGAAGAAGACAGTTGCCAAGCGCACGGTGAAGAAGGCCCCGGCCCGCAAGGCCCCGGCGAAGAGGGCTGTCGCCAAGCGCACGGTTCGCCGAGCCAGGTAGTTGCTCTGAGCGGCGACGCAATGCCGCCAAGGCGTTGTCAGTAGGGGCCTTCGGGCCCCTACTGACGCGTGGCGGTCCCTCAGAGTTCGTTCATGAGGTGGAATGCCTCCGCGGACCGCAGTCCGCCGAGTGCCCCGTGGGCGGCCAGTTGACGTCGCACCTTCGAGGCGAACGCGTCCGTCCCCTGGCTCGTTGCCCCGTTGCCGTCGACGAGTCCCATGGTGGTCTCGCCCTGGCTGTGGTGGCAGAGCAGCGCGTCGATCTTGACGGATTCGAAGCCGACCACCGTCTCGAGGTGGTTCGGGAGGTCTGCTTCCCACAGCAGCAGTGACCGGGGTCGGTGCGGGGCGATTCCGAGTTCGGAATAGAAGTGGGGGTCGCGAGCGGCCACGACGGCATCGACGGTCAGGAAGCCGGCCGCCCGATGATCGGGGTGCAGACGGTAGCGGCGCCACGGATCGTGGCCGAGCAGTGCCTCGGGGCGCACCGTTCGGATGATCCGGGCAACCTCCCTTCGCTCATCGACGCCGTTGACCAGTTCGCCGTCGACCCGTTGCAGGAACAGAACCCGCTCGGGAGCCGGCCCGACGCGCCGCCCGACGCGCGGTCCGGGCGACGACCCGGTCCCCGGGTCCGCGCCCGCCGCCGATCCGCCGACTGCCCGCGAGCCGTCGATGACGGCGGCCGCGGCCCGGCACTCGTCGAGCCGCCGGGATGCCAGTGCGGCCAGGTCGGCATCGGGGTCCCAGCTGCCCTTGGACCCGTCGGTGAGCACCAGATGGTGGATGCGGCAGCCGGCGGCCGCCCACTTGGCCAGCGTGGCGCCGCATCCGAACTCGATGTCGTCGGGATGGGCACCGATGGCCAACGCGGTGGCGGGCACCGGGAGGTCCACCGTGACGGGTGCCGGGAGGAGGAGGTCGCCGACGGGCAGGCCGCTCGGGCCCCGGTCACCATCGGTGTCGGGATCGCTCCGGGTCACGGGCCCGACGGGCCCAGGACCGCCACCGGGACGACGTCACCGGGTTCGTCGATGTCCCACGCCAGGTCGGGGCGGTCTAGCACCCGGGTCGGGAGGCCGAGCCGCTCCGCCTCTGCGCGGTGGCGGGCGAAGGAGCCCGGACCGTAGGAGAACTGGAAGCCGGCATCGGCCGGCAACGCGATCACATTGGTCCCGTTGCCGTAGCGGTCGGGGACCAGGGTGATGCCCGGCGCCTCACCGACCAAGGCCAGATCGGACGCTCGTGGCAGGTCGGCGTGGGCCACGGTGACCTGGCTCACTCCGGCGGCGCGCAGGCGGTCGACGCCGGCCTCGACGGCGCCGTTGAGCCCTCGTCCCGGCTCCCACACCACGAGGGCGCCCCGCGTTCGCGCCCATTCGGCCACCTCGTTGTCGTCGCACACCACCGCGACCGGCAGTGGGTGGGCGGCACTGACCACCCGGTCGGCCATGGCCCGGGCCAACTCGGCGCGTTCCGGTCCGCCGAGGGCGAGGTGGAGCCGACGCTTGGCCTGACTGAAGGCTTTGACGGGGACGAGGACCGCCCTCGGACCGATCCGGAGCGGGTCCCCGTGCAGTCGGTCGTCGGGCGCTGTCACCGCGACAGTGTAGGTGGCAGGCCACATCGTGCTCCCGGCAGGTGGGGGGCCCTAGGGTGTGGCTGTGGCGGACGGCGATGACAATGGAGCAGGAGCGGTCGACGGGCAGGCTCGTATCCGGGCGCTGGCCCGCGTGCGCTCGCTCCTGGTCGCCCTCGACTGCACCAACGAGGAAATTGACCAGGCAGTGGTCGACGACGACCTCGACCTGCTGGTCGTCGACCGCATGCTGGTGCCGGCCGGTCGGCGCCTGACCCAGGCCGAGATGGCCGAGTTGACCGGCATCCCCGTGGAAGATGCCCGACGGTTCTGGAGGGCATTGGGGTTCCTCGATGTCGGGGACGAGGAGCGGGCCTTCACCGACATGGACATCGAGGCGGTCCACCTGTTCCAGGCCATGGTGGCCATGGGGATGGCCGACATGGACTCTGCGGTCCAGATGGCCAGGGTGATCGGCTCGTCCATGGCCCGCATCGCCGAGGCCGAGTCCGGTCCGGGTGCCACGCCGATCCTGATGTCGTCGGGCGACAGCATCATCGACGCCGACCAGTTCGCCAGTCAGGCGGCCGATTCGATCCCGGCGATGGGCCGACTCCTCGAGTACGTGTGGCGCCGGCACCTGCAGGCGGCCACCCGCCGAGCCATGCTGCACCGGGCCCGCGGGGTCGGGGAGGGGATCAGCCCGGTGATGGCGGTGGGCTTCGCCGACATGGTCGGCTTCACCTTGCTCAGCCAGCACCTGGGGAACGAGGAGCTGGCCGCTGTGGTGGCCCGGTTCGAGGAGCTGGCCCACGACACCGTGGTCGCCCTGGGCGGCCGGGTGGTCAAGATGATCGGCGACGAGGTCATGTTCGTCGTCCAGACGACCGGCAGCGCCGCGGAGATCGGCCTGAGCCTGGCCGAGGCGTACGCCGACGACGAGCTGCTCTCCGATGTCCGGGTGGCGCTGGCCTACGGCCCGGTGCTGGTCCAGGACGGCGACTACTACGGGCCGGTGGTCAATCTGGCCAACCGTCTGGTCAACGTGGCCAACCCGGGGACGGTCCTCGTCTCCGACGAGTTCCGCTCCATGCTGGCCGACGAGGGTGGCAGCGGGTACGACACGCGGGCACTGCGGACCCGCAACCTCAAGAACATCGGTCGGGTCCAGGTGTGGAAGCTGACCCGCGCCGGCAGCGAGCCCGGCGCCGAACGGGGGCGTAGCCTGCGATGGGAGCGTCTCGGCGAAGTCCTGCGCGAGCTCGATGACCTGCGCGACCGGGGTGAGCGGTTGGTGGTCGAGGGCCCGAGTTCCCTCCGGGTTGATGCCGCCAAGTCCGACGCCGTCGACAACGGGAAGAAGGACCCGCCGCCTTCAGACTCCCACGAGCCTGACGGTGGCGATGCCGTGGGCCCGGAGGTCGAACGCCCCGTCGAAGGGAGCGACCGGACGTCCCCGTAGGTCCACCAGCCAGCCGGACCGGTCCTTGATCTCGACGACGGTGGGGGCCGAGTGTGGGTTGAACACCCGGACTTCGAGGCATCCCGCCTCGCGCCGAACGGCGGAGACCTCTGCGCCTCGCACGGTCAAGGCCGACCCGCGCTCCGGTCGAAGACCGCCGCCGCTGGAGGCGGTGGTGGCCAGCGGGACGAGGACGTCATCGGCCATCCCGAAGGGATCGACCTCTCCCACCGCCAGTGCATACCGTGCCTCGACCGGCCCGAGCAGCTGCGGGCCTTCCAGGTGGGTCATGGGCCCGGCCGGCATCGGGCGGGTGGTCATCCCCAACCGCGACAGCATGCCGGTCGAGCGCAGCACGGTGAGGGCCAGCGCCGTGGCCCGCGGCTGCCCGCTGGCGCCGTCCTCGTCGACGTCGACCAACTCGTACTCGGCCACGCCCTCGTGGACGACGGTCAGGCCACCGGCGGTCACGAACCGTCTCGAGGGGAAGGTCGGGAGCCCGAGCTCGTCGGGGCGTCCCTCGGCGGTGAGACCCCGCTCCACAATGGCGAAGGCACTCTCGGCCCGTGACGTCGGTGACGGCTCGGGTAGGGGTAGGTGCACCCGGAGCCGATGGTCACGGGACGGGTTCGAGAAGTTGGTGTGGACCCGCACCACGGATTCGTCGGCCCGCAGTTCGACCGTCGTTTCCACGGGGACCCGATGGCCGCCCACACGTGACCGGCTGGCTTCGTCCACCCGGTCGGGCCAGGTGTAGGTGGAGGTGATCACCGCGGTGGCCCGCACCGGGCCGGCATCCCCGACTGCCACCGCGACCGAGTCGGGAGCGTCGACCACCGTGTCCTGGGCCGGGGGCGAGTAGTTGTAGGTGTCGCCGTGGTCCCCACTGTCGAGCAACCGTCCGTAGCCCGGCACCCCATCGAGCGAGAACGTCCCGTCTCCCGGGTCGATGACCACGGTCACCAGACCGTTGGCCAGCGTGACCGCACCGTCCGGTCGGCCGGCCACGCGTACCGGATGGACGAGCGACGAAGGGGTGAATCGGGACCATCCGAATCCGGGAACGGGATCCTGGCGGGCGAGGATCCGTCGGACGGAGGGCTGGTCGATGATCACGCGGACCTCGGTGTCCGGTCGCGCCGTCAACTTTGTGTAGAGCTCCCGCTTGACCTCTTCGACGGGCACGCCGTCGCGGGCCCCGCTGCCGATCACGATGGTGACGTCGAGCCCGGTCTCGTCTTCGGCGAGGGAGACGTCGGTGATGTAGCTGTCTTCGTCGATGCGGGCGCCCTGAATGAGTCCGAGCATGGTTCGGACCGTCTCGCCGTCGAGCGTCATCTTGCCCGGCAGTCCGGTCCGTTCGGCGAGCACCTGGACGTCGGGTCCCGGCTCGCCCACCGCCGGGATGACCACCTCGACCATCCCGCCGCGGTCGCGTGCCGAGGGGTTGACCACGACCGGACCGGCAGGTGCCATGGACCGGGCCACGGCGGCAAGGGCGTCCTCGGCCAGGCCCTCGCCGAGGTGGCGGGCCTCGGCGTAGCGGTGCAGCACGGCGTCGACGACGTCGTCGGCCGAGCAGGCGCAGATGGAGTCGTGGGCCGAGTTGCGGATGACCAGCTTCCACGCCAGATCGAGGAACGGGGCGGGCCACGCCTCGGCCGGCAGGAAGAGCGCCGAGAGCGGCTCGGCCATCTGCTCGAGTGCCCGCTCCGCCCTGCTGGCCGCCTGCTTGACGTCGACCCGGTTGGAGGCGACCCCCATCAACACGTTCGAGCGCCATCCCGACCGGAGCTCACCACGCCACTCGGGCAGGTGGTCGCGGGATGCCCCCTCCAGGTAACCCGGCAGCGAGGTGATGGCCAGCTCGAACTCGTCCTGGATCTGGTTGGCCTCGGCGACCACGGCCCCGAGCCACGGCTGGGGGCGGAGGTGGTCGGAGCCGTTCATCAAGAGGACCGGGCCGTCGGCGGCGAGAAAGGAGCCGAACTCCTCCACCTGGGCGTGGAGGCGCCGCACGAGGGCCTTGGCGTCATCGGGCAGGGCGGCACCGTTGCCGTACCCGGCAACCAGGTACTCCGCCCGCACGCTGGATCCGTCCGGGGACCACCAGCGGAACGCCGAACGGTCCACCGCCGAGGGGACGCCCCGCCACACGACGGCATCCTCGAACCCGGCAGCGGCCAGAAGCTGGGGCATCTGGGCCACGTGGCCGAACATGTCGGGGAGGTACCCGACGTTCATCGCCCCACCGAACGCTCCGGCGCGCCGGAGCCCGGTCTGCAGGTTCCGGACGATGGTCTCGCCCGACACCAGAAACTCGTCCATGAGGATGTACCACGGGCCGACGCTGATCCGCCCGGCGACGGTCAGTGCCCGCAACCGCTCCTCGTTCTCCGGCCGGATCTCGAGGTAATCGTCGATCACCGCCACCTGGCCGTCGAGGAGGAAGTGGCTGTACGAACTGTCCCGCTCCATCAGCTCGAGCAGTCCGTCGACCAGCCGGACCAGCTTGAGGCGGAAGGTCTGGAACGGGTCGTACCACTCGCGGTCCCAGTGGGTGTGGGGGACGACCGCGATCCGCCGAGCGGTGCCGCCGACCTGCTCTGGAGATGTCTCGCCGCCGGAGCGGTCATTCCCTGTGGGAGCGGCCGGGCTCATGGAACGAGTGGACCGTACTCCGCTTCATAGGCCTGGAGTTCGCCCACGATCCGTTCGGCATCAGCCGTCGTCTGGTCGCTGCCGCGGCCGGCATGGTCGGCGTACACGGCAGCACCGAGGTCATGGAGCAGGCCGTCCGCTTTGTGCTTCGCCTGTGCCGCGTCGAGCTTGGCCTGTCCGGCTTTGGTCGCCTCGCCCGCCTTGGCCAGGCCGACCTCCGCTTGCGCCTTCACCTTGTCCATCAGTCCCATGACTTCTCCCTCTCTTGGCGACCGCCGGCCTGCCCGCCGAACGTAGAGTCCCCTGGCGGGGCGGATCTGTTGCATCCGGTGTACCAGGCCCGGATCCGGGCCACCACCGTCGGCCGGCATCTCCGGTTCGACGGAGCCCGACCGCCGGGTGGCTTTCCGCTAAGACTAGGGCTCGCGCTCCCGGTTCGTCAGCCCGTTTCCGATGCCGGGTGCGACGGCCGGTCGGCCCAGATCGAACACGATCGAATACGGTCGAACACGGTCGAACACGATCGAACACGATCGAACAGGATCGAGGAAGGAGAGCACACTGCGCCCGTGGACGGATCATCTGCCACCCGGGAACCGGCTGACCCCTGGCGACCTGGCCTCCTCGGGCACCCTGCTGCGGTCGTGGTCGCAGAGGTGGCAGGCGGAACCCGATGCCCGACTGTGGTGGGAGCCGGACCGACCGGGCTCGGCGGGACCGGGTGGCGGGTGGTGGACGGCCGAGCGGTTCGACGCGGCGACGCGCCGCGCCGCCGGACGCCTCCGGGGCGCCGGGCTCCGACCCGGGGAGCGCGTGGTGTGGTCCACCGGGTCATCGATCGACGCCGTGGTGGCCCACGTCGGGGCACTTCGGGCCGGGTTGGTGGTGGTGCCGTCCAATACCTCCTACTCGGAGCGGGAGCTGGCCCACATCGTCGCCGACGTCCGCCCGTCGGCCGCCATCGTCGATCGTCCCGATCAGGCGGAGCGGGTGCGCCGCGCCTCGGGGGTTCCCATGATGGTGATCGGTTCGGATCTCGACCTCCCCGACGCCGACCCGGGTCCTCTCGACACGGCGGGACCGGATGACCCGGCACTGATCTGCTTCACGTCGGGCACCACGGGAGCGCCCAAGGGCGCGGTGCTCCGCCACCGGAACCTGCTGGCGGCCACCGAGGCGGTCACCATCGCCTGGCGCTGGGGCCCCGAGGATCGGCTCATCCACTGCCTGCCCTTGTACCACGCCCACGGCCTGTGTGTCGGCGTCTACGGCACCCTGTCGGCCGGAGCGTCGGCGGTGCTGCTCCCCGGATTCGACCCGGAGGTGGTCGAGGCGGCCGCGCAGGACCATCATGCCTCGCTCTTCTTCGGCGTGCCCACCATGTACCACCGCCTGGCCAGTACGGGCCGGGCGGCAGGGCTGCGCCGGCTCCGGCTGTGCGTCTCCGGCTCCGCCCCGCTGTCCGAGGAGCTGCACGCTGCCGTCAGCAGCGCCATCGGGTCCCGGGTCCTCGAGCGCTACGGCATGACCGAGACGCTGATGAACACCTCGAACCCCTGCGACGGGGATCGACGACCCGGCACCGTGGGGTTCCCCCTGCCGGGGGTGGATGTCGTGGTGGACGGAGCGGACGAGATCCTGGTGCGCGGGCCCAACGTCTTCGACGGTTACTGGGAACGTCCGGCGGCCAACCGTGAGGTGTTCCGGCCCTCCACGGACGGCGGGAGCCCCTGGTTCCACACCGGCGACCTGGGCGAGGACGTGGACGGCTACCTGGTCATCAGGGGGCGGTCGAAGGAGCTGATCATCTCCGGCGGGCTCAACGTCTATCCGCGCGAGGTCGAGGACGTGCTGGCCGGGCATCCACGGGTGGCCGAGGTCGCCGTGACCGGAACACCTTCGGAGGAGTGGGGCGAGGTCGTGACGGCGTGGATCGTGCCCGACGGCCACCCTCCCTCGATCGAGGACCTCGACGAATTCACGGCGTCCACGCTGGCCCCGTTCAAGCGCCCGCGCCTGGTGCGGGTGGTCGACGAACTGCCCCGCAACGCCATGGGCAAGGTGGTGTACTCCCGACTCGGGGAGTGAGCACACGGTAGGTTCGCGGTGTGGCACCAGTCTCGATTGATGCAGACCGGGCCGGCGGGCGGGCGACGCCTGCGGCACGGCGCCGACGGTGAGGGACCCGGGCGCCCGGGGGTCGCCGCCCGACGACAGCCTCGAGCGGGCCCTGCGGGTCGAAGGGTTCGAACGGGTGGCCGGCATCGACGAGGTGGGACGGGGCGCATGGGCCGGCCCGGCGTCGGTCGGGGTGGTGGTCTTCGCCGCCGACGTGCCGCCCCCCGACGGGCTCCGTGACTCCAAGGAGCTGGCCGAGGACCGACGGGAGGCCCTCTATCCACTGGTGACCCGGTGGTGCGTCGAGTGGTCGGTCGGCCATGCCGGTGCCGGGGAGTGCGATCGGCTGGGGATGACCGCCGCACTGCGGCTGGCGGCACGGAGGGCGCTGGGCGGCCTCGCCGCACCCCCGGATGTCGTGCTGCTGGACGGTGGGTTCGACTACGTGAGCGAGCCGGCGGGGGAGGATCGGGCGCCGTCGGCAGCGCCGGCGCTCCCCGAGGTCCGCACGGTGGTGCGAGGCGACTCCACCTGTGTCTCGATCGCGGCGGCGTCGATCGTGGCCAAGGTCACCCGTGACCGGATGATGCGCGGCCTCTCGTCGAGCTTTCCGGGCTTCGACTTCGACCGGAACAAGGGGTACCCCTCGCCGGTCCACCGCACGGCCCTGGCCGGCTTCGGACTGACCTCGGTGCACCGTCGGTCGTGGTCCTACGTGGACGGGCTCGCGTTCCGTTAGGTCCGGCGTCCCGCTCGTCCTCGGGGATCCCCAGTTCGGCCAGGTAGGCGTCCCGGTCGAAGGTCACCCGGACCGCTGCGGCCACCTGGCGTCTCCCTCGACCCGGATGCCCGATCGCCGGTCACCTCGGGGCCGGGTCCTTGGGGAGGCCGAGCACCCGCTCGCCGATGATGTTCCGCATGACCTCGTCCGAACCACCGGCGATCCGCATGCCGGGGACGCCGAGGAGGAACTGGGACCACGCGTAGGTTCCCCAAGCACCGGTGTCGGCGATCAACGCGGGACCGAGGATCGAGGACAGCACCTCGTAGGTGCGGACCATGTTGGCGGTCAGCGACAGCTTCGCCAGTGACATCTCCGGCCCGGGGAGTTGGCCGGCGGCGA
>Ga0209385_1000680_pt1 | contig 13989 bp, 9 predicted proteins | sample NGEPerB_FD_184506 | JGI IMG/M metagenome (GOLD analysis project Ga0209385, IMG submission 184506) | Arctic peat soil microbial communities from the Barrow Environmental Observatory site, Barrow, Alaska, USA - NGEE PermafrostAB12-B... | ecosystem: Environmental > Terrestrial > Soil > Wetlands >... | reverse complement strand
CGACTGGCGTCGGCGTGCTTCGCCCTGCCCTTGGGCAAGTCGAACTGTCCAATCTTCTGTCTATGGCTGACGATGGTCCGGGCATCGAGTCTCCCAGGGTTGATGGCCGGGGCCTCGTGCTCCGGCAACAGCCATCATCCGGACGAGCGTCACCCGCAACGTCACCCGCAGGGGAGACCTTCGGAACTACCGAAGGAGCTGAACGTCACCCTCGTTTCGCAGGAACGTCACCCTGAGCGATACGCCGACAGCGGCGGACCCTTCACGGAGTTCGGTCGAACTCGCAGTTTCACTTCTCCACGCTCGGTGAGAGTGTGACCACGGACCGTATGCGGTGTACGGTATGTTGCATACGGTACGTGTATCCATTACGATGACCGATGTGTTGCTGACGAGGGCAGGAGTTGGCGAAGGCAGGTCGGGTCGGACAAAGGGGAACGCTGGTGGTTCAACAAGCGCGTGGCACCTCGAGCCCGAAAGGCGCCAAGGACCCGGAGCTCGACGGTCAGTCGTGGGAGGCCCGGCACGTCCGTGCCACCTACTGGCTCGATCGAGTGCTCCGAGAAGAAGTTCGATCAGAGGCCGAGCGTCGAGGATGGAGCGTCTCCCAATTCGTCAGCTGGGCACTCCAGCGGGCGCTCGACAAGGGTCACTGAATCTCGGAGATCCAACTGACGGCAACGAGCCGGCGCCGGCCCTGGGTACGCACCAACGTCACCCTCAGGGGGATCCGATGGTGTCGAGTCTCTCCGGCGGTCCCCGGAACAGTGGCCGTGTGCGGGTCCAGTTCAGGCCCCTGACCAGGGAGGGTGACGTTCAGGGTGGGCGGGCTCAACCAGTGAGCGCAAGGAGCTCAGCGAGCTTCTCTGATGGTTTCATATAGCCGAGGGTCTTGCGAGGGCGATTGTTGAGGCTTTGGGCGAATTGAACCAGATCCTGAAGGGTCCGAAAACTCCGATGCACGGTCGGCGGCGGGGGAATCGGCACGAACGCGCGGAAGCGATGACCGAGCAGCCGTAGTCGACCCAGAGAAACCATGTAGTCGCCTGGCAACGTTCCTACGTGTCCGATCCTCAAATTCGCGTTGTAGGCGACCGATGCACACGTCGAAGCCGCCGTGGGGGGACCGGTGATCAGGCGGCCCACTCGTATTCGTGGATGATGCCGCCGAGGATGTCTTGGCGAGTGACGGCGCCGATCTCGGTGGGCGGAAGTGGAACGCAGCGGGGGATCGGCTGTCCAAGGTGCAGCCCACGGTGTGGACGAGCATGGTTGTAGTGCTGGACGTACGCATCGAGCACCGATTCGAGATGTCGTCGTGAGACGACCAGCAGATGATCGAGGCACTCCTCGCGGATAGTGCGTACGAATCGCTCGGCGTACGCGTTGGCACGAGGCGAACGGACCGGGGTGTGGACCTGCTCGATGCCGATCGATGCGAATATCTCGTCGAAGCTCTTCGTGAACTTCGCGTCACGGTCGCGGATGAGGAACCGGAAGCACCGGCCGGCATCCTCCAGATCCGAGGCGAAGTTGCGGGCCACCTGGGCCACCCAGGGGCCGTTCGGGTTGGCGGTGGTGCCGAGGACGTGCACTGTGCGGCTGTGCACCTCGATGACGGACAGCACGTAGTAGCGCCGGAAGAGCACCGTGTCGACGTGGAAGAAGTCCGTGGCCACGATACCCTTCGCCTGGGCGGAGAGGAACTGGGTCCAGGTTGGGCCCTCTCGCCGGGGTGCCGGTGGGAGACCGTGGCGGCGCAGTACGGTCGCGACGCTCGTCTTTGACACGGTGACGCCCAGCTTCTTGAGCTCGCCGACAATGCGGAGATAGCCCCAACGGGGGTTCTCCCGGGCCAGGCGGAGGATCAGGTTGACGGTCTCCTCGGGAAGGGTCGGACGACCCTGCCGGCGGTGCGGATACGTCCAGCGCTTGCGGACCAGCGATCGGTGCCAGCCAAGGATCGTCTCCGGCGTGACGAGGAACGATCGCCAGTGTTCTCGAGGCACCAGGCCGGCAAGGAGCGCGACGAGGGCCCGGTCGGACCAGGTGAAACGAGGACAGGCGACCTGCCGGCGGAGCACGGTCAGTTGGTGACGGAGCACGAGGATCTCCGCATCCTTCGCCGCGGTGTCCATTCGATGGACACGGATGAGGTCGAGGACGCGCCGGGCGAGACGAAAGAGGAAGGAGAGGGCCACGAAGGACAAGCCTCGTCGGGCGCGTTCTGGCTGCTCAAGCCGGGTCGGGGAGTTTCCGGACCCTTCAGGCCAACTGGTGGCCGTCGCCTGGGCGGACGATGGAACTATCGAGTCAATTGAGGACCTGGAGAGCGAGATCGTGGCCGTCCAATGGCATCCCGAGCAGATGCCCGACCGCCCTGAACAGATGCAGCTCTTCAGTTGGCTCATCGAGAAGGCCGAAGGCCATCGTCGATCGAATCGATAGCGAGCGGTGGCCGCTCAGCCTGCGGTTCGCTGCACCTCGGGGCGCTCCTCCGGATCGATCTCCAGGGCACCGATCAGGAACTCCGCCATGCGGACCATGAGCAGCTGTCGTGATGCCCTACTCCGGTACTCATGGCCTTCGCCCTCGAGTTCGAGGTAGTCGACCTCTCGGCCCAGTGCCTCGAGAGCGGCGACCACCTGGCGCCCCTCATTGACCGGAACATTGGTGTCCAATGCTCCGTGCGCGACGAGTAGCGGTACGGTGATCCGGTCGATCCGGTGCAGAGGCGACAAGCTCTTCAGCAGATCCCCATCCTGCTCCGGGTGGCCATACTTGGTCACCGCCGCACTGGCGATCCAGGGCTCGGTATCCCGGTAGAACGTCATCAGATCGGACATGCCGCAGATGTCCACCCCGGCAGCGAAGGCCTCCGGGAACATGGTGAGCGCCATGAGAACGGCGTAGCCCCCGTAGGATCGTCCGGAGACGGCGATGCGCGCACGGTCGGCGAGCCCCTGGTCGGCCAGCCATCCCGCGCAGACCGCCACATCCGCAATGGCGTCCAAGCGGCCGAACCGGTCATCGGCATGCACGAAGGAGCGACCGAACCCCGAGGATCCCCGGATGTTGGGTGCCAGCACGACGATGCCCGCCGCGGCCAGCAGCTGGTGCTCGGGATGGAACACTGGCCGCTCCTGACTTTCCGGGCCACCGTGCAGGCTTACGACGGCCGGAGACGAGGCGTCTGCTCCCTCGGGGCGATACAGCCACCCGGTGATGTCGAGCCCGTCGTGGGATTCGAATCGAACCAGTGTCGGCGTGACGAGCTCCTCCTCGATGGTCGGAGGAGTGAGGCTCCACCAGCTACCGCTATCGAGCTCCAGTTCCCAGAGCCTCGGAGGGCTGCACGGGCCTTCCACCGCCAGGACCGCCCGGTGACCGTCACGGGCGACGACACCCCCGCGGAGGACAGATCCGGGCAGGCCGGGGTAGGGCCGGCGCGAGCCGGTGGCGGCATCCAACAACTCCAGCTCGCTCCGACCCTTGACATTCCAGGCCACGAGCACTCGCGATCCATCATCGTAGGCATCGGCGAACTCGAGCTCGGCGTCGTCGCGCACAGCAATGGCTCCGGCCCCGGACCGGAACCCGTCGGCGTCGAAGGGTACGGCGACCAGGGCGCGGCGCGCTTGACCGGCGTCGGTGACGACATAGGCGACCGAAGCTGCTGACTCGCTGGAAGGAGGCGGCCGGAGCAGTCCCAGCTCGGTCGAGCCAGTGTCCGGGAAGGGAAGGACCTCGTGGGTCGCTCCCGTCGCCCTGTCCAACAGTTGGCAGAGTTGGGCACCGCGCGGGCCGTCTCGGAGGAGCGCGAATCGCTCGTCGGCCGAGAGGTCGAGGACGTCGACCAGCGCCCCAGAGGCAAGGACGACCTCGTTGCCGGTATCGGCGTCGATCAGGACGCACCTGTCGACCTGCTCGGGATCTGGGTCACGAATCGTCACCACCAGCCGGTGGCCGGTGCGCGCCCATGGGCCGAGCGCCGCGTGACTGGGATCACCGGCCAGGCGACGGCGCTCCGACCCGTCCGGCCGCACGACCCATACCTCCGATCGGACGCCTCCGCCTGTGGCCACGGAGACGGCGAGCCACTGGCTGTCCGGCGACCAGTGGACGGAGAGCACCGGGTCGTCGGAGACATGGATGACTGCCGGCTCATCGATGCCGTCGACGGATTCCACCCAGAGCTCGGGGGTGCCACGCCGGTCGCTGACGAAGGCGATGCGCCGCCCCTCGTGGGTCAGGGTCGGAGCCCAACATCCCCACGCCGCGGAGAGCGTGACGGCAAGATTGCCGAGGTCTCCGGGTAGCTGCGTACCTCGTTCGGTACCGCTCACGGTAGTCATACACCCATGGCTTGCAGCCACATCTCGATGAGGCCCAGCTGCCACAAGGCATTGGACCCGAGGGTCGTCCGGGTCTCGTTGGGGGCAGCCAACATCCGCTCGGTGGCGCCGGCTCGGAACAACCCGCGGGACCGAGCGGCCGGATCGAGCAGAGCTGCCCGCACTCTCTCGAGGTAGGGGCCCTCGAGTTGGCGAATGGCGGGCACGGGGAAGTGGCCCTTGGTCCGGTCGATTACGGCATCGGGGACCAATCCACGCGCCGCTCGCTTGAGTACGCCCTTGCCCCCGTCGGCCAACTTGAGCGACGGGGGGATACGGCCAGCCAGCTCGACGAACTCATGGTCGAGGAAGGGGACCCGGGCCTCCAACCCCCAGGCCATGGTCATGTTGTCGACCCGTTTCACCGGATCGTCGACCAGCATGATCGTGGTGTCGTTCCGCAGGGCGGCATCCACTGCGGTCTCTGCACCGGGCCGACCGAACTGCTCTTCGATGAATGCGGTCGGAGCGTCGTCGGCCAGAAGCCAGTCGTCCTCGAGGAGCTCGGCGAGGGCGGAGAACCGCCGGTCGAAGAAGACGTTCGAGTAGGCCTCCACCGACTCCTGGCGGGGAACCTCGGCCAATGGTGGGTACCAGTCGTAGCCACCGAGGACCTCGTCGGCCCCCTGGCCCGACTGGACGACCTTGACGTAGGAGGACACCTCTTCGCTGAGGAGGTAAAAGGCGACACAGTCGTGGCTGACCATGGGTTCACTCATGGCGGCGACGGCCTTGTCGATGGCGGGTAGCAAACGCGAGCTCTCGATCTTGATCCTGTGGTGATCGGTGCCGAAGTGGGCCGCGACCAGGTCCGAGTATTCGAACTCGTTACCGGATTCACCACCGGCGTCATCGAAGCCGACGCTGAACGTCTGGAGGTCGTGCTGTCCGGCCTCGGCCAGGAGGGCGACCACCAGACTTGAATCGATCCCACCGGAAAGGAGGACGCCAACGGGCACATCGGCCACTTGTCTACGCTTAACGGCGATCCGGAGCGCAGCGATCAGGGCCTGTTGCCAGTCATGTCCCGACCATCGGCTCCGTTCGTGGTCCCGCTCGAAGGGTGGCTCCCAGTAGGCGATGTCCCGGGTCCTCCCGTCAGCCTCGACGATCCTGACGGTGGCCGGTGGGAGCTTGCGAATGCCGTTCAGAATGGTGTGGGGCGCAGGGACCACCGAGTGGAACGTCATGTAGTACTGCAGTGCGACGCGGTCGATGGACGTGTCGACGTCGCCGGCGGCGAGCAGTGCTGGCAGCGTGGACGCGAACCGTATCCGGTCGCCACTTTGGGAGATGTAGAGGGGCTTGATGCCGAGCCGATCCCGAGCCAACACCAGCCGTCCGGACTCGTGCTCGACGATGGCGAAGGCGAACATGCCGTGGAAGTGCGCCACACAGTCGGCGCCCCACTCGGCGTAGGACTTGCCGATGACCTCGGTATCCGAGGTGGAGAAGAAGGCGTAACCCACGCTGCGCAGCTCGTCCCGGAGCTGGGCGTGATTGTAGATGCACCCATTGAAGGCAACCGTCAGGCCGAGCGCGGTGTCCACGAGTGGCTGGGATCCACGCACCGACAGATCGATGATCGACAGACGCCGGTGGCCGAGAGCCACAGGGCCCCGGACCCACAGTCCGGACCCATCGGGACCTCGGCAGGCCATGGTGGCGCAGCTCCGTTGAAGTGCATCGGCTTCGGGCGACCTCCCGTCGAAGCGGAGCTCACCGCACAGTCCGCACATCAGGGGCTCCCTCCGTCCGGTTCGTCCGTGTCGACGAGTATCCACGTGTCTTTGGCCCCACCACCTCGTGAGGAGTTCACGACCATGCTGCCAGCCGGCGCCACCCTGGTGAGGGCCAGACCGGCCAGTTCGGCCTCTCCCGCTCCGGGTCCGGTCAGGTAGACGAAGGCACGGAGGTCCACATGCCGAGGTTCCATCCGGCCATCGACGAACGTGGGGAGGGTAGAGAGGGCGACGACCTCCTGGGCGACCCACGCGGAGGGATCCTCGGCTATCTCGCGCCTTCGCTCGGCCAGCTCCGCGGGCGCGGCCTCCGGACCGATGAGCACGCCGCTACCCCCATGACCACCTACCGGTTTGGTCACCAGCTCGGCCAGGCGGTCGAGGACCGCCTCGGACTCGTCGGGATCCGAGCACCGGTAGGTCGGTACCGAAGCCAGCAGAGGACGCTCCGAGAGGTAGTACGCGATCAGGTCGGGGACATAGCAGTACATCGCCTTGTCGTCCGCAATGCCGTTGCCGGGCGCGTTGACCACCACGACGCCGCCCTGCTGGGCCGCCTCGAGCATCAGCGCGCCAACCGGGCGTCCGCCGACGTCGGTCAGATCGGCCAGTTCGCAGCCGAGCCGCAGATAGACCACGTCGACCCGGCGGCCACCGACCACGACCCGATTGCCTCGAACCTCGATCTCGCTGGGCTGGGCCAACAGCAACCCGACCTCCTGGGCGATCAGACGGTGCTCGTACCAGCCGGAGTTGTCTGCGCCCTCGGAGAGAAGCACGACGACGGCATCGTCGACCGGGGCACAGGCCCGGAGGGTCCGTCCGATGAGCGCCCACGCGTCCCGGGCCTTGCGCTTCGGGACGACGGTGTCTAACTCGGGCATGACCTGGGACATCAGGCGCCGTACGGCGATGGAGTACCCGATGCCTGAGGGTACTCGGGCGTTGTCCTCGAGAACCCGCCAGCCATCGATGCTGTCACGGACTAGGTCGAAGCCGATCACGGGTGCCCGCATCACATCGTCCGGAAGCAGGCACGCCTCTGGACGCCAGGCGTCGCAGCCGGTGAAGACCTCCTCGGTCATGACGCCATCGCGAACGATGGCGGCGGGTCCGTAGACATCACGGAGGTAGGCCTCGATCGCCCGTGCGCGCTGGGTCAGGCCCACGGCCAGCACGGACCACTCGTGGGCGGGAATTACCCGGGGGACCAGGTCGACGGGAAACGGACGCTGCTCTCCGGCCACTCCGAAGGTGAGGCCCTGTGCATCCACCCGCCGGGCGCGCTTGGTCAGTTCGATCGGATCGAACTGCTCGAGCACCTCGAAGATCGGGCGGTAGGCCGAGTAGGGCACCCCACCCGTATGCACCGCCTCATCGGTGAGCGGGGCCGGATAGCTGGCGGACCAGCGCGTCCTCGACGGCACGGCCGAATGCCGGCCTCTCGTCTCATCCACCAGCAGTTGCACCACGTCAGCGGCGCGCCCCCGTTCCGCATACCGGGCGCGTTGGCGTTCGCATGAGCTTCCCCGAGCCAGCGCGGCCCCCGTCAGTTCGCGCACGACGTCCCAGTCGTCGGCGTCTTCGAGCTCGGGTCGAAGATCCGCTACCAGACGTTGCACGACCTCGTCGGCCGGCAGGGCCAGGGGCTCGTTGCCGGTATCGAGCAAGGTCTCGGAGAGTCCGCTTCGGGCCGCTCGCCACATGGCCGCCCGGTACAGGGGATCCGGACGGTGTGGTCTGGGAAGGCCGGCGACCTCTTGTCGGGCAGCCCGCTCCACCGCGGCTCGGAACAGTCCGGCGATCAGGATGGCGTCGTCGACGAGGGGAGTGGAGTCGCACACTCGAAGCTCGAGGGTGGGGAGATGAGCCGACGGTCGGACATCGAAGTAGGCCATGTTGTTGTCCGAGATGATGCCGGCGGTGATGAGGTTGCCGAGAAGAGACTGGTACTCCTCGTACGACTCCACTCGCGGAGTGCGGCCTGCCGTTGGCCATCGCTGCCAGATCACCGTTCGAACACTGGCATAGCCGGTGTCCTGGCCTTCGAAGAAGGGGGAACTGGCCGACAGCGCCAACAGGATCGGCAAGGTGTCCTCGATCCGTGGGATCAGGCGCACGGCGAGATCGGCGTCGTCCACCCCCACATGTACCTGAAGACCACACACGAGGTGCTCGTCGACCAGGAGCCGATAATCCTGCTGCATCCGCGCATATCGACCGAGTGCAGTCAGTTCGAGGTCGGCGGCGCTTGAGAGCGGGGCGGTTCCAGCGGCGGCGACGGCCAGGCCTTGCGCGTCGGCGGCCTCGATAACACCCTTGCGGAGTCCGAGCAGCTCGAGGCCCAGGCCGTTGAGGGTTGAGAACACCTTGGTGTTGGTCTCGACGGTGCTCCGCTGGAGCTCGGCCGAGTAGCTCTCCGCGGACAGTTGACTCAGCAGCTCCGGAGCACGGAACGCCAGCTCGAGGGTCTCGGCGTCGACGATCTGCAGTTCCTCTTCGATGCCTAACGTCCGGGCCGCGGCCATCAACTGACTCTACGTGGGTAATGTTTCCGGCAGATGTCCAGCCCAGATGCCGACACCATCATGGGTACTACATAGCCTGTGGGTGCCGAAAACCCATCCAAGCCGTGCACCAGGAGTTTCCGTTTGGGGCCTGTGGATTGCAAATGATCGTCCATGGCGTTACTGGACATCGGTGGCAGGTGCGTCCAGTAGCCAACTCGCAGCGGCGAGCGGCAACGACGCCAGTTCACCTGTCGATGATCTCGTGCGCGATCCGTGCGCGTGGGAGCGGACAATAAGGGTAACCGGTGGTCACCAGCAGTCAATAGAAATAGCCATTTAGCTGGGACTATGTGAATATGCCCAGGTCAGCTAAATGGCCGGTCTGAATTCGCAATGTAGAGGCCGAGGGTTCGAGTCCCTTCACCTCCACTTTGAGGGACTCGAACGACCGACCCGTGCGGCGCCTCGAGGTTTGCATTGCCTTGCGTGGCCGCTCGGGTGTGACCTCAGCCTCTAGAGCTGAGGACTCAACTCCTCATTGGGTCGAAGCGGTCCATATGACGAGGAAACCCTGAAAAGGGTCAGCGGTCGACAGCTCGAACATGTGGTCCGGATATGGCAAATCCCGCGGCGCCGTACCTCGCTAGGGGCCGGTCAGCACCAACCCGTTATGGCTGCGCCTACGCGGTTCCTTCGATGCCTGGCAGCCCAGGTACGGGAGCATGGTCACGCCCGATCTATCCGAGCCACTCTCGGGCGCGCCGGTCAACCTTCTCCCATCCGGCTTGCCAGTCCTCCCGGAAGAGTTGTTGTCGGCGAATCTGTTCAGCGGCCAGGATCCCCGCCGAGAACGCAACCTTCGATGAGGCTCCCTTGGCGCGCTTGCGCAGCCATGCCTCGGCGATGACGGCATCGTGGTGTTCGCCGAGTTGCGTTTGGAGTCCTTCAGCAGATGTAGCGACTCGTCTCGCTCGTTTGCCCACAACCGCCTCGGCTGCCTCGGCTGCATACCGGAACCGCTTGGCTCCTATTCGAATCTGATGGAGCTGCCGATCAGTCGGTTCGCGGTCTGCTGCCCGAACCTCCTTGTACAGCTTCTTCCAGGGTCGCTTCACCACCTTGGGAAGCGCCTTGGAAGCCCTCTGGTCCGGCCCGATACCTCTCCCACGACCACTCCCAACATTCAGGAAAGGTGGCCGCTCGACGGCCGCATGCAGCTTGTCGAGGAGGAGCAAGTAACGCTCGCTCTGCAAGACATCAGTCACCCGGTCGGCTGCAGTGCTTCGCTGGTCTTGAAGCTGTTCTCGTAGGCCGGTCACACCCTTGTCGTCTCCAATCTGGGGCGATCCGTTGAGATCCAGGTGTTGTCCAAGGACGTCGGCGTCCCGCACAAGGCCCAGCTCGCCTCCAAGCCACTTCAAGTCACTCCGCGTGTGACCGACCCACAGAGGATCCAGAATCGCTTTGAAGGTCTGCAGATCAGAGCGAAGCCGACGGGCTGCCACCCGTGTCTGGTGGATGGCTTCAGGAGGCGGGTCTTCTTCATTGAGCCTCAGTAGGTACTCATGATCCAAAATGCGATCGAACGCAGTCTGGAGACTCGCACGCACAACGTCTGCCATCGTCGACTTCGGTCCCAACGAACGACTGTTGGCTCCATTGACAGCATCGTCATCAAGGGCACGGGCGAGCTTCGGACCTCGGCTATCTATCCAGGCACCCGCCTCGCAGAGTCGATCGATGCACCTATTCAAGAGGGAGCTGTCGGCCTCGTTCAGTTCCACCTCAATCTGCCGAAAGCGACGGCCATCGTGAGGGCCCCCATGGATCGTAACCAGGTCATCGTCAAGTTCAGCCAGCAGGATCTGCCTGCCACCTTGAAGCATCAGCCGACGGCGGCTCGTCTCCAGTGATGTGATCTTCTGGAGCGCGGCTCTCCGCACAACGCCATGAAGGATCTCGTTCACTCTGTCAGGAACGAAGTCAGGAGATCCGACCCATTCCAGTTCCGTTCGGTCAAGTGTCGGACCAGAGTTGGATTGAGGCAGCTTCAGCGTCCATGTTCCGATGCCTTCGTCGTCCCCGATCCGATGACGGAGCGTTATCTCTCGGGACCACAGCCGGAAGTCGGGGGTGTCGAAGTAGGTCGCCAGGAGTCGTTGTTCGGGCAGCCTCACGGTCCGTTTGACGAGATCTCGCAGGTCAGGAACAGAGAACTGGCGATCGGCCCCCAACTTCACTTCTCGCTCGGTGGGATGGGCGGGCACCCTGCCAATGTACCCACTCGGGCCGCACTGCAACCAGGTGAGGTGCTTCAGCGACCCTCGATGGCATGTCCAAGATCCGCCAGGAAGACCGCGAGGTCGGCGATCAGGACGCGTAGTTGGTGAGCCACAGCTGGGAGGTAGCCCTCCCCTTACTTTTCTGCCGGTGCTTCGAACTAACGACCAATGAAGCCATACCTTTCGATGAGACCTTGAAGGTGCTCAGCCAGTTCGGCATCGGGACAGGGATGGGTCTGCAGCCGTCGGAGTTGGGCTGAGCCAACTGCGTGAAGTTGATCGGCACTTGCCCTGATCGCATCGGGACCAATGAGGAGAGATTCTGAGGCGACGATGGCGGTGTCAACAAGAACAATGAACTCAGGGTTCTCATCTCCTGCCCACAACTGAAGCTCACTGTCCCTGGGGCTCACAGATCGAACGCTATGCGGCTTACCCCTCGGAGCAGATGACCTCGCCGTGCGAGGCTCTTCGGGTCGTTGACCTAACCATGGCATCTGCCGACGTGACGGATCAATGGACCGTAAGCTGGCCCGCTACCTCACTCTGCGTGAAGCACCGTGACTCTGAGGGCTGCTCTCATGCCGTGACGCGCAAAGTTCATCTGGACGTGAACTGAACCCTCAGCTGCTTGAGCTGAGCACCGGGCTTCCAGCTCGTCCGATTGAGTCCGCTGTTGGCTCAGTGACGCGTCGCTTCGTCCATTCTGGTCTTGAGCTATTGCCAGTCTGAACGACGCCGTCGTCCGGACGACATCGAGTCGCCCGCCCGACGCTCTGGCGCATTCGGGGGTCTGCTGGGGTTTCTCATCGTGTCGCCACCCCTTCCGGCCTCAATGGCACGTTGCGAGGCGCCGGCACGGATGGTGACCCTCCGGGTCGGCTTGTTCGTCGCCTCACCATCCGGCCTTCGCATCTCACTCTCGCTGCGCTCGACCATGACCCCAGCGGGGTCCCCGGCGACCTCCTGTTCGGTACCCAGCGGCAACCGCCGCTCAACCGAAGGAGGCCGACATGGCTACTGCAACTGCTCGACGTTCACCCAAGCTCACGCCGGAGATGGCGCACGATCAACTGATTTCCGGTGTCGAGGCGCTCACCACCTCGGACCAGTGGCTCGCCTACCTGGGGGTGGCGGCCAAGTTCACCCGCTACAGCGCCAACAACACCTTCCTCATCATGATGCAGCGGCCGGACGCCACCCGGGTGGCCGGGTTCCACACGTGGAAGTCCCTGGGTCGGAGCGTGAAGAAGGGGGCGAAGGGTATTGCCATCCTCTGCCCCTGCGTTCGACGGACCACTGTCGAGGACGCGGACAGCGGCGAGACGAGCACCCACTCCCGGGTGGCCGGATTCCGGGTCGGATACGTGTTCGACGTGGCCGATACCGAGGGTGAGGATCTCCCCGACGATGGGCTGAACGTCGTACACCCGGTCGGCGTTGCTCCGGACGGCATGTGGGACACACTGGTCCAGCGGGTCGAAAGGGCCGGCTTCACTGTCCGGTTCGGACTGGACCACGACGAGTCGCTAGGTTCTGCCTGGGGGCGCACCCACTACGGGGACCGTTCGGTCACGGTCAAGAGCACGGCTGATCCTGCTGGAGCGTGCAAAACGCTCGCTCACGAGCTCGCCCACGTCCTGTTGCACGAGCACCGCCTCTACGAGCACCGGGGCACCGTCGAAGTGGAGGCCGAGTCCGTGGCCTACGTCGTCTCCGCTGCCTGGAGGCTTGACACCTCGAGCTACTCCACCGGCTACCTGACCGCATGGAGCGGGGGCGACGTCGCCGCCGTCACCGCCACGGCCACCAAGGTGCTGGCCTGCGCCCGGACGATTCTCGAGTCCACCGAGTCGGGAGAGGAGGTGGTCCCGGCATGACCGGGCCCACCGACTTCGCCGCAAAGCCCCACCGTCCGGGCGACGTTGAGTCGTCCGGACGGTGCTCTGGCGCGCTTTAGGGGTCTGCTGGGGGTGCTCAGTCTGTCGCCACCCCTATCGGCGTCAAGGGTCACTGCGGGACGCCGGCACGGAAGGTGACCCGTTGGGCCGGCTCGTCCCTCGCCTCACCATCCGGCCTTCGTGTCCTCGTTCGCCCGTCGGGCGCCCCGTGACCCCGGCGGGGTCCCCGGCGACCTCCTGTTCGGTGCCCAGCGGCAACCGCCGCTCAACGAAAAGGAGGCCGACATGGCCGATTCACTCACTCCCACTGACTGCCCATTCGACGAGCCGTGCAACACCACCGACGTGGACGGGATCGACTGGGACGCCGAGCTCATCCGCCAGGTCGGTGAGTACGACGCCTTCGGTCCCTTCTCCGATCGGGACGCCTACCCCGGGCCGGCATGACCGGTCGGGGCCGGGCGGGGCCCTGGCCGGTGGTCCGACCGGGCGATTGACGGGAGGACCGACCTCTCAGTTGCCCGCGCCTTCCGTGTCGGCTCCACATTGTGGCTGTCGGGGTAGGCGCCGCACCCGAATCCACGGCAGTGGACTCAGCAGAACTGAGTCCGGCTGAACCGAGCCGCACCGAGTCACTCGGGAGCGGCACACCGCCGCCGTGCGGCGCTCGGTGTGCGGGAGACGAACGTCACCCTCGGACTGAGGAACGTCACGCCTCAACGTCACCTTCTCCTGGTCAGCGGGCTGTAAGTCACACACCGGCCCCTTGGCCGTCAAGGTCGACGGTCCGAGGCGCCGGCTCGGATGGTGGCCCACAGGGCACGGCTCGTCCCTCGCCTCACCATCCGGCCTTCGCTTCTCACTCTCGCTGTGCTCGCTCCCTTGACCGCCGGTGCCGGCGTGGGAAATCGGCGTTCACCGATTGATGTCGGGCCAAGCGGGGCGAAAAGCGCCCCACCCGGCATCAATCGAAAAGGAGAAACACCATGGCAACCATCACCGCAGTCACCGTGGCAGGCAACCTGACCCGTGATCCGGAGATCCGCTACAACCGGGAGGGCCAGGCCACCACGTCCCTGTCCGTCGCCGTCAACCGTCGGTGGCAGGACAAGGAGACCAAGGAGTGGGAGGAGTCGGTCTCGTTCCTCGACGTCGTCTGC
>Ga0209385_1000677_pt1 | contig 14015 bp, 12 predicted proteins | sample NGEPerB_FD_184506 | JGI IMG/M metagenome (GOLD analysis project Ga0209385, IMG submission 184506) | Arctic peat soil microbial communities from the Barrow Environmental Observatory site, Barrow, Alaska, USA - NGEE PermafrostAB12-B... | ecosystem: Environmental > Terrestrial > Soil > Wetlands >... | reverse complement strand
GCGTGGGCGGCCTCTTCGTCGACGTAGACCGGGTTCCGGTCGCCCATGGCCTCGATCCAGTGCCGGATCATGGGCAGGTTGACCGGGTCACCGGCCCGATGCCTCGGGCCGGTGAAGAGGCCGACGAACGACTGGAGCCGCTCGTCGAGGGACGGCCCGCCTTCCGTCGAGGCGGAGGCAGCAGCAGCGGGGGCCGGCCCGCTCACCGGGGCGACCGCTTCATGCCCAGCCCGGCCATGGCCAGGATCTCCCGCTGGATCTCGTTGACGCCTCCACCGAACGTGTTGATCTGGGCCTGGCGTCCGACGCGCTCGAGCTCACCGTGGAGGACTGCCCCCGGAGATCCCGGGCTCAGGTACCCGGCGGCGCCGACGATACCCAGCAGCCTGCGGTAGATCTCGACGGTCGACTCGGTCCCGAACACCTTGACGGCCGACGAGTCGGCCGGTCCCAGTGTTCCGTCGGCCACCGCCGCCGTCATGCGCCAGTTGAGCAGCTTCTGGGCTTCGAGCAGGGCGTAGGTGCGGGCCAGGTCCTCCTGAATCCACCCGACGTCACACAGCTCTTGGTCGACCACCCACTCGGCGACCTCGTCCCACAGCCGGAAGGCGAGGGCGCTGACCGCGGCCAGCCCCACCCGCTCGTGATTGAGTTGGCCGGTGATGAGGCGCCAGCCCTCATTGACCTCGCCCACGACGGAGGAGCGGGGCACGCGTACGCCGTCGTAGTACGAGGCCGTGGTGGCCACGCCGCCCACGGTCACGATCGGGGTGCACGAGAACCCGGGCGACGATGTCGGCACCATGAGGATCGAGATCCCCTTGTGCTTGGGGGCGTCGGGGTCGGTGCGCACCGCCAGCCAGATGTAGTCGGCCTGGTCTGCGCCGCTGGTGAAGATCTTGTTCCCGTTGATGATCCACTCGTCGCCGTCCAGCACGGCCCGCGTGCGCAACGACGCCAGATCGGTGCCGGCCTCCGGTTCCGTGTAGCCGATCGCGCAGTTGATCTCGCCGGTGAGGATGCCCGAGAGGAAGAACTTCTTCTGCTCATCGGTCCCGTACTTGATCAGCATGGGTCCCACGGTGTTGAGAGTCACGAAGGGGAACGGCGCCCGCGCCCGCTGGACCTCGTTGAAGAAGATGAACTGATCGGTGGCTGGTCGCCCCTGGCCGCCGTACTCCTTCGGCCAACCGATACCGAGCCATCCGTCCGCGCCCATCTGGCGGACGATCCGGCGGAACGTCTCGCCACCCTCGCTCTCGGTGTCGAGCAACCGGCGGACGTCTTCGGTCAGCAGTTGGGCGAAGTAGCCCCTCAACTCGGCCCGGAGTGCCAGTTGCTCGGGAGTCTCCTCGAGGTGCATGACGTGTGATCCCTCCACTCTGTAGCCTTCTGGTCCCCGTCCGGCCGCGGCGGCCGGCACCGGCACGACGACCGGGCACCGGGGTCAGTGGGCTGCCATCGCCCTGGTGGACCCCCTGCCCCGACACGACCAAGCCTTCTTTCGGAACGCCACCGAGTCCAATTCCGTTGGAGGCCCGGTGCGGCTGCCCTATGATAACTGATACACGTTCTAGAAACGTCATTGCCGCCGAGGCATGGCCACGGTGGCCGTCCGGCGGTGTCGACCCGTTTCGAGCTGGGGGAAATCATGGAACTCGACGACATCAACCTGTGCGATCCAGGCAACTTCGTGACCTCGGTGCCGCACGACTGGTTTGCCTTCCTGCGTCGCGAAGCACCGGTGCAGTGGCACCCGGACCCCGAGGGCTACGCCGAGGGATTCTGGTCGGTCACCCGCTTCGACGACTGCGTGGCCGTCAACCGCGACCACGAGCACTTCTCGTCCTATCGCGCGGCCACCCTCTTCCACGACTTCGACGACGACATACTCGGCCAGCAACGCATGATGATGCTCAACATGGACCCGCCCATGCACACCCGCTACCGGCGCCTGGTGAACAAAGGGTTCACCCCGCGGATGATCAGGGACCTCGAGGCAAAGGTGATCGCCTCCACCGATTCGATCCTGGACAGCGTGTGCGAGCAGGGTTCCGCCGACTTCGTCGAGCAGATCGCGGCCGAGCTGCCGCTGCAGGTGATCGCCGAGCTGATGGGCGTCTCCCAAGAGGACCGACACCTGGTCTTCGACTGGTCGAACCGGATGGTCGGCTCCGACGACCCCGAGTACCAGATCTCGCCCGAGTCGAGCACCCAGGCCTCCTTGGAACTGTTCGCCTATGCCGACGAGCTGTGCGCCAAGAAGCGGATCGATCCCCACGAGGACCTGTTCAGCGTGCTCACCCAAGCGGAGATCGACGGTGACCAACTGTCCCAGCTGGAGCTCGACCTCTTCTTCCTCCTGTTGGCAGTGGCCGGCAACGAGACCACCCGCAACCTGATCTCCGGCGCGATGGTCGCGTTCTTCGACAATCCCGACCAGTGGGAGCGGCTCCGTGCCGACCGGTCGCTCCTGCCATCGGCCATCGAGGAGATGCTGCGCTACGTATCGCCGGTGATGCACTTCCGCCGGCAGGCGGCTGCAGACGTGGTCATCGGCGACCAGAAGGTCGCAGAAGGCGACAAGGTCGTCTTCTGGCACATCTCGGCCAACCGCGACGAGTCGGTCTTCGTCGACCCCGAGGCCTTCGACATCGGGCGCATGCCCAACAACCACATGGCCTTCGGGGGCGGGGGGCCGCACTTCTGCCTCGGGGCGAACCTGGCCCGGATGGAGATCCGGGTGATGTTCGACCGCCTGCTCGACCGCATACCCGACATACGGCTGGACGGTGAGGTGCAGCGACTCCGCTCCAACTTCATCAACGGGGTGAAGCACATCCCCGTGGCCTTCGCCCCGTCGGCTCCGGTCGTCCGGTAGCAGGCACCACCACTTCAGAAAGCGGGCGCCCTCCATGCTCTTCCATCAAGCGGTCACCTTCCTGCCTGCCGACGAGATCCTGAGGCTTTCGGCTGCGTGCGACGACATGGGGTACTCGGGCGTCTACCTGTCGGACCACCTGTTCAATCCCCGCGACCTGGCGTCGCGCTACACCTACTCCAAGGCGCCGGACGGAGCGCCGTTCTGGGAGAAGGAGACCGCGTGGCCCGACCCGATGTGCGTGATATCCGCGCTGTCCGGGGTCACCACCAACCTCACCTTCACCACCGGGATCTACATCGCTCCGGTGCGGGACCTGATCACGGTGGCCAAGTCGGTGGGGACCACGGCCGTCCTCTCCCACAACCGGGTCAGGCTGGGTGTGGGTGTGGGCTGGTGCGAGGAGGAGTTCGAGCAGACCGGCCAGGACTTCCGTACCCGAGGGAAACGGCTGAACGACATGATCCCGGCACTCCGGGCCCTCTGGCAGGGCGGCTGGGTCGAGTACCACGGCACCCACTACGACGTGCCTCCGTGCCAGATGAACCCGGCGCCGACCCAGCCGGTGCCGATCCTCTGCGGAGGGGACTCGGAGCCAGCGCTGAAGCGGGCTTCCACCTTGTGCGACGGGTGGATCAATACCGGGGCTGCACCTCCCGACGAGGCCTTCGCCCAGGTGGACCGGATCAAGGACGCCCTCAAGCGGGAGGGCAGGGAGAACGATCCCTTCTCCATCTACATCGCCGTCCGGGCCATGCCCGACCTCGATCTGTACCACCGACTCGAGGACGCGGGGGTCACCGACCTCCTGTGCGCTCCCTGGATGGCGGTGCGGGCCAAGGAGGGCGATACGCCCGAGTCGATCCACGTGGCGCGGCTGGCGGCGTGCGAGGGGTTCGCCGAGCACATCATCGAGGCATTCGGCTGACTGGCCCGTGGCCGAGCCGGTAGTTGGGCCCGTGGCCGAGCCGGTAGTTGGGCCGGGAAACTGCCCGACGCTAGGGTCGGGAGATCACGCACCAGGGAGGGAACCCATGAAGGACATGAAGGTCGGAATGCAGCTGGGCTACTGGGGTTCGGGCCCGCCCGCCAACGCCCCGGAGCTGGTGGCGGAAGCCGAACGGCTCGGCTTCGACTCGATCTGGACGGCGGAGGCCTACGGATCCGACGCCCTCACCCCCCTGGCCTGGTGGGGCTCGCGCACGGAGCGGGTCCGCCTGGGCACGGCGCTGTGCCAGCTGTCGGCACGCACCCCTACGGCCATGGGCATGGCTGCGATCACCATGGACCACCTGTCCGGCGGGCGCTTCGTCCTCGGGCTCGGCGTGTCCGGACCCCAGGTGGTGGAGGGCTGGTACGGGCAGTCCTTCGAGAAGCCGCTGGCACGCACCCGGGAGTACCTGGACATCGTGCGCAAGGTCATCGCACGCGAGACGCCGGTCACCAATGACGGCCCCCATTACCCGCTCCCCTACCCGGGTGGGACCGGACTGGGCAAGCCGTTGAAGCCCATCGTGCATCCCCTGCGCAAGGAGATCCCGATCATCTTGGGGGCCGAGGGACCGAAGAACGTTGCGCTGGCCGCAGAGATCGCCGACGGCTGGTTCCCCATCTTCTTCTCGCCCAACGCGGTCAAGGCCTTCGAGCCGGCACTGGCCGAAGGGTTCGCCCGTCCGGGCGCGCGACACACGGCCGACGATTTCGAGGTCATCGCCTTCGCCCCGACCCTGATCGACGACGACGTCGAGAAGGCGGCCGACAGCTTCCGCCCCTACCTCGCCCTCTACATCGGGGGCATGGGAGCCAAGTCGATGAACTTCCACTTCGACGTGTTCGCCCGCATGGGGTACGAGGCCGAGGCCACCAAGATCCAGGAGCTCTACCTCGACGGTCGCAAGGACGAGGCCGCGGCGGCGGTCCCCACGGCGCTCATCGAGGACACCGCGCTGATCGGCCCGAAGGAGAAGATCCGCGACGATCTCGAGGGCTGGCGCGAGTCCATCGCCACCACCTTGCTGGTGGCCGGTGATACCAACACTCTCCAGACCATCGCCGAGCTGGCCCTGTAGACAGCACTGCCTGCTGGGCGGCACCGGTGATCAGAGATCGGGGACATCTACGTGTTGCAGGTCCCCCGGACTTCACAGAACCGAAGGCGCCGGTCACAAGCGTTCGCCAGTGTGTCCGTTCCGTTGAACGAACCCCGTTTCGGATGACGCTGACAGTGGCGTCGTACACAACGTCCGAACATCCGGCCGGCAAGGTGATGTGAAGTGCGCCCGGCATCCTGGATCCCACTACTGATAGGCGTCGCGCTGACTCTGGCCGGTTGTGGGGCGGGCTCAGCCACGAAATCGACCGCCCCGCCGACAACATCCACTGCCAAGTCCCCCCCCTCGTCGACTGTCGACGGATCTGGGCCGTTGCACTTCGCCAGCCCCCACGTCCTCGCTCAGGGCACCGGATTGGCAGCGGTGTCCTGTGGTGGCCCCACTTCACCAGCTGGACGGGCCCCGTCCCGACCGCCGGCCAGCCGATCGGCTCGGGTGCCGTCTCGGTCTCCTGCGCCAACCCGACCATCTGCATGGCGGTAGCCACCGCCGGGAACCAGGTGGTCAGCTGGAACGGTCAGGACTGGTCCACCCCCACCACACTTCGTGGAGCCGTTGGCCTCGAGGCAGTGGGGTGTGCGCCCTCCGGCTACTGCGCAACAGTGGACGCCGAAGGAAACGCCTTCGCGTTCAACGGTCAGTCATGGCAGGGAACCAGCGGAGACTGGGGTTCCGTATCGTCAATCGCCTGCGTCTCCTCCACGTTCTGCACCTCCGTATCCGGTGGGATCTCGCAGTGGAACGGTCAGCAATGGACCCAGCCCACTCCGTACGGCGCCGCCTCCTCGTTCGCCGGGGTCTCCTGCCCGACGGCCGCCTTCTGCACGACGGTCGATCAGTCGGGCGAGGCTCTCCAGTGGAACGGCCAATCCTGGTCCGCTCCGTCTCGAATGGAGCCTGGTGAGGCTTCCGGCGCCACAGTCGGCATCTCCCTAACCGGTGTTTCCTGCCCGACCACTTCCTCCTGTACAGCCGTCGATGACTCCGGAGGGGTGGACCAGTGGTACAACGGCTCCTGGACCCGGACCGACATCGATGCCGGCCGACGGCTCACCTCCGTTTCGTGCCCCACTGCTTCCTTCTGTGTCGCCGTCGATCAAGTCGGTAACGTCACGGTGGGGAAGCCGTAGTCCTCGGCGGACCCGGTGCTCGCCCCGAAGGCCGCCGAACGCCCCACTGACCCCGCGTTCAGTCCCACCTGGAGCCGTCGGACTTCCGGCACAGTGGGGCACCTGCCCGACAGAGGTGCAGCAATCCGTCGAACTAGGACCCATGTCCGTGAAAGGAAGGGTCAGATGGCTCTTGTCGTGATGATGGCGCCTCTCTGACAATGGTCTCATGGGTCACTTCTCGGTGGAATCGCCCGGTGCGGTCCTTTCGGTCCAGCAGAACCGTGACGATGGCGAACCGCTCCTTCTGGTGCACGGAGGCCCGGGCGTGCCGGACTACATGCAATCGTCAACTGCTCAGATGCTTCCCGAGTTCCCGTGCATCAGGTGGCTCGCCGGCTCTTCCCCCATCAGGTGACGCTGGAGAACTCCGGTCACGTCCACTGGCTACAGAACCCCTCCGGCTGTGCCAAGACGCTTGGCGACTTCTACGACCATGTGCGTGGCTGGCGGTAGAGGCTGGGGCCGTTCGACGCGTCCGCGAGGTTCCGAGGTGCCACGCAGACCCGGCATTCGGGAACCGCCTTCTGAAGTTGAAGACTTGCCCCAATTGCCCTGCGGCGCTTGCCTCCACTCGATGAGCTGCACTTGGCCGTGTTCATGACGTTTGGCCCTACTGAGCGGTGGTCTGGCGTCCCTACGATGACGGGGAGGAGGTATGTCCATTGAGCGACTTCGTCAAAGTGGTGGCGGCTGGGCCGATGTTCTTCGTGAGTGCCTGGGTGCTGATGATATTCGCAGGGATCGTCTACAAGGACGTCGGTATTCTCCCGTTTGGGTACGTGTCGTCGATGGTGGTGACCATCGGGTTGTGGTTGACCGTGGCACCGGCGATCGGTGCCGTTGCCCGGGTTTCCAGTCCCAAGTCCAAGAACCACTGACGATTCCATGGTCAACGGGGGCACCACTGGATTCCGAGAAGCATGAGCTGACGGCTCTCGTTCGGGATGACGGGGTCGCTTCCAAGGACCCACCTCCGAACACTCCATTTTTGGAACAGCCGGAACCGAATCCGGAGGCTGCGTCACTGGCAGCCGACGACCTTCGACGTGCAGGTGACAACGAGGCCGATCCCAATGCCGCAGTAGATGCGGCCTGGACGATCTTCACCGAGAGAAGTGGATTCTGACTCGAGGGGCTACTGAGCCCGCTCCGTCTCCTCTTGAACCGCCACGCTCCCTGGGAGATCTGGGGCGTTCTCACCAGATCTTCGGAGGTATCATCATGGCTACTCCGATCACGGCCGTCCGAACTGGAATGATGGCCGTGTGGAACCCGCGGAGACCAGGGTGGCCTGGCACCAGCTGGAAGCCGTCAATGCTGTGGCCTATTTCTCCCAGGAGTGCCGAAACGCCCTGAAGGACCTTGGTTTGCGAGGCTTCTGGATGGGCTATTTCGCCGGCCGGGCAGCACCGATGGGGGTCGTTTCTCCAGGGGTCGTCGAGGCGACGTTCTACAACTTCCATCCGGCCATGGTGCGACGGTCCCTACCGGACGCATGGACGCTTGCAAGTCCCGATTCGGTCTTGTCGGTTCGGACGGAAGCGGCCGCTGCCGCACTGCGCAGACTCGCCCCCGAGGCTGACGAAGTGGTCCCCCGTCTTCTGCCACTCCTGAGGGAGGCGATCGAGCACGGGAATGGAGCAGGTCGGGCCCTCTTCGCCGCCAACCGAGATGTAGTGGTGAGTGACGACCTCCGAGGTCTCTGGCAGGCGGCAACAACCCTGCGAGAACACCGTGGCGATGGCCATGTGGCAATCCTGACTGAGGCAGACCTGGATGGCTGCGAGGCCCACGTTCTGTTCGCTGCTACGGAAGGTGGTCCACCTGAGGTCCTGCGGGACAACCGTGGCTGGTCAGAGCACGACTGGGGGAGAGCGACGAGCCGGCTGTGCCGTCGTGGCCTGGTCAGGTCAGAGGGGGGGCCAACCTCCGCTGGACGCCAGCTTCGCAGGGACATCGAACAGCGGACTGACGAACTGGCCACACAGCCCTATCGTCTACTCGCCGGCGACGAGGTCGAAGAGATGATCCGACTGTTGAGCGCAATCGGGCGCAGGATCGTCACGTCGGGGGAGATCCCGTTCCCGAATCCAATGGGCTTGCCCGAACCTGGCGCAGCCGAATAGCCCGAGAGCCCCGGCATGCCCACCGAGCCGGCGGCGCTCAGTGGCACCCACTCCGGCCGACCGTGGGCTCCCGGACCATGCCGACAAGTACGTCTACCCAGTGAGGGCCAGGACGGGGTTGTCGATGCCGGGCAACTCAGTCCCCGAGGTACTGGTGAGACACCAGCTCAATCCACGTGACGCTCGAGGGCGGTCCGGTGATGCCACCCTTGGCAAGGGCCTCGCCTAGGCGCTCCTCCATGAACTTGGCCTGATGCTCCGGCGTGTCCCATACCTCAATCACCACGAGATCACCCGCATCGTTGAGGCCGGCAGAATGAGCCACCATCCCGTCTGGCCAGTTGCCCTCCCGGCTTTCCGGGTCGATCCCGAGCTCGTTGTTGACTGCGCGGTACTGCTTCTCTGTAACGCCCTCGAACTCCAAAATCAGTTCAGCTGCCATAATGTCTGCCTTTCTCAATCAGTGCCGGTCGACTTGTTCTTCCAGCCTCCCAGGTTTGTGACGGTGTCGCCACCGGTTCGGCTCTCATGGGTCGCCTCATCGCGATCTGCCACGCGACGGCCCCAGGACGATCGGGCGGTTGCCGTCAATCCGGCAAACGCAAGCCCGTCACCGCCCTCGCCGGGTCCGGCCCTTGGATCCACAGGACCACTGCGCCAACGCCGTGAGAACCGAGCCGGGACGCCCATGGGGGTAATGAGGTAGGCCGCTGGTTCGACAGACTTCCCCTGCGGTCGAGGTCACATCGGCCCCTCCACCACCTGAGAGGGGCACCCTTCTGGCAACCGTCTTCGCATCCTGCCGCCGAACTCAGACTCGAATGATCTCGAGGCCTGCCACTTCCACGTACGCATCGTCTTGCGTGACGAGTGGCCAACCATGGGAGACCGCACTTGCCACAATCCACGATTCGTTGACCGACATCCGCAGACCAGAGTCTCGCCGCATCACCCGCAACCGCGCCGACGATTCGGCGACCGACCGGTCTATCGGCAGCGGATCAAGTGCGAGCGCTCGAGCGAGCGTCGCCAGCCTCCAGTCACGGGTCTCGATGTTCGCTGCGGCCAACACGCCGACCTGGAGTTCGCCAACCGTGATGACGGAGATGGCCGACTGGGCCCGTAGATCCTGTTCGACGAGGGGACGGCCCGCCTCCCGTGCGTCGCAGACACTGGTGTCCGCGACGCCTCGGTTCACCGGAGGACGTCGATGGTATCGGACGACAGCTCACGCAGCTCGGCGGCAAGGGCAGGTTCCGCCTGATGGCCGATGACCTGACGCGAGAACTCCCTTCGCTACATCCACTGTGGTCGGGAGCCGACGGGCCCGAGCGCCGCTCCCGGGCGGCCGTCAACCATGATCACCACGTCTTCGCCCGCCTCGGCTCGCATCAGCAGACCACGAGTGTCGCTTCGGAGTGCACGTGAGGCGACCCCGACCATGCCACAACTGCCGCATCTGCGGTACGGCTCCCCTCTCATCGGTTTGCCGGCGACAGCGTGCGCCTGCGAGTGAGCGACCGGTAGAGCTCCATCGTGCTCGGGTGGACGGAATCGAGCGGTTCGATGTCGTCGGCCACCAGCCTGACCAGCTCCGCCATTACCGCTTCGACTCCGGCGGGATTGCCCCCGAGGTCGGCCGCCCGCATCAGCATCCGATAGAGGCGCTCGTCGTATGGGCTGACCAGGAGTCCTCTTCGGGCCGCCCACTCCGCTCCTCTGGGATCCCCCGCACGCAGGCGGACCCCGGCAAACCGGCCACTGAGGTCCACCACGGTCGATTCGATGGACGGGCCGATACCCTCCAGAACCGGCCAGTCCGAGGACCGGAGTCCTTCGAACGGTCGCCCTCTCACCAGTTCCAGCGCTGATCGCCAACTGTCGGGTCGATCGGTTGCCGCAAGCAGCACAAAGCGGTCCCAGTCAGTTCCCACGGTGGGAGCCAGAGCCAGTCGTCCATGCGACCGAGGCAGGTGGTCGTGACCATCACGCCCTTGGCCCAACGACCGTCTGGCCACCGATGCAGTCGAGTGGAGGCTCGAAGGGGCCATGACCCTGTCGGGCCAGAGAGCAGTGGCCCAGGCGTCACTCGAGGCTCCGTTGGGATGCAGTGCCAGGTACACGACAAGCTCCTGTGCCCATGCCCTGGTGAACTCCCGCGCGGCTCCGCGGATCTCGATCGGCCCGAGGACGCCGACCTCCACTTCGTAGGTTCCGCTCTCTCCGTCAGGCGGGATCGGGGGTGGCTCTGCAATCACCGGAACGGGAACGGTGACGTCACGCATTTCTGCCCCGGGCGCGCTCTCGAATGCGACCGAGAGGCCAGCTGCTCGGCCTGGTCGTGGCGAGCCCGCCTCGCATCCTGCGGAAGAGGCCACCGACTCGCGATCGATCGCCGCACCCAGGATCGCGTCCAGATCGGCAAGTTCCTCGACCGCTATCTGCTGGGGAAAGACCACGGAACCGATCAGTTCGAGCGGGGGCGAGTCTTCGGATGTGGAGAGTCGCAACGTATGCGACGCCTCGCCGTTGCCTCCAGCCGCGATCACGGCCATCCCTCCGGCGGCATGCGAGCCGACGTCGAGCAGGTCCGCGACCTGGCTCTCCGGTGTCGACGGGCCACAGATCACCACGAGTGGGTCCCATGTGCCAGTGGGTTCGAAACACCTCGCCTCGGCGAACGAGCGAAAGTTCGCGTTCCGCAAGAGCGCCTCGGCCTTGAGACGACGGCACCACAGCTCGTGGATGAGAGCGGGAACGTCGGAGACCGCTCTCACCCGGTCGAAACGTCCGAATTCGGCCCCGAAGCCGACCAGGACCACATCGAACTGATCGGCCCAATGTGACGTGGCGAGCTCCAAGGCCAGCGCCCGCACCACTCCGTCACATTCCGAAGGATCGCCTTCCACGATCAATGACCCCAGAGCCTCCAGATTGACCAGGACCAAACCATCAACTGCACGTCCAGCGGTAACCAGCGTCGGAATCGGGAACCTCCCCTCACGTGGGCCGCTGCCACGATGCAGTGGGCGGCCCAGCGCCGACCGTTCGACCACCAGTGACAAGCCACCGGCACCGATGGTGAATGGATCGGGTATCCGGGGAACGGTTCCATGTCCGTCGACCACCAGTTCGACCACGTCCGACGACACTCTGACCCCTGTGATCGTCGGGCCTTCGATACCCTCACCGCTCCAGAACCGGGCAAGCAGCCTGATCGAGCGCTCGATCGCGTCAAGAGAGTCTCTTCCATCGCCACTTCGAAGTCTCTGTTCGAAGAAACGACGAGACTGATCAGGCATCCTGATGAACGAACCCGTCTTGCGGTGGCGTTGTTGGACGCGCCTCAGTCGATCGATGAGGTCGACGACTCCCACACCGACGATCCCGCCTCCCACTGGGACAGCCGGGACAGTTGGGACAGACGGGACTGTGGGAACAGACCGGGCGGTTGGAACAGACGGGACAGTGGGAACAGACCGGGCGGTTGGAATGGCCGGATCCATCGGTGCACCGGAACCATGGCCCTCCGGAGGTCCCGAACCCTGGATGCTGATGGTGTCAGGTACTCCGTCGGTGTCCGATGGCATCCAGCGAACCCCCGTGTGTGATGCAGGTGCGCCACTCACCGTTTCCGCGATGCTCTCGCTCGGTCGAGCCGAAGGACTGGTGATCGGGCTGCTTTCCGGCTTCGGGGGTCGATCCACGCCGTTCGGATCGCCGCGCACCTGTCCGCCGGGCAATTTGAGCTGCCAACCCGGCTTGATCCAATGATCCCCCGTCAGGGCCTCCCCGTCGTGTTGCTCAACTCCGTAGTTGAGAGCCGCAAGCTCCTTCCATCGCATGGCCGACCCCAGTCTCTCCTCGGCGATCGACCACAGAGTCTCTCTGGGGAACACCGTGTGGACCGTCTCCGTTTGCGAGGGCCCCTCGGAACTCTCGGACCCTGGCGGTCGTCCTCGTTCTCCTCGACCGGTCGCCGAAACGGGTACGAATCCATTCGACTCGCCACCCATCGGCCAGCGGTCCGAAGCAACGGCATGTGCCGGGCTGGAGCTCTTCGTCTCGATACCACGGGCCTGCGATCGCCAGCCGCGACCGACACCTGGGACGCTGTCGGCATCCGGAGCCTCGACGGAAACCGAGTCGTATCCTTCGGTTGCCGGCAATGCCGCACCAGTTGATGCCGCACCTCTTGACGCACTCCCTGCCACGCCCGTCGCCTGTGTCCATCGTTCAGCTCCCAGGGGATGGCGAGCGAACGGGCTTTCCGCGTCCGGAACGAGTTCCGGAAGCGGCGACGAGGCATGGCTGTTCGCGGGGTAGTCGTCGATGACCCGGAGGGCGTAGACCCGGCCGGTGCCTGTGCTACCCGTCACTGGTGCTGGTGTCCGTGGACTCGGGGCCCCCCGACCCGTGCCCGCGAACGCCAATGCCGTACCAACCAGGCAAGCGGCGACCGCCTGCATGGTTCTGCTGGCGGGCAGGCGTGTAGACGACCGTCCCGTGATCCGAGCCCTGACCTCGAGCACGACACAGACGGTCATCCAGGCCCAAAGGATCCAGGCGAGGACCACTGCCCCCCGTTCGAGCCAGTGGGCGACCAGCAGAGGGTCGAAGGGCTGTCGCGACGTCATTGCCTTCCGACCTTGTTCGTAGGCGCCGTGACCGAGTGGAGGGGCAGCTGCGGTGGACAGGGCGATGGGCACGGCGACAACGATCGCCGCCAGCACGAACGTCGAAAGAGTCGACCAGAGCCACCGCTGGCTCCTGGCGGCAGCAGGCAAGATACCTCTGCTCATCTCGAGCCCTCGGTCACGCCTTGGACATCCACCGCTGACGCAGATGCAGAGACCTGCAGGGACTGGATCCCGATGACCCCCAGGATCACGGTGGGTATCCGATAGTGGATCCGAACGTTCACGACTCCTGATGACGCTGTCGCACTGCCCGGGTGTCCAGAAGCGACGGTGAACGCCTCCGCTGCGGCGACTGCAGCCTGATCATTGAGCTCGACCGAACCGGACCTCAGCGCGTCCACCGACAAGGCACCGGCGCCCGCCCGAGCCGCCTGTTGTGCTTCGTCACTGGCAGCTTGTTGGGCGGCCAACACCGAACCACCGTCGAGGACCAGGCCCATGAGAGCGAAGAGGGCAACAAGCAACAGCACGACGAATGCGCTGAGAGATCCATGCTCGAACTCCCCTGTTCGAGACAGTGTCCGCCCGGGAACAGCGGCCGACTGCACGGACGTGGCGGTGGTGGGCCATTTCATCTCATGCGAAGCCATCACGGTTTCACCCGATCGCGCGGTACGGGTCGATGGGCGCAGTGGCCGATGCAGTGACCGTCGTGCTCGCGGGAATCCCGGGAATGGAGACGCCGGACAGATCGACTTGGCACGCGACAGTCACCGTCACGTATCCACCGGGATAGAAGTGGCTGGTGTCGGTATCGATCTGCGAATGGGCACAGGTGTGGCTGCTGGCGAAGATTCCCACGGCTGCGGTCACCGCAGCGCCCCGCTGCGCAGACCCCGTGTTTGGCAGGACGGCGGCCGCCTCCGCTCCGGCTCTTGATGCCTCGACCACCTGTTGGCGAGCTTCGGACACACGCCCGAACGCCAGGGCCGCCAGTCCGAGAGCGAACAGCACCGGCGTGAGGACCACCAGTTCCACGGTGAGACTTCCCAGTTCTCCACGTGTCCCCGTCATTCTCACTCGGA
>Ga0209385_1000676_pt1 | contig 14026 bp, 5 predicted proteins | sample NGEPerB_FD_184506 | JGI IMG/M metagenome (GOLD analysis project Ga0209385, IMG submission 184506) | Arctic peat soil microbial communities from the Barrow Environmental Observatory site, Barrow, Alaska, USA - NGEE PermafrostAB12-B... | ecosystem: Environmental > Terrestrial > Soil > Wetlands >... | reverse complement strand
TACCGGAGCTTGCCCTCGGCGGGCCAGGTTGATGGCCCTGTTGTGATCGCGGCCGAGCGTAAGACCACAGGTCCCACAGTGATACGTCCGTTCGCCTTCGGGTCCCGAGATTGCCGAAGGAGGTTCGGTGAGTTTCATCAGGGGTGACACCTACGCCAGGTTTGACAGGGCCACTACCACCAACGCCAAGAATGTCCCCCAACACGACACGATCCCCAGCACCCCAACCACTGCACCGCGTCGCCGGTATTGCGTCGCCCGCCTCTCTCGTCCCGTAAGCAGCCACCCAGCGCCACCCAGCGCCAGCGCCCAGAGCAGTGACATCGCCGCGGCTAACACCATCGTCATCACATCAACACTGACGCGCCCACTCCAACTCAGCATCGAAAAGAACACCAGCAGGGCACTGCTCGCCCACGCACTGATGAACAGTCCCCGCGCCCAGTGTCGCCGGGCTTGACTGCAGGAGGCCCTTCCAGCTCTGGCCGTGCTGATGATACTCGCCGCGATTCCACACCCGAGCCCCACCACCATCCCAATCATCGCCACCCCGACCCCAATGCTGCCCGGAGATCCCGAACCGCTGGAATGACGCAGCGCTGTGACACAGATCACCGCTGCCACCGCGCTAACGCTAAAGCCCCACTGCGCGACCACAAGTATCCGTGACGTCACCACCCACCAGCGCCCCTCGTATAACTCAATAGGGGCTTGGGGCTCGTCCATGCGACGTACTGTCCCGTCCTCGTAGTTTCGCGCCCTGTTCAACCAGTTTGCAGCACCTAACGATATCTTGAGTTTTAACATCTGAGGCCCCTGGCCACGGATCGTGTGGTCGCTGTTGAAGTACTCGAGTGATTTGCCACTGGCGACGGACATCCTGACTAATCCCCAGCGAGACTCGGACTTGCTTTTTCAGCTTGAGAAGCTGTTGACTCACCCTCCTTCGGCAAACTCGGCATCCGATGGCGTACGGTAATTACGCCGCGAGTTCGAGTTCTGAACCGAAGGCGAACGGACGTATCACTGTGGGACCTGTGGTCTTACGCTCGGCCGCGATCACAACAGGGCCATCAACCTGGCCCGCCGAGGGCAAGCTCCGGTACTGGACGTGGAGGGGAGGTACGTCCCAAGCAGCAGAAACTTGTTGCAACGGCGTACCCCGATGAAGCGTCAACTGAAACGCTGGCTCTGGTCAGCGCGTAGGAGATACTTCGGTTCAGAACTCAGTCCGAGTGCGTATTTACCGCACGCCATCGGGTCCCGAGTTTGTCGAAGGAGATCCGTTCGTAAGGAACATGGGCCGATCGTTTCGTCCAAGAAGTCCATGATCTAGCAATCAGGTCCAATCTGAAGTTGGCACGCCCGTGTACCGATTGGCAAGTCTTCATTCGGTGAGGGCTCCATCGAGACAAAGTCACAACAAAGTCGATTCCGACGACACCGCGTCGACCCTCAGAGGGTCGCCGAGGAATTGATGGCGCTTCAGGTCTTCACAAACACGCCACACTCCTCTAAGAATGTTGGCTCGAACTGTCTATACGTTCATCACCGCCGTTGCTTCGAAGTTTGAACAGAAGACCGCATGACCCAACGGTGCGTTGCCGCGGTTTATGGTGGCATCAATGATTGGCGAGAAGAACGCGAGGAAACCGCAGCATCGCTCGCCGTATCGCCAAAGGCCAGTCCGTCTTTGTGTCCTAGTCGGAGCGGTGGTCATCATGAGCGCGTGCGAGGCAGGAGCCGCGTCCCGCGTCCCTTCCGCAGCCCACGCCTCGAGTGCGATGACGTACGTTGCCTTAGGGGACTCATACGCCTCGGGTCAAGGTAATCCCGGGCCCACGGCGCACCAATGGGTTGACAACTTCGGCGTACCCTGGTCGGTCGATGATGGTTGTCATCGATCGTCGGTTGCTTATCCAATGTTGGTCAATACGTTTCTCAGGTCTGACAAGATAATTCCCTCACTGAGCTTCAACTTTCTCGCGTGCAGCGGGGCCACCACAGGCGACCTATGGAATTCGGGGTTGCCGAAGAGGACGCGAGAACGTCTACAGCTCGGATGGGTCACAGCACTCGCAAACGCCCGCATTGTGACCGTCACAGTGGGCGGGGACGACCTCAATTTTGCCAACGTCTTCGCCAATTGCATCGTCCTCGGACCGCACACTCTTCATCAATGCAATAGCCATTCAAATGATGGCTGGATTGCTGATTTGCACAAGAACATCGTCAATCTTCAGGCGAAGCTCGTCGCAACGTACGAACAGATCCAAAGCGCCGCACCGAACGCGCAACTCTACGTCGTTGGCTATCCGGACATTCTGCCGCCACACCCCTCAACAATTCAACAGCACGTCACGTGTCCCTTGAAAACGCTTCTTCCAACCGACGGCGTCGGCTATCTCGCGTCTAACGAGCAAGTGTTGAACACAGTGGTGGCAAATGCGGCCGCCGCGGTCGGTGCTCACTACGTCAACCTCAACGGGGCCAGCGCCACGTCGTTCATCGGACACAGCGTGTGCGCAGCGAACCCGTGGATCAACGGAATCAAGATAACGCTGAACAGTCACGTTCTTGACACGAGCTACTCGTTTCACCCCAATAGGGCCGGTCAGCGCGCGGTGGCCAATCTCGTAGAACAGGCAATCCAGAAGTCATCGATCGCGCCGACGTGGAGCTGGTCGAACGATGACGCGGGCAACGGTCTGCTGGCAGTCAGTTGCCCCAGCGCGAACTTTTGCGCCGCGATCGATACCGGAGGAAGCGCGATCACCTTCAACGGCACGAGTTGGAGCCAACCCCAGTACATCGACACGACTGGCGGCTACCTCAACGCCATCTCGTGCGCCGCGGACGCGACTACGACGTTCTGTGCCGCCGTGGATTATCGGGGCAACGTGATGACGTACAACGGGACGGGTTGGTCCGCGCCGACGCCGATCGACACCGGCAGTACAGGTGGCCTCGCGCGCGTCTCGTGCGCCACGGTGACGTTCTGCGTCACCGTCGATTCGAGCGGGTCGGTGCTGACCTACAACGGGACGAGTTGGTCGGCGCCGGTGAGCGTTGACACGACCGGTGGGACGTTGTACGCAATCTCGTGTCCCACGATCACGTTTTGCGTCGCCCTCGACCTTCACGGAAATGTGGTCACCTACAACGGCACGATTTGGGGGGCGCCGATCAACGTCGAACCGAACGGCGGCCTGGTCGGTGGCACGGTCTCGTGCGCGTCCACCACGTACTGCATGGTTTCGGACAGCCTCGGTGACGTCATCACACTCAACGGAACGACGTGGGGAGAGCCGGTCAACATCGACGCCACGCGAGTGACTTCGGTCTCGTGTTCGTCGGTGGGAATCTGCACCGCGACCGACTACTCGGGTAACGTGCTCACTTTCGCGAATGGTCATTGGAGCCTACCTACGCCGATTACTCCCACGGACCTGCTGTGGGCCATATCGTGTCCAACGACGCACTTCTGTGCGGCGATCGGGAACGCGGGAGCGTACACGCTGCGTCAGTGATTCGTTGTTGCGGGCCGACAGGAAAGTCGATGCCTCGACCTGGTGCCGCGTCGATCGTTCAGTCGTCCCAACCCTTCGAAATCGTTACTCTCGGAACATTAGGCTGGGGTTTCGTTCGAGAAGGTCGTCGTCTGACAATTCCTTTCGGTACGGAGTTGGGAGGTTGGTGTGCCCGTTGGCAAGGCCGGGAGTCGCCTCAGGGCGTCCGGCGCAACCTTTGACGACCTGCTGGACGTGGCGATGAACCTGCGCTGGACCTGGAAGGTCGAGGCCCGGCGCCTCTTCAAGAGCCTGGACCCCGACGCGAGTCCCGGAGCCCTCGAATGGCCGCACCAGCTGCTGCTCGGACTCGGTCGCGCCCGGGTCGACGAATTGCTGCAGAACGATCCGAACGTCGCCGAGCTCGCGCGCACGGTCGTTGAGAACTTCCGCCGGTACGACAAGACCGGCTCGTCGTGGTTCTCACGTACGCACCGTCGACGCAAGAACCTGGTCGTCGCCTACTTCGCCCCCGAATTCTCGCTCACCGACTCCCTGCCGATCTTCGCCGGCGGACTCGGTACGGTCGCCGCCGAGCACCTGAAGGCCTGCAGCGCGCTCGGCGTGCCCGTGGTGGGCGTAGGGATGTTGTACCGGGGCACCTCGCACCAGTGGCTCGACCGCGAAGGTCGCCAGCACGAGGCGTGGGACATGACCTCACCGTCCCAGATGCCGATCGTGCGCGCGCGCGACCGCCAGGGACGGGTCGTGCAGGTCACCGTGTCGCTGCCCGGGCGCGACGTGCACGTCGACGTCTATTCGGCGCGCGTCGGGCGCAATCGACTCCTGTTGCTCGACAGCGCGGTGGGCACCAACACGCTCGCCGATCGATCGATCACCGCGCGCCTCTACGACAGCGACGTCGAGACGCGCTTCTCCCAGGAACTCATCCTCGGCGTGGGCGGCATCCGCGCCCTGGCCGCCGTCGACATCGAACCGGCGGTGATCCATCTCAACGAGGGTCACTCGACGTTCGCGGTACTCGAACGCATCCGACGGGTCATGGCCCAGGAGGGTCTCAGTTTCGACGAGGCTCGCACTGCGGTTCGTCCCGGTGTCATCTTCACGACCCACACGCCCGTCGCCGCCGGACACGACTACTTCAGCCCCGGCGTCGCCCGGCGATTCCTCGCTCCCTACGCGGTCATCCTCGGCGTGGAGCTCGAGACGCTCGTCTCACTCGGTCGGGTGGATCCCGACGACGCCGGCGACTCGTTCTGTCCGACCGTGTTCGCCATGCGCTTGGCGGGTCACCGCAACGGCGTCAGCCGCCTCCACGGCCGGGTCACCCGAGAGCAGTGGTCGTCACTCTGGCCGCGGGTACCTCTGGACGAGGTGCCCATAGAGCACGTCACCAACGGCGTGCACCTCGAGTCGTGGACGACCAATCTCTACAGCGAACTCTTCAGCGAGGCCGTGGGCACGCAGTGGCAGATAACCCCGGGTGACCCCGTCATGTGGTCCAAGCTCGTCGACGTCGACGACGCGACGCTGTGGCGCGTGAAGAACGAGGCGCGGCGCGACCTCGTCGAGTTCACCCGACGCCGCGCGCGCAACGAACTCGCCCGACGTCACGCGCCGAGCGAGCGGGTCACGTCTCTCACGCTGCTCAATCCCGAGTGGCTGACGATTGGCTTCGTCGGACGTTTCGTCGCCTACAAGCGTCCGACCCTGCTGTTGAGCGACCCCGAACGACTCGCGCGCATCCTGAAGAACCCCGATGGTCCGGTGCAGGTGGTCTTCGCGGGCAAGGCGCACCCCGACGACCAGTCGGGCAAGCTCCTGCTGCAGAACATGATCGAGTTCGCCGCGCAGTTCGGTGTGGCCGACCGGTTCGTGTTCATCGTCGACTTCGACACGACGATGGACCGCGCGTTGGCCCAGGGCGCCGACGTCTGGTTGAACACGCCGCGCAGGCCGCTCGAGGCATGCGGGGTCGGTGGGATGAAGGCGGGCATGAACGGCGCGCTCAACTTCAGCACCGTCGACGGCTGGTGGGACGAGGCCTGCCTCGACGCCGACCCGGCGGCGGTGCCGATCGGGTTCACGATCGGTACGAGCGGACCCTACGCCGACGAAGCGACCCAGGACCTCCTCGACGCCGAATCGCTCTACGACGTGCTGGAGAACGAGATCGTCCCGCGCTTCTACGACCGCGACGACGCGAACGTCCCGCGTTCGTGGATCGCCTCGGTCAAACAGTCGATGTCGACGCTGGCGCCGACGTGGGACGCGCTGCGAATGGCGCGCGAGTACGTCGAGTCCTATTACCTGCCCGGTCAGTCGAAGGTCGAACAGCTCCAATCAGGTGGCGCGAAGTCGGCGCGCGACCGGGCCCACGACCTCGATCGCTTGCACGCCCACTGGTCCGCGTTATCGGTGACGGTCCAAGAACGCGCACCAACCTCGGCCGTGGCGAGCGAGTACGACGTCGTGGTGAACCTCGGCGCCTTGGAACCCGCCGACCTGCGCGTCCAGCTCTGGATCGTCGTGGAGCCTTTATCCGCGCCCCGAATTGTCGAGGCGACACTCGTCGAACACGCCGGGTCCCGCGCGCTCTACGTCGTCGCGTTCGCTCGCAACGTTGCTACCGAGCCCAGTGAAGTCGTCGCGAGGATCCTGCCGTCGGCGATCTATTCCGACGGCGAAGCCATCCCGGGTCTCATCACGTGGTCGCTGTGACGCGCGACGCCAACGCCACGTTCGCGCCTGCGCTACGTGAACTGGCGGCACTTCGCGGCGTTGGTCTCAGTTACGTCGACGGTCGCGACGGCCAGCGCGACGCCGACCCCGACGTCGTCGTCGCCGTGCTCAACTCCTTTGGCGACATGGAGCAGATCCCGTCGTCCAACGACGCACGTTCGGCACTTCGCCAACGTCGCCAGCAGATCCTCGACCGAGTCGTCGAGCCGGTCTACGTCGTCGACGAAGGCGTCGAATCCGTGCTCTCGATCCGCTTGCGTCGCTCGGTCAGCGCCGTCGAATGTCGCGTCGAGTTCGAGTTCGGGGGCGAGATCAGTTGGCACGTCTCTACCGAAGTGCTCGAGCCGCTCAGTCGACCGCGGGGCGCCGAGGGCCAGAAGTTCGCGTTGTCCATGCCCGCGATGCGCGTCGGCTACCACCACCTGTATCTCGCGACGGGTCGGTTCTCGGTCCGATCGACCCTCGTCGTGCGTCCCCTGCGAGGGGCGCACCACCGATTCGCGCACGACTGGCGCGCGTATTCGGTCCAGGCACCGATCTTCTCGTTGCACTCCCAGCGCAGTTGGGGCAGTGGTGACGTGGGCGACCTCGACGAATTCGCCCGTCTGGTGTCGATCCAGCACGCGACGGTCGTCTCCACCCTGCCGTTGCTCGCGACGTTCGGTCCCCACGCCTTCGAGGCGAGCCCCTACCGACCGGTCAGCCGACGGTTCTGGAGCGACCGGTGGATAGCCCTCGACCAGGTCGACGACCTGCTCAGGTCTCCGGCGGCCCAGCACCTCATGAACGAGACGTACGCACCCGAGCGTCGGGCCGCGTGGGTCGTCGACGGCGTCGTCGACGGGGCGGCGGCGTTCGCGGCGAAGCGCAACGTCATCCAGTCGTGGGCGGCGACCCAGAGCGAGTTCGTCGCCCGCCACGAGAGCGGACTTCAGTCGTTCTTGATGGATCACCCCGACGTGAACGACTACGCCCGGTTCCGCGCCGCCGGTGAACGCTTCGGACTCGACTTTCACCGCTGGCCGTCGACGGCCAAGAGCGGACTGCTGCGCTGGAACGACGTCGATCCGTCGATCGTGCGTTACCACGTGCTGGCCCAGTGGATCATCGACGTCCAGATGACCGACCTGTCGTCGAGGCTCGCTCAACGCGGTCAGACCCTGGAACTGGACGTCCCCGTCGGAGTGCATCCCTTCGGCTACGACGTGTGGCGCAACCCCGAACAGTACGTGACGTCGATGTCGATCGGCGCACCGCCGGACGAGCTCACGGTTGAGGGCCAGAGCTGGGGGTCGCCACCACCGCACCCCGAGAACTGTCGCAACGACGCGCACGCGATGTTCCGTGAGGCGCTGCGCTTCCACATGCGCGTCGCGGGTGTCGTGCGCGTCGACCACGTCATGGGACTGCAGCGGCTCTTCTTTGTCCCCCAGGGAGCGTCGCCGGACGAGGGCGTCTACGTGTCGATGCCCTTCAAGGAACTCCTGGCCATCGTCGCGGTCGAGGCGCAGCGACTCGGGGTCGATATCGTCGGTGAGGACCTAGGCACCGTCGAACCCGAACTGCGCCAAGCCATGCGCCGCGACGGACTGCGACGAACCTACATCGCGCAGTTCGCGATCGGACCAGAGGAGCTGGACGACGTGCCGGCGGGTTCGGTGGCGTCGTTCGCGACCCACGACACCGCCACCTTCGCCGGTTGGTGGAGTGGCGCGGACATCGACGAGCGCGAACGTCTCGGTCAGCTCGACGCCCTGCTGGCCGAAAGTTCGCGCGACGAGCGTGACGTACTTCGTCGCCAACTGGCCCACGCGCTCGAACGCGAACCCGACGACGAGCCGGCCGACGTGCTCGCCGCCCTGCACGCGTGGCTCGGCGCGAGCGACGCCGGACTCGTCATGGTCCAGCTCGATGACCTGTTGGGAGAGTCCTCGGCCGTCAACATCCCGGGCACCCTGCGCGAGCGAGCGAACTGGAGTCGGCTCGCGTCGAGCAGCCTCGAGGAACTGGCTTCGTCGACGACCCTGGCGCGCACCCTCGAACCGCTGCGAACCTCGCGCGGGTACGCGCAGGGTCGCTTCGCGACGCCCACGGCCACGCTGCTGAGCGCCAACGACCTGCACCTGTTGAACGAGGGTCGACACTTTCGCCTCTACCAGCACTTGGGATGTCATCCGATGATCGTCGACGGCGTCGCCGGCTGCTACTTCGCGCTCTGGGCCCCCAACGCCGACCGGGTGTCGGTGGTGGGTGATTTCAACGACTGGGATGGTTCGAGCGACGCACTGTCGCCGCGCGAGAGTTCCGGGGTCTGGGAGGGCTTCGTCGCGGGCGTCGAGCAGGCGGCGCGTTACAAGTACCGCTTGCACTCGCGCCTGGGCGGTGACGACTTCGACAAGGCCGATCCCCTGGGCCGCTTCTTCGAGGTGCCGTCGGCCACCGCGACCAGGGTGTGGCAGTCGGGTCACGATTGGGGCGACGACGAGTGGATGGAGCGTCGCGCCGGCGTCGATCCGAGGCAGCAGCCGGTGTCGGTCTACGAGGTGCACCTCGGCTCATGGCGTCGCGTCCCCGAAGAGGCCAACCGATCGCTCACCTACCGTGAGAGCGCGCCGTTGCTCGCCCAGTACGCCCTCGACATGGGATTCACGCACGTGCAACTGCTGCCGGTGATGGAACATCCCTTCTACGGATCGTGGGGGTACCAGACCACGGGCTACTTCGCGCCGACCTCGCGCATGGGCACGCCGGACGACTTCAAGTACCTGGTCGACCACCTGCACCAACGCGGCATCGGTGTCCTACTCGACTGGGTGCCCTCGCACTTTCCCGCGGACAGCTTCGCGCTGGCGCGTTTTGACGGCACGCACCTCTACGAACACGCTGACGTGCGCCAGCGCGTGCACCCGGACTGGCTGAGCTGGACCTTTAACTACGGGCGCAACGAGGTGCGCAGCTTCCTCATCTCGAGCGCGTGCTTCTGGCTCGACGAGTTCCACGTCGACGGTCTTCGTCTGGACGCGGTGGCGTCGATGTTGTACCTCGACTACTCGCGCGCGGCCGGGGAGTGGGTGCCCAATCGACACGGCGGGCACGAGGACCTCGACGCGGTCGAGTTCCTGCGCCAGTGCACCGACGAAGCGACGAGATCGTTCCCCGGGGTCATGATGATCGCCGAGGAGTCGACCTCGTGGCCGGCCGTGACCGGCGACACCGAGCAGGGCGGCCTGGGCTTCACCTTCAAGTGGGACCTCGGATGGATGCACGACACGCTGGACTACCTCTCGCGCGACGCCGTCCACCGGCGCTTCCACCAGGGTGAGCTCACCTTCCGGGCGATCTACGCCGCCAACGAGCACTTCATGCTCCCGCTCAGCCACGACGAGGTGGTCCACGGCAAGGGATCGGTGCTCGCGCGCATGGCCGGCGACGAGTGGCAGAAGCGCGCGAACCTGCGCCTCCTGTTCGGCTACCAGTTCACCCTGCCCGGGAAGAAGTTGCTCTTCATGGGCGACGAGTTCGCCCAGCTGCGAGAGTGGGATCACGAGAACTCCCTCGACTGGCACCTGCTCGACAGCGACCTGCACCGCGGCGTCACTCGCTGGGTGCGCCGGCTGAACGACCTCTACCGCGACCACGCGGCGCTGTGGCGCGACGACGCGAGCGCCGAGGACTTCGACTGGGTGGCCTGTGACGACGAGGAGCAGAGCGTGCTCGTCTGGCAGCGCGGCTCCGGGGACGGGCAGTTGCTGATGATCGCCAATTTCACCCCCGTGCCGCGCGAGCCGTACGACGTCGTGGTGTCCTCGTCGACGACCTGGACCCTGCTCGCCAACAGCGACGACGTCGACTACGGCGGCGGCGGTTACCTCCAACGCGGCGAATTCACCTCGAGCGTCTCGACCGGCGGCGTCACGAAGTTGCACGCGACCCTCCCGCCCCTCTCACTGCTCGTACTGGAACGAAAGAAGTAAATGGCACCGATCGCCGGATTCCACCTTCACTTCTACCAACCGCCTCGCGAAGACCCGTGGCTCGGCCTCGTCGAGAACGAATGGAGTGCGTGGCCCTATCACGACTGGAACGAACGCATCGCTGCCGAGTGCTACCGCGCGATGATCGCCGTGGCGCTGCCCGATGAGGATGGCGCCGGCACCGAACTCTTCGAGCCGCTCGCCGCGAGCAGCTTCGACGTGGGCCCGACGCTGCATTCGTGGCTGGACGTTCACGCGCCCGACGTCGCGCGCGCGCTGCGCCACCAGGTCCACGAACTCGCCACGTCGCCCGCGACGGTCGCGATGGCGGCGCCGCTCGTGCACGCGATACTCCCGCTCGCGAGCGGCGTCGACCGCGAACGGCTGGTCGCCTGGGGCATCGTGGACTACGCGCAGCGTTTCGGCGCGCCACCGGTGGGCTTCTGGTTGCCCGAGACGGCGGTCGACCTCGCGACGCTGGCGTCCCTCGTCGATCAGGGGATTCGCTACACGATCCTGATGCCCACCCAGGCCGTGCGCGTGCGCGCCAATGACGCGGCGTGGGAGAACGTCGATCAGCACTCCCTCGACACGTCGCTCCCCTACCTCGTGCGCCTCGAGGACGGTCGAACCATCACCGTCGTCTTCGGTCACAGCGATCTCTCGCATCGCGTGGCCTTCGGGGATCTGACCGAGGACGGGAGCCAGCTCGCCGACACCATGATCGACGAACTTGACGGGAAGGATGGCGTCGTCCTGATCGTCGCCGACGGCGAGACTTACGGCCACCACCATCACTTCGCCGACGTCGGCCTCGCGTTCGCGGTGCGGCGTCTCACGCGCGAGCACGGCGTCGAGACCGCCGTCGGTGAGTGGTTGCGAACGCACGAGCCGACCCACGAGGTCGAACTCGCGCAGGTGTCGGCGTGGAGTTGCGCGCACGGCGTCGAGCGCTGGCGCAGTGACTGCGGGTGCGTGACCGGCGAGGAACCGGGCTTTACCTTGACGTGGCGCCAACCATTGCGCGAGGCCCTCGACTGGCTGCGCGCCGAACTCGGCGCCGTCGTCGACGAACGACTCGCCCACGTGGTCCACTCGAGCGACGAGACACTACGTGACTACGGCGAGGTCCTCGCGGGGCTCGTAGAACCGGCGGCGTTCGCCAGCGCCCACGCGCGCGAAGCCTTGAGCGACGACGAGACCATCCACGTCCTCGAGCTGTGCGAGGTCCAGCGCAACCTGCTCTTCGCCTTCACCAGTTGCGCGTGGTTCTTCGCCGACCCGGCCGAGATCGAGACGTCGATCGTGCTGCGCTACGCCAGTGTCGCGCTAGAGATCGCCCGGCGCGTGCTCGGAGTGGACGTCGAGGCGGGTTTCGTCGAACGACTCTCCGACGTGCGCTCGATTCGTCCGGGCGTGTTTGGCGCCGAGCTGTGGCGACGGGCCTGCGACGGATACCGCTTCAGTGACGCCTCGGTCGCGGCGGGATTCTGCGCCGAACAACTGGCCTGCGCTGAAGGAGCGCGTCAACAGCGTGGCTTCTGGCGCGCCTCACTCGGCTGGCCCGGCGACCGCGGCGGTTCACGCGACGTCGTGGTCACCAACCAGCTGACGACGAGATCGAGCACGTTTCGCGTCCGCGCGGTCCGTTCGGGCGCCCTCGGCGTGCAGGTGGACGTCGCCGACACCGACAGCGCTCGGCGCTTTCGCCTGGTGGACCTCGGCGGCGACGTCGCGGCCCGCGTCGTCACGGCGTGGCTCGTCGAACCGGGCAGCGAAGACTTCGCGTTGGCGCTCGACCTGCTCGCCGCGGACCTGCTGGAACGCAGCGCCGACGATGACGACGTGACGGCGCTGCTCGCGCTCGCCGGGGCGTCGCGGTACGTGTCGCCGGCGAGCGAGGGATCGATTCGACGAGCCCTCACGGCATTGGCGAACCAGGACCTGAACTCTTTTCAACGTGAGCGACTGGCGCCACTGGCGCGTGCCGTCGGCCTCGACGATGCCGGGGACGGTCTCCCAGACCCGTTAGATTCATTGGGATGAATAGTGCATACGACGGATCGCGCGACATGCGTCGGGCGATCGATCGCCTGGCCCGACGCCTCCCCGAGCCCCTCGAAGACCTCGCGTGGATCTCGTACAACTACCTGTGGTCCTGGACCCCGGGCGGCAACGAACTCTTTCGCAGCATCGACAACTACCGCTTCGTCCAGGTCGGACAGAACCCGGTGCGGTTCCTCCTGAACCTGCCCGAGCGCGACCTGCTGCGCGCCGCGACCGATCGGAACCTGCTCGAGCGACTCGGCCAACTGGCCGAGCGCATGGAGCAGAGCCTCGCGCGCCCCACGAACCACGTGCTCACGAGCGGTCCCGTCGCCTTCATGTGTGCCGAGTTCGGCATCCACTCGTCGCTGCCCGTCTACTCAGGCGGACTCGGGGTGCTGGCCGGCGACTACCTGAAAGAGACGTCCGACCAGGCGCTCGACGTCGTCGGCGTCGGGCTGCTCTACCGGCGCGGGTACTTCCACCAGCGCATGGACCTCTCGGGGTGGCAGCACGAGTTCTGGATCGAGGCGAACACCGATCAACTACCCGCGGTGCGGGTGCGCGGCGCCGACGGCCAGCCGGTGCGGGTCACGGTCCCGGTCTGGGAGGGCGAGCTCGCGGCCCACGTGTGGCGCGTCGACGTGGGACGCACGCCCCTGTTCCTGCTCGACGCCGGACTCGAGGAGAACAGCCCGCTCGAGCGCTGGGTGACCGCGCGGCTCTACGAGGGCTCACCGGAGATCCGCCTCGCGCAGTACGCGCTGCTCGGCATCGGCGGCGTCCGTGCACTCGACGCCATGGGCATCACGCCGGGTCTCTTCCACCTCAACGAGGGCCATTCGGCCCTCGCCTCGCTCGAGATCGCCTCGCGCGTCGCGCGCTCGCGCGGCGGCGACGCGCCAGCGCTTTCGGAACTGCTCACCGAGGGCCGCGAGCACTTCGTCTTCACGACGCACACGCCGGTGCCCGCGGGCAACGAGACCTACGAGCCCGAGCAGTTCTTCTCCGTGCTCGGGCGTTCGGTTGACGAGATGGGGCTTTCGCGCGAGCAACTGAGCGTGCAAAGTCGCTTCGACGAGAACGCGACGTCGGAGCCGCTCGGCTTCTCGCCGCTCGCGATTCGCTGCTCGAGTTCGACCAACGCCGTGAGCAAGCGCCACGGCGAAGTGGCGCGGGCAATGTGGAACCCGCTCTTCGCCGACCGGGCGGTCGCCGACGTGCCGATCACGCACGTCACCAACGCGGTCCACCTGCCCACCTGGATGGCGCCGTCCATGCGCCGTCTCCTGACGACCTTCCTCGGCGCCAACTGGGAGCGCCACACGAGCGACCCGGCGCTCTGGCGCCAGGTCGACGAGATCCCCGACGTCGATCTGTGGCAGGCGCGCTGCGCACTGCGCCAGCAACTGATCGAGATGATCCGTCGCCAGGTCGTCGTCGACCGTCTGGCGCGCGGCGAGGACGTGGCGCTCGCCGAATCGGCCTTTGACGCCTTCGACCCGAATCTGCTGACCATTGGCTTCGCGCGACGTCTCGCCACCTACAAGCGCCTCGACCTGTTGTTCCACGACGTCGATCGCCTGCGCTCGATCATCGACCACGAAGAGGGCGCCCAGTTCATCGTGGCCGGCAAGGCCCACCCGCTCGACAACGACGCCAAGGAGGTCGCGCGCAACATGTTCACGATGAAGCGCGGCCTCGACCTGCCCAACCGTGTCGTCTTCTTAGAGG
>Ga0209385_1000675_pt1 | contig 14029 bp, 8 predicted proteins | sample NGEPerB_FD_184506 | JGI IMG/M metagenome (GOLD analysis project Ga0209385, IMG submission 184506) | Arctic peat soil microbial communities from the Barrow Environmental Observatory site, Barrow, Alaska, USA - NGEE PermafrostAB12-B... | ecosystem: Environmental > Terrestrial > Soil > Wetlands >... | reverse complement strand
GAGTCATCGCGATGAACAGATTGTTTGCTTCTTTTACCCTGGCGCTGTGCTTCGGAAGGGTTCTGGCCGAGGAGCCGCCTCGGGCCATTCCGACGGTGCTCACTCTTTCCGGCGCGCTCCGCGCGGCCGCGGCGGGGTCGCAGGCGTCCGTGGCCGCCGGGCTCGACCTCAGCGCCGCCCTGGAGGGGACGACGCGGGCGAAGGCAGCCTTCTGGCCCTCGCTCTCCGTCGCGGGCAACTGGCAGGCCCGGGACCGCGAGATCGTCGCGATCTTCTCGACGTTCGAGGTGCCGGAGACGCAGAAGAATTTCTTCACGGCCGAGGCCGACCTCACCGAGGTGCTCTGGGACGGGGGCCGCCGGTCCGCGGCGCTCGAGATCGCACGCGGCTCCGAGGCCGCGACCTCGATGAAGGGAAAGTCGGACGTGCAGTCGGCGCAGCTCGAAGGTCTCGCGACGTACCTGAAGGTGCTCGTCCTGAAGGCGCAGCGGCGCGTCGTGGACCAGCGGATTGCGAGCCTCGAGGAGCACCTGCGCATCGCCCGCGACCTCTATGATCAGGGGATCGTGGCCCGCAACGACCTGCTCGGCACGGAGGTACGCCTGCGCGTCGTGAAGGACCAGATCGGGCAAATCGGCAACGGGATCGCCGTGGCGACGCAGACGCTCGGCCGCCTGATGGGCCGGCCGGCGGACGAGGCGTTGAACCTCCCCGAGGCCCTTGCCTCGCCCCCGCCGCTGCCGGACGGCGTGGACGGACTGAAGCGGCGCGCGGCCGCCGCGAACCCGCAGCTCGAGGCGCTTCGCGCGGGCCTCCGGGTGGACCGGAGTACCGCGGCCGCCCGGAAAGGCGAGAGCCTGCCGAGCCTCTACGCCCAGCTCTCGCACACCTACCAGCAGAACGACGCTCTCCTCTACCCCAACGCGAACATCTTCTTCGTCGGCGTCTCCTGGCAGGTGTGGGAAAACGGCTCGCGGAAGGCCGCGGTGCGGCAGGCGGAGATCGCGGCCGAGAAGACGCAGAGCCAGATCGCGGATCTGGCGAAGTCCCTCGACATCGCGGTGGACGAGGCGTGGCGCGATTTCACGCAGGCCCTGCGCGAGGCCGATACGGCCCGCACGAACGTCGAGGCGGCCGAGGAAGACCTGCGGATCGAGGAGGACCAGTACAAGGCCGGCCTCTCCCGGACGATCGACGTCCTCGACGCCGAGGCGGTCCTCGCCGAGAGCCGCTTCTCCCTCGTGAACCAGCACTACACGGCGTACCTGAAGGAAGGTCTCCTCGCCGCCGCCGCGGGCCTCGACCTTCCCACGGTCTTCGCCGCGGCCGCCCCGGCCCCCGAGGAGCGCTGACATGTCCCGCAAGTGGATCAGCTTCGCCGTCATCGTCGCCGTCGTCCTCGTGATCGCCGCGGCCGCGGTCCACAGGTGGAAGCGCGCCCAGATCCACCCGGGCACGGAGGACGCCTTCGTGGGCGGGGACGTCTATTCCGTCTCGTCCCGGATTCCGGGCACCCTGCTGACGGTGGACGTGACGGACAATCAGCAGGTCCGCGAGGGCCAGGTTCTCGCGACGCTGGATCCGCGCGACGCGGACGCGCAGGTGGAGCAGGTCGAGACGGCCCTTGCCGAGGCCCACGCCGCCCTCGCGACCCGCCGGGCCGAGATCGAGCAGCAGCGGGCGAAGGCGGCGGCCGACGCGAGCCGGCTCGCCCTCGCCCGGACGAATCTCGCCCGCTACGCGGAGCTGATCCGGAAGAACTCCGTCCCCCGGGCCCGGTACGACGACGCGGTGACCGCCGAGTCGGTCGCCGCCCAGGACCTCGCCGCCGGCCAGAAGGCGCTCGCCGCCAAGGAGGCCGACCTCGGCGTGGCCGACCAGAGGGTCCGGGTACAGGAGTCGCGCCTGAGGAACGCGCGGCTGAATCGTTCCTACTGCGCGATCGCGGCCATCGTGGACGGCGTCGTCAGCAAGCTGACCGCGACGGCGGGCCAGGTCGTCGCGCCAGGCCAGCCTCTGTGCGCCGTCGTCCCGCTCAAGGGCGACCACATCTGGGTCGAGGCGAACTTCAAGGAGACGGAGCTCAGACGCATCCGGCCCGGCCAGCCGGCCGACTTTCACACCGACGTGAACCCGGACCGCGTCTACGGGGGCCGGGTCGAGAGCATCAGCGCGGGAACGGGAGCGGCCTTCGCGCTCCTGCCGGCGGAGAACGCGACCGGAAACTGGGTCAAGATCGTCCAGCGCCTCCCCGTGAGGATCGCGATCGACCCCGAGACCAACGCCGACGCGTCGCTGAGGCTCGGCCTCTCCGTCCACGTCGAAGTGGACACGCTGGCGGCGCCGAAGAAGACGCCGGCGCCCGCGGCGGTTCCGACGGCCCGCGTCCCGGGCTGAGGGGACGGCGCGACGCGATGGCCGAGAACGCGAAGGAGACGAGCCGGTACCTCATCGCCCTCACCTCCATGCTCGGCACGCTCATGGAGGTCGTGGACACGTCCGTGGCGAACGTGTCGCTCCCGCACATGCAGGGGACCTTCTCGGCGAGTGTGGACGAGATCACGTGGGTCATCACGTCCTACCTCGTGGCCAACGCGGTCATCCTGCCGATCACGGGCTGGCTCGCGAACTATTTCGGCCGGAAGCGCTTCTACCTCTGGTGCCTCGGCATCTTCACAGTCGCCTCACTCGGCTCGGGCGCTGCCCCGTCCCTGCAGTTTCTCGTCCTCATGCGCGTCATCCAGGGGTGCGCTGGCGGCGCGATGGTGCCGATGTCGCAGGCGATCCTCCTCGAGGCGTTCCCTCCGGAGGAGCGCGGCAAGGCGATGGCGATGTTCGGGGTCGGGGTGATCTTCGGCCCGATCATCGGCCCGACGCTCGGGGGCTGGATCACGGACAACTGGGGCTGGCCCTGGGTCTTCTACATCAACATCCCGGTCGGCATCCTCGGGATCGTCCTCGGGCTCATGTTCATCACCGAGCCGGCGTACATCAAGCGGCCGGAGGGGCGGGTCGACTACTGGAGCTTCATCTTCATCTGCATCGGCCTCGGGAGCCTCGAGATGTTCCTGAACCGGGGCGAGCGCTACGACTGGTTCGAGAGCCGCTTCGTGAGCTTCTTCGCCCTCTCGGCGGTGACGGGGATCGCGCTCTTCATCTGGCGCTCCTTCACCGCCGAGCGGCCGCTCGTGGACCTGCGGGTCTTCAACGACCGGGCCTTCGGCTCGGGGACGGTCCTGATGTTCCTCCTCGGCTTCGGGCTCTTCGGCTCGTTCACGATGCTCCCGCTCTTCGCGCAGACGATGCTCGGCTACACGGCGACGTGGGCGGGCCTCGTCCTCTCGCCGGGCGGGATCGCTTCCCTCTTCGCGATGATCTTCGTCGCAAACCTGATCGGACGGATCGACACGCGGATCCTCGTCCTCGTCGGGGCGCTCCTGAACCTGTACGCCCTCTGGCTCCTGCGCGGGATCGACTTGAACGCGGACTTCAGGTACGTCATGTTCTCGCGCCTCGTGCAGGGCTTCGGCCTCGGGTTCCTCTTCGTCCCAATCACCACTGCGGCCTTCTCGCACCTCAAGGTGGAGAAGATGGGCCAGGCTACCGGCCTCTTCAACCTCCTCCGGAACGAAGGGGGCTCGGTCGGCATCGCCCTGTCCGCCACCGTCCTCGCCCGGCACGCGCAGATCCACCACGCGCGTCTCGGCGAGCACCTTTCGGCGTACAGCCCGGCCGTCCAGGAACGGCTCTTGGCGACGGCGCATGGACTCTTCGCCGTTTCGGGCCTCGACCCCGCGACCGTCCGGTCGCTCTCGATGGAGCTCCTCGAGGGGAGCCTGGCGCGACAGGCCGCCGCGAAGGCCTACGTGGACGTCTTCTGGATGCTGATGTTCGCGTTCGTCGCGTTCCTGCCGTTCACGCTGATGCTCTCGCCCGGAATCCGGAAAGGAGCCACGGGACTTCAGTCAACCGCTCGCCCGAGACAGCCCGGCACGCGCGACCGCTCGCACTGATCGGGGGCAACACGGGCATCGGGACGCTCAAGAACCGCCTGGTCTAGGCGGCTTTCCGCTCCAGCCCCAGCAGTCTCGGCCGCAGCAGGAGCGTGATCGCCCAGGCGAGCAGCACGACCGCGCCGCCGCCGATGGCGTTCGTCGGGCCGATCACTTGGCCGAGCGGGCCGAAGATCGCCGCGCTGATCGGCATGAGCCCCATGAACGACATGATGAACACCGCCATCACACGCCCGCGCAGGTGGTTCGGCACGGCCGATTGGATCGACGTGTTCACCAGCGAGTTCGTCGTGAGTAGCGCGGCTCCCGCGAGCGCGGAGATCGCCATCGTCAGCGCAAGGGACCGCGACGCCGAGAACGCGATCAGCAGCAGCGCCATCGCGAGCAGGCTCCATCGCATGATGCGCTCGCGGACGACGGTCTTGGGCAGGCTGGCGACGGCGAGCGATCCGAACACGGCGCCGAGGCCATTGGCAGCCATCACGTAAGCGAACAGCCGCCCCTGCAGGGCACTGCGCGCGAGACCGTGGATGGACGGCGCGATGAGCGCTTTGTCTACGACGGCCGGCAGCAGCATCATGTACGGCATGGCGAAGATAGTCATGAGCGCGGTGCTGAGGATCAGCACCCGCACGACGTGGTTCTCGCGGGTGTACCGCAGCCCGGCAGTCATTCTCTGCCAGCCGGTCTCGCCGGCAGACGCGGCGTGGTGCTCCTGCTTCCTCGGGCGGATCACCCATAGTGCCCAGATGACGAACAGGAAGCTCACCGAGTTGACGTAGAAGATGCCGCCCATCGTGAGGCCGGCGATGAACAGCGCGCCTCCGAGCAGTGGACCGACCAGCCGCGCCGACTGGAACTGCGCCGAGTTCAGCGCGATGGCATTCAGCAGTGAGTCTTTCGGCACGAGGTCGGGCAGCATCGACTGCCACGACGGGAAGGCGAGCGCGGACATGATGCCGCCGAGGATTCCGAGGCTCGAGACCCACACCAACGACGCGATCGGTGTGCGCGACGACAGCTGCCCGGCGTTGTACAGCCAGCCGAGCGCCGCGGCCTGCACGAGCAGCACCGCCTGCGTCCAGATGATGAGCCGTTTGCGGTCGACGCGATCGGCGAGCCCGCCCGCCCACAGCGCAAGGAAGAGCACCGGGATGCCGGACAGGAAGTTCACGACGCCGAGGTCGAACTCGGAGCTCCGGAACGCGTAGACGACGAGCCCGAGCGCGTAGTTCTGCATCCACGTGCCGATGTTGCTCACGAACGCGCCGCTCCAGAAGAGCGTGTAGTCGCGGTGCCGGAAAGACTCGAACGTGCCGCCCCGGCGCACGACCTCCTGGGTGGGCGCCTCGACGTCCGCCTCGCGCGTCTCGATCTCGCCGAGCCGGCGGTCGTAGCTCGTCCGGTGTTCGCGGTCGTCGGTCATGTCCTCATCTCAAGATGGTCATGAATGCTTCTCCTCGCTTCCTTCGCCCCTCTCTGATCGCGATGGCTGCCCTCGCGGCGGCCGTGACACTCGCCCCGCAGGCGGCGCAGGCCCGCGGCAGTTCCGGGCCTGGCGGCGGCGGCGGTCATTCCGTCGGGTCGAGCCACTCCGGTGGCGCGAGCCACTCCAGCGGCGGAAGCCGGGTCAGCAGTTCCCACGGCGGCGGTTGGCGCAGCGGCGGTTCTCACGGCGGCGGCTGGCACACCGGTGGGTATCGCCGAGTCGGCTGGGGTTACTACCCGTACGGCTGGGGGTGGGGCTGGGCGCCCTACTACTCCTCGTGGTGGTGGGGAGACCCGAGCGTCTACGTCGTGACGGGCAGTGACGGCGAGGGAGATGGAAGCGGTCCCGAGGCGGAGGAAGAGGCCCCGCCGGCACCGCGTGATGTTCCGCAGCGCGCGCCGCGTGACGACGGATGGAACGATCGCGAGCGGGTGCCCGAAGAGCGGATGGACGCCAGGCCCGAGCCCCTTCCCCGCCCCGCGAGCAACCGCGCGCGCATGAGGTTCAAGGTCACGCCCGAGGATGCCGCCGTCTACATCGATGACAAGTACCTCGGCGCGGGCGAGGACCTCGCCGCGAACCCGCGCGGCGTCGTGACAGCTCCCGGCACGCATACGATTACCGTCGTGCGCCCCGGCTACAAGACGAAAACCGTCAATATCACCGCGAGCATCGGCGCCCCGGTGGACGTGGTCATAGAGCTCGAGAAATAACGCCCGCCGCCGCCGCTGAGTCCCGGCGTAAGAGGACTTCGGAGTGGTGCGCCCAGGAGGACTCGAACCCCCAACCTTTTGATCCGTAGTCAAACGCTCTGATCCAGTTGAGCTATGGGCGCACGCGAGAACCGCGCGGAAAGCGGACACTAGCGGAAGGGGGCGGGCGGCGCAAGTCCCTGCATTCGGGGCGCCTGAGCCGCGCTTGTTCCCTGGTCCCTTAAACTTCGTCCCTCGACAGCGCGCACATCTCCCCGGAACCTGGCGAGGAGGAAAACCCGCATGACATCCGCGATCTCTCTTCAGGGTGTCGTGAAGCGTTTCGGCAAGTTCGCGGCCGTCGACGGCCTCGACCTGGAGATTCCACACGGGACGACGTTCGGGCTCCTCGGCCCGAACGGCGCCGGGAAGACGACCACCATCCGGATGATCATGAACATCACGAAGCCGGATGCGGGCGAGATTCGCGTGCTCGGCGAGAAGATGAACGAGAAACTGCAGGAACGCATCGGCTACCTGCCCGAGGAGCGCGGGCTTTACCGGAAGATGAAGGTCATCGACCAGCTCCTGTTTTTCGCGACGATCAAGGGCGTGGACCGTCAGACCGCGATGAAGCGCCTCTCGCCGTGGATCGACTCGATGGACCTCAGGCCCTGGCTCCAGAAGAAGACCGAGGAGCTGAGCAAGGGCATGCAGCAGAAGGTGCAGTTCCTCGGCACGATCGTGCACGACCCGGAGATCCTGATCCTGGACGAGCCGTTCTCCGGCCTCGACCCTATCAACGTCGTCCTCGTGAAGGACTTCCTGACCGCGTTCAAGAACAGCGGAAAGACGGTCGTCTTCTCGACGCACGTCCTCGAGCAGGCCGAGCGCCTCTGCGAGAGCATCGCGCTCCTCCATCGGGCGAAAAAGCTCCTCGACGGTACCGTCAGAGAGATCAAGCACGCGTACCGCGACAAGGTCCCGCTTCCGCCGCCGGTCGAGCCGGAGCCCGAGCTGGAGAAGATCTTCATCAAGTGCGTTCAGGAATCGGGCCTCGAAGCCCCAACCGCCGAGGAGCTGAAATAGCCATGAACTCGAAGCTTTTCGCGATCATCAGGCGCGAGTATCTCCAGCAGGTGAGGACGAAGGCGTTCTGGATCGCGACGTTTCTGATCCCGTCACTCGGCCTCGGCCTCATCTTCATCCAGGTCGCGCTCACCCGGACGCTCGTCGCGAAGGGCCGTATCGGCGTCGTGGACCTCTCCGGCCGGCTCTACGACGGAATCGTCGCCGAGTACAGGGCGCAGCCTACGGACGAGGACGAGGCGAAGAACGCCGACGCGGAGAAAAAAGAGAAGGTCTCGGACGTCCGGACTCTCGAGAAGGCGAGTCAGGCGCAGAAGCCGAAGATCACAACGCAGCTCGACCTCTTCAAGGTGGACGCGACGCCCGAGACGCTCCTTTCGGTCCGCCGGAAGCTCAACGACGACGTCCAGAAGGAGCGCATCAAGGCGTACATCGTCCTGACGCCGCAGACGCTGGAAACGGGCGCAGCCGAGTGGCGCGCTCAGTCCGTCAAGGCCGAGGTCGTCATGCGCGAGCAGATCGCGAACTACGTCTCGCGCGCGGCCACGAAGGAGCGCCTGAAGGACCGCGGCGTCGACCCGAAGCTCTACGACGCCGCCCGCGTGCGCGTCGACCTCGAGCCGCACGAGGCGAAGGAGATCGAGAGCGGCGAGAGCGGCAAGAACGTCGGCATGAACCTCGCGATCTCGGGGGTGTTCTTCTTCCTCATTTACATGTCGATCTTCATCTACGGCGCCTACATCATGCGCGGCGTCCTCGAGGAGAAGAACAACCGCATCGTGGAGGTGATCGTCTCGTCGGTCAGACCGACGACGCTCATGCTCGGGAAGATCCTCGGGATCGGCCTCGTCGGCCTCACGCAGTACGCCGTCTGGGCGTGCCTCGCGCTCGGGGTCACGCTCCCGGGCGCCGCGGCCGTCATGGGGATGAAGGACGGCATCCCGCACATTCCGGTGGGTACCATCGGGGCGTTCGTCCTCTTCTTCCTCCTCGGCTACTTCCTCTACTCGTCGCTCTACGCCGCGCTTTCGGCCCCCTTCAACACGGAGCAGGAGGCGCAGCAGTTCATCCTGATCCCAGGGCTCATGCTGATTCTTACGTCGACGACGTGGTTCTTCGCGTTCAATCAGCCGAACGGCACGCTCGCGACGGTGCTGTCCTTCTTCCCGTTCACGGCGCCGCTCATGATGTTCATGCGCATCTCCGTGCAGACACCGCCGCTCTGGCAGATCGCGACGTCCGTCGCGCTCCTTGTCGCGACGATCGTCGCCGTCGCGTGGTTCGCGGGGCGCATCTACCGCGTGGGCATCCTCATGTACGGCAAGAAGCCCACCCTGCCCGAGATCTTCCGCTGGGCGATGCAGGCGGACTGAAGCGGGCCTGCCGAAGGAAAAGAAGCGCCCGTGCCTTCCGGCACGGGCGCGAGGAAACTTTCCGAAGAAGACCTCAGGCGAGGACCGGGGAAAGCTTGGGCATCTCCGCGCGGGTCGGAGCCGGGACCATCGGAAGATAGGCCGGGTCCCACATCATGGCGGCGACGGCCTTCGGGATCTCCGCGTCGGAGATCTGGCGCCCGACGCCCGCATTTCGCGCCTCAGCCACGACACCTTCGGCGATTCGCGCGCTGATCCGCCGGATCTCATGAGTGAACGGGAAGAGGCTTCCGGAAGCGAGATCCGACTCTTTCACCTCGTCGGCGAGCCGCTGGGCGGCCACGGCGAACATTCCGTCGGTGACCTCCTTCGCCTCGGCCACGAGGACCCCGAGGCCGACGCCGGGGAAGATGAAGGAGTTGTTTGCCTGGCTGATCGTGATCGTGCGGCCCTGATAAGGCACCGGGTCGAACGGGCTTCCGGTGGCGATGAGCGCGCGTCCGTTCGTCCAGGCCACGAGATCCACGGGCTTCCCTTCGGTCTTGTTCGTCGGGTTCGACATCGGGAAGATGACGGGGTGTTCGACGTGTTTCGCCATCTCACGCACGACCGCTTCTGTGAATGTCCCCGGCTCGCCGGAAGTGCCGATCAGGACCGTGGGCTTCACCGCGCGGACGACGGCCAGGAGATCCCGCGACGAGCCCTTCTTGAGGCCCATCTTCGCGGCGAGAGCCGCCGGCCATGCGAAGTCCCGCTTGTGGACGTCCTTGATCTCCTGGTCGTCCACGACGAGACCCTTGCTGTCGAGGTTCGCGATGGCCCGAGTCAGGTTCTCGCCCTGGAGGCCCGCGCGCCGGAACGTGTCGCGCAGCAGCCGGGCGATGCCGACGCCGGCGGCGCCTGCACCCAGGATGACGACGCGCTGGTCCTTGAGAGGAATTCCCGTCGCCCGGCAGCCGGCCATGATTCCAGCCACGGCCATGGCAGCGGTTCCCTGGATGTCGTCGTTGAAGCAGGGGATGACCTTCCGATAGCGATCCAGCAGGTTGAAGGCGTTGACCTTCTTGAAGTCCTCCCATTGCAAGAGCGCTTTCGGGAAGCGCTTCTTCACGGCCTGGACGAATTCCTCGACGAGCGAGTCGTACTCGGGGCCGCGCAGGCGCGGAAGCCGCCAGCCGAGGTAGAGCTCATCCTTCAGGAGCGATTCGTTGTCCGTGCCGACGTCGAGACTGATGGGAAGCGTGTGCGACGGGTGGATGCCCGCGGCTGCCGTGTAGAGAGCGAGCTTGCCGATCGGAATCCCCATGCCTCCCGCACCCTGGTCGCCAAGACCGAGGATGCGCTCGTTGTCCGTCACGACGATGAGGCGGACGTCGTCGAACGGAGCGTTGCCGAGGATCTCGTAGATCCGCCCACGGTGCGCGGGGGTGATCCAGAGCCCGCGGGCCCGCCGGAAGATGTGGCTGAACTCCTGACATGCCCGACCGACCGTGGGTGTATAGACGATGGGCAGGAACTCCTCGACGTGGTCCACCAGGAGCCGGTAGAAGAGGTGCTCGTTCCGGTCCTGCAGTGCCGCCAGACCGATGTATTTCTCGAGCGGCTCCAGCTTCCGCGAGATATTGGCGTAAACCCGGTGTTCCTGTTGTTCCATGGTGCTCACGGCGTTGGGCAGGAGCCCTTCCAGTCCGAAGTCCTTCCGTTCCTGAGCGTTGAAGGCCGACCCCTTCGTGTACATGGGATGCCGAAGGAGCCGCGTGCCGCGATAGGGCACCTCAGAAGCAGCCTTGCCCTTGGATTCGTATCTGAGCGCAAAGGTTTCCATGTTCTCGATCTCCTCCGCCTTCAACTTGGACCAAAGACCGGCCCGCGGGCATGAGGCATTTGCCTTATGAGGCGTGCCGGGCGGAGCCTCGCAGCTCCTTACGCGCTGACCCGGAAGTTGATGACGTCGCCGTCCTTCACGACGTAGTCGCGGCCCTCGAGGCGCAGGGTGCCGTGCGTCTTGCACTGCGCCAAGGAGCCCGCCTCGACGAGCGTCTGGAACGGCACGACCTCGGCCCGAATGAAGTGTTTCTCGAAGTCCGTGTGGATTGCGGCGGCCGCCTTCACGGCGGACGTCCCCTTTGGGATGGACCACGCGCGGCACTCGTCCTCGCCCGCCGTCAGGAACGACATGAGGCCGAGAAGGTCGTAGGCGGCGCGGAGAAGCCGGTCGAGCGCACGGTCCGGAAGGCCCAGGCCTTTCAGAAACTCGGTCTGGTCCTCGGGCGACATCGCGGCGATCTCCTGCTCGATCGGAGCCGAGACCTCGCTGAAGGCGACTTTCGGCTGGCCTTTCCACTTGTCGAGCTTTGCGCGCGCGAGCGCTCCGGCGAGATCCGAGGCTTCGTCTTCACTCGCGTTCAGGATCACGAGCATCGGCTTCCGTGTCAACAGGCCGAAGCCGCGAACGACCTTTTCCTCGTCCGGCGTCGTCTCGAAACCGCGCAGCGCCTCGCCCCTGTCGAGCGCGGCCCGGAACCTGTCGAGGAGCGCCTTCTCGAGCTCGAGCTCGGGCGTCTTCTTTTTCGCGATGTCCTTCGCGACGCGCTCGAGGCGGTTCGTGACGACCGAGAGGTCCGAGAGGAGCATTTCCGTCTCGAGGAGCTCGAGGTCGCGCGCGGGGTCGACCGAGCCTTCGGGATGCGGCACCCCGTCGGACTTGAAGCCCCGCACGACCACCGCGAGGCCGTCCATCTGCCGCAACTCGGGGAGGTTCAAGCTTTGCGAGCCGCCTTTCGTCACGCCCGGGACGTCGACGAACTTCACCGTGGCCGGCGTGTGCTTCTTGGGCTTGAACATCGCCGTGAGCTTGTCGAGGCGCGGATCGGGAACGTGCGCGACGCCCACGTGCGCCTCGCGCTTGTGCGGCGCGGCGGCAGTCGTGTGGCCGGTTAGGAGAGAGAAAAGAGTCGTCTTGCCCGAAAGCTCGAGGCCGAGGATGCCGAATTCCATGCCGGGATTGTGCCTCCGAACGGCCGCGTGCTAGATTCCGCCTCCCCGCGGGCCGAAAAGCCCCCCCGAAATGTGGATGTGCCGCGTTCGTCTAGCGGTTAGGACGCCGCCCTCTCAAGGCGGAGATCACGGGTTCAAATCCCGTACGCGGTACCAACTTCCCTCTCGACTAAGGAAGCATGCCCCGAGTCTCCCGTCGCCGTTAATGTAAACCCTGTCTCGACTATGTGATACATCGGCATCATTCCGAGGATTCGCCTCTGAATTCAATGATGGCTTCCCGGCCGGCCGGGTCGAAAAAGGGAGGCTCTCATGTCGCGCCGACTTCTCACGCTGGATGGCAATGAGGCCGTGGCCTCGGTCGCGCATCGCACCAACGACGTCATCGCGATCTACCCCATCACGCCCTCCTCCAACATGGGCGAGTGGGCCGACGAGTGGTCCTCGAAGGGCCAGAAAAACGTCTGGGGCAACGTTCCCGAAGTCGTCGAGATGCAGTCCGAGGGCGGCGCCGCGGGCGCGGTTCACGGGGCGATCCAGGCGGGCGCCCTCTCCACGACGTTCACGGCGTCGCAGGGCCTCCTCCTCATGATTCCGAACATGTACAAGATCGCGGGCGAGCTGACGCCGTTCGTGATGCACGTGGCGGCGCGGACGCTCGCGACGCACGCGCTCTCCATCTTCGGCGACCACTCCGACGCCATGGCCTGCCGCCAGACGGGGTTCGCGCTTCTCGCGTCCAACTCGGTTCAGGAAGCGCACGATTTCGCGATCATCGCGCAAGCTGCGAGCCTGAAGTCGCGGATCCCCTTTCTCCATTTCTTCGACGGTTTTCGCACCTCGCACGAGGTCGCGAAGATCGAAGAGCTGGCGAACGAGGACCTCCTGGCGATGCTCGACGAGGAAGCGATCGCCCAGCACCGGCGCCGCGGCCTCACGCCGGACCGCCCGGTCCTTCGCGGCAGCGCGCAGAACCCCGACGCGTTCTTTCAAGCGCGCGAGGCGGGAAACGCCTATCACCTCGCATGCGCGGGCCACGTCCAGACGGAGATGGACCGCTTCGCGAAGCTCACGGGGCGCTCGTACCACCTCTTCGATTACGTCGGCCACCCCGAGGCGACGCGCGTCGTCGTCCTCATGGGCTCGGGCGCCGAAACGGTCCACGAGACCGTCGAGAATCTCGTCGCGAGGGGCGAGAAGGTCGGCGTCCTGAAGGTGCGGCTCTTCCGGCCATTCGACGTTCCGGCGTTCCTCGCGGCGCTCCCGAAGACCGTGAAAGCGCTCGCCGTTCTCGACCGGACGAAAGAGCCGGGCGCGATCGGCGATCCGCTTTATCTCGACGTCGTGACCGCGCTCGTCGAAGCGCGGCGCGAGGGCGCGCTTCCCTTCGCGGCCGAACCGCTCGTCCTGGGCGGACGCTACGGGCTTGCGTCCAAGGAGTTCACGCCCGGCATGGTGAAGGCGGTGTTCGACGAGCTTGCGAAGCCGAAGCCGAAGAACCACTTCACGATCGGCATCATGGACGACGTGACGCACACCTCGCTTCCCTGGGACGCCAAGTTCGACATCGAGCCAGCGAGCACCGTGCGCGCCCTCTTCTACGGTCTCGGCGCCGACGGCACCGTGGGCGCGAACAAGAACTCGATCAAGATCATCGGCGAGGAGACGGACAACTTCGCGCAGGGCTATTTCGTGTACGACTCGAAGAAGTCGGGCGCGGTCACGATCTCCCACCTCCGCTTCGGGCCGAAGCCCATCCGCTCGGCCTACCTCATCACGCGCGCGAACTTCGTCGCGTGCCACCAGGACCAGTTCCTCGACCGCTACGACATGCTCGAGGCCGCCGTGCCGGGCGCGGTCTTCCTCCTGAACACCCCGTACGGACCGGCCGAGGCGTGGGACGAGCTCCCCCTCGAGATGCAGGAGCAGATCCTCGAGAAGCGCCTCGAGGTCTGGGTCATCGACGCCTACAAGGTCGCGAAGGCCCTCGGGATGGGCGGCAGGATCAACACGATCATGCAGACGTGCTTCTTCGCGATCTCGGGCGTCCTGCCCCGCGAGGAGGCGATCGCCCAGATCAAGAAGGCGATCGAGAAGACTTACGGCAAGAAGGGCGAGGAGACCGTGCGCCGCAACTTCGCGGCCGTGGACGGGACGCTCGCGAACCTCGCGAAGATGGTCGTTCCCACGAAGATCACCTCGACACGGCGCCGCCCGCCCATCGTGTCCGACGCGGCGCCGGACTTCGTGAAGCGCGTGTCGGGCGTCATGCTCGAGGGAAAGGGCGACCTTCTGCCCGTGAGCGCGTTCCCGCCCGACGGCACGTGGCCCCTCTCCACGGCCCAATGGGAGAAGCGGAACATCGCGCTCGAGATC
>Ga0209385_1000674_pt1 | contig 14035 bp, 7 predicted proteins | sample NGEPerB_FD_184506 | JGI IMG/M metagenome (GOLD analysis project Ga0209385, IMG submission 184506) | Arctic peat soil microbial communities from the Barrow Environmental Observatory site, Barrow, Alaska, USA - NGEE PermafrostAB12-B... | ecosystem: Environmental > Terrestrial > Soil > Wetlands >... | reverse complement strand
TCGAAAGCGACCGGGGTTCCTATCCCCAAGAACTACCCGGTCGTCGGTGAGGACGCCTTCCGTACCGGCACCGGCGTCCATGCGGCCGCGGTCATCAAGGCTTACAAGAAAAACGACGTGCTGCTCGCCAACAGCATTTATTCCGGCGTGCCCGCCCATCATTTCGGTATGGAGCAGATCATCGAGGTCGGTCCCATGAGCGGCAAGTCGAACGTGGTGTTCTGGCTGGAACGTCACGGCATCGCCGCCACCGATGAGCTGGTGAACCGCATCTATCAGCGCGCGAAGAATTCCGACAGAATGCTGGCCGACGCCGAGATGTTGGAATGCGTCCAGGCTACTCCAGGTGTGCAGTCATCGTTGGCATCTTAGGCCCTCATAATCGCGCGAGATTGGCTGCGCTCTCCTTTCGCTCTTTGCAACCGGCGTATTAGTATTGGGCATCCTCCATGGGTCTCGGTCCTCCAGCGCGTGCGTCTTCCACGGAAGCGTTCTCCTTCAGCCAATCTCAGGGATCGCGTTCGGCCCAGCAACAGGTGGCGCGAGTGGCCGAATTGCGCAAGGTCCATGAGGCGTTTGCCTGGTTCCGTTCGCACGCTCGTGAGTTGGAAGACTTACAACTCGAAGTGACCTCTATCGCCGCGCCTCCATGGGGCGAGGCTGCACGCAGCGCATGGCTCGAAGCGCGCTTCAGCGACTTGGCGCTTACCGATGTGCACCAGGATGAGTTAGGGAATGTCTTCGGGATCCGGCCGGGTACCGATCCCAACGCCCCGTACATCGCGTTGAGCGCGCATATCGACACCGTGTTTCCCGCGGGAACGGCGATCGAAGCGCGACGCGATGCCGGCAAGCTCTATGGGCCCGGCGTCTCCGACAACTCGTCGGGCATCGTAGCCCTGCTGGGGATTGCCGGCGCTATGCAGGCGGCGAATCTATCGAATGCCGCTCCAATCCTCTTTATCGGCGACGTGGGAGAAGAAGGCGAAGGCAATCTGCGCGGCATGCGCCACATCTTTCAGCAGCCCAAGTGGTCGGCCATAGTTTCTCTGGTGGTGCTCGATGGCGCAGGAACCGACACCATTATTACCGAAGGACTTGGCAGCCGGCGTTATGAAGTCACGGTACGCGGACACGGCGGCCATTCGTGGAGCGACTTCGGCGTCGCCAATCCGATCATTGCGCTGGCACGCATCGTCGACCGCTTCACCCGCACACCGGTACCGGCGCTGCCGAAGACGACCTATAACATCGGCATGATCAACGGAGGGACATCGGTCAACTCCATTCCTGAGTCGGCGACCATGAAGGTGGACACCCGATCGGCGTCCGTGGAACAGCTCGACCGGTTAGAGAACGCCCTGCACGAAGCGGTTGACGCTGTCATTCCAGAACTCACCGGCCGCAAGAAACAAGAGCTGCTGACGGCAGAGGTCCGCATGATCGGCAATCGCCCGGCGGCCGATTTGCCGGCAGAGTCGCAGTTGCTCAAAGCCATTCGCGCGGTGGATGCGCAACTCAACAACGGAGCGCGCATTCAGCGGGCCTCCACCGATGCCAACGTCCCGCTGTCGCTCGGACGGGAAGCAATCGCTATCGGCGCCGGAGGCAGCGGCGGCGGCGCCCATACCATCGGCGAATGGTACGACCCAACTGGCCGCGATCTCGGGCTGAAGCGCATCCTGTTGCTCATCCTCGCACTCGCCGGAGTGGCAGACGAATGAAATTGCTTCTGTTGCTGGTTCTCTCGCTGATCGTCTTGAACATAAACGCTTCCGCAAACTCAGCTTCGGGCAAGACTTCAGTCAACGAGCCGCCCGACACCATCTTCGTCAATGGCGACATCTACACGCAGGCGACACCACCGCGCGCGCAGGCGATGGCGGTACGCGATGGCGGCATCATCGCTGTCGGTTCCAACGACGATATCCGCAAACTGAAGGGCGCCCACACGCAAATCGTCGATCTCGGCGAGCATTTTGTGATGCCGGGCTTCAACGATGCCCACGTTCATCTGGAACATGCGGGGCTGGAGTTGCTGAGTGTCGATCTGCGCGGCACGCGCTCGCTGCAGAAGATGCAGCAGCGCATCGCAGCAAGTGCCAAGACTGCCGCTCCCGGCGAGTGGCTCGTCGGCGGTGGTTGGGACCAGACGCTGTGGGCCGACGGAAAGCTGCCGACCCGCCAGGATATCGACGCGGTGAGCGGCGGGCATCCGGCAGTGTTCAGCCGGGTGGATGGACACATCTCCGTAGCCAACACAGGGGCCCTGAAAGCGGGAGGAGTTACATCGCAGACGCAAGCGCCGGCAGGCGGCAAAATCGATCACGACACCGACGGCCAGCCCACCGGGATTCTGCGCGAAACGGCAAGAGGACTGGTCGAGTCCAAAATCCCTCCGCCGGCTCCCTCGCGCCTTCGGCGTGCCGCCGAACTTGCCCTCGCCGATGCTGCGCGCTGGGGCGTCACCTCGGCCCAGGACAATTCCAGTTGGGAGGCCTTTTTCGTTTACGAGGACCTGGAGCGCGAAGGCAAGCTGACTCTGCGCATCAGCGAATGGCTGAGGTTCGACGATCCCGTCAGCCTGCTGGAGACGCACCGCGCGCATCATCCCGCAGATGACCCCATGCTGCACACCGCCATGCTGAAAGGCTTCATGGATGGGTCGCTGGGTTCGCGCACGGCCGCGCTGCTGGCGCCGTATTCCGACGATCCCGGCAATTCCGGCCTGCCGCAGTATGAGCAGGGAAAACTGAATCGCATGGCCATCGAGCGCGCACTGGCCGGCTTCCAGATCGGTTTTCACGCCATTGGAGACCGCGCCGTGCAAATGGCGCTCGACGCTTTCGCTGAGGCGGAGCGCAGCGCGAAGGAGAATGACAAGGCGCGCGACTTCCGCTTCCGTATTGAGCACGATCAGGTTGTCACGCCCGCCCAGTTCGCGCAGTACAAGAAGCTCGGAGTCATCGCCTCCATGCAACCCAGTCATCTGCTTACCGATATGAACTGGGCTGTGGATCGCATCGGCCCGGAGCGCGCGAAGACCTCCTACGCGTGGAGACAATTTCTCGACAATGGCGTACCTTTGGCGTTTGGCACGGATTACCCCGTCGAGCCGATCACGCCGTTTCGCGGAATCTATGCGGCAGTCACCCGCAAGAACGAGGCGGGCACCAAAGAATATTTTCCCGAGCGGAAGCTCACTATCGAGCAAGCGATCGCCGCTTACACCACCGGCTCGGCCTACGCCCAATTCGCGGAGAAAGATAAGGGAACGCTGGCGCCGGGCATGCTGGCCGACTTCGTGGTCCTGGATCGCGATCTAACCAAGGTCGCGCCGCCTCAGATCCTGAAAACCCGCGTGCTGAGGACCGTTGTCGGAGGGAAGACGGTGTACGAGGCGGATCGATGAGTAGGTCAGGTTCCGGATTGCCGACCATCCGGAAATTGCGCAGACCACGCCGTTTTTCCGGGGAGGATGACGATAACGTCATCGGCCTCGCACAAACACAAGATTTCAGGTAGGCCTGTTCAAACTAAGTGCTCTTTTCATTGCTTGGCCTCCGACACGAACAAGCTCGATACCTGGTAGTAGGCCGTGTACGCGTACGATCGCAGGTCGTCAGTGACGAAGATCTCTCGCATAGACAGCAGTCCAGCACGGTCGGCCGGCGCAAATTCCTTGAAGAGCGTTCGGCGTCCGGTCGCGAGGTCAACGCGCTCGAGGCGGCAGGGAATCTCGGCGCGGCGATAAACCAACACCGACCGACCGTCCATGCTCCACTGGGCAAGAGTGTCCGCCTCCGTGAGCGCTGGCACAGGCTGCGGCTCTCCTCCCACGATCGGGTAAAGGAAGTATTTTCCCTCTGGTCCGCGCGCCAAAACGAGCTTCCCGTCTGGGGAGAGCCGCCCGTATCGAGTGCCCTCCGGAGTCACCGGCCGCGGAGTGCTCCCCCCGGTCTGACCGATCTCCTGTACATAGAAGCGCGCGCCCTTTCCAGGTTCGTTGCCGTTGATGAGGACGTTCTTGCCGTCCCGGAACCACTGGGCGGTTACGTAGTTCTCAATCTCGCCCCGTTTGAGTTGCTGCGTGTCGCCAGCCCCCGTGGGATAGACCACGAGCTGAGGCGGACGGGATTGCACCACAGCGAGCACCAACTTGCCGTCCGCGGACAGGTCTTCGGGCTGTCCCTCCCCCAGTCGCACCACCGGCGAGCCATCAGTCTTCCTCAGGCACACTCCGTAGTTGGTTCCCAGCCCCGTCTCGGCGAACAGAAGCGTATTTCCATCCTGGGAGAGAGCGCGTACATGCGATGTGTTGAGCCATGAGAGGTCTCGATCATTATCTTGACCTCGGTCTCGCCTTGCGACGTTGCCGGTAGTATGGACCATCGCTGCATAGCGGTAGTCCAAGCGGGTGGCGAGCCAACGTCCGTCGCGAGCCACGTCCTGGATCGTGAGCCCGCCGGGCGCCTGGTAGGCGATGCGCCTCCTGCCGGACAGCGTTACGGCGTAGATGGTGAAGCTGCCGCCACTCTGGCTCGCGGAAAACAGGACCTCCTCGCCGTTCGGCGACCAGGCTAGCCCCCGTTCGCTCCAGTAGCCGTCCGAGAGCACCAAATTATTTCCGGCAAGGTCGATGACGTTCACCGAGCCTCGGTCGTCCCATTTGAGGGGATGTTCGAAGTACGCGATCCGATCCCCCCGCGGGGAAACACGTACATCGCTCATGTAGCCACTGACCTCGCGGAGCACATGACCGATGGGATATTCGAGCCGATCCTTGCTCCCGACCTCTCGAATGATGGCGAGCTGCGAGCCGTCTGGCGACCAGTCGGCCTGCCGCACTGCCTCCTGGATTTCTCGCGGCGCGCCGCCGTCCAGCGGCATGCGCGCCAGCGTTCCGGTGAAGAGACGGAACCACACGTACTTTGCGCCAATCAGCACGGCGAGTTCACCCTTGGACGAGACTGCGAGCAACTGCATTCCCGGTGGGCCGAGCGGTTTCGGCTCGGGATAGTCGGGGCGCACCGCGAAAATCTGCGGCGTATTGCCCGATGTCGCGGCGCTGTATACCACGGTGTCTTTCCCCGCGAAGGCAGCCTGGAAAACCGCTTCGCGCCCGAAATTTAACTGGTGGAAAGCAAGCGGCTCTGGAACACGCCCCAACATTGCAGCGCGCAGCAGCGCGGCCAGTGCCACGGCGGCAAATACCGCTGCGAGAATCCACGCGATCCGCGGACGGATGGCTCGCCGTGCGGCGACCGCAATCGGCATTTCCATTCCGCTTTGCGAGCCGCCCTCCGCGATCCACCGCAGTTCCTTGCAGAGATCGCCCGCCGACTGCCAGCGCGCGTCCGGGTCCTTCGCCAGACAAACGCGGATGGTACGTTGGAGCGCCAGCGGCGTGAGAGGTTGCAGTGTGCTAATAGGCTCCGGATCTTTCACCAGGATGGCCGAGGCGACACTAAAATCGCTCGCGCCCTGAAATGCCCGCCCACCCGTCACCATTTCATACAACACGGCGCCCAACGAAAAAATGTCGCTGCGGGCGTCCACTTCCTTCCCTTCCACCTGCTCGGGCGACATGTAGGGGACAGTTCCGACGACCACCCCCTCTAGCGTGACCGGACTAGCCGCATCGGCCAGCGTCGCGACGGCGGTCGGCAGCGACGCAGCTTTCGCTAAGCCGAAATCGAGCAACTTGGCGCCAGACTTCGTCAGCATGATGTTGCCGGGCTTAAGGTCCCGATGCGTAACGCGGTTCCGGTGCGCCTTGTCGAGGGCGCTCGCGAGCTGGATTCCGTACTCCAGCACCTCCGCCGTCGGCAGCGGTCCTTTTTCCAGCCGCGCCGCCAGCGTCACGCCCTCCACATATTCCATGACAATGAAGTCAACGCCGTCTTGCCGGCCAATGTCATACAGCGTGCAGATGTGGGGATGATTCAAGCTGGAGACGGCCTTGGCCTCACGCTCGAAGCGCTGACGGCGGATCACATCGTCTGAGAGATGCGATGGAAGAATCTTGATGGCGACAGTACGATCCAGGCGCGTATCCCGCGCCTGATAAACCTCACCCATCCCGCCCGCGCCGAGTGGCGCGATAATTTCGTAGGGACCGAGTTTCGTGCCAGCGGTGAGGGTCATGGGTAGGGCCGATTATATAGGGTGGCAAGAAATGCACATGGCAAAACACGTCACCGCTTTCTGAACAGATTGCGGAAAACCGTTTGCCGTTCCACTTGGCCTATAGCGAGAGTGGCTTAGACGGTCCTAAGTCACGCGCCCACCGGATTGTGCCCGAGTCACGAGCAACTCGGAAACAACCCATTTGCCATAACGCGGTTATTCGAAAGCCGACCCAATGCCAGCAAAAGGAGCTATCCAATTTCAACCCGGCTCCGCGACTCGAATCTTCTGAAATTCCCGCCCAACGGCAACCCGGGCCGTCGCGAGTCCATTCCTACTGAGAGTTGCCGCTGGGGCAGCGCCGTTTGGTGACGAATTCCGTGTTTCCCACGTCTAATGGCATGAGAACTCCCAGTGAATCCCCTCACAATTCAGTCGCAGAGTTGCGCCGACTGTATAATTTACATTTGGCTCGTTAGCCGGAGGACAGTTGATGGATCCGCAAGTTTCAGGTGTCAGACAAAAGTTTAAGGCCAATCGCTTTGCCTCAACCTTGGTGGTCCTGGCGACCCTGACGCTAGGCATTCTGATTGGCACGGTTGTCTCTGGAGGTGTGAAGGGCAAGGAGAAGAATCCTTCTGCCGACGCGACTCCGCTGCAGGTTCCCTCACCGGTGCAGTTGTCGACCCAGTTTTCCCAGATCGCTCGCCAGATGGAGCCATCGGTGGTCAACATCAGCACCGAAACGTCGATCAAGAACCCGCACCGCGGGCGTCATGGCATGCCCCCCGGCGACGATGGACAAGGACAGGGACCCGGTGGTGGTGACGAAGACAGCCCGTTCCAGGATTTCTTCAACCGCTTTTTTGGCGGACAGGGTGGGCAAGGTGGCCAGGGCGGTCCTGACCAGGGTCAGGGTCCCGACGACCTTCGCGAACGTTCCCTGGGTTCCGGCGTCATCGTCGATTCCAAGGGCTACATCGTTACCAACAATCACGTGGTCGAAAAAGCCGACCGAATCCGCGTCAAGCTCATGGACGATCCCGCGACCGTGACCTACGATGCCACCGTGATCGGAGTCGACAAGGAAACCGATCTCGCGGTGATTAAGATTGATGCCAAGAAGCCGTTGCCCGCCGCGAAGCTGGGCAATTCTGACGGCATGGCGGTCGGCGACTGGGTGCTTGCGGTGGGAAGCCCATTCGGTCTCGATGAGACGGTGACCGCCGGTATCGTTTCCGCCAAGGGCCGCAATATCGTTCCCAACAGGCAGTTTGAGTCGTTCATCCAAACCGACGCTGCCATCAATCCCGGCAACTCGGGTGGTCCGCTGGTGAACATGGCGGGTGAAGTGATCGGGATCAACACGGCCATCTACACCAGTGGCGGCGGATACCAGGGCGTCGGTTTCGCGATGCCGTCCAACACCGTGGTGCAGGTTTACAACCAACTGATCGGACCGGATCACAAAGTTTCGCGCGGTTCGATTGGAGTGGAGTTCAACGCCGTCCCCAATCCGGCGGTGGCCCGCGTTTATGGAGTCACCAGTGGCGTCACCATCGCTCACGTTACTCCCAACGGCCCGGCCGACAAGGCTGGCCTGAAGACGGGCGACACCATCGTGTCCGTCAACGGCAAGCAAGTGAAGACGGGCGACGAACTGGTGGCGGAGATTTCCTCTATCAAGCCGGGAAGCACGGCCAAGGTGGGCTACGTCCGCAATGGCAAGACCTCTGCTACCGACGTCACCATTGCTGACCGTTCCAAGCTCTTTGCCGCACGCCTGGGCGACCAGGAGGAGGGCGGTGAGCAGGCCCAGCCGCAGGAAAGTAAGTTCGGCATCAACGTTCGCAGCATCACGCCGGACATGGCCAACCGCTACCAATTGCCGAATACCAAGGGTGTCATTGTGCAGGACTTGAAGCCAGATGGCTTCGGCGACACCGTTGGATTGAGCCGCGGCGATATCATCCTGGAGATCAATAAGCAGCCGGTAGACGGCGAAGACGATTTCCAGAAGATCCAGTCGCAGGCGAAGAGCGGCCAGGACGTCGTGTTCCTGGTTCGTCCGCGCGGCATTCGAGACAATACCACCGTCTTCATGGGAGGGACCCTGCAGTAACCAGTTGGTCCTCTTGATTGGAGATTGAAGTTTACAAGTAAGTAAATAAATCAGCGGCACTGGTGCATCGGACTAAATGAGGCCCAATGCCGCTGCTGTTTCATTTTGGGATTCGGGCCGCTTTTTCTTGTTCCCCAGAGGTTAAAGCTTCATTACAATGGAGCCTCATTTGGGAATTCATATATTTTTCTCTGAGGTGGTCGTTGCCTATCGGAAATCGTAAATCTCAAGTCGCCAGCATTCTTCTCGCGCTGTTGCTGATGGCCGGCGTGGCTTCGGCGACTGCAACAGCCAAGCCAAAAACCAAGCACGCACAACTCACCAAGACACATTCATCCTCCCATCATGCTTCTGGCAAATCCAACAAGAAGAGTGCTGCGCGTCCCCACGGGCAACGCGGGATCGACGAACAACGCACCCTGGAGATCCAGAACGCCCTCATTCACGAGCATTACCTTAGCGGTGGGCCTTCCGGCACTTGGGACGAGGCTACCCGCGACGCCATGACCCGCTACCAGGCGGCCAACGGCTGGCAGACCAAGCTCACACCCGATTCCCGGGCGCTGATCAAACTGGGCCTGGGACCCGACCATAAGGGCCTGTTGAATCCCGAGACAGCGAATATTCCTTCGCCGCATGAACTCGGTGTGGACAGCGGAACCCAGCCCGGAGGCTCGACCGACCAGGAGTAAGAGCGGCAAAGACATTTAGGTGAGAAGGCGCGGAGACCCCGCGCCTTTTGCAGGTGTGCCGCGCGCCCCAATCGTTGGCAATGCGAAGCGGTGGGCTTTTCCTAGGCAACCCGGCCCCCTTTACCCGGCCGTCGAATGCTGAATCCCCGTTGTGCTAATCTCCATTCTTCGAACTTCAGCAGTACCAGAAGAGGGGCTATGAGCCAGCAAGAGCACAACTTCCAAATGGACTACATCGAATTTCCGGCAACCGACATTGAGGCGACCAAGCGCTTCTACCACCAAGCTTTTGGTTGGGAATTCAAGGATTGGGGCCCGGGATACACCAGTTTCCACGACGGGCGGCTCGCCGGCGGCTTCAACAGCGAGTCCCAACCCGCCGGAGCCGATGGCGCAAAGACGCGTGGCGTGCTGGTCGTCCTCTACGCGGCTTCTCTAGATGACACTTACCGCAAGGTGAAGGAAGCGGGCGGAAAGATCGTCCGCGAGATCTTCGAGTTTCCCGGCGGCAAGCGCTTCCACTTCTCCGACCCAAACGGCAATGAACTGGCAGTCTGGAGCGAATAACCACTGGCAGGCTTGGTGCTACTGGTTTTGCGTGCATTTGGTCGATAACAACAGAATTCAGGATCGGCCATTCAGTCATTAGGGAAGAGTTCCTGGGATTGTTTTGCGAAGAGCGCAGAGCGAAGAGCGAATAGCGAAAAGCGACCACGCGTGAACACCAAACTCAATTCCTTGCTGGTGAAGAGCATCGCAGTCGGCGCGCTTGGCGGCTTGCTCTTCGGGTTCGACACCGCTGTCATTGCCGGCACCACGCAACAGCTCAGCCTGGTTTTCAACCTGACCGCTAAAGAGCTGGGCTTCACCGTATCGATCGCGCTCTTGGGGACGATTATCGGGGCCATGTTCTCGGGTATTCTGGGCGACCGACTGGGCGGGCGCGAGAGCCTGCGAATCCTGGCGGGGTTCTACATCATTTCCGCTCTCGGCTGCGCTTTCGCATGGAGCTGGCCGTCTCTGCTCATCTTCCGCTTTATTGGCGGACTGGGAATTGGGGGTTCTTCGGTGCTGGGGCCGGTGTATATCGCCGAGATTGCTCCCGCGCGCTGGCGAGGGCTCCTGGTGGGCTCGTTCCAGATCAACATCGTGATCGGAATCCTGGTTGCTTATCTCAGCAACTACCTGATCGGGCTGGCCGGCTTTGGCATGAACGAGTGGCGCTGGCAGCTCGGCATCGCCGCCGCTCCCGCCGTCCTGTTCCTGATCATGTTGTTCGGCATTCCGCGAAGCGCGCGCTGGCTGGTGACGCAGTATCGTTTGCCCGAGGCGCGCCAGGTGCTAGAAAAGCTGGGTTCGGATAATCCCCAGGGCGAACTGGACGAGATCGTCGCCTCCGTGCATGTGCATACGGAAGACGCGCCCCACTCCGAGCCGCTCTTTCAGCGCAAGTACTGGCTCCCAATCTATCTCGCGTTCACCGTCGCAGCCTTCAACCAACTGGCCGGAATCAACGCCATCCTGTATTACCTCAATTACATTTTCGCCATGGCCGGGTTCAGCAAGGTGTCAGGCGATCTGCAGGCGGTCGCGGTGGGCGCGATGAACCTGCTGGCCACGCTGTTGGGCATGTCACTCATCGACAAGTTGGGCCGCAAGACCCTGCTGCTAATCGGCGGTTTCGGGATGACATTCTGTTTGAGCGGCGTGGCCACCGTGTTCTTCACCCATCGGCACCAAGGCCTGCTGGTTTGGCTTCTTGTCGCCTATATCGCTTTCTTTGCGATTTCGCAGGGCGCGGTCATCTGGGTCTATATCAGCGAAGTGTTTCCCAACCGCGTTCGCTCGAAGGGACAGAGCCTGGGCAGCTCGACGCACTGGATCATGAACTTCGCCATCTCGCTGGTCTTTCCCTATTTCGCGGTCCGCTTCGGCGGCGGTTATCCCTTCGTATTCTTTGCCGCGATGATGGCCTTGATGTTCTTCGTCGTGCTGTTCACCTTCCCCGAAACCAAGGGGGTTACGCTGGAACAAATGCAGCGTAAGCTCGGGATTGAGTATTAGTCGATGTGAACAGTGGTCAGTGGCTAGTGTCGGTAGGAAGCCTCTGAGCTAGCCCGAAGGGCGGCATAATCTTAGCCCAGGACGTGAGTCCTGGGTTCGGATAAGTGAAATAGCGAGTCCCGCAGGGACGGTACAACCAGGCAAGGCGGCGCACTTCATCGCCCGCTTGAATCGGGCGTAAGATGTCGCTTCCGGGTGCCGTCCCCAAGGGGACTCTGTCATTCACGTCGTCTGCCCAGGACTTACGTCCTGGGCTCGGATTGTGCCGCCCTTCGGGCTGCAAATGTATCGCTCCTGGTGACTGAGACTCCGCACGCCTTGCTTAGAGGAACGCACTTTTCCATGAACCGCATTTCTGGTATTCTTTGCTGCATTCTCATCGCTGCTTCCGCGTTCGCCCAATCCCCCACTGCTGTTGCCGATCCCTACAAGCCGGTCCTCGACCGCCTGCAATCCATTTCGGTGATTCCCATGCCGGCCTGGCAAGCGCACGCCGCCGATCTTCCGCACGGGGAAGATCTGGCGTTAAGCACCGCAGGCTGGCAGCAGGTAAAAGTCAAAGAGGACTGGAAGGGTTCCCGCTGGCTGCGGCTGACCTTCGAGGTCCCGGCGCAGTTGAACGGCTACAGTTTGCAAGGGGCGCGCATTTCTCTCGATCTGCACGTCAGCAGCGATGACGCCATCCAGGTCAGCGTCTTCTCCAACGGCAACATGGTGGCGCGCACCGACGAAGACGGGCAGGTGCCGATCACGCTGATCGAGAATGCCCAGCCGGGGCAGACCCTTGTGCTGGCCATTCGCGTCCTGGACTCCGGTGGTGGCGGCTGCTGCGGGGGCGATTCAACTCGCATCGAGCACGCGGAGCTTGGCATTCAGCCTCCCCCCGACCGTCCCGATCCCGCGCTGATGCGGCTGCAAATTCTTTCGGCTGAGCCAGTCATCGCCGCGTATCCCGACGGCAAGACCGAGCGCCAGCAGCAATTGGACTCGGCCGTGAAGGCCATCAATGTCGCCGCACTCGACCAAGGCGACCAGCAGGCGTTCGATGCCTCCTTGCGCGATGCCCAAGCCAAGCTCGACCTGCTGCGCCCGTACATGAAGCAGTTCAGCATTGCCGCCGTGGGCAACAGCCATATTGACATAGCGTGGTTGTGGCCGTGGACTGAGACCGTCGAGGTCGTCCGCAACACCTTCGGCACCGCGCTGCAACTGATGCGCGAATATCCTGACTTCAAATTCACCGCCAGCACTGCGCAGGCCTATGAATGGATCGAAGAAAAGTATCCCGCGATGTTTCAGGAAATCCAGCAGCGGGTGAAAGAAGGCCGTTGGGAGGTGATCGGCGGCATGTGGGTCGAGCCCGACCTCAACATGCCCGACGGCGAGTCGCTGGTGCGCCAGATTCTCTACGGCAAGCGCTACTTCCGGCAGAAGTTCGGCAAGGACATCAACATCGGCTGGAATCCCGACAGCTTCGGCTACAACTGGCAACTGCCGCAGATTTACAAGCGCTCGGGCATCGACTACTTCGTTACCCAAAAATTGCTGTGGGCGTCGGAGTTCACCAAGTTCCCCTATCGCCTGTTCTGGTGGCAGGCGCCAGACGGCAGCCGCCTGCTGACCTACTTCCCCAGCGACTACGCCAACCCGATCGATCCGCAGAAGATGGCCCGCGACTCGGCCACCTACGGCCCGATGATGTGGAAGTACAACGGGGGCACCAACTCGGCGCCAGTGGGTGCGCTCGACATGATGTACCTGTACGGCGTCGGCGATCATGGTGGCGGACCGACGCGCCAGGACCTCGACACCGCGCTGCGCTGGCAGAAAGGCGACTTGGTCTATCCGCAGATCAACTTCTCGACCGCGGCGCAATATTTTGCCGACCTGGAGAAGAACAAGAGCGAGCTGAAGATTCCGACCTGGGATGGCGAGTTGTATTTCCAGTATCACCGAGGCGTGCAGACTACGCAGTCGGAAGAGAAGCGCGGCAACCGCCAGAATGAAGAACTCGTGCTGAACGCGGAGAAGGTAGTCTCCATCGAGACCCTGTTCGGCGCGAGCTGGCCGCAGCAGAACTTCGATACCGCATGGAAGGACATCCTGTTCAACCAGTTCCACGACATCCTGCCGGGCTCGGGCATCGCCATCAATTACGTCGATGCGGCCCGTCGCTATGCCGCGGCTTCGCGCATCGACCGCGATATGATTCACGTTGGGCTGAACGACATCGCTTCGCGAGTGAAGTCGGATGGCGTGAGCGTGCTGGTCTTCAACCCACTGTCCTGGACGAGAACCGATGAAATTGAGGCCGACATACAGCTTCCGTCTGAGACACAGCACTTCTACTTGCAGGACTCCGAGGGGCCCGTGCCGTTTGAAGTTCTGAGCTCCAAGCAAGAGAACAACTGGATGAGACTGCGGATGCTCGCGAGAAATGTGCCAGCTACCGGGTACAAGTTGATAACAGTCGTCCCTGGCGGGCGAGGGCCCCATGCTCAAGTTGTCGAACGTCCAAGCCCAACGGGAATCCTGGCGAGCGACACGTCGTTGGAGAACGACTTTATCCGCTTGAAGGTCGATCCCAAGACCGGCTGCATCACCAGCCTCTTCGACAAGCGCAGCAACACCGAAGCGCTGGCTCTGCCCGTGCAAAGCGAGGGCTCGCCCGAGGGATCGCCGGACGGGTTGCCGTGCGGCAACCTGCTCCAGGCCTTCGTGGACAAGCCCAAGCGTTGGGACGCGTGGAACATCGACGCTGATTTCGTCAAGCAGCACTGGGACCTGATGCAGGCTGACGAAGTGAAGCTGGTAGAGAACACGCCGCTGCGCGCTGTCATTCGCGTGCGCCACCATTTCCAGAAGTCGAGCTTCGTGCAGAACATCACGATGGTTCTCGGCGTGCCGCGGGTTGACGTTCACATGCAGGCCGACTGGCACGAGCAGCACATTCTACTCAAGGTCGCGTTTCCCGTCAGCGCGCACAGCGACAAGGCCACCTTCGAGATTCCCTACGGCAGCGTCGGGC
>Ga0209385_1000671_pt1 | contig 14053 bp, 13 predicted proteins | sample NGEPerB_FD_184506 | JGI IMG/M metagenome (GOLD analysis project Ga0209385, IMG submission 184506) | Arctic peat soil microbial communities from the Barrow Environmental Observatory site, Barrow, Alaska, USA - NGEE PermafrostAB12-B... | ecosystem: Environmental > Terrestrial > Soil > Wetlands >... | reverse complement strand
GTGGCGTCCTTGCCGGCCGGGCGGCAGGTCCGGGTCGGCGAGTGTCTCCCGGGCGATCGCCTCGGCGTCCTCGACATCGGTCTTCGCCCGGCGGCGCCGCTTCCGTCGGTCGGCGGTGCGGTTGGCCTGAACCTCGCGAACCTCGTAACCGGCTGCGGCCAACGCGAGCATCACCGGCCGGCCCAGGCCGCCGGAGCCCTCGACCCCGACCCGGTCGATGCTCAAGGAGGTGCTCCGCAGCAGCGCCAGCAGCTCGGCGATGCCCGATTCGGTGACGGCGAACGACAGCGAGGTGACTAGGACGCCGACGACGTCGACGACGGCCACGGTGGCGGTGCGCTTGTGTGGGTCGATACCGGCTACGGCATGGGTGGTGTTCATCTTCGAGCTCCAAATGGGTCGGCGCCTACAGTGGGTAGCGTGGACCACCGGGTAGCCGGCAGATCTGGGTTGAGTTGTGCAGGCTCTCTTCAAGCCAGGCGCCCGGAGTCCGCGCTCACGCGGCGAGCCCGACACTTCGAGTCCACGACAGCCCTTTCGGCGTCAATCGCGTTCAGAGTCAGGGCCCGCCGCGCCGAGCGCCAGTCGGGGAAGCAACGCCTCGGCCAGCACGTCAATTCAAACACCCAGATCGCGTTCGTCGAGCAGAGGACCCGGCGGATCTCGAGGTCGTAGAGCCCGTCGCGGAATCGCGTCGGTGTGCTGCCCGGCCGCTCGGGGCCTTGGTGTTGTGGCTGGGTTCGCCGGTGGGCCCTTGGGAATCCGGGGGCTCCGCCGGGGCTACGCGGTGGCCCGGTGGAGCTTGAGGATGTTGAACGCGGTGGCGGCGAGGTGGGCTTCGCTGATCGCTGGGGACAGACCGCGGCGTGAGAACCGGTCAATGATCTTCTTCAGGTTCCCGATCCCGGGCTCGACGGTGGCTCCTCGCCGCTTGTAGGTGGCGATCCCGTCGGTGGTGCGGAGCCGATGGGCCATGGCTTGCCGTGGTGTCGCCCCTGCTGGTGGTGGCCCGGTCACGGACCGCTTGCGGGCATCAGCTTGCTGGTCACGGCTCTTGCCGAGGGCGATCAGCCGGTCGGGACCGGGTGCGGCCAAGTTGTGGTTGCTGGCATAGCCGGCGTCGGCGAGCACGACACCGATCTTGTGCAGGTCGCTGCCGGTCACCTCGTGAAGCCGGATGGCGGCGTCGGCAGCACGGCGCATCATGGGGATCAGGCAGCCGATGTCGCTCGAGGTCTGGACCACGTCGACGGCGGCGATGATCTGATCTGCGGTGACCGCGACCTGAACGTTGTAGCCCTGCAGGAAACCGCGTCGGGTCGGCATGATCCGTGATTGCGGATCTGTGATGTTGGCCACCCGATCGGGAAGTTGCCTACCAGCCTTGGCCGCGTCGGTCTGACTGGCCTGTTCGGCGGCGATAGCGGCCTCGACCGCCCTGCGGGCCCGGATCACGTGGGAATGTCGCTCGACCGGCAGGGGTGGGGCGCCCATGGGCTTCTTGCCTGAGGCGATGATCGCGGCCCGCCGAGCGAGTGTGGCTTGCTGGCGAGCGATCTCGCGGGCCAGGTGGGCCCGGGCTTCGGCCAGCCGGTGCGGCCCTGCCGGGATCCGTCCGACCACACTCTGTCCGGCTTCGGCCCGCTCGCGGCGAGCCTTGGCCGAGGCCAACTGCTGGCCGGTGGCGTCCCGCTCGCGCCGGTCCCGTTCGGCGAGCTGGGCTGCGGCCTGACGGATCCGCTCCGCTCGCACCGAACGATCTACCAACTCGGCCGGGACCCGATCATCAGCTCTGACCTGCCCGGCAGCCTCGGCCTGGTCGAGCTGGGCGGCCTCGGTGATCATCTCCTGGACCTGGGCAGCCAGCCACTCGGCGCCGCGGTTCGCGTCGATCGAGGCATTCGCAGGAATCTTGGTCCCATCAATCGCAATCGTGGCGAACCGGGCCAAGCCCACCTTGGCTGCGACCAGCAACACCTGGGCGAACAGGCCAGCGAAGTCGTCTTGGCACTGCGTCCTAAACCTCGCGATCGTGGCATGGTCGGGGACCTGCTGAGCGCACAGCACCCGGAACGCCACATCGGTGTGGCACAACTGCTCGATCCGACGCGAGGAACGGACCCCACCGCAGTAGGCATACACCAACAACCCCAACAGCATCACCGGGTCATAGCCGGCCGTGCCCGCCCCGCCGAGGCGGCGGTGACGCTCCAACCCGGCGGTGTCCAGCGCCGTGACCGTGTCGATCACGAACCACACCAGATGATCCTCGGGCAGCCAGTCCCGCATGTCGACTGGCAACAACATCGGCTGATTCCGAAGAACAGGACGAAACCCCTTAGCCACAAGACAATCCTCCCAAACCCGGCCGGAGGACCAGCCCTCCGACACGCGCAATTCCGCGACAGGCTCCGTAGTCCAGGAACGGCACGAACTCGGCCCAGGCGTTCATCCACAACGTCCGGATCGCCGGGTAGGCCCGGCCCCAGCTGTCGAGGAAGTCGTCGCGGGCGGTCTCAGCCGCGGCGATCGTCGGCGCTGTGTAGATCGGTTTCAGGTCCCGGCTGATCTGGTCCCAGTACTTGCGTGATGCGTAGCGGAACGTGTTGCGGATCAAATGGATGATGCAGGTTTGGACCGTGGCCCGCGGGAACACTGCGGTGACACTGTCGGGCAGGCCCTTCAGCCCGTCGCAGACCAGGAAGAACACATCCGCCACGCCCCGGTTCTTCAGGTTGGTGAGCACGGCCAGCCAGCAGCCAGAACTTCGCCGACTCCCCACCACCAGCGCCGGGCCAGATCCCGAGGATGTCCTTGTGGCCGTCCAGGTCGACCCCGATCGCGGCGTAGTAGGGCTGGTTGCCTACTTGGCCGTCACGGACCTTGACCACGATCGCGTCGATGAACACCGCCCCCTCTCCAACGGCCGGCTCCACCAGGTGGTCATCTCCTCGACGATCTTGTCGGTGATCCTCGACACGGTGTCCTTGCTCACGCTGGCGCCGTAGACCTCCATCAGATGCGCCGAGATCTCCCCGGTCGTCAGACCCTTCGAGAACAGGCTGATCACGAGCTGGTCCAGATCGGTCAGCCGGCGCTGCCGCTTGCCCACGATCTGAGGCTCGAAGCTGCCCTCACGGTCTCTGGGGACGGCGATCTCGACCTCCCCGCAGGCGTCGGTGACCACCGTCTCCGACCGGTACCCGTTACGCGAGTTGCCCAGGTTCCGGCCCACCGGATCATGCTTGTCATAGCCCAGATGCTCGCTGAGCTCTTCCTCCAGCGCCGTCTCCAGGACCGTCTTGGTCAACGACTTCAACAACCCACCCGGGCCGGTCAACGCCAGCCCCTGATCCTTGGCCCGACGCACCAGCCCAGCGACCAGCGCGACCTCGTCCGGACTCAGCCCGGTCTCCAGCAACGACTCGTCCAGCACCTGCGGTGCGGGGCCGAGCGGCTCCTCATCTCGTGGCTCCACAACTTCCAGTGTCTTGGTCATCACGACCCTCCCTGCCCAACCGGGCGGTAGAGCCACTTACACCGTTACTGCGACAGTCCCGCCGTCAGCTCATGACCAGGCTGATCGCCTCCATCAGCCACGACGTCCCGGCCGCCTTGAGCGAGGTCATCACACTCGGGCGGACGCTGAAGAACAGGGCCGCCGACGTCCTGGCCTACTTCGACCGCCCCCACACCAGCAACGGACATAGGAGATTCAATGACCGCCTCGAGCACCTCCGCGGCACCGCCCTTGGGTTCCGCAACCTGACCAGCTATGTCGCCCGATCACTCCTCGAGACCGGCGGATTCAGACCCCAACTACACCGTCGATTGTGATGAGCCAATTCAGTTGCACTCCGTGTGAACCGAGAGTAGCCTCCGGTTCGGGGTGGCGGTGAGCGCGAGCCCGTTGTCTTGCGTGGGCCGGCCCTCCACAACTGGTCCCACTTACCGCAGGTCTGTCATTGCATGGCGAGGGTTCCGAGAGGGCCTTGGGCGTCGAAGTAGACGTCGATCCTTCACCACCAGCGGCGGGCCGCCTACTCCTAATGAAAAGGGGTGCGCTCGCATGCGCACATCAGGCTTCAAGGTGAAGCGCCTCCGCTGGTGGATGCTCTGCTTCTTCGTCGTTATCATGCTGTTCAACTACATCGACCGGTCGTCCCTCTCGATCGCTCTCGCCCTGATCTCGCGGGACTTCGGGCTGAGCACGTCCTTGGCGGGCGTCCTTTCGAGCGCGTTCTTCTGGTCGTACACGTTCATGCAGATCCCGGGCGGATGGCTCACCCAGAAGTACAAGCCGCGTGCGGTCATCACCACCGCCCTCGTTGGCTGGGGTATCTCCCAAGCCCTGACGGCGGTCGCCGCGAGCTTCAATGTCTTTATCTGGTGCCGCCTGCTGCTCGGCATCTTTGAGGGTCCCGTTCAGGTCGGCATGAACACGTCGACTCTTCGCTGGCTGAGCAAGAACGAACGCGGTCGCGGTTCTACAATCATCGACAGTGGCGGCCCGCTCGGCTCCGCCATCGGCAGCATCGTCGTCACCGGCCTCATCGTCTGGCTCGGCACCTGGCGCGCCGCCTTCATCTTCATGGGCGCACTGACGCTGCTGGTCGGTCTTCTGGCCTGGCTGTTCATCCGCAACAACCCTTCCCAGCACCCATTAATCACGTCCGACGAGGCCGACTACCTCGAGGCCGGAATAGCGCAGGAAGAGGCCATCGAGAACTCAGAAGAGACCCTCGCCAAGGCGACCTGGGGCTCCGTGTTCTCCCGCCTTTCCCCCTGGATGCTCCTGATAGCGTTCTGCATGTACGACGCGGTTCAGTACGGCCTGCTCACCTGGGTGCCGTTCTATATCGCCCAGAGCAGGCACGTTTCCTTTGCCATCACGGGTGTCGCCAGCATGGTGGTCTACCTCGGCGGCTTCGCCGGCGAGATGGTGGTCGGGCAGATCTCCGACCGCTGGCTTCAAACGGGCGCGTCACCCAACAAGGTCCTTCGCACCCTGTTCGTGACGGCCGGCGTCGGCGTGACCTTGTGCATGCTCTTCGTCAACGTAGTTGCTGACGTGTCGGTCGCCGTCGCGCTCCTTACGATCGCGAACTTCTTCACCCGCTGGGGCGGACTGTACTGGAGCGTCCCGCAGCGCCTTGTCCGTCGCAATCAGGTCGCCGTCCTCTCTGGCGCGATGAACTTCGCGGGCAATGTGGCGGGCATCGCCATCCCGATCGTAGTGGGCTTCATCGCCGACGTCACCGGGAGCTTCACAGGCGCATTCATCATGTTCGCCGTCTGTGGGATCCTGATGGCGTTGTCGTCAGCGATGATCCAGTACTTCCGCAAGGGAGAGACGGCAGCAGTCGTGGCAGAGGGAGATGCCCGTGTGTGAGCTGAGAGGAACTGGAGACGGAGTTCTCCCTGGTGCGTACGTCATCGCGGACGACTTCACCGGCGCCTGCGACACCGGCGTGCTGTTCCGCAGCGCCGGCATCAGCGTCTCGGTCGAACTCAATGCCGCGGAGTTCGCTCACTCCCGTCGTCCGGAACGACTCGGCAACATCCTCGGACCGGTGAAGGTGATTCTCACCGATACGCGGACGATGGAGCCTGATGCCGCGGCCGCAGTCGCTGAGTCGATGGGCCAAAGCATACGAAAGCTGGGGGCATCTCACGCGTACCAGAAGATCGACTCCACGATGCGAGGCAATGTGGGAGCCGAGATCGAGGCACTGCTCACCGGTCTGGGCCGCACCGCCGCTGTCCTCTGCCCTGCATTCCCGGCAATGGGCCGCACCGTCAGGCAGGGCATCCTGTTCGTGGACGGCAAGCCTGTGACGCAGACTCAGTACGCCCGAGACCCTCGCAATCCGATCGACGCCGACGCGTTGGCCGACATCGTGCACGCCACCGCGCCGGAACTCGACGTGGTCGCTGTCACGCGGGACGCACTGGCCGCCGCCATCGACTCCGCTTCCGGGGGACACCTCGTGCTCGTCGTCGATGCCGTAACGGACGCCGATCTCGATGAGATCGCGGGGGTGCTCGCGCAGCGTCGGGACGTTCTCCCCGTGGGTGCGGCCGGCCTCGCACGGGCACTCGCCCGCGAATGGGCCGCGGATCTGGCGCCGGCACCAGCCGCAGAGCCTCTGGCGCTGAGCCGGATCATCCTCGCGAGTGGCAGCGCGAACCCGCGGTCGATCGAGCAGCTACAGCTACTCGAGGACATTGGCTTCGAGATCGTGCGGCTCGACAAGCGGGAGCTCACGACCGACGAGGGCGCCGAGAGGGAAGGCAAGCGGGCCCTGGAGCAGCTGCTGCGACAAGCGGCGTACGCCCCACTGGTCGCGGTCGCCCTGACCGATCAGCGCGTCGAGGTGCCACCCGGCCGGGGCCCCTTCGAGCGGTTCGTCGCGGAGGTGGTGGCAGACTTTGTGGCCGCCGTGGACGCCGACCCGCATGCGACGGCCGTCATCGTGGCGGGCGCCGACACGTGCCGATCGGTGTGCCGCGTCCTCGACACGGAGCGACTTGTTCCTGTGCGCGAGATCCTGACAGGAATTCCCTGGAGCGAATCCGACCGCGGCTTCCACTTTGTCTCGAAAGCAGGCGGGTTCGGCAACATCAACGCCCTTGCCGACGTCATCGAGTTCTGCCGGTCAGCGCTCCGCCCCGAAAATAAGGAGTAACGAACAATGCCAATCCCCTTCGAGAACGAGCGGTCCCAGGTCGTCCACTTCTCGCTGAAGATGTCCAAGGACGGACTGACGCGCGGAACGCTCGGAAACATCAGCGTGCTGGTGGCCGACAACTTCATGGCCGTTACACCCAGCGGCGTGGACTACGACGAGATGACGCCTGAGGACGTCCCGATCGTCGACTTCGACAACAATCTGATCGAAGGACGCCTGCAGCCCTCGTCAGAATGCCCCATGCACATCGCGATCTATAAGCGGAAAGCCGACGCGCGAGCCATCGTGCACACGCATTCGCCCTACGCCACGGCCTTCTCAATCGTGGGCCAGCCGATCCCGGCGATCCACTACGTGGTCGGACGGCTCGGCGGGGCGGAGATCCCCCTGACCGCCGAGTACCAGTTGTTCGGCAGCGACCCACTGGCCGACCAGGCGGTCGAAGCGTTGGGTGACCGCTACACAGGGGTCCTGCTCCGCAACCACGGCGCGATCGCCATCGGCAAGAATCTGTCTACGGCCTATTCCGGTGCCCTCAACATCGAGTCAATGGCCGAGCTCGCCTATCTGGCGAAAGGACTGGGGACTGCGCGAGTGCTGTCCGAGACCGACATTGATCAGGCGATCGCGCAGTTCAGTCGCTTCGGCAAGAAGCGCGTGTGAGCGCGACGACAGAGGAGGATGTCATGAGAATCGCCGTAGTAGGAAGCGGATTCATTACTCCCGCAATCTTCAAGGAAGAACTCACCCGCGAGCTGGGCGAGTACGACGTCCAGGAGCTCTTACTTCCCTGGCCCGGCGTCACTCGGCGGCGGGACGATGAGATCCAGGAGTATGTCGGCGGATTCGACGAGGTCATCGAGACGGCCCGCCACGCGTCCGCGTTGGTCACCGACCTCGCGCCGGTCAACGAGTACATCTTGGCGCAGCTGCCCGACCTCAAGATGATCGGGGTGGCCCGCGGCGGCCCCGTCAATGTGAACGTCGAGGCAGCGACGCGGAGAGGGATCCCCGTCGTCAACGCGCCCGGGCGCAACGGCGTCGCGGTCGCCGAGTTCACGGTCGCCATGATTCTGTCGATCCTGCGCCGGCTCGGCGAGGGCCAGGACAACCTCAGACGCGGCCTGTGGCAGGGGGACCTGTACCGCTACGAGACGTCCGCACTGGAGCTCCAAGGGCGCACTGCTGGCTTGGTCGGATTGGGTCAGGTGGGTGGCCGAGTCGCGAAGATCCTGGAGGCCTTCGGGATGAAGGTTCTCGCCTACGACCCGTTCTTGGACGAGTCGGCGATGAAGGCCGTCGGCGTCACGCCGGCCTCTTTGCAGGAGCTGCTGACCAAGTCCGACGTGGTGTCGTTGCACGCACGGCTCACGAAGGACACCACGGGCATGGTCGGGGCGGAGCAGCTGGCGCTGATGAAGCCGAGTGCCATCCTGATCAACACGGCGCGCGCCGGCATCCTCGATTATGCGGCGCTGTCGGACGCCCTCGTGGCCGGTCGCCTTGGCGGGGCTGGGCTGGACGTGTATGACAACGAACCGCCCAACGTCGCCGACCCGATGTACGCACTGCCGACTGTTCTGTCCCAGCCTCACGTGGGCGGCGCGACGCAGGAGAGTGCCCGGCGGGGCGCCTCGATGGTGGCCGTCGACGTGCGCCGATACTTGGTGGAGGGAATCGACCCGCTGCATTGCAAGAACAAGGAGGTGCTCACCGCTCGCCGGTGAGTTCCCGAGGGATGGGTGGCGGCGTCGAAAGAGCGGACGCCGTCACCCGCTTTTCGCGCTAAGGATAGGGATGGGTGGCGGCGTCGAAGGAGCGGACGCCGTCACCCGCTTTTCGCGCTAAGGATGTGAGGGTGAGGTCATGGGACAACAGCGGGCATACGAGGCTACGCCGCTGTCGAGGTTCCCGCCTGAGCTCGCGGCCGGTACTGCAAGGATGAGCGCCATGGACGCGACGCCTGCCCCACTGATTCCCGCACAGCGACGCGAGGAGCTCATGCATCACCTGCGCCGGGCCAGAGTCCTGAGCGTTCGCCAGCTGAAGGAAATCCTGTCCGTCTCCCACATGACCGTCAGGCGTGACATTGCCACCCTCGAGCGGGAGGGTCGCGCGCACACAATTCCTGGCGGCGTGCGGCTCGTCAGCGCCCTCCGTGAGGAGCCGCCTTACGCGGTGAAGCTTGGCAGCGCGCACCAACAAAAGCTGGCGATCGCCGCATGCGCCGAGGGATTCCTCCACTATGGGATGACCGTTTATCTGGACGCTGGCACGACGACCGGCGCCCTTGTCCCGGGCATCGTGGCCCACAAAGACATGACGGTGATCACCAATGACTTCGCGATCTCCGCGGCGCTTATGGAGTCGGGTAGCGTCGAGATCATTCAGGTCGGGGGCCGGATCGAGTCGCTGAACCGCTCGACCGTGGGCGACTTGGCCGCCAAGATGCTGGCCGGCCTGAACACCGACCTAGCCTTCTTGAGCACGAGCAGCTGGGACATGCAGCGCGGCCTCACCACACCGAACGAGTCGAAGATCGGTCCCAAACTGGCGGCGATCGCCGCCAGCTCGTGCGCAATGCTGTTGGCCTCCAGCTCGAAGTTCGGCCGCGTGGGGCTCTACAGGCTCTACACGTCGTCCCACTGACCACGTTCGACCGGATCATCACCGATCAACGGCTCTCATCTCATGGGTTCTGCCGAGTCGTTCGGGGGCCTCCTGCGGGAGTCTTTGGGAGACTTGGTTCCGGTAGCGGCTGGCGGGTCAGCACTCATCTCTTTTCTGACCCCGCGAGGTAGGTCTGGCGGCAGACTGTGCGCCCGCTGGTCGTGAGGGACGGTGACCGCTGCTGGGATGACGTGCCCCGGATATGGGTGAGCACTTAGGCCATGAGATCGCCGGGTCGTCTCTCCGCGCTGCCGTAACTGCGGGATCGAGCACCAGGAGGCGGGCATGTTGTTCGTGGGTGATGACTGGGCAGAGGACCACCACGATGTCGAGATCGTCGACGAGACCGGTCGGACACTGGCCCGGCGCCGGTTCCCCGAAGGGCTGGACGGGATCACCAGGTTGCACGCCCTGATCGGTGAGCACCTGCCCGAACCGTCGGGGCGGGGCGAGTCGGTGCCGGAAGTCGTGGTGGGGATCGAAACGGAGCGGGGACCGTGGGCGGCGGCGCTGGTCGCGGCTGGCTATGGGTGTTCGCGATCAACCCGATGAGCTCAGCCCGGTATCGGGAGCGGCATTCGACGTCGGGGGCGAAGTCGGATGCTGGGGATGCGCACATCCTGGCCGAGATCGTTCGGCTGGACCGGGCCCATCACCGCCAGGTCGCCGGTGACAGCGCGCTGGCAGAGGCGGTCAAGCTCGCCGCCCGGACCCACCAGTCCCTGGTTTGGGACCGGACCCGGCAAATCCTGCGCCTGCGTTCGGCGTTGCGCGAGTTCTTCCCGGCCGCGTTGAAGGCGTTCGACGAACTCGACGCACTAGACAGCCTGCAGTTGCTTCGTCTGGCCCCCGATCCCGACACGGCCGCCCGGCTGACCAGGCGCCAGCTCGTGGCCGCCCTGGCCAAGGCCCAGCGCCGCGCACCGGAGGCGGGCGCCGACCGGATCCAAGCCATCCTGCGCGCCGGCGAGGCTGCGGCAAGCACCACCGGTGCAGGCGGCGTTCGCCGCGATCGTGACCGCGCAGGTCGCGGTCATCGGCACCCTGAACGAGCAGATCGACGCCCTCGGCGAGGTGGTGGCCGAGCATTTTGGTCGTCACCGGGACGCTGAGCTCTACACCAGTCTGCCCGGCCTCGGTGTGATCCTCGCGGCCCGGGTCCTCGGCGAGTTCGGCGACGACCCCCGCCGGTATGTCGACGCCAAGGCCCGCAAGGCCTACGCCGGCACGGCCCCCATCACCCGAGCCTCCGGGACCAAGAAGGTCGTTATGGCCCGCTACGCCCGCAACAAACGACTCGGCGACGCGCTGCAGCAGTGGGCCTTCTGCTCGATGCGGGGCTCCGCCGGCGGCAAGGCCTACTACAAGTCCCTCCGCGCCCGGAACATCGGCCACCAAGCCGCACTGCGCCAACTCGCCAACCGCTGGGTCGGCATCCTCCACGGCTGCCTCAAGACCGGCCATCCCTACGACGAAACACTCGCCTGGAACCACCAATCCGCGGCACCGCTTGACATTCAGAAACCTGGGATGTCTGCCGCCGCTCAGGGTATCCGCGACCTGGGGATCGAGATCGACCTCGTCTGAAGACCTATCCGGCATTCGCCAAGGCAACAGCCTGGCGCATCGCCTCGATCATGCTCTCGATGCGTACGATGCCTTTCCCCGCGATATCGAATGCCGTGCCGTGGTCGACTGACGTCCGGATGACCGGCAGACCGACGGTGATGTTCACCCCGTCCTCGATGCCCAGCACCTTGAGCGGGCCGTGTCCCTGGTCGTGGTACATGGCGACGATGAGGTCGTAGTCGCCGCGACCCGCCAAGTAGAACGCCGTGTCGGCGGGGAGCGGTCCATCAACGGCGATGCCCTCCGCGCGCAGTTTCTCGAGCGCCGGGATGATCTTCGTCTCCTCCTCGCCGTACCCGAACAGCCCGCCTTCACCAGCGTGCGGGTTGATGGCGCACACGCCGATACGCGGGCTCTCCATGCCGGCGCGGATCAGGGCGTCCCGGCCGCGGCGCACGACGCGCTCGACGAGGCCGGGCTCGATCTTCGCGATCGCGTCGATGAGCCCGATGTGCGTCGTGACGTGGATGACCCGCAGCTTCTTCGAGGTGAGCATCATGGAGACCTCGGGCGTCCCAGTGAAGTGCGCGAGCAGCTCGGTGTGTCCAGGGAAGGGATGTCCGGCCAGGTGCAGAGCCTCCTTGTTGAGCGGCGCCGTGCAGATCGCCTGCACCTCGCCCGCAAGCGCCAGCTCGGCCGCCTTCCGCACGTATTGATATGCAGCCTCGCCGGCCACTGACGACAGGACGCCCCACGGCAGATCGGACGGCAGCAGCCCCAAGTCGATGACGTTGATGCGGTTCGGCACGCGGCGGGCGTCCGAGACGCGCTCGATGGTCACGATGCTGGGGTGGAGACCGAGGGCCTCCGCCCCTTGCCTGAGGCGTTCCGCGTCCCCGATCACCACAGGGACACATGCGGCGAGCACCTCCTCGTTCAGCAGTGCGCCAGCGGTGACTTCGGGGCCGACCCCGGCGCCATCGCCCATAGTGACGGCGACGACGGGCAGACCGTCGGTCGTGGACGTTGTCATTGTTCGCTCCTCATCTGTTCGTGTGCGGGGGGCCACAGCCACGGTCGAACCTCAGCAGCGAGTTGGGCCCGCCGAGGGTTCCCGGAAGGGTCCCGGCGAGAACTCTCGGAGGAAGCAGTTCGCGCGCTCGCGTCCGGCTCGACCTCCGCCACCAAGTTGCTCCACCCAGTCGATTGCAGTGAGACAGTGTTGGAGCTTGCCGGCTGCCTACCGATGACGATCATAGCCGTCGCCCCGACGCAAGAGCCCACGCCTCTTGAGCGTGCCTCACATCAACACCGCGATCCCGACCCAGGGCGCGTTCGCCCGCCGCCCAGCAGTGTGGGCAGTAGGTACAGCGAGCCTGAGCCCACGCGGGCTCGGAGACCACCTGAGAGCACCGATAGGCTGAGCCCGCCAGCCAACGAGGGAGAAGCTCGTGAGCGACGTCAACGCCATTGCCAGCAGCGCGTACCGCCAGATCCTCGAGGTCATCGGATCGGTCGAACCTCGGATCGCCGCGGCGACGAAGCAGGGGCTGACAGACCAGCGAGGTTCGCTGAAGCTCATCGCGAGCGAGAACTATGCGTCGCTGCCGGTGCTGCTGACGATGGGCACGTGGCTCAGCCACAAGTACGCTGAGGGCACGATCGGGCACCGCTTCTACGCCGGCTGTCAGAACATCGACACCGTCGAGAGCGTCGCCGCTGAGCACGCGCGGGAGCTGTTCGGGGCCGAGTACGCCTACGTCCAGCCCCACTCCGGCAGGATCTGGTCGAGCGGGTCGCCTTCGGCGTGCCACGCGCCGCCGTCGCGGCGTAGTTGTGCGAAGGGTGTCCCGATCACCAGGGAGAGGGCTTGGCGTACGTCGTCGAGCCCGGCCGGGCCACGCGTTTCGCGGCTCATCGCAGTTGAGGGCGTAGTCGGGGGCTGCGTGTCGGTCGTGGGGTAGGGGTCGAGGTCTTCCGATGATGGGAGTTCCTCACACTGCCGATCGGGAAGACCTCGACGTGCTTGACGCTACCTTCACTTGCCCTGATCTGACTGTGAGGGTTGTGCCTGCAGCCCGCGGAGCGGTGGGCTGTGGTCGGCAGACGGGCGCGTGACCCTTGATCTGACTGGCTCTGGTGCCTTCACGTGGACTCGTCCGCGTGCGCCTGCCGGCCCCGGCCCGACCGGAGTTGCTGGCCTGATCAGGAGCGTGACCGTCCCCGGTATCCGCCGGGTCGTGTCCCATCACAGTCGTGCCGTCTTCCAGCCGGACCGGAACCATGCACGTCCCCATCCGGACCAAGGAAGTGAACGCGATGCCCAGTCTTGCCGAACGAGTCGATGTCGTCATCGGGGTCGACACCCACAAGTACACCCACACTGCCGCTGCGGTCGCGGCCGCCACCGGTGCCAAGCTCGACGAGCTGACCATCGGCACCGACTCCGACGGCTACGCCGCGCTCCTGACCTGGGCGCAGTCTCACCCCGGGGACCGTGTGTGGTCCCTGGAAGGAGCCGGCGGCTACGGCGCGGGTCTGGCACGGTTTCTGGCCGCGGCCGGGGAGGTCGTCTTCGAGCTGGACCGGCCCGTGCGGGCCGCTCGCCGCAACGGAGCGAAGTCCGACCCCCTGGACGCGGTCCGTGCTGCCCGGGAGGCGTTGTCGCGCGAGCACCTTGCCGAGCCCAAGACTGATGGTCCTCGAGCGCAGTTGGCGGCGTTGATGGCCGCCCGCCGGTCCGCGGTCGAGGCCGCCACCTTGGCCCAACACCAGCTCCATGCTCTGGTCATCGCGGCACCCGACTCCCTGCGGGCCCTCTTCCGCGGACAGACCACCGCCGTCATGCTGGCCACGGCCGCCAAGCTGCGGCCCCACACCGGCTGGGACCCGACAACGGTCACGACCGCCCAGGTCCTGCGTCGGCTCGCGCGGCGCAGCAACGACCTGACCGAGGAAGCCGTCGAGCATGAGAAGGCCATTACGACGCTGGTCAAGGCCTGGCGCCCGGATCTGCTGGAGCTGCCCGGGATCGGGCCGATCGTTGCCGCGCAGGTCCTGACCGCATGGTCCCACCAGGGGCGGATCCGCTCCGAGGCGGCGTTCGCGATGCTCGCTGGCAC
>Ga0209385_1000670_pt1 | contig 14068 bp, 14 predicted proteins | sample NGEPerB_FD_184506 | JGI IMG/M metagenome (GOLD analysis project Ga0209385, IMG submission 184506) | Arctic peat soil microbial communities from the Barrow Environmental Observatory site, Barrow, Alaska, USA - NGEE PermafrostAB12-B... | ecosystem: Environmental > Terrestrial > Soil > Wetlands >... | reverse complement strand
TTGGTGGACCCGCCCTACGCCGAGCCGGCGTTAATGGAGGCCGCACTTGCCCGCCTGGGCGACCCACCCGCCGCGATCCTGACCTCCGATGCGATCGTTGTGGCGAAGCATTTCTGGCGGACTCCGCCACCACAGTCGATCGGGCTGTTAGCATCCGTGAGGAGCCGGCGCTTCGGGGAAACGGCCTTGACGTTCTACCGCCGGGTGGATGAGGCTGACCGGACGATCGGGAATGGCTCGTCGCTCGGCTCTCGCGAGGAGGCAGCCAGGTGAAGATAGCGGTCTACCCGGGCTCGTTCGACCCGATCACCTTCGGCCATCTCGATGTCGTGTCGAGGGCCGCTGCCGTTTTCGATCAGGTCTACTTCGCCGTCCTGGTGAATCCCCGCAAGTCGGAGCCGATCTTCGCGACCGATGAGCGCCTGGCCGCGATCCGCGAAGCGGTCGACGAGTCGTGCCCGCCGGACGTGGCCGCACGAATCGCCATCGAATCCTTCGACGGCCTGACCGTCGACTTCTGTCGCGGCCGAGATGCCACCTTCGTCGTGCGTGGCCTTCGGGCCATTTCCGACTTCGAATCTGAGCTGCAGATGGCCCACACGAATCGAAAACTTGCGCCCGAGATAGACACGGTCTTCTTCATGACCGCCCTGGAGCACAGCTACCTCAGCTCGAGTCTGGTCAAGGAGATCTCGGCTCTCGGTGGCGACGTGACCCAGATGGTGCCCCCTGCTGTCGTACGGCGTCTGAATGCTCGGGGCCGAAGTCTATAATCGCGTCATCCGGCAGCCCCTGCCACCTGCCCAAGGAGGGCCCGAGCGATAGACATCATCGTTCTGATCGAGCGTCTGGAGGCGCTCGTTGCCAACGGCAGGAAACTCCCTCTCAGCAGCAGCGTGATAATCGATCAGGCCGCGGCGCTGGAGTGGATCGATCAGCTCCGGGTGACCATTCCTGAGGACATCAAGTCCGCTCGGCGCGTCACCAATGAGGTTGAGCGCCTTCTCGAACAGGCTCGTGAGGAAGCTGAGCAGATCCTGGGTCGAGCCCAGGAGCAGGCGACTTATCTGATCGAGGAGCGGGAGCTAACTCGCCAGGCCGAAGAACTGAGTCGCGAGATCTTGCGTCAGGTTGAGGTCGAAGCCGACGAGATCCGGCGCGGCGCGGACGACTACGCGACCGAGGTCCTGGTGGGCCTCGAGTCCGAGGTAATGCGGACTCTCAAGACCATCAAGCGCGGCCTGGAGCTGCTCGACGACCGGCGCGTTGCTGCGTCGTCCGCGGCGGCTGCGGCTGCCACAGAGGCCATGGGCAACGATGGCCAGGGAGACCCCGACGAATACTACGAACGCGACCCCGAGGAGCAAGTCCGAGGCTGACGAACTCGTCTTCAACGTCGCCGGGCTCCTGGGAGAGCCCCCGGGCACTGCTCAGAACATCGTTCTAGCCTGTCCTGCCCTCGATCCGGGGTCCGGGCCCGTCCAGACCCGAGGGATCACGGGCGAGCTGCGCCTGAGCCGCACCAACCGAGGGCTGCTGGTTCGGGGGCGACTGAGCACGGCCATCGCGTTGATCTGCAGCCGCTGCCTCGGCGAAATCGATTGTCCGGTGGAGATCAATCTGGACGACGAGGCGCTGCCGAGTCTGGATCTCGGGAGCGGCATGCCGGTCGAGACGGAAGACGACGAGGATGTGCTGCGTCTGACAGACCACCACGAGCTGGATCTGGGCGGACTGGTACGCGACGCCATCGCTCTGGCTGAGCCGATCGCCCCCATCTGCCGGGAGGATTGTCCGGGCTTGTGCATCGTCTGCGGCCTGGAACTCTCCGGCGGTCCGCACGATCACCCGGATGAAGACATCGACCCTCGCCTGGAGGGCCTGCGGCTGCTGATCGACTCGCCGGACGCAGACTAGTCGCCGCGCACCTGGCTTCCCTGGAGCGGTATTCGGCATAGGCGCTGACAGCGAGGCCTGGAATTGCTAAACTCCCGCCTCGGCCCCATGCACAGGGTATGATTCGTCGTACCCCGTCACGGATCGGATAACCGCGCCCCGGCGCCTTACCGGCCCAGCCGTCTGGCCCCGCCAAACTGGCGCCACGCCGGAGCGAAAGGAGTAGTCACTTCAATGGGTGTTCCCAAGAGGAAGGTCTCGCACGCTCGGCAGGGAGACCGTCGCGCTCACCACGCGCTGACGCTGCCAAGCCTGGAGTCGTGCCCGCATTGCCACCAGCCCAAGCAGTCACATCACGCCTGCCCGGTTTGCGGCTTCTACGCCGGCCGGCCCACCGTCGAGATCAAGCAGGAAAAGCCGCAGCAGACGGCATAGCTTGGTGGACATGGGGACGGTTCGCAGGCTTAGTGACGGTGCCGTCCGTGTCGTAGTCGATGCGATGGGCGGCGATTACGCGCCCCTCGAGGTAGTGGCGGGGACGCTGGCTTGGGCGCGTGCCCATCCGGCAGATCGCGTAATGCTCGTCGGCATTCCCGAGCGAATCAAGGAAGTCGCCGGCGGTCCGATGCCGGACAACGTGGAGATCGTCCCGGCTAGCCAGGTCGTGGAAATGGACGAATCGCCTGCCCTGGCCCTGAGGGCCAAGAAGGATTCTTCGATCATGGTCGCGATGGACCTGCTCAAGCGGGGCCAGGCCGACGCTCTCGTTACAGCAGGGCACAGCGGCGCGGGCATGGCTGCCGCGGTCCTGAAGCTCGGCCGCCTGCCCGGCGTGGATCGTCCCGCCCTGGCCGTCCAGATGATTACCGAGACGGGTCCATTCGTGCTTCTGGACATTGGCGCGAACATGGACTCGAGTGGCCACAATCTCTACCAGTTTGCCCACATGGGCTCGCTCTACGCCGAGCGCGTCCTGGGCGTCCCGAAGCCGCGAATAGCCCTCCTCTCCATCGGCGAGGAGAAGGGCAAAGGCGACCTGGCGATCCAGCAGGCGACCCGCCTGCTCGACGAAGACGGCAGCCTCAACTTCGTCGGCAACGTTGAGGGCCGGGACCTCGTCAAGCACATGGCGGACGTTGCGGTCTGCGACGCGGTCGTCGGCAACGTCACGATGAAGTTTTTCGAGGGGCTCGCCCGTTTCATCTCCGACCTGTGGGTCAAGGAGTTCAAACGCCTTCCGTTCGGGCCGATCGGCTACCTATTCATGCGCCCCGGCGCGAACCGCATCCGCCGGACCTTTGACTACGAGAAGATGGGGGCCTCACCGCTCCTCGGCGTGAAGGGTATGGTCTTGATCACCCACGGCAGCGCCAAACGGCGCATGATGGAGTTCGCGGTGGAGGCTGGGGCCACGGCCGCTCGGGCCCGGATACCGGAGCTGATCGCCGATGCTTTCCGCGGCCAGCCTCGCCGCCCAGCACAGTAGGGGAGTGGCTCGATGCACGCTGACGCAGCTCCTCACCAGGCGCCGGAGACCAGACCGGGCCCACTGACCGTAAGCCACTCCGTAATCGTGGAGATGGTCCGGGTGGCAGCGCTCGAAGTGCCGGGCGTTCTCAAGGTCAGCCATGGCGGACCTCTGGCGTGGCTGGCAGGCTCGCCGGTTCGGGCCCGTGTAGGCGATGGTCGCGCCTCGATCCGCGTCTGGGTCGTTGCCAGGCCGGGGCATAGGCTGCAGCCGCTCGCCGCGCAGGTTCGGCAGGCCGTGGGAGCCACAGTAGAACGACTGCTCGGCCTCGAGTTGGGTGAAGTCACCGTCGTGGTCGACGGCGTCGGGGGTTGGGGCACGTGAGCCCGGCCGCAAGAGGCCCCGGCGAGGGCTCGGGTTTGGCCGAGGCACCGCCCTCCCGCGCTCGCGACGCTCGCAGCGGGCGCGACGCCCACATCTCGGACGTGGTGAGGTCTCACCGCTTGGGACGCCGCCTGGTCCTGGCCGCGCTATTCGAAGCGGAGTTCGGACAACGGACTTCAGACTCGATTCTGGAGCGTCATCTGGCCGAGGGCGGAGCCGACGAGGCAACGGCCGAATTCGCCCGGCGGCTCGTTTCCGTCGTCGTCGAAGAGCGTGTCAACATCGACCAACTCATCGAGCGGCTGGCGCCCCAATACCCCGTAGTCCAGCTGGCACGCATGGACCGGACTCTACTGCGTAGCGGCATCGGCGAGGTGCTACACTCCGGCACGCCGTCCCGGGTGGCGATTGCCGAATGGGTCGAGCTGGCTCGCACATACAGTGGCGAACCGGCCCGGCGCCTTGTCAACGGCGTACTCGGGAGGATTGCTCGCGACTCCGTCGCCGGTGCGCACAACGCCCCGGAGCCGGGGCCGCAGTAACCGTCAACACAAGAGACAGGAACCCCGAGGAGGGCATCAGTGGCCACCACGTACGAGCGCCTCAAGAAGATCGTCGTCGAGCAGCTCGGCGTCGACGAGGAAGAGGCCAAGCCGGAAGCCTCGTTCGTTGACGATCTGAACGCCGATTCGCTGGACCTCGTCGAGCTGATCATGAGTCTCGAGGAAGAGTTCGGCACCGAGATCTCCGACGAAGATGCCGAGAAGATCCGGACCGTGCAGGACGCCGTCGACTACATCGACGAGCACGCCGCCTAGCCCGACACGACTGATGCGCCCAGCAGCCGCTCTTGCCGAGCGGCTGGGGCTCCCGGTCCGTGACCTCGACCTGCTACAGCAGGCGCTGATCCACAGCAGTTATCTGCATGAGCATCGGGACGTGGCCGCCGGCCACAACGAACGCCTTGAGTTTCTTGGCGACTCTGTCGTAAGCCTGGCCATCTCGGACGCCCTCTACCGTCGCCACCCCGGCGACGACGAGGGCGTTCTGTCCGCTCGGCGGGCTTCGATCGTCAGCACCGCCGGCCTGGCCAGGTTGGCCAGCCGACTGGAGCTTGGCGAGTATCTGCTGCTCGGCGAGGGCGAATCGCAGCGCGGCGGCCGTCGTAGGCCGGCCCTGCTGGCTTCCGCCTTCGAGGCTCTCGTCGGTGCTCTCTACCTCGATTTGGGGTACGGCGCCGCAAGCGGGTTCGTGGCTGCCCTGGCCGGACCCGAGCTGACGAGTGATCGTCCGCTCGGCGCGTTGAAGAGCCCAAAAAGCCGACTCCAGGAATACACCCAGCGGCTCTCCGGCGAGAGGCCACAATATCGCCTGATCGATGCCGTGGGGCCGGATCACGACAAGATATTCCGGGTCGAGGCGGTCGTCGGGGGGCGGGTGATCGGCGTTGGAGAGGGGCACTCGCGGCGTCTGGCCGAGACGGAGGCAGCCGCAGATGCCATCGAGTCGCTGCGCCAGCGGGCGTTCGAGCAGGCCGCCGACGGAGCCGAGGCCCCGGAGTTGGCGAGATTCGATGGCCGCGACGAAGCGCGCGCAGAGCACGAACCATGGGTCGAGTTCGACCTGAGCGAGCTTGGCATGGGCGCTGCTCTGGCCGTCGAGGAGGCGACGCGGGCCATTCGAAAGGCGGTCGAAGGATCGCCCGCTCCGGCGCGATCGCGGAAGCGACGATGACCGCACCCGCACGCTTGCTGGCTCTGCGTCTGCAGGGCTTCAAATCCTTCGGCGAGCGGACACTCGTCGAGTTCGGCCCCGGCATAAGTGCTGTCGTAGGACCGAATGGTTCGGGCAAGAGCAACCTGGCGGACGCCCTCCGTTGGGCTCTGGGGGAGCAGGGTCGAGCCCTTCGGCTGAGGAAGTCCGAGGACGTCATTTTCGCCGGCTCCGACAAACGGTCCGCCCTCGGCATGGCCGACGTAACCCTCGTCTTCGGCAACTCAGACCGCCTCCTGCCGATTGACTTCGATACGGTCGAGCTGGGCCGGCGCCTGTTCCGCTCGGGCGAGAACGACTATCTGCTGAACAAGCAGCGCGTCCGCCTGAGGGACCTCGTGGATTTGCTGGACGCGGCCCACCTTGCCGACAACGCATTCCTCTTTATCGGCCAGGGCATGGTCGATCAAGCGTTGGCGTTGCGGCCGGAAGAGCGCCGTCCCCTATTCGAGGAAGTAGCCGGCGTCAGGCGCCACGAACGGCGCAAGAGAAAGGCCGAGGAGCAGCTTGAGGAGGCCGAATCAAATCTGGCTCGCGTCGACGACGTGCTGGCCGAGCTGCGGCCTCAGGCCCGCAGACTGGCGGCCCAGGCCGAGCAGCAGGCATCTCGACAGACAGCCGGCCGCGAGTACGGCCGTGCGATCATCGCCGTGGCGAGATTTCGATGGCGCGAGGCAGCTGGTCGAGCCCGCCAATCCGAGAACCAACTGGCCACGGGTCGGGCCCAGATCGATGCAGCATTGGGGGCCTTGCGGGACGCCGAGGAGACTGTGGCCGCGATCGCCCGCGACCTTGTCTCCGGTTCGGAGGTCGAGGCCGAGCGCCGGGCCACGCAGGAAGCCGCTCGTGCCCGTCTGACCGAGCTGCAGCTCCGCGATGCGCGCGCGCTGGCCGACGTGTCCGCGGGTCTTCGCGACCGCCAACGCCTCGAGGAGGAACTGGCCGTGGCGGAGGCCGACCTGGCCGTCCAGCGGCGGGAGCAGGCGGCTCCGGTGCCGTCGCGTGACCTGGCGCTCTCCGCGGCAGTGGCCGAATCAGAGCGCTCGCTGTCCGAGGCGCTCGAGGAGCTGAGCGCGGCCCGCGCTGAGCAACAGGCCCAGGGCGAGGCTCTCGCCGCCCTGCGTCGAGTGGAGTCTGCCCGAGCCGCCGAAGTCGAGACCGCTCGGCGCCGCCTCTCGGACGCGGAGCGCCAGGCCACCGATGAGCGAGTGCTGTCGGACGAGGCAACGCGGAGGCTGGCAGAGTCGGAAGAGGCGTGCGCCGGACCGAAGGCCGCTCTGACCAAGAGCATCGAGGACGAAAAGGCCGCAGTGGCGGTGCGAGAATCAGCCCGTACCGAACTGGATCGCCGGGAGGGCGCGCGCCAGACCGCGAGCGAGCGCGCTTCCGCCGCAGCCAGCCGCGTTGCTGGTTTGCGCGGCCGCCTGGAAGGGCTGCAAGGTCGCCTCGCGGAGGATGAGACGCGGGGTATCGCCAAAGCCGCACGTCGCGCGGGCGGCAAGCCTCTCTCGGATGGCCTCGAGGTGGAGGCCGGATTCAGGGTGGCCGTGGAGGCGGCTCTGGGCGAGACGATGCGTGGCTATGTCGTCGGGCGTGAGGCCGCACTCGAGCTGGATGGACAGCGAGGCGTGCTTGTCCTCGAGGCGGCCGACGTCGACGAGTTGGGGAAGCCGGCACTCCGGGATTCGGCCCGCGACCGCGCAATCGACGCGGGCGCGGCGGCCGTCGCCGCCGCCGTGGGCCAGGGCGGCGGGCGTCTCGTCGAGGCCGTCCGCGTCGATCCAGGTGGTGCGGCCATCCGCCTCCTCGCTCGCTCGGTTTGGGTTCCGGATCTCAACGCCGCCCTGACGGTTCATCCGAAGCTGCCGGCCGGCTGGGTCGCCGTGACTCGCGAAGGCGCCGTGGTCACGGCCCTGGGCGTGGTCAGCATGGGCAGGGCCGAGTCGCTCCTGGAGCGCAGGGCTGAGGTCGAGCGACTTGCCGGAGAGGTGTCCAGCCTTGCGGCGGATGCGACAGCGGCCGCGACGAGGGCCGCAGAGGCCGCCAAAACGGCGGCCACGGCGCGTGTGGCGCTGGAGTCCGCTCGCGAGGCGGAGCGCCGCGCCTCGTCCGCTCATCGGGAGGCCGAGGAGTCCGAGAGGCGGGCCACGCGCGCGCTCGAGACGGTTGCCCGCGAGGCGGCGTGGCGGTCGTCCCAGGCCTCCCGCCTGGAGGCCGATCGCGACAGACTCCGCGAGTCGGTAAAGCAGGCTTCCGCCGCGGCGGAAACCGCGGACTTTGCGGCGGCGCGCGACGCGGCCGCGGCTGCCCCGAACGACGATCGTGACACCGCCCTGCGGGAATGGGAGGCGCGGGCGGCATCGCTGCGAGCCCGCCGCGACCAGCTAGCGGCGGAAGAGACCACACTCGAGGCAACTCGCCGCGAGGCCGAAGCGCGCCGCGCCCGAGCCGCTGCGGCGGCCAATCTCGACCAGGAGAGGATCACCAGCCTGGAGCGCCAGACGGCCGATCTCGTCAGGCGCGAGCAGGAGATCGAGTCCAGGCGCGAGAGCCTCGGCGAGGAGCTGGCCGCGGCCGCATTGCGCGAGGCGGCGGTGCGTTTGGAGCTGGAGGAGTTGCGAGCGGATGCGGCCGTTGCCCGAACCCGTCTGGCCGACGCCGAGACGGCGGCCGGGCAGTCACGCGAGCGGCTCCGCGCCTGCCAGGAGCGGGTCCGTGGCGTCGAGGTCGCCGAGCTGGAGGCGCGCCTCAGCCTCGAAGCCATTCGAGAGCAGGTCCTCGTGGAGCTGGCCGGCATGGGCGATCTGGGAATCCGATTGCTCATCAACGAGGCGTCGAGGACCCGGACCGGGGCCGGGCTACTGGACGAGGACGACGACGCGCCTCTGCCGGAACTTCGGGCTTTGCCGGCGGCGCTCGCGGCCCGGTCTGGGCAGCGCGACGACTCTTCCATGACGGGAGAGGCCGGCGACGACGACACGGAAGCCGATCGCGACATCACCCTGGAGCTGATGCTCAGCGCAGCCACGGAACGATGGGCAGAATTCTCGGCCGTCGAGCCGCCCGGAACCTCCAAGCTGGCCGCGCTGCGCCGTCGTTTCCACGAGCTTGGCGCCCCGAACCCGTTCGCGGCCGAGGAATACGAGCAGATCCGGACCCGTCTCGAAGGCCTGGAGGCCCAACGCGCCGACCTGACGGCGGCCATCTCCAAGACGCGCGCCCTAATCGAGCAACTCAACGCGATGATCGCGACGCAGTTCCGGTCTACCTTTGCGGCGCTCGAGACGGCCTTCGATGTGCGCTTCCGCCAGCTTTTCGGTGGTGGTTACGCGCGGCTCAGCTTGACCGAGCCGGAGGATCTCGCCTCCACCGGCATCGAGATCGTGGCCAGACCGCCCGGCAAGAAGGCGCAGGCGTTGAGCATGCTGTCCGGTGGCGAGAGGGCTCTCACGGCGGTGGCTCTGCTCTTCGCCATGCTTGAGGTTCATCCGGTGCCGTTCTGCGTCCTCGACGAAGTGGATGCGGCCCTGGACGAGGCCAACGTCGGCCGGTTCGCCGAGGCCCTACGTGGTCTGGCGGATCAGACGCAGATCATCGTGATCACCCACAATCGCGGCACGATCGAGGTCGCCGATGCGTTGTATGGCGTCACCGTGAGCGACGACGCTGTTAGCCGCGTGATCAGTCTCCGACTCGAGGAAGCCCGCGATCTGGCGGACCGGGCCACCAAGAAGAGCGCAGCCGCGATAGCCGGCTGAACGGGAGGTTTGCTCTGTTCCTGCGACGCAGACCCAAGGACGAACCGAAGCAACCGACCGAAGCGACCGAGGCTGCTGGCGCGACCGGCGACGTCGAGCCCCTCTGGCATACGGAGCCCGACGAGAATGTCCTGCCTGCGGTGGCGGGGACTGGCACGTCCGGCTCGCTTGAGGTTGCGGCCGCCTTTCGGTCGAGCGAGTCGGAGGATGACACGCCCGGCGACCTTTCGGCCGGTCTCGAGCGCAGCCGCGGCGGGTTCATGTCGCGCCTTCGCGGCGTCCTGCGGAGCGGCCCTTCCGACGCCGACTGGGAGTCGGTCGAGGAGTTGCTGATCGCCGGCGACGTGGGCGGCAACCTGGCCAACGACGTCGTGGAACGGGCGAGGGCGCGCAAGGATGCCCCCTCGGCCGAGGCCGCCGTTCGAGCCGAGCTGGCGGCGCGGCTGATGCCAGGTGAGCATGGATGGCGGCCCAAGCCCGCCGGTCCGGGCCAGCCGGCGGTCATTCTCGTGGTCGGCGTCAACGGCACCGGTAAGACCACGACCATCGGCAAGCTGGCCCATATGTATCGGGCGGAAGGAAGATCCGTGCTCCTCGCCGCAGCGGACACGTTCCGAGCGGCGGCCATCGATCAGCTGCGTATCTGGTCGGACCGGACGGGCAGCCAGTTAGTCGCCCACGCTCCCGGTGCCGATCCCGCGGCAGTCATCTACGACGCCCTGGACGCGGCCATGGCCCGTAGAGTCGACGTGGTAATCGCGGATACGGCCGGTCGTCTGCACACCAAATCAAACCTCATGGACGAGCTGGCAAAGATGCGCCGGGTCATTGACCGGCGTTTGCCCGGGTCGGTGCCGGAGGTTCTGTTCGTCCTTGATGCCACCACCGGCCAGAACGGCCTGTCGCAGGCTAGGGTCTTCCACGAGGTAGTCGGCCTGACGGGCATCGTCCTGACCAAGCTCGACTCTACGGCCAAGGGCGGGATCGTCTTCGCCATCGAGGATGCCCTGGCTGTGCCCGTCCGATTTGTCGGGGTGGGGGAGAAGCTCGGCGACCTGCTGCCCTTCGATCCGGAGGCCTTCGTCAGCGCGCTGTTCGCGTAGGGTCGACATCGCGCCTTCGCCGGAGCCTGACGATAATCGAAGGTGGCCCCGGGATTGGGTCCGGACTGTCCCTGGTCGTATCGATGCGGTACACTCGCCGAGCTTTCGGTGCCGCCAGAACCCGCGGCCCAACGCCGAACCAGTCTTCGGGGCGGCGGGACGAATCAGGAGTCCAGATACCCATGTTCGACGCTCTGAGCGAGCGGCTGCGCAAGACGCTCGGCGCCCTGACCGGCCACGGCCGTGTTAGCGCCGCCGACGTCGACGCCGCCATGCGAGAGGTTCGGCTGGCCCTGCTGGAGGCGGACGTCAACTTCAAGGTGGTCAAGGACTTCGTCGGCCGTGTCCGCGAGCGCGCCACCGGTGCCGACATCTTGGACAGCCTGACCGCGGGCCAGCAGGTCGTCAAAATCGTCAACGAAGAGCTGGTAGCCCTTCTCTCGGCGGGAGATCGCAGCTTCAAGCTCACCGGCAACCCCGCCATCATCATCCTTGTCGGTTTGCAGGGCTCCGGCAAGACCACCAGCGCGGCCAAGCTGGCCCGTCATCTGGTGAAGATGGGCCGTCGACCGATGATGGTTGCGGCGGATCCCTATCGGCCTGCGGCGGCGGAACAGCTGGTGACTCTGGGCAAGTCGCTCGACGTGCCGGTCTACCGTGCCCCCACGGGAACCAGCGTCCTCGGCATCGCCAAGGGCGGCATGGAGGCCGCTCGCAAGCAAGTCCGCGACACGGTGATCCTGGACACGGCCGGTCGTCTCACAGCCGACGAGCCTCTCATGAAGGAGATCGCGGACCTCGCGGCGGCGTACAAGGCCTCTGAGACGCTCCTCGTGATAGATGCCATGACCGGCCAGGAGGCCGTGAACGTAGCCCTGGCCTTCCATGCGGCCGTTCCGGTTACAGGGCTGATCCTGACCAAGATCGACGGCGATGCCCGCGGCGGTGCCGCTCTCTCGATCAGTGCCGTTACCGGTCTGCCGGTCAAGTTCCTGGGGACGGGCGAGAAGACGGATGCCCTCGAGCCCTTCCACCCTGACCGGCTGGCGAGCCGGATCCTGGGCATGGGCGACGTCCTGACGCTGATCGAACGGGCGCAGGAGAACTTCGACGAGAAGACCGCGGCCAAGATGGCCGAGAAGCTGCGCAAGAACAGTTTCACTCTCGAGGACATGCTCGATCAGATGGAGCAGGTCCGCAAGATGGGTCCGATGGGCCAGATCATCGAGATGATTCCGGGCTTGGGCGGCTACGCCAAGCAGGCTCAGGACTCGGTTGATCGAGGAGATCTGAAGCGAGTCGAGGCCATCATTCGGTCCATGACACCCGGAGAGCGTCGCGATCCGAACATCCTCAACGCAGCCAGACGGCGTCGCATCGCCCATGGGTCCGGGACCCGCCTGCAGGACGTCAACGCGCTGATCAAGCAATTCGGCGGACTTCAGAAGATGATGAAGCAAATGTCGGGAGGCCGACTGGGACGGCGCATGCCGGGCCCGTTCGTGTAGAGGGAGAAATCAGAGATGGATCAGCAGAACCTTCAACAGCAGCCCGGTCACGAGGCCGACCAGTATCCCGTTCCGGAAGCTACGGTCGTGCCGATGGGTGAGGCGTGGGCGGCGAACGTCCATCCCGTCTCCGTGTCGCCGCGTTCAAAGAGGCTGAGGTGGGGTATCGCGGGCGCCATCGTTGTCGCGGTAGTCGTTGCCACCGCCGCAGGTGCCTTCGCCCTATCCGGTGCGGCCGGCTCCAAGTCGCTGACTGCAAGCCTCGCGCCCAAGAACTCCGTGGCGTTCCTGGAAGTCCGGACGGATCTGCCCGGCGACCAGCACGCCAGGCTGGCCGATTTCATGAGCCACTTCCCCGGTTTCAAGGATCGTGCCCAGTTCGACAACGCCCTCGACGAGGTCCTGAACAAGCTCACCAGTCAGGTGTCGCCGGACCTGCGCTATTCGTCCGCCTTCAAGCCGTGGATGGAGGGCGAGGTTTCGATCGCGGTGACGGAGGTGGACTCAGTTGTGCCGACGCTGCTGCCGTCCGACATGTCCTACAAACTGCCCGCCGCCGTCGCCATCTTCGCCCTCAAGGATCGTGCCGCAGCCGAGAGCTGGGTCACATCCGAGCTGAGCCGTAACGCCATGAAGACCGAATCCGCGGCCTACGCCGGGACGACGCTCTACACGACGGGCTCCGGCGTCAATCAGGGCGCATATGCGTTCACGGATCAGGCCCTGCTTCTGGGCACGGTCGACGGAGTGAAGGCTGCCCTCGACACTGCGACGAAGGGGTCGCTCGCCGACAATCCCAAATACCAGGCGGCGATGAAGTCGCTTTCGGGCGACAACATTGCCCGGTTCTACGTGGATGCCGGTTCGTACCTCGCATCGATGCTGGGACCGGGCGCGTCGCTCGCGCCCTCGCTTGGCCTCGGCGTGAATGGCGTGCCTGCCTGGATCGCCGGCTCCGTCCGGGCCGAGTCGGACCGCATGGTCGTCGACGTGGCGATGCCACGCACGACAGACTCCGGGGCGGGCAATCACGCCAGCCGGCTGGCCGCGGCTCTGCCGGGCAGCACGGTGGGTGTGTATGAAATGCACTCGATCGGCGCGCAGGTCAGCAAGCAGCTCGACGCCCTCGCGGCCGGCCAGTCCGGAGCCATGGCCGACTCGGTCAAAAGCATCAAGGACGCGTTGGCCAGGATTGGTGGCCTCGATTGGCTCGGCGACGGAGTGGCAGTCGTGACGAAAGATGGCTCTACGTATGGCGGCGGACTCGTCGTTGAGGCGGGCGACGCGGCGACGGCCGGCGCCAAAGCCGCAACCATCACCAATCTCGCCGCACTCGCCGGCGGCTCTCTCAAACTGACCAGCCGAGACGAGACGTACAAGGGCATCGCCATTACCGTCATCAGCATCCCGAACGGTCCTGATGGCAAGCCGGTCGAGGTTGCGGTGGCGGCCAAGGACAACCTCGTTGTCGCCGGCTACACCGACGCCTTCGTCAAGGCGGTTATTGATACGACGCCGGGATCCTCGCTGGCGTCGAGCTCCGACTACACGGCTGTGATGGCGGCAGCGGGAGCCAGCAGTATGTCATCGGGTTATGTCAACATCCCAGCTCTGGAGGACCAGATAGGCCAGGCCCTCCTGGCGTCCCAGTCATCGCGCTGGACGCTCGACTACAAGCCCTATTTCGACCATCTGGGTGGCGTCGGTTACGCGGTGGTCGATGGGAATACGGTTATCCTGCGGCTCGTCGTCATGGCCAAATAGCTAGCCTGGCGACACGCCGCCGTAACATCCGGAGGATCTAGCTCGCACATGTCAGTTCGCATTCGTCTCAGCCGCGTCGGTGCCACCAAGCAGCCGACGTACCGGGTCGTAGTCATGGACCGCCGGGGCGCCCGCGATAGTCGCGCCATCGAGACCCTGGGTCACTACAACCCCCGCACAGACCCGATCGAGTTCGCCGTCGACGCCGAGAAGACCAAGAAGTGGATCGCCCAGGGTGCTACGCCGTCGGACACCGTTTCGCGGCTTCTCCAGAACGCCGGAATTCTGCCCAAGGTCGAAAGAAAGGCCACTCCCGCTCCTGCCGCGAAATAGGCCGCGCTGCGCGGCCAATGCGACGCTTGCGTCGCCAAAGCGACGCTTGCGTCGCTCGTTATCGGTGGAGCCCAATAGAGA
>Ga0209385_1000667_pt1 | contig 14107 bp, 10 predicted proteins | sample NGEPerB_FD_184506 | JGI IMG/M metagenome (GOLD analysis project Ga0209385, IMG submission 184506) | Arctic peat soil microbial communities from the Barrow Environmental Observatory site, Barrow, Alaska, USA - NGEE PermafrostAB12-B... | ecosystem: Environmental > Terrestrial > Soil > Wetlands >... | reverse complement strand
GAGTAATCTGGTCTGCGGAGAGAGGGGGATTCGAACCCCCGGTTCGCCGGAAGGCGAACAACGGTTTTCGAGACCGCCGCATTCGACCACTCTGCCATCTCTCCTTAAATACGGGATTCCAAAAGTAATAAATATTTGTCTCCAAATTATCGATAAAAAAAGAAACCCAAAAATATATAATATCCAGTTTCAAATCCGTTAACCACGGAGGATCACGGAGTTAAACCCGGAGTAGAATGCAGTTTATCAGGAAATATATTCTGAAGAAAATATTCAAAGCAGTTTTACTCAGTGGAACTCTCTTTGTAATTCCGTTCTTAATAGGAATCTGAATTAATCAATCTGCAATTTTGCCTAGAGCAGTATACCGGCCAGTGAAGCAGAAATATATGAAGCCATAGTGCCACAAAGCATAGCCTTAAAGCCCAGTTTTGCAAGGTCTGCTTTACGATCCGGAACCAGTACACCTATTCCGCCAAGCTGAATTGCTATCGAACTGAAATTTGCAAATCCGCAAAGAGCAAAACTTGCAATTACCACTGATTTTGCACTTAAAAGTCCCTGGTGTATCATCGGAGTAAGATCTGAATAGGCAACAAATTCGTTAATTACCATTTTTGTTCCCATAAGAGAACCTACATGCAATGATTCAGAGGGTGGAACTCCCATTACCACTGCAAACAGACTGAAAAAAGCTCCGACGACATCTTTCAGGCGAAGGTTATCCACATTCAGTCCCAATGCATTGAGTGATAATCCGGTCCACGAAAGAAAATGTCCGAAATATCCAAGGAGAGCATCAAGAAGAGCAATCAGGGCAATAACCCCGATAAGCATAGCTATAACATTAATTGAGATCTTCATCCCATCGCTTGCCCCATGGGAAATTGCATCCATAATGTTTGAATATTCTTTTTTAACTTCAAGTGTTACTTTCCCATTTGTTTCAGATTCTTCAGTTTCAGGAAAGACAATCTTCGCTATAACCAGGGCTCCCGGAGCAGCCATCAGACTTGCAGCCAAGAGGTATGAAGCCGGGACACCCATGGAAATATAGACTGCCATCACTCCCCCGGCGATACATGCCATGCTTCCTGTCATAGAGGCAAGCAGCTCTGACATCGTCATTCCTGAAAGATAAGGGCGAATCATAATCTGAGCTTCAACCTGCCCTACAAAAGCGCTGGCAACATTAGACAGAGCTTCACTTCCGCTTACTCTCATTGCCCAATGAACAAAGCGTGCTAAAACAGCTATTACTCTCTGCATCAATCCTATATGATATGCAATTGCGACCAGAACACAAACAAATATAATCGTGGGTAATAAGATGAAGAGAAAAATTCCGCTTTTCACAATACCTTCCGGAAGTATCTGAGTAACTTTTGTCAGATCTCCGAATACAAAAAGGCCGCCGGTTTTTGAAAAGTCCAGCAGTTTATTTATAGCCTTCCCCAGCCAGAAAAAAATTTCCTGCCCTATCGGAACCTTAAGAATAAAGATTGCCAGAACAATCTGCAGAATAAGACCTGTGATAACGAGACGATAATTTATTTTTTTCCTGTTATTCGACCACAGGAATGCAAGTCCAAGAATAATAATTATCCCTATAACACCGGTAAATCTGCCCATGTCTTTCAACGATTAAATAAAAGAGTCCTTTTCAAACCTACAATTTTTTTGATAATTAATGAAGGTTTCAGGGAAATACAATTCATCCAGAATGTTAAGATATCTGAAATACTATGCACAAGCAACAGGATTTAAGAAAGCTAAGATCCGGAAACAAGCTATTTGCTGTCGTTACTCAAAGACTCAGACCATTTTTTAATAATGTCTGCCTGTTCTATAGTTGGAATAAGTTCTGGTCTTTTTTCTCTGGCAGCTTTAGGCGGCATATCGCCTTTACTAATTTCTGAATACATTTTCGCCGCTTTTTCCTTCTGCTTCTCAGGTGTGTAGTTTTTCCACTCTGTAAAATTCAATTTGGTTCGGGACATTAATCCACCCTGGCTTGTATGACAGGGAGTACATGAAGCAGAGACAATTTTATTCACGTCCTCCGGAATCGATGCACTTATTTTTGATACGTACTGGGCTGATGCCGTAATATTAAAAAGAAAGAGACTGATTAATAAAAATCCGGAAAACAGGGTAAGTGAAACTACAGTTTTCTTCATAACTTCATAAATTAAATTGTTAGTAATATAAAGATAAACTATAATATTATAACAAAGACTAAGATACGGTTTGATTTGCTAGCTAAATACTGCAATCTGACCATTCTTTGGAATTGCCCTGTAAATAATCTTTGCATCGGAACGAGGCAGTTTGATTTTTATAAATGGGTGATATTCAGGAACCTTAAAAACAGCAATTCTCTTTAATGCATTCCATGTATCTCTGAGCCGGTCCTTCAGATCGAATTTAATTTGGTTGATTCTTTCACTGAATTTTATATTTTCTTCCTGATAGACATAGATTCTGATTCCTCTGTTCATTTCGAGAATATAATTAACCGGTTCAGTAATAGATGTATCGGGCATTATATCTGGTTTATATTCCGATGTATCTTTAGGCGCCATTTTGATCATTACCGGTTCCTTCTTTATTGTTGCATTTGCATATAAAATGGTAAAGGGAGTTGAGAGCATTGACAGTATTGCATTATCATTGCCTGTCAGCAACATCTTGCTGCTCTTAAAACTTCTCATCTTTGATTTATGAACGACTACTCCGCTTATTTCAATATTGGCTGTACTATCTTCCAGATTAAGAGTAAGGTATATTGAATCTGATTCAGCCAAAAGTATCCTCGACTGAAGGAAAGCCTTTTCTTTCAAAAGTTTAAGATAGGATGAATCATTCACTACTTGCCTGTCAATGCCGTTTTTATCATTCACCTTAACATCGAATTCCTTTTTTATCTCTTCCATTTTCCTCACAGGAGCTAGCATCGACATTATGGAATAATAGATAATTAAGACCGACAGAATACTTATCAGCACTATGAAAGTGATTTTTCCAAAATGTCGCTTTTTACCGTCCTTGATTTCCATTTTGTCTGTCAGATCAGTAAATATATACTTTTGAACCAATATTCAGTGTATTGTAGATCACTTTCAGATCATCATCGTTCAACCTCACACAACCATGTGTAACCGGCATACCAAGAAAACGCTTATAAATAGTTCCATGTATCATGTATCCGTCTCCCAGAATAAGAGCATAATCTCCTAAAACACCATATTCAAAACGTGAATCAGCATTTTCAGATGGTATCGGAGAACCTTCTTCCACGAACGACCAGTCGGGTCTTTTCCAGACGGGATTGGTTATTTTTCCATGGACCCAGTATTTTCCTTTGGGCGTTTTGAAAATCCACTTCTTATTTCCCGATGTCTGAAGCATTGTGTAGCTTCCTGAACTGCAGAATCCTTCTCTTATCAGCTTTTTGTTTGTATACAGGGCGAACTTGTTTTCAATGGTATTTATGACAATATATGATTGTCCTGATGTGTAGGCATTAAATCTCAACGAAAGACGCTGTATATCTTTTGTCAGAAGTCCCATCTGCTTTTTATAAACAGGATCTTTATTCAATTCCTTAATATTCGCAGACTCTGTTTTATGTCGTGGAAAAATTTCCTCAAGGACCGGAACCACATAAAGAATAAAAAGAGCCATGGCGAGAATTACCAGAACTGTGCAAATAAATATAAAAAATGAACGGACAATAACGAAGAGGGGCTTTTTCGAAATATCTTTTTTTTCAATGCCGTTTTCAGGCTGAACAGGGATTTCATTTTTACCCTGATTAGCTTCCGTTGACTGTTGTCCGCCTTCAGACTCAGTATTGTCTTTTATAATCTCCTCGTCTTCCATTTCAGATAATTTACTTATCCATAACATCTTTCAACTCGACCATTGATCCAATGATTGTAACAGGAGTACCTATCTTTGTAATCTTAAAAATGACATCCATCTCTCTGTCAGTAAGAGCAATACACCCTTCAGTCCAGTCTATCCCTTTGCCCCCGTTCCCATGGATTTCAATCAATCCTCCAATTTTAGCAGATGATGGAAGAGATCCATTTTCAATTTCAGATCTGAATCTTGCCCAATCTTCTTCATTAGGATAATCGAGTAACAGAGCTTTGTAGTATTTGGTTTTACCTCCGTCAAATTTTTGTGATATTTTATACATTCCTTCCGGAGTAGCCTTATCGCCTCTTTCTCTCTTGTCCCCAACCCAGTTTTTTCCTAATTCCGCATCAAATTCATATTTTCTGACACCTTGAAGATAAATAAAACATTTTCGTGAAAATTTATCAATAATTATTGAATAATTGCGATTTTTTCTGGATTCATTTACAGTTTTATCAGCCCATTTTTTCCAGATAGAATATGATCTGAAATAATTTTTCAGATTTGATGATGCATTTTCGTAGGATTCTGTAAGAAGATACTCTGAATCAGTCAGTTTCCTGTTCGCTTGCAGATACTGTCCTTTGTTATAAATTATCTCGGCCTCATTCAATAATACCTTTCCTTTTGAAATGCGGTTCCGTATTTCAGAAGTCAACGGATAAGTGGTGAAAAGATCATCTATCTGAGATACCAGAACATCAAGAGAGTCAATCTTTTGTTTCAGTATTATTTTAAGGTTCGATGAACTGGCTATTGAATTATCTGCTGCAAGACTTGCTTTTCTGGACGACAATCCGGCAAACATTACAACCTTATCATAATGCCTGAAATAGATAAATCTAGTATTTTCTTTCTTCCAGTTTACCATTGCTGAGTCATAGAAGATCTTTGCCTCGGTAAACAGCTTTTTAGAATATGTATCTGCTTTGTTAGTTCCTGCCCTGGAAAGAATTTCCCTGGCATGTTCCATTTCACCTGAAGGTGGCTTGGGTGTAAAACGGATCAATAATAAGATAACTAATGGTATAGAAACTGCAATAGCAGAAAAAATCAGCACATCTCTCCAACTCTTTCTCATGTAAACCTGTGACGATTTTAAAAAAAACCCCGGGAATTTCCCGGGGATTTTATATAAATAAGTTAATACTTATTAATTATTTTTTCTTGGGTGCTGCTGCTGGTTTAGCTGCTGGTTTAGCTGCTGGTTTAGCTGCAGGTGCTGCTTTTCCGTGTACTTTTGCAATAGCATCTTTTAATTCTGTGTTGATACCTGTTGCACTTGCGTTGGCTGCTTTAACTTTATTCTGAGCATCCATGTATGAACCTTTGTCGTACAAACCCTGAGCTTCAGCTACAGTTGCATCGATGGTAGTCATTTCGGTTTTAATCTGCTCAAGTACAGCTGCGCCTTCTTTACCTCTGGGAGCTTTTGTAATAAGAGTTTTGTTTTCTTCAATAACAGCTTTTACAGCTGCCAGGGAAGTTTCAACATCTTTCTTAACTTCTTCTTTTTTAGCTACAGCATCAGTTGCTGTTTTATTTGCTGCGGCTAATGTAGCATCCAATTTGAGTTCAATAGGACCAAATTTCTTGAATAATTTTGATTTCTGAACTTCAATTGCAGCATTAATAGACTTCATAGAATCCTGTACAGCTGAAAGTTCAGCAGGTACATAAACAGCTGCTTCAGCAGTCTGTGCAGCTGCGATTGCTGCGTTAGTAGCATCAACTTTTGCCTGTGGAACTTTTCCACAACTAGAAAGGAAAGCAACCATTGCGATAGCGGCTAATCCCATTAAAACTTTGTTCTTCATTTTTCTAACCTTTTTAATACTTTGTTTATTTAACAACTTCCGATCTATTTAGTTTAATCGTTTTCGCTTAAAAATTACGGTGCGAAGATATTAAAATTATAGAACATTACAATATAAAAATGAAATAATCTTGTTTCCCGGTAAAAAATATGTCGTAAAACACAATATTTTGTAACTGTTTGGCAGATTCTAATTACTTAAGATGCTTTTCATTCCAGGTAAAACCAAGAAGTTTCAATCCCCCTTGAATTTCACTGGATGACATGAACAGGTTCCATAACATACCGGTTCTGTAATTCTCAATCATTATTACAACCGGCCCCTGATCGATTGCCAGATATCTCTGGGGAAACCAGCTGTTTTGCTCACTGAAGGCATCATAGAATCCATACTTGCCCCATAGTTTATTTCCGAGATTATAGTAAAAATGTTTTAAAGCGCTCATTGATTGTTCCGGAGTATAGGGAAAGGAAGAAAGAGCGGCTGTCGGGGAAATAACACCCAGATCAGTTGTCTCTCCCGGGGCATGAGCAGCATAACCATTCATTGAATAACTTGCAGTAAGACCCCAGCAGGAATCGCTATATCCTGAAAATTTATTTGGATTCAGAGAGCACCAGGTCCAGTTAATAAGCGTTTGATCTTTATTTTCCTGCCAATAATCCGCATACTTGTCTTTAAGAAATCGGGGATCCAATCCAAGGTACGAATAATGAGCCCAATAAAGAGGGCCACCATACTCCTCTGCACCATTATGTCTGAGATTAAGCGTATATCCGTACTTACCTCCGTGTATTGTTATCGCTCCTGATTGTGCCCAGCCTTTATGATAAACTTCTGCGTTAATCGGGAATGTTGGTGATGAAGCAGCTAATATATAAAGTATAATGCATTCATTATAACCGGTTACAGGAAAGTTCATGGCCCAGTCATAATCAGGAGACCAGTGCCAGTACAGCACATTCTCCCTTCCTTTTGTAAACCAGTTCCATTCTACCTCTCTCCAAAGTGTATCTATTTCTGAAGAAAGAAGCTTTTCCTTTTCAGACCCATTAACAAAATATTGTCTGACACAAAGTAATCCCTGCATCAGATAGGCAGTTTCCACAATATCGGCTCCATCATCCTTCGGACTAAACGGCTTAACCTTGCCGGATTCACCATAAATCCAGTGAGACCATGCTCCATGAAACCTTTCAGCTTTTTTTAGAAACTCCACAATCTTTGTAAAACGGTCTACTGCCTCACTCCTTGTAATAAAACCTCTTTTAATCCCTACCAGTATTGCCATTAATCCAAAGCCGCTCCCTCCCGACGTTACAACATTCATGTCATTCTCAGGATAAAGGCCATCGACATGAAATCGTTCGCGGGCCATTCCCGAAACAGGTTCAGCGCCACTCCAGAAGTACTGGAATGTCTGGTATTGAACCAGACTGAGAAGCGAATCATCCGATATCTTTTGAAACTCTGTTAAACTTTTATTGCTGGTTGTCTTGTCACCGCTACCTGCATAGCAGAAAATAACAACAAGAACCAGAGTAAACAGATTAGATAATTTTGGGGTTTTCATTGGTTTCAATAAGTGAATCCGAGTTTGGTCAAACCGTTTTGTACTTCAGGGGCTGACATAAATAACTTCCACAGAAGTCCGGTTCTGTAGTTTTCTATCATAGCTATAATAGGTCCCTGGTCAATAGCCAGTGTGGAAGTAGCCCACCAACCCGCTGATACATCGAATGCATCATAAAAGCCATAATCACCCCAGAGATGGTCCCCAAGGAAATAGTAATCCGTTCTCAATGCAGCAAGGGATTGAGAGGGTGTATAGGGAAAAGAGGATATGGCTGCCGTAGGTGTTATTACTCCGAGATCATTGGTTGGCGATTGTGCACTATACCCGGTTGGATTGTCGGAAGCAGTCAGTCCCCAGATCCCAGGACCATAACCCGGGTATTTTTTGGAATTTATCTGGCAATAAGACCAGTTTATGAGAGATTGATTTACATTTTGTTCCCAATAATCGGCAAATTGATCTTTCAGGTTCCGGGGATCGAGCCCCAGAAATGAATACTGGGTAAAAAAGAGAGGTCCTCCATAAGCCTGACCCAGTGGTAAAAGATATCCGTAGTAGCTTCCTCCGTTCCTTATTCCGCCATTATTTGCGTATCCTGTTGTATATACGTCAGCAGTAATAGTATGTGTGGGAGAAGAGGCGGCCATTACGTAAGTTATCAGGGTTTCATTGTAGCCCTGAACTTTCAGATTGTACCCATAATCAGGCGACCATTCCCAGTAGAGTGTCTTTTCACCATTTGTAAACCAGTCAAACTCGACTGACTTATATAAATTGTTTATCCTGGTAATTTCAGTTTTCTCTGCCACTATTGTAGAATCGAGATACTGTCTCATGCAAAGTAATCCCTGGATCATATAGGAAGTCTCAACTATATCGCCTCCATTGTCAGCGGCGCTGAATGGCACTGTTTTACCCGTAACGCCGTTTATCCAGTGTGGCCAGACCCCATGAAAACGATCACAGGTTTCCAGGAAGCCAAGTATTTTATCCAGTCTGGCTATACCATCGGTTCTTGAGATGAATCCCCTGTCAATGGCCACAATTATATCCATAATTCCAAATCCCGAGCCTCCTGTAGTAACTACATCGCCTGAAGAATTCCGTTCACGGGCCATTCCAGAGGAAGGATGTCCAAAATCCCAGAAATATTTGAAGGTTTGCTTTTGTACAAGTGTTAAAAGATCATCATCCGATAATTGTGGGAACTGATAGGCGGAATCAACAGCCGTGTAAAAAAAAGATGTAAAACCTCCGAAGGTAAATCCACTGGCAGATGTCAGTGCTGATGAAATGGAAAATGAATATTTGGTGAGGCCCTTAGCCTTAGCAGAATTTGTTGCAGTAAGGGTTTTGTTGTCGCTCGATAACGCGTAAATTAATGAGGGTCCTGTAAATGTAAATGATGATTTGTAATTGGAAGGATCCAAAGCCTGGGAAAATATTATTTTTATACTAATTGCCTTGGGATCAACGTTTTGTAAAGGGATATTTGTCATCGCTTTCCCATTAAGCCTGATGGAATCAATCACAACAGAACCTGCGATAGTGGCAAATTTAAACTGGATACCAGGAAATGTCTCTCCGTTTAAGCCATGCAGTGCTGAGGAGATTGAAAGAGTATAATTTGTGGAGTACTGAAGTATTGGCGTAGGTGTCAGGGATAGTCCGGTTAAATTGGTTATCGTAGAGTAAGCATAATGGATAACAGTACCGATTGAATCATTAAGACTGATCTCCTTATTTATGGAATTGGTATCTAAAGCATTGCTGAATGAAATCTGGACAGGTTGATCAACTGGCACATTTTTTACCGGAATACTGGCATTCAGTGTGGAATTACCAATCTTAATGTTTATTAGCTGGAGTATTCCTCCATTCTTATTCTGGGTGTTATCCTTCTTACAAGAGCAGAAGCCAATGAAAAATAGAAAAAGGAAGACCGATATTTTATATTTCATAGCCAAAAGATAATAAATAAAAAGAAAAGGAAGGACCGTTTTGCCCTCCCTTTTCATCCGATCGGAAAATTAATTATGGTTTCCCGGAGTTATACATAAGTGTAATCAGAGCTGGGGTCAGCACTGAGTGATAGATGGCAACATCATCGAGCAGACCCTTAAAGTGGCCATTGGCAGGATTAGTATAATCTGCCCAGCTATCAGTAATTGTCGGACTTACCTTGTCCTGGATAAATCCAAAAACAAGTGAATTATTGGCAGCATTTCCAGCAAATTTCAGACCGGTAGCATTTAAAAGTGGAACAGGATACAGATTAAAATCCTGTGCCTTCATTTCCTGGCCATTTATATACATAGTACCAATCTTGGTAGTATGATCATAGGTACAAACAACATGGGCCCATTGTTGAGCTAACAAACCATTTACACCGGTTCCGTTATTTGCGACAAGGTTTTTGCTGAAGGTCCATCCCTGCCATCCGCCATTGTCTTTTGTAGCACCTGTACCATCAAGCCACAAGTCCTGTGAGGTACTTCCGCCTGTATAGCTATATTGTGCTGCCAATTTGCATTGGCCTATCTGTGCAGTAGCACCTGTACCATATATATTACTGTTGTACTCAAATTGGAACCCATACCATCCGGCCAATCCAAGTACAAATTGATCCCTCTTTGCAGTAGTATCATCTTTCATCCAGAAACTTAAGGAGAAGTCGGCGGAATTTTCCAATACATCTCCACCTGGAATCTCTATAAGTGATGTGGTTCCGTTAAAGCTTGCTGCCTGACCTGAAGCTGCATTACGACCTGTTACATAGGTTACGTCGGTGACACCACCTGTTGCAGCATTATATACTCCTGTCTGATCATTGGCGTTTCCGTCAAAGTTCCAATATGCAACCATTCCTGCAGGAAGAAATGAACCCATAGTAGTGAATGAACGGTTAATGGCTGTAAGCAGCTGCCCATCGGAAGCCTTTAGCCCGGCCGAGACTGCGAGCTTATATAGAGCTCCATTGTCCAAACTAGCGTTAGGTGTTATGGTAACAACTTTTGCCAAAACTGAAATGGTTAAGGGGATAGAAGCATTATTATAATCCTCCGTAAGGGTTATGTTACTGGCTGTTGCAGTTGTTGCATCAACAGTTGTAGTAAAAGTGGCAGTAATGGTAGGCATTACAGGCACGTTTGTGGGAGCAGTGGCAGCATTCAGATCAATAGTACCAACCATTAATGTCCCCAGATCAAGAGGAGCAGGATTACTTTTCTTACAACTCACAATCAGGACCACTGTTGTCACCATCATTAAAACACTGATAATCAAAATCTTTTTTTTCATCTTGTCATTTATTTAGTTATACATACCGAATGGGATTGAATCAAATTAATAATTAGGATTTTGTGTTAAAGAACCTTGTGAAATATCAATTTCGCTCTGGTGGATGGGCAACAATTCATTTTTGCCGGGAACAAATCCCAACGGACCAAGAACTGTGGCTGCTTTTCCTGTACGGACAAGATCCCAAAACCTTTCTCCTTCCATTGCGAGTTCATGTCGACGTTCCAGCAATATTTTTTCCCTGAGCAAACTCTGATCTGTGACAATAACATCCGGCAATACTGAATTGTTTCCTCCCCTCGCTCTGTTTCTTACCTGATTCAAATAAGTAAGAGCAGCAGTTGGTTTACCATTTTCGTTCAGGGCTTCAGCTGCCATTAGCAACACATCGGCATATCGGATCAACCTTCGATGGTGCGCCCACTGAGTTGGGGTATCGTTTCCCGGGGTCCACACTTTACGATTATAACACTGGATATTTACCGTATCGCCATTCTGATTCAGAGTTATAACGGGATCGTTTGCCGGATCAGGATCACCTTTGATATAGATGCCATCGATAGTATCGCCAAGATCAATTATTGTACCTTTTAGCCGGGGATCACCGGGTTCAAAGGATTTTCTTAAATCGATTGAAGGCCTGTTGAATCCCCAACCCCTGTTAGGAGTACCCCGGACTCCCTGCGTGTTGGCATATTGAGCGCCTCCCCCTTCATAATCTTCTACTCCCAGAGCCCCAACTTCGAAAATGGATTCGACTCCGTTATTACCGTTTACCCCGTTAGCGTCTATGAACCGGTGTTCAAGAGAATATTCGTTTGATTGAATAACTTTAAGAGCGTATAATTCTGCATTAACAAAATCTTTTTGAAAAAGGTAAACTTTTGCCAGCAAGGCTTCTGCTGCCCCCGATGTGGCCCTTCCCTGATCCGAGGAGTTAAGTTCACTCCTTTTTGTAAGATGAGCTTCCGCATAAAGAAGATCTGAACTTATGAGACTATATATTTCTGCGCTCGATGCCCTTCCCAGATGTAAAGGAGGATCAATGGTAGTCACATCAGGTACCCCTCCCCAGGCGCGGACCAGATCGAAATAGAAGAGTCCACGCAGAAATCTTGCCTCTCCTACATACCGGTTCCTTAATATTGTATCCATCGGAATGACAGACACCTTTTCAACGACCACATTGGCCCATTTGATGCCCTGATATAATGTTGCCCACCAGCGGTCCAATCCATCCCCTGTGGTATTGAAGGTGAAATTATCATAAGCTCCGACCGTGGTTAACTGATCATTGGTATTACTGCCCTTATATGCATCATCCGACATGATATCCAGAATAGGGTACCCGCCTGAATTATAATACCAGTTCCTTACTCCTGCATAAACGGCATTGGTAGCCTGCAAGGCATCTGAGGAAGAGGTTGGGAACGAAGCTTGTGTCAGGGCTCCCTGGGGATCAATCTGTAAATAGTCCTTGCATCCAACTATCAGGATGAACATACAGAACAATATTATTACTTTTATTTTCATGACAATCAGAAGGTTAAATTAATGCCAAAAGAATAAACCGAAGTTACCGGGTAGGTTCCATAATCAATCCCGTTGGAAAGAACATCGCTGCTTCCAATCTCAGGTGTGTACCCGGTAAACTTAGTCAGAGTATAAATATTGGAACCTTTTATATAGATCCGAATCTGACTAACTGCGATCTTTCTGGTTAAAGCTGATGGCAGCGTATAGCCCAGCGTTACGTTTCTAAGACGGGTAAATGAGCCATCCTGGATAAACTTATCAGAAGGCAGGTAATTATTGCCACCATACGAGGCTATGGGTTCTGTGTTGCTCGTCCCTGGTCCGGTCCATGCTCCCAGAACATGTTTTTCCCAGTTGTAAGGATCAGGTCTGACAACCTCCTTTGCATTGAATATCTTATTGCCATAAACTCCCTGGATATCAACAGAGATGTCAAAGCCCTTATAATCGGCTTCAAGATTTAATCCCAAAATAAATTTGGGTATTGGTGATCCGATAAATGTACGGTCATTGCCATTTATAATTCCATCATTGTTCACATCAACAATTCTCAAATCGCCGGGAACTGCTGTGGAAAGGTGGGGATAAGCATTAAGATCGGCAACACTCTGAAATATGCCATTGGTTTTGTATCCATAAAAAGCTCCGATCGGCAATCCCACCCTACTCTGGGTAACCGGGATCCCATTTGCCAGATATCCACCATAAAGCACCGAATCAACCCCACTGCTACCCCCGACTTTTAATACTGTGTTCTTAATAGTTGATCCCAAAACTGTAATGCTGTAACCTACCTGTCCTATCTTGTCTTTCCAGGTAATTTTGCTCTCAAAGCCTGTATTTTTTACCGAAGCTGCATTGAATTCTACTTTGGCGCCTTGTCCGTTTCCAAGGTAATCGGGTGTGGACAAAGGGATCAGAATGTCGCTGGTGACACGACTATAATAGTCGAATTCTCCGGTGAGTTTATTCTTGAAGAGGCCGATTTCCAAACCGGCATCTCCCTGAGTTGTACTTTCCCATTTCAGGTTTGGGTTTCCGGAAACTGAATACGTGACAGCTGAATTTGCCGATGGCGGGTTTCCAAGAACTGTTACCATACTCTGAGTCAGAGAGTATTGATTGGTATAAGCTATTTTATCATTTCCTATTATTCCCCAACTTCCCCTCACTTTTAAATTCGAAACAAAGGGGAGATTTTCCATGAAATGCTCTTTGGAAACATTCCATCCTGCAGCAAAGGAAGGGAAATTTCCATACCTGTTGCCAGGACTGAATTTAGAGGAGCCATCGCGACGAAAGGTAGCCGTTAAAATATATTTTGAATTATAGGTATAGTTAGCCCGGAAAAGGTACGAGATCATTGAATAGTTTAAATTGGGATCAACCCCGTTGGAAATAGTGCCAAGTGTATTAACTCCATCTGTGGGATCATATATATAATTTGGGTTGAAGTACCAGAAATCAGGCGAAGTGCGGATTATGTTTTTCCCGGTCATCGAGAATTTCTCAGATGTAGCTTTCTGCATTGTATAACCTGACACAATATCTATTGAATGAACACCAAATTGTTTATTGTAGGAAAGTGTATTTTCCCAGAGGTATGTGATATTGTCGGTATTTCCTTTGGTGAGCGTGTTCAGCAGATTTTGTTGCTGAGCAGAAACATAATATGCCGGGGTAAAGCTTAAAGCCTGATTATAAGCAGCATCCAGGCCAAAGCTCGTTTTAGCTTTAAAATTTTTCAAAATCGTAGCTTCGGTAAAAATATTGCCCACTCCCCGAACCCCTTTATTATAATTATTGGAATATGCCAGATCTGCCAGCGGGTTTCCCACATTAAATACTTCTGCAAAACTCCCGTCCGGATTATATGGAAGAAGATCGGGCCGGGCCCGATAAGCCGAATAAGTAACATCGGGTGCATTTTGTTGCTTATAGGGAGTGATGG
>Ga0209385_1000666_pt1 | contig 14110 bp, 10 predicted proteins | sample NGEPerB_FD_184506 | JGI IMG/M metagenome (GOLD analysis project Ga0209385, IMG submission 184506) | Arctic peat soil microbial communities from the Barrow Environmental Observatory site, Barrow, Alaska, USA - NGEE PermafrostAB12-B... | ecosystem: Environmental > Terrestrial > Soil > Wetlands >... | reverse complement strand
GGTGGTCGGCGGGGTGGTGACGGGGGTCACGAGGCGGCCGGCTATCTGCAGTCGGCCCACCCGGATGACCTCAGGGAGCACCTGGGCATCGAGCCACTGGCCCGCTGCCGGCGTCGGGACGATGTGCACCCCGTCGCCGTCACGAATCTGCACCCCGTCGAACGACGTGGTGTAGGTGCCCCCCGGGCAGAGGAGGCCACCGAAGTCGTCCACCTGCACCGTGGACGGATGTTCGGCGGCCACCTGGCGCACCAGCTGGTTGTAGGCGGCCAGCCGGCCGGCAGTGTCCTCCGGCCAGGGCTGGCCGTTGGGCTGTTCGCCGGAGTCGAAGCACGGGGCGGTCATCAGCACCATGAGGGCGCCGGTGGAGGTGCCCACGGCGACGGCCTGCTCCAACGAGCGCTTCAGGTCGGCGTCGAAGGCCGGCTCTCCGATGTGCAGCCAGCGCCCGTCGATCAGCCGGTCCATGACCTCCCACCGCCCGGCGAGGAGCACCACCACATTGGGTTGGAACTGGTCGAGGTCACCCTTCCACTGTGCCGGCCACTGTGCGGAACTGGGTGCCGACGTGCTGCAGTCCGCGGTGACCGGGCTGGGCACTCCGTGGGAGGAGTACTCGGTGCTGCGCAGCACCCCACACCCCACGAAGGCACCGTTGTCGATGTCCACGTCGTAGCTCTCCTGGGGTTGACTGGCCAGCATGGCGAAGGCCAGCCGCCACGCCACCGAGTCGCCGAACACCGTCACCCTGACCGGCGGGCCCGTGTACTGGGCGCCGACCGCCCGGACGGTGCTGGCCGCCTCCGCCGGGGACGGGAGGGTGGCCGCCACGGTGGCCGCCACCACGGCGAGGAAGGCAGCTGAGGTCATCAGCCACGCCCGCCACTCGGTGAACGAGCGCATCCGGCCCCGGCGGATGGGCTCCTCGACCAGGTAGAACGAGGCGGTGGCCACCACCAGGGTGACTGCGATCCGCACCGTCAGGAGCGGGAGGCCGTAGAGGTGCATCCGCGAGGAATCGAGCAGGGCGAACAGCGGGAAGTGCCACAGGTAGGTGCCGTAGGAGATCTTGCCGACGTAGCGGAAGACCGGATTGCCGAGGGCCCGGGACAGCGAGGCGGTCTGGGCCGTGACGGCACAGAAGATCACCGTGGCCACCCCGAGGGCGAAGAGCAGGAAGCCACCCTCGAAGAGGAAGGCACTCGGCTCGGTCAGCTGCGACCACAGGTAGACGCCGGCGGCCAGCACTGACCACCCGAGGACCTGGAGGGCGACGCGGGCGTAGATCGGGGTGATCTCCCAGGCGGCGATGGGCTTGATGCTCGGGCCGAACCACGGCGTGGGTATCCGGCAGGGGGTCGGATCCGCTCCCTCCGGCAGCGCCCGCCGGTGCTGGGCCCACATGGCCATGCCGATGGCCATGGCGGCCCCCACCAGGACGTCCTGGCAGCGGGTGTCGGTCCCCTCGTAGAGACGGGTGATGGACGCCCCGCCGTAGTAGGACAGCCGCATGTCGAGGGCCGAGGCCGCCGCACCGACCACGGCCACCGCGAACACCGGCCACAGCCGGCGGGAGGGCTGCAGCCGGCGACCCAGATGGAGCAAGACCAGCGCCACCGGCGGCCACACGATGTAGAATTGCTCCTCGATCGCCAGCGACCACATGTGCGACACCGGGGAGGGCTGGGCGGTCTGGGAGAAGTAGTTGGCCCCGGCGAAGATGAAGTGCCAGTTGGCCACGTAGAAGAGGGTCGACAGCGAGTCGAGCCGCAGGTTGGCGAACTCGCCGGGGGTGGCGAAGACCTTGGCGTAGATGGCCACGCCCACCAGCATCAACAACAGGGCCGGCAGGAGGCGCCGGGCCCGCCTCGTCCAGAACTGCCCCAGCCGGATGGTCAGCCGCTTGGTCCACTCGCCCAGCAGGAGCGAGGTGATCAAGAAGCCCGAAAGGACGAAGAAGACGTTGACGCCCAGGAAGCCCCCGCCGGCCAGCGGCGCCCCGCCGTGGTAGAGCATGACCCCCGTAACGGCGATGGCCCGCAGCCCGTCGAGGGCGGGGACGAAGCTGAAGCTGATCGGACGGCCCCGGGCCTCCGTGGTCAGCACCAGGGGCTTCGTGCGCTTCCGAGTCGGGGTACCGGCGACCTGGCTCATCGGAGGGGTGTGCCCGCCATCTGCAGCCTGCCGACACGTACCGCCTCGGGAAAGAGCTTCCAGGCCAGCCACTTGGCCGTGGGCAGCACCGGACCGTCGGTAGCCGGATCGCGGGGGAAGTGGATGCCGTCGGGCAGGCGGATCCTCACACCGTCCACGACCGACTCGAACTTGCCGCCGGGGCAGACCTGCGCGCCGAAGTCGTACACTTCGACGTTCTCGGGGTGCTCGGCGGCCACCTGTCCCAGGATCCCGGCGTACGCCAGGCGGCGGCCGGCCGTGTCCTCCGGCCAGGGCAGGCCGTTGGGCTGTTCACCGGTGTCGTTGCACGGTGCCGTCAGCAGCATCACGTAGGCACCGGTCGAGGTGTCGGCCTCGACCGCCCGCTCGAGGTCTGCCCGCAGGATGGCGTCGTAGGCCGGCTCTCCGATGTGCATCTCCCGCCCGTTGATCACCTGGTCGGCGACCTCCCACCGTCCGGCCAGGACCATCACCACGTTGGGGCGTTGGGCACGGACCAGTCCGGCCCACATGGCCGGCAGCTGTTCGGAGGCCGGGGAGGACGAGTTGCACGGGACGTTGGGCACGCTCTCCACACCGTGGATGTACTGGTCGGATACCACCATCACGCCGCAGCCGAGAATCCCCTCGCTGTGAAAGACGACGTCGTAGGGGGCACGGACGGGCTGGGTGCCGAGGGCCCAGCCGGCGGTGAAGGCCAACGAGTCGCCGAACATGGTCACCGTCACCGGTGAGCCCGTGTAGACCGATCCGACGGGGGCGGGGATCGAGCTGGCCCCGATCGATTCCGCCTCCGCCGGGGACGGGAGGGTGGCCGCCACGGTGGCCGCCACCACGGCGAGGAAGGCAGCTGAGGTCATCAGCCACGCCCGCCACTCGGTGAACGAGCGCATCCGGCCCCGGCGGATGGGCTCCTCGACCAGGTAGAACGAGGCGGTGGCCACCACCAGGGTGACTGCGATCCGCACCGTCAGGAGCGGGAGGCCGTAGAGGTGCATCCGCGAGGAATCGAGCAGGGCGAACAGCGGGAAGTGCCACAGGTAGGTGCCGTAGGAGATCTTGCCGACGTAGCGGAAGACCGGATTGCCGAGGGCCCGGGACAGCGAGGCGGTCTGGGCCGTGACGGCACAGAAGATCACCGTGGCCACCCCGAGGGCGAAGAGCAGGAAGCCACCCTCGAAGAGGAAGGCACTCGGCTCGGTCAGCTGCGACCACAGGTAGACGCCGGCGGCCAGCACTGACCACCCGAGGACCTGGAGGGCGACGCGGGCGTAGATCGGGGTGATCTCCCAGGCGGCGATGGGCTTGATGCTCGGGCCGAACCACGGCGTGGGTATCCGGCAGGGGGTCGGATCCGCTCCCTCCGGCAGCGCCCGCCGGTGCTGGGCCCACATGGCCATGCCGATGGCCATGGCGGCCCCCACCAGGACGTCCTGGCAGCGGGTGTCGGTCCCCTCGTAGAGACGGGTGATGGACGCCCCGCCGTAGTAGGACAGCCGCATGTCGAGGGCCGAGGCCGCCGCACCGACCACGGCCACCGCGAACACCGGCCACAGCCGGCGGGAGGGCTGCAGCCGGCGACCCAGATGGAGCAAGACCAGCGCCACCGGCGGCCACACGATGTAGAATTGCTCCTCGATCGCCAGCGACCACATGTGCGACACCGGGGAGGGCTGGGCGGTCTGGGAGAAGTAGTTGGCCCCGGCGAAGATGAAGTGCCAGTTGGCCACGTAGAAGAGGGTCGACAGCGAGTCGAGCCGCAGGTTGGCGAACTCGCCGGGGGTGGCGAAGACCTTGGCGTAGATGGCCACGCCCACCAGCATCAACAACAGGGCCGGCAGGAGGCGCCGGGCCCGCCTCGTCCAGAACTGCCCCAGCCGGATGGTCAGCCGCTTGGTCCACTCGCCCAGCAGGAGCGAGGTGATCAAGAAGCCCGAAAGGACGAAGAAGACGTTGACGCCCAGGAAGCCCCCGCCGGCCAGCGGCGCCCCGCCGTGGTAGAGCATGACCCCCGTAACGGCGATGGCCCGCAGCCCGTCGAGGGCGGGGACGAAGCTGAAGCTGATCGGACGGCCCCGGGCCTCCGTGGTCAGCACCAGGGGCTGGCTGGTGCCAGGCACGTCGATCGCAGCACTCATCGGGACTGGGTCCTCCGAACCCGCCGGTGCGGCCCGGCCCCTTCACCGGACGGCGCACCCTCCTGCACATGATCCCAGACGGTGGCTTCCCCCCGGTCGCGGCCTGTTCTCGGCACGACTCGGCCGCCGGCCGGACGGCCGGCTCCGATCACACCTCCGGGGTGAACCCGGCCGGAAGGTTGATGGTCTTCTTCTCGAGGAAGAGTTCCAAACCGTCCTCGCCGAACTCGCGTCCGACGCCGGAAGCCTTGTACCCGCCGAAGGGCGAGGAGAAGTCGATGGGGATGTTGGTGTTCACCATGTAGGTGCCGGTGCGGACCTGCCGGGCCACCTGGAGGCCCCGGTGGTTGTCGCCACTGAATACTGCGCCGCACAGGCCGTAGTCCGAATCGTTGGCGATCCGGACCGCATCGGCATCGTCGTCGTAGGGGATCACCGACAGCACGGGCCCGAAGATCTCCTCCTGGGCGATGCGCATGCTGTTGTCCACGTCCACGAAGACGGTCGGCTCGACGAACCAGCCTGTGACCAGCCCCTCGGGGCGCCCGCCTCCGACGGCGACCTTGGCCCCCTCCTCCTGGCCGATCCGGATGTAGCCCTCCACCCGGTCACGCTGCCGTTCCGCCACGAGCGGCCCCACCTCGGTGGCCGGATCGAGGGCGTCGCCGACCTTCATGGCCCGCACCAACTCCACCAGCGCCTCGGTCACCTCGGCGTAGCGATCGCGAGGGGCGAGGATCCGGGTCAGCGAGATGCACGCCTCGCCGTTGTTCATGATGGCGTTGGGCAGCATCAGGGGAAGCGACTCCTCGAGATTGACGTCGTCGAGGAGGATGGCCGCCGACTTCCCTCCCAGCTCGAGGCTCACCCTCTTGAGATTCGCCCCACAGGCCGCGCCGATCTTGCGGCCGGCCGCCGTCGACCCGGTGAAGGACACCTTGTCCACCCCGGGGTGGTCGACCAGGTGCCCGCCGACCTGGCGCCCGGCCGGGACCACGCTCAGCACGCCCTTGGGCAGTCCGGCATCGGCGAAGAGCTCGGCCAGCACATTGGCGTCGAGCGGGGTTTCGGGTGCCGGCTTGAACACCACCGTGCTGCCCGACAGCAGAGCCGGGGACAGCTTGGCCGCGGCCAGGAACAACGGGACGTTCCACGGTGTGATCGCAGCGACGACGCCCACCGGCTCCTTGGCCACCAGGACCGGGCCGAGCAGCCCGTCCTTGACGGTGTCGAAGGCGAAGGTCGAGCCCAGGCCGGCGTAGTAGTCGAGGATCATGGTGGGTGCCAGCACCTGGGCCAGCAGGCCCCACGAGATCGGCGAGCCCATCTCGTTGGAGATCAACTCGGAGATGCCCTGCATGTCGTTGCGGATGGAATCGGCCACCTTGCTCAGGACGGCACCCCGTTCGGCTGGGGTCATCCGGGGCCAGGGCCCGTGGTCGAACGCCTCACGGGCAGCGGCGACCGCCCGGTCGATGTCGGCATCCTGGGCCTCGGGGACCCGGCCGACCACTTCCTCGGTGGTGGGCGACACCACGTCGAAGACCGAGGACGACGACGGCTCGACCCACTCCCCACCGATGAACAGACGATCGTACGACTTCACAGGCCCTCCCAGGGTGTGACTCGATGTGCATGATCGGCCGATCGCGACCTCCGGCGAGTGCGGGCGGACGACCGGGCGAGGGGGAATTGTAGCCCGGGACCGGTGGTGCCGCCCTGTCGCCGCCAGCACGGATACGCTCGGGCCGACCCCCACCGATCGGGACCCGATACGCGGCCGAAGGCCGGTGACCCACAGGAGGAGCCGTGCTCTCGCCACTCGACGACTTTCCGGTCCATCAGATCTCCGAGCCCATGCGCTTCGTGGGCACCTCGGACCGCAACTTCTACGACCGTTACTACTTCAACATCCACGGGACCGGTGAGGTCCACGGCACCGACGACGAGCTGTTCGCGGTGATCGGGGTGGGCCAGTACCCCAACTTGAGCGTCGCCGACGCCTTCGTCTCGGTCCTCTGGGGGGACGACCACCGGGTGGTCCGGTCCTCCAAGGTCCTCGGTGCCGACCGCATGGACGCCTCGGTGGGGCCGATCCGGGTGGAGGTGGTCAAGGGGCTCGAACAGGTGCGGGTGATCGTCGAGCCCAACGAGTGGGGCATTGAGCTCGACGCGTTGTACGACGGCTTCTCCGAGGCCCATCTCGAGTCCCGCCACTTCGATCGCCAATTCAGCAGGGTCACCTTCGACTCGACCCGCTTCGCCCAGCTGGGTTCGTGGACCGGCACCCTCCGGCTCGGGGATCGGGAGGTGCGACTCACCCCCGAGCGCTGGTGGGGGTCGCGGGACCGCTCGTGGGGGGTGCGACCGGTGGGCGAGCCCGAGCCCCCGGGCATCCGGGCCACGGACACGGCAGGCGGCTTCTTCTGGATCTACGCGCCGGTGCGGTTCGAGGACCACGCCATGATCACCATCGTCCAGGAGCGACCTACCGGCGAGCGCATCATGCAGGACGCCCACCGCGTGTTCCCCCTGGGATCGGGCCGCGAGGCCGACTGGCTGGGCAGGCCCGAGCACCAGTTGCGGTTCGCACCAGGGAGCCGGTCGGTCACCGGGGCCACTCTCTCCTACTACGGCGCCCACGGGGAGAGGACGGCGGAGGTCGAGGTCGAGACGCTGTTGGCCTTCCCCCTCCTCCTCGGCACCGGGTACGGGCTCGAGCCCGACTGGAAGCACGGTATGTACCAGGGCGACCTGGTGGTGCAGGGCCAGGAGATCCCCCCGGCGGATCCCACCTACTCCAACTGGGGCCTCACCGAGTACGCCGCCCGCTTCACCTGCGGCGACCAGGTCGGGTACGGCATGTTCGAGTGTGCGGTGATGGGACCCCACCAGCAGTACGGCTTCGAGGGCTGGGGCTGAGCGGGTACGGTCCCGGTCGGCTCAGGCGCCCGGGGGGAGCCCGTCCCATCCGGCACGCTCGGCGCACCAGGCCCAGAGCTCCGAACCGGCCCGGGCCAATCGGTCATCGCTCAGGCGCGTCCACGGGACCTTGTTCTCCCAACGCGGGCGGCGGTCCAACCAGAACCGGCCGTCGGTGACCACGCCCTCGGGTGCCGCGGCGAGCCACACCACGGTGTCCGCCCCTTCCTCCGAGGACCGGAGCAGCGGGCGCATGACCTTGTAGAACCCGGGAAGGCCGGTGCGGACCCCGGGGGTGTCGGCCCACCCGGGATGCATGGCGTGGAAGACGACCCCCGATTCAGCGGAGCGCCGGACCCATTCGTGCATCAGGACCAGCTGGGCCCGCTTGGCCCGGGCGTAGGCCACGGTGCCGTCATAGGCGGACGGCTCCATCTCCAGCTTGTCCAGCTCGAACCGCTCGGTGTACATGCCGCCGGAGGAGACCTGGATCACCCGGGACGGAGCCGACGCCCGGAGAAGTGGAAGGAGCAGTCCGGTCAGCAGGTAGGGGCCGACCACCTGCGAGGCCACGGTCACCTCGTTGCCGGCGCTGGTTGCGCGGTAGCGCTTCAGCAGGGCACCGGCATTGTGCACCAGGACGTCCAGGCGGCCGTGTCCGGCCGTGAACTCCGCGGCCACGGCCCGGACCTGATCGAGTTCGCCCAGGTCGCCGAGGAGGTAGCCGGCATCGACGCCGGGGGCAGCCTCGGTGATGGTGGCGAGCGCCTGCTCGGCCCGCTCCTTGCCGCGGGCAACGATGCGCACGACGGCCCCCAGTCGGGCCATGCCTACGGCGGTGGCCAGGCCGATGCCCGAAGTGGCACCGGTGATCAGCACGACCCTGCCGTCCATGCGGGGCGGCGGGCCCCACCCAGCCGTGCGCTTCCTCACGCGGGCGCCGACCGAGGAGAAGCTCCCGACCACGGTGGCCTCCAGCAACTCGTCCGCGGTGCGGGCCACGGCCTCACCCGCCGGCGGGTGGTCACCGCCCTGGTCGACCTCCGAGGACAGCGCCCGCCGCAGGCCCCCGAGACCCCGGTCCCCGATCCGCCGGAAGGGGAGGGCGAGCACGGGGTTCGCCAGCGACAGCGGTCCTTTGAGCCGGAGGTCGGCGTCGTAGGTGAGGATCGAGCCGCCCCCCTGGGTCGGCACCACCGTGACCGTGTCCTCCGACCGGACGGTGTCGCTCTCACCCAGAAGCACCACCCTGGCCGGGCGCTCGTAGGCCACGATCCGGTAGTCCAAGGGGATGGCACGCGACCCGACCTTCACCTGCAGGCGGAACACACTGCCCAGGCCGACCGGGCCTGAGTCCAGACGCTCGGCACCGCTCACACCGGGGTCCCAGCCGGCCGCATTGGAGAACAGGGCGAGATAGTCGAAGGTCTCCTCCGCCGTGCGATTCGATAGGACGGTTCCCTGGTAACGGGCCATCGGGCCATCCTCTCGTTGCCGATGCTCAGCACTTGCCTCCGCAAATATACTGGTGGACTACTCGAGTCCGGCCCGGTCCATCCAAGCAGTGTGCTGGCTCCATCCAAGCAGTGTGCTGGCTCCGAACAGTGGTGTCGGACCGTCGACCATCCAAGGAGCTGCCACAAACCGATGAGGATCGCCATCGTGGGAACCGGCGTCTCCGGCCTGGTCTGTGCGCATCTCCTGAGCCGTCGCCACCAGGTCACCGTGTTCGAGGCGGACGGCCGGCCCGGCGGCCACGCCCACACCGTCCGGATCGACCTCGACGACGAGACCCATCTGGTGGACACCGGATTCCTCGTCTACAACGAGCGGAACTACCCGGGCCTGGTGCGCCTGTTCGAACGCCTCGGCGTGGACACCAAGCCCAGCGACATGAGCTTCAGCGTGTCGGACGACGTCAGCGGGGTCGAGTGGAAGGGCACGTCCCTCACCACCGTCTTCGCCCAGTGGCGCAACGCGCTGCGGCCCTCCTTCCTCCACATGCTGGCCGACGTGGCCCGCTTCAACCGGATTGCCCGCGGGATGCTCGAGGACCCGGAGGACCGGAGCACCTCGCTGGAGGACCTGCTCGAGCAGGGGCGCTGGTCCTCGCAGTTCGTCAACTGGTACCTCATCCCCATGGGATCCTCGATCTGGTCGGCCGACCCCCGTACCTTTCTGGAGATGCCGGCCGCCACCTTCGTCCGCTTCTTCGACAACCACGGGCTGCTCGACTACGGCAACCAGCCGCAGTGGAGGACCGTCACCGGGGGCTCGCGCAGCTATGTGGAGGCCGTCCTCGCCCCGCTCGGGGAGTCGGTCCGCCTGGCCTCGCCGGTGTCGAAGGTCACCCGCCGCGAGGACGGGGTCGAGATCCAGTCCGAGGTCGGCCCCGAACACTTCGACCACGTCGTGGTGGCGACCCACAGCGACCAGGCACTTGCCCTGCTGTCGGATCCCTCTCCCCTGGAGCGTGACGTTCTCGGGGCCATCCGCTACCAGTCGAATCGGGCCACCCTGCACACCGACGCGAGCCTCCTGCCCCGGAACCGCCGTGCGTGGGCCAGCTGGAACTACCACCGCCTGGCCGACCAGCCCCGTGCGGCCACGCTGACCTACCGACTCGCCAGCCTCCAGGGCATCGTCTCGGCCAACGAGATCCTGGTGACCCTCAATCGGGACGACGCGATCAGGGACGACCGGGTGCTGAGCCGCTTCGACTACTCCCATCCGGTGTTCGACGTGCCGGCAATCGCCGCGCAACGGCGCCACGAAGAGCTCAACGGGGACCGGGGGACCTGGTACTGCGGCGCCTACTGGGGATACGGGTTCCATGAGGACGGCGTGCAGAGCGCGCTGACCGTCTGCAGACGCCTGGCCGGCGAGCAGCTGTGACGCGTTCCACGTCGCTTCCCAGGGCGGCTGCGCCTGCTTCCCCCGTGGCCAAGCCGACCACGGACCCCTCCGGGCTCGCCTCGCCACCGGCTCCGGTGCCGGCTCGGAACGGGCTGCACAGTGCCATCTACGAGGGATCGGTCTTCCACCACCGCCTCGAGCCCGTCGACCGCCGGTTCTCTTACCGGATCGCCATGGCGTATCTCGACCTGTCGGAGATCGACGCGGTGTGCCGCCTCCACCCCCTGTGGTCGTCGGAGACGCCGAACGCAGTCTCGTTCCGACGGGGGGACTTCCTAGGCGATCCGTCCATTCCGCTCGACACCGCGGTGCGGGACCTGGTCGAGGAGCGGTCCGGTCGACGGCCGTCGGGGCCGATCGCGCTGCTGGCCCAGGTGCGGACCTGGGGCTGGCTCTTCAATCCGATCAGCGTCTACTACTGCTTCGACCGTGAAGGCCTTCACGTGGAGACCACCGTGGTCGAGGTCACCAACACGCCGTGGCACCAGCGGACCGCCTACGTGCTACCGGGCACCGGCAGCCATGTGAAGGACAAGGTGCTCCACGTGTCACCGTTCCTCTCCATGGACCTGCGCCACCGCTTCGTCATCGGTGAACCCGGGGAGCGCCTCGTGCTCGGGGTCGACGACCTGCGCGGCGATGCGAAGGTGTTCGCGGCATCGATGGCCCTCGAACGGCTGCCGGCCGACCGTGCTGCCCTGGGCCGGGTGCTCTGGCGCTTCCCCCTGATGACCATGCGGGTGTCGGCGGGCATCTACCGGCAGGCCCTCACCCTCCGTCTCCTGGGTTTGCCGGTGCACCGGCACCCGGACAAGGCAGGGGCGCGGCCTGAGGAGGCAGGGTGACCGCCGGCGAGACACTGCTTGCCACCCGGTTGCTCCGCCTGGTGACAACCCACCTCCGCGGGGGGTCCTTGACCGTCGTCGACGGGGAGGGGACCCACCGTTTCGGCGGTGGGCTGCCTACGGTGACCATGGTCGTGCACGACCCGTCGGTCTACCCCGCCGTTCTCCGCACTGGCTCGGTGGGACTGGCGCAGACCTACGCAGACGGGCTCTGGGACTGCGACGACCTCACCACGCTGATCCGGGTGCTCTCTCGCGGCCTGCGCCCGGTGACCGCCGTGCAGGACCGGGTCGGCAAGTGGATCGGGTCGGCCACGGACTGGGCCCGGCATCTCCGTCCACCGGACAAGAGGACCGACCGCCACAACATCCGGGCCCACTACGACCTGTCCAACGAGTTCTTCGGCCTGATGCTGGACGAGACGATGATGTACTCGTCGGCCATCTTCGAGCGATCCGGGATGAGCCTGGCGGACGCCCAGCGGGCGAAGCTCGACCAGATGTGCTCCAAGCTCGGCCTGGGACCGTCCGACCACGTCATGGAGATCGGGACGGGCTGGGGAGGGTTTGCCGTGCACGCGGCGGAGCACTACGGGTGCCGGGTCACCACCACCACCATCTCCGACGCGCAGTACCAGTACGCCTGCAAGCGCGTCGCCGATGCCGGCCTGGCCGATCGGGTCACCGTCCTCAACGAGGACTACCGCGACCTCTCGGGCCGATACGACAAGCTGGTCTCCATCGAGATGATCGAGGCGGTCGACTGGCGCCACCACGACACCTTCTTCGGCACCTGTGCCCGACTGCTGCGCCCCGACGGGCTGATGGCACTGCAGGCGATCATCGTCGACGACCGCAGCTACGAGCGGGCGAAGAACGGTACCGACTTCGTGCGCAAGCTGATCTTCCCGGGTGGGTGCATCCCCTCGGTCGAAGCCATCACACGTTCCCTCCGGCGGGCTACGCCCCTGGCCCTGGTAGACCTCGAGGACATCGGACGTCACTACGCGGAGACCCTGCGCCGGTGGCACCAGAACGTCGAGAGCCACCGGCCGGAGGTCGTCGCTCTCGGCCTCGACACCCGTTTCCAGCGCCTGTGGGACCTCTACCTCTGCTACTGCGAGGGCGCCTTCCTCGAGCGGCATATCAGCGACGTCCAGATGGTGATGGCCATGCCCGGCTGGAAGGCGCCGGTCGCCGTCCGCAGGGGACCGCGTGCCGGTCCTGCACCGAGGAGAGTCCCGGGGCGCTGAGCGCGGAGCCCCGTTCCTAGGGGACCGGACGGATGGCGCCCGGCTCCCAGTAGGCCCGGATGGCCGCGATCCTGCCGTCCGGTGATCGACGGTAGGTGTAGACGCCGTCCACCTCCACGCCCGACCCGTCCGCGAACGTGATCCGGATGACACCGACATTCGCAGCCTCGTCACCACAGAGGAACGACTGGCGGATGTCGAACCTGATCGACTCGTTGGCTGCGATGACGGTGTCGTAGAACGAGGCGATCGCCTCGGGGCCCCGATGGCCGGCTCCCTCAGGGTCGAACAGGGACGGGCCGACCGGGTCCTCCACCACGGCGTCGTCGGCGAACAGGGCCAGCCAGGCCTCGCGGTCATGGGCCTCCACCGCGGCCATCGATGCCTGGCCGAGCTCGCGGGCCGTGATCACGGTCGTACGTTCCCGATCACGTCGCCCGCGAACCGGCGGAGGCTGTCGAGCTTGGACTGCAGGGGCTCGACGTCCGGCCCGACCACGTACGGCCACCGGAAGCCGACGATCACATCGGTGACTCCCTGGTCCTCGAGGCGATGGACGCCATCGACCGAGAACGCGTCGAGCGAGATGACGTGGACCTCGAACGGCCGGTCGGTCGTGCCCTCCTCCTCACGCAGGCGGGCCAGCTGCTCGAGCAGCCCGGGCAGCTCCGCCGGATCACCGCCGCCGTGGAGCCAGCCGTCCGAGCGGGCCGCCCGTCGCAACGCCGGCGGGGCGTGCCCACCGACCAGGATGGGGAGCGGCCGGCTGGGGGTGGGGCTGATCTTGACCGGTGGCAGGTCGTACACCTCGCCGTGGTACTCGAACCAGCCCCCGGCGGACAGGCCCCGCACGATGTCGACCGCCTCGTCCATGCGCCGCCCGCGCCCCTCCCACGGCACGTCGCACAACAGGTAGTCCTCCGGCCACGGGCTGGTGCCGACTCCGAGTGCCAGCCGGTTGTCGGTCAGTACCGCCACGGACGTGGCCTGCTTGGCCACCAACAGCGGATGGCGGGTGGGCAACTTGAGTACGAAGGTGATGAACCGGAGGCGCTCGGTCACCGCGCCCATGGCAGGGATCAGCGAGAAGGGCTCGATGAACGGCTTGTCCTCGAGGAACTCACGACTGTGGTCGGGCGAGAACGGATACTTCGAATCGGACTCGAGCGGGTAGCAGATGCTGTCGGGAACGACCATGCCGTCGTAACCGGCGTCTTCGGCGGCCTTGGCCAACGGGAGGTAGAAGGTGGGGTCGACCATGGACTCCGCGTAAGAGAAGCGCACCGCTCACTCCCCCCACTCGACGTGGGCTCGGACGGCTCCGTCGTCGGCAATCCACCCCTTGCCGGCCGCGTACTCGAGCATGCCGCCAAACCGGGCTTCCCACCCGGGGTCGAGCGGTCGGCCCTCCTCGAGTGCGGCCTCGGCGGCCAGCCGCCGCACCGAGGCCGGGGGCACCAGGGCGTCGCCGGCGGGGTCCACCGTGCCTGCATCGTGGAGGCTCAGCGCCGCTGCTAGTGCTCCGAGCGCCTCGTCGGCCTCACCGTCGTCCGGGTGCCAGCGCCGGGCGTGCACGGAGAACAGCCCGAACTCGTCACGGTGCTCGAGGAGCACGCGCCCGCCGGAGAGATCGACCACCACTTCCATCGCTGCCCGTGACCCCCGTTCAGCCGCTCGACGCCCCGGACCCTACAACGTCCCCCCCGTCCCACGGCAAGCACGTGCCCGGGCACCGGGCCGGCACCGGGCGGACGTCGTTCACGACGGTTCGGCGGCCGCCACGCCGTTGGAGCGAAGGCGCTCCGCCACCCACGAGATGCCGTCGGGAGTCGCCATCTTCTCGGACCATCCGGCCAGGATG
>Ga0209385_1000665_pt1 | contig 14112 bp, 10 predicted proteins | sample NGEPerB_FD_184506 | JGI IMG/M metagenome (GOLD analysis project Ga0209385, IMG submission 184506) | Arctic peat soil microbial communities from the Barrow Environmental Observatory site, Barrow, Alaska, USA - NGEE PermafrostAB12-B... | ecosystem: Environmental > Terrestrial > Soil > Wetlands >... | reverse complement strand
ATGTACTGGACGCCGGCGACGAGCCGCGCGAGCACGTTCCACAGCGGGATCAGCAGCAGCCCGAGTGCCAGCAGGGCGACGCGCAGCGGCGGCGCCGGCGTCCAGTACATCGCGACCTGGTTGGCCCACTCCTGCCGCAGGTTCACGACCGCGGGCCAGTGGAAGAACCAGTGGCCGTTGCGGCTGCCGGCCAGCTGCACGCCCGGGTTCTCGAGCGCGTTGGAAGTCTTGCCGGGGTACTCCACCCAGATGTGGTCGAGCGACATGTACAGGTGATTGGGGATCCCCTTGGCGGTGAGGATGCTCGCCAGCACGACGGCCCTGCTCTCGCAGTCGCCGTAGTGCATGTGCAGCGCCTCGCGCGTCGTGGGGAAGTACCAGGGCACGCCGGCCGTCTGCCAGTCGTAGGCGTAGGGCACCTGGCGGTCGAGCACGTAGGCCTCGATCGCTTTGGGGTCGTTGGGCAGCCGGCGCGCGATGCCCGCCACCGCCGCCGGATCGATATTCGGGTGGACGGTGTTGCGCACGCTGCGCACGAGGACGGCCGGGTCGGGATAGAGGATCACGAACGCCCAGCTGAGAGCCAGGAAGACGAGGACGAGCCGCGGGAATCTCATGGTCACATGATACCCACGAGAGCGAGCAGACGCCCGCCCTCAGCCGTATGCTTCCAGTGGAACGGTCTTCTCAGGCGGCAACCGTATGAGCGAGGGCACAACCATAGACCCCCTGGAGGCACCGCACCGCTGGCGCCTCCCGATGATGTCGACCCATGGTGGGAGAGACCCGCGGAGGTCGAGCGTCCGGACGAGTGGCAGGCCCGGGCACGCCGGCGGAAGCTGATCCTGATCCTCGCGGCGGTCGTGCTCGCGTTCGCTCTGGTCGTCGGGGGTCTCGTGTGGATGGCCGACCTGCACTACGACCGCGGACAGAAAGCCTACGCCATGGGCGCCTACGATTGGGCGGCGAGCGAGTTCGCCGCCGCCCGTGTCCTCGTCTTCCCCTACCGCGACGCAGCGCGCATGGAGCGGGAGGCGACAGTCGCTCTCAACCTGCAGGCCGCAGGCACCAGGAGCAAGGAAAAGGCCGAGGCGCACGTGCTCGCCGCATACCGGATCGCCGCAAGGAAGGTCGCTGCGGATGACGCAGCAGCCGCGCTGGCGGCAGTCGAGTCCGCCCGCGCGCAGGCATCCCAAGCCCAGCTGCGCAATGACATCGAGATCCAGCAGGTCGTCGCCGACCTGCAGATGAGACTCCGCTTGAACGCCATCTGGGCCCTCGAGGCGGCGCGTTGGCACCAAGCCGGGCTGTATGCTTCCTCGGTCCTCGTCCTCGATCCCGCGAACAAGGAGGCGCAAGGGCTCGTGAGGCAGGCGACGACGGGCGAGATCCTGCAGGCGCGGCTCGCACGTGCTCTGGCCGCGGCGCGCGCCCGCAAGTGGGCTGAGGCGCTGGCATTGGCGCGATCTGTCCTCAGCGCCCAACCCGGATTCCCGGGTGCGGCGAACCTGGTGACAGAAGCTCGCGTGGCTCTCAGGCCAAAGCCCTCGGCCACTCACGCGTCGGCCGCTACCCCGCCACAGACATCAAACACGGCTCCCGCCAAGCCGGGCGCGACACAGCCTGCGCCGCCGTGATCTCCAGGAGACCGCCAATGACCGCACACCCACGCCTGTCGCTCGTCACGCTCGTGCTGACGCCACTGCTTGTGGCTCTGTGCAGCCCAGCACAGTCTCTGGCGAGCGACTGGTCTCCTCTCACGCCACCATGGGCCGCACCGGCGATCGTGCGCGACATCTCGACGTTCGGGGCCACGGGCCTGGCAGCCGCCGGCGACGACGGGAAGATCGCGGTGAGCCCAGACGGAGGTGCAAGCTGGACGGTGCATGCACCTGCCGGATTTGCCTCGAGCACCTTCACCGCCGCCGCGTTCTCCTCCGCCACTTCGGGAGTCGTGGCATCGGGGGGCGTCGTACTCTCGACCACCGACGCCGGTCGCACCTGGAAGCCGCCGGCGTTCCGCGGAGCCGCGCCCGCAGGGCAGGTCCTCGACATCGCCATGAGCGGCCGGACCGGCTACCTCGTCGGAGCCGGCGGCATGATCTTCGCGACCCCCGACGGTGGCGCCTCGTGGCTGGCGGAGGCGTCACCGACGTCCGCTGACATCACGACCGTGGCCATCGCCGGCGACGGGACAGCCGTCGCCGGTACGGACGCGGGAGAGGTCCTGGTCCGCTCCGCCGGGTCATGGTTGGTGGCCACCACGCTGGCCGATCCCGTCGATGCTGTGGCCGCGTCTGCCGACCCGACTCCGGGAGACGGTGATCCTGACCTGCTTGTGACTGCCGGGCCAGCGTTCCTCGGAAGCGACGACGACGTCACGTTCGCCGCCCTCCCCGCAGCGCCGGCGACACCTCATCCGGCTCTCGCTTGGCTCGGCTCGCCCGGGCGCGCTTCCCTCCTTGGCGGCCCTGGCGGAGTCGGCTTCTGGACGCCGGCACCGGCGACGTGGCTGCCCACCGATCCCGCGATGACCGGCGCCGAGCTTGCCGCGGCCCCAGGCCGTCAGAGTACGGCGTACTTGCTGAGCCATAACGGGGAGATCAGCCGCACCGTCAGCGCCGGCCGCCAGAGCGCGACGACGACGTTGTCCGCCACGAGCATCACTGTTGGCGCACCTGTGAGGTTCGGCAGCGTGGTGCGCATCGCCGCTCCGGGCACGGCTGAGATCGACGGCCTTGTTCCCGGTCACAGCTGGAGCAAGGTCAAGAGCTACGCCTGGAGCCGGGAGCTCTGGGGCAGGAGCCTGACCTTGAAGCTGGCCCCCACCTTCACCACGGAGTACAGGGTCCGCTTTCGGTACGGCGGGGCATGGATCACGCTCTCGACGTCAGCGCCCGTGACGGTCCACCCCAAGCTGATCGCCGACACCCGGCGGATCGTGCTCGGCAAGGGCGCCATCTACCGCTTCCGCGGCAGCATGATGCCCGCGCTGGGTGGTGCGCGCGTAGGACTGTTCACCGACAGGGGCGGCAAGTGGCGGAGCATCGCCGGCAACCGATCGGTGCGGGTGAGCTCCCGCGGAACGTGGACCAGCAGACAATTCGGGACACCCAAAGCAGAGACGTATCACCTGCGCGCGTTCATCGCTGGCACGCGCATCCACGGCGAAGCGTGGAGCCCCATCGCGACCGTCGTGGTCCGCTAGCGACGTGGAGGGCGCGGCCCGCCGTGTCGCCCGCTCGGCCTACTCCCATTCGATCGTGCTGGGCGGCTTGCTCGAGATGTCGTACACCACGCGGTTGACTTCGGGCACCTCGTTGATGATGCGCGAGGACAGCGTCTCGAGGAGGTCGTAGGGCAGGTGCGCCCAGTCGGCGGTCATCGCGTCGTCGCTGGTGACGGCGCGGATGGCGATCGGGTAACCGTAGGTGCGCTCGTCGCCCTGCACGCCGACGCTGCGGATGACGGGGAGGATCGCGAAGCACTGCCAGAGCTCGCGGTAGAGCCCGGCCTTGCGGATCTCCTCCTGGACGACGGCATCGGCGCGCTGCAGCACGTCGACGCGCTCGCGGTCGATCTCGCCGATGATGCGGATCGCGAGGCCCGGGCCCGGGAACGGCTGCCGCCAGACGATGTGCTCCGGCAGCCCCAGCTCCTCGCCCACGGCGCGGACTTCGTCCTTGAAGAGCCAGCGCAGCGGCTCGACCAGCTCGAAGTCCATCTTCTCGGGCAGGCCGCCGACGTTGTGGTGACTCTTGATCTTGGCGGCCTGGCGCGTGCCGCTCTCGATGACGTCGGAGTAGAGCGTGCCCTGCACGAGGAACCTGGCGTCGGTGAGCTTGCGCGCCTCCTCCTCGAAACAGCGGATGAACTCCTCGCCGATGATCTTGCGCTTGCGCTCCGGCTCGGTGACGCCTTTGAGCTTGTCCAGGAAGCGGTCGCTGGCGTCTACGGAGACGAGCGGGATGCCGAACGTGCCGGAGAAGGTCTCCACCACGCGGTCGGCCTCGCGCATGCGCATCATGCCCTGGTCGACGAAGACGCAGGTGAGCCGGTCGCCGATGGCCCGGTACATGAGCAGCGCGGCGACCGACGAGTCCACGCCGCCGGAGAGACCGAGGATCGCCTTGGAGTCGCCGACCTGCGCGCGGATCTTCTTGATCGACTCCTCGATGATCGACGCCGGCGTGAACGTGGGCGCGCAGCCGCAGGCCTTGTAGAGGAAGCTGCGCAGCACGTCCATGCCCTTGGGCGTGTGCACGACCTCGGGGTGGAACTGCACGGCGTAGAAGCCGCGCTCGCGGTCCTCCATGGCGGCGACGGGCGCGCCGCTGCTCGCCGCCAGCACCTCGAAGCCGGGCGGCGGCTGGGTGATGCTGTCGCGGTGGCTCATCCAGCACTGCTCTTCCTTGCGCATGCTCTCGAGGATGAGCCCAGGCTTGAGCACATTGAGCGTCGTCTTGCCGAACTCGCTGAGGCCGGTGCGGGCCACCGTGCCGCCAAGCTCGAGGGCGATGCCCTGGGCGCCGTAGCAGATGCCGAGCACGGGGACACCGAGCTCGAAGATCTCGGGGTTCACGCGAGGGGCGTCGTCGACGTACACGCTCATCGGCCCGCCGGAGAGGATGATGCCCTTGGGCGCGAAGCTCTTGATGCGCTCTATAGAGGCGTCGTGAGGGATTAGCTCGGAGTAGACGCGGCACTCGCGCACGCGCCGCGCGATGAGCTGCCCGTACTGGGCCCCGTAGTCGAGGACCAGGACGGTGTCGAACCCCTTCACTTGCGGCGTGCCCTGCGCCACGGCGTCTCCCTCTGTCGATGTGTACCCGTCGGACGTGCGCCCGTTCGGCGCGACGGGCTGCGCGCCCGCTTCGCCGAGCTCAGCCCATGCCGACGTCCTGCTCCTTCTGCAGCTTCTTGCCCTCGGTCATCAGCGACGGCGCGACCATGACCTCGGCCTTCTGGAACGAGCCGAGCGTGTCGTAGCCGCAGGTCGCCATACTGGTGCGCAGCGCGCCGAACAGGTTGCGCGTGCCGTCGTTCTCGTGCGCGGGGCCGAGGAGGATCTCCTGGAGCGTGCCCTTGACGCCGGCCTTGACGCGCGTGCCGCGCGGCAGCTCCGGGTGGAAGGTCGCCATGCCCCAGTGGTAGCCGCGGCCCGGCGCCTCGCTGGCGGTGGCCAGCGGCGAGCCGATCATCACGGCGTCGGCACCGAGGGCGATGGCCTTGCTCACGTCGCCGCCGGTGCGCATGCCGCCGTCGGCGATGACGTTGCAGTACTGGCCGGTCTCGAGCACGTGCTGCACGCGCGCCGCCGCGGCGTCGGCGATGGCCGTCGCCTGCGGCACGCCGATGCCGAGCACGCCGCGCGTGGTGCAGGCGTGTCCCGGGCCGACGCCCACGAGCACGCCGATGGCTCCGGTGCGCATGAGGTGCAGCGTGGTGGCGTAGCTGGCCACGCCGCCGACGATCACCGGCACAGCGCACTGGGCGATGAACTTCTTGAGGTCGAGCGGCTCGACCCTGGTGCTGACGTGCTCGGCCGAGACCACGGTGCCCTGGATGATGAGCACGTCGAGGCCGGCCTCGAGCGCGACCTTGTAGTACTCCTCCACGCGCTGCGGGGTGAGCGAGGCTGCCGCCAGCACGCCGCCGTCCTTGATCTGCCTGACGCGTTTCGCGACCAGTTCGGCCTTGACCGGCTCCTTGTAGATCTCCTGCATCGTGCGGGTGGCCGTCTCCTTGGGCAGCGCCGCGATGCGGTCGAGCTGCTCGTCGGCGTTCTCGTAGCGCGTCTGCACGCCCTCGAGGTTGAGCACCGCGAGCCCGCCGAGCTTGCCCATGGTGACGGCGAAGGCGGGGTCGACCACGCCGTCCATCGCCGAGGCGAGGCAGGGCAGCTCGAGCGTGTGCGGGCCGAGCTTCCAGGTGATGTCGACGTCCTCGGCGTCGCGCGTGCGACGGCTCGGCACGATGGCGATGTCGTCGAAGCCGTAGGCGCGGCGGCCCTTCTTGCCGCGGCCGATCTCTACTTCCATGCCGTCCTCCTCAGGGGCGCGCGAACCAGATTAAACAAAAGACCCGGGCACCGACGTGCCGGGGTCTCTGAGCTCTGTGACGTGCGTATGGGTGAGCTGGATGTCTCTCTCGTCAACGTCGTCCGACTGTACCAACTGGCACGGAGCGAATCAACACGGCTCGGGGATCCGCGCGCGGCCGAGAGCGCGCGCCCGGCGCGCACACGCGCCGGGCATCGGCGCAGCACGCGCCCGGGCCCGTACGTGGCCAGGACGGGCGCGGTGTGGCGAAGCACCGGCGCCCGCCCTTTGGAGGCCAGGCAAGGCAATGAGAGTGAGAGCGTGACCGCTAAGGCGCCTCCTTCTCGAGCTGCGGATCCGTAGAGGAGAGCCCGGCGGACCGTCATCGGGGCCTTGCTGTTCAAGCGCCCTGACCGCGTCTGCGCGCAGTCCGCCGTGGACTTCTCCTTCGGGTTAAGAATCGGTCCGGCGGTTCCCGCTCAGCATGGGGATGGATGCCCGAGTTCGGGCGGAAGGCTCGAAGGGCGGCCGGCGAAGCGCCGCCGCCTGTCAGCCCTTGGAGTCTATGAGGTGCAGCTCCATGCCCTTCATGATGGCCTCGGAGCGGCTGCCCACGGCGAGCTTGCGGTAGATCGCCGAGACGTGGTTCTGCACCGTCTTCTTGCTCAGGAACAGCTCGGAGGCGATCTGTGCCGGCGACTTGGGGGTGGCCAGCAGGCGCAGGATCTCGAGCTCGCGGTCGGTGAGCTCGAGGCGCCGTTGCTCGTAGGAGCCGGGGGCGTAGTCGAGCTGGCGGATGCCCTCACCGAGGTTGGCGGCCACGCCGGTGCTGAGGACCGTGCCGCCGCGGACCACGAGGTCGATGGCGGCGTAGAGCTGTTCGGGCTCGGCGTCCTTGGCGACGTAGCCCCGAGCCCCCGCCGAGATGGCGCTGAACAGGGCGTCGCGGTCCTCGCGCGCGCTGAGCATGACGACCTTGACGTCGTCGCCGCGCTCGCCGAGGCGGCGCGCCACTTCGAGGCCGCTCATGCCGGGCATGCCGATGTCCAGCAGCAGGACGCAGCCGGGATTGGCGGCGACAGCCGTCAGTGCCTCGTCGCCGCTCATCGCTTCGGCAGCCACGACGTAGCCCTCGCCCTCGAGCAGCTGCCGCAGCCCCTGCCGGAAGAGACCGTGGTCGTCGGCGATGATCACGCGTCCTTTGTCGTTCATGCAGACCCCACCAGGAGTGATACGAGATCGAGATAGGTCTCGACCTCGAACGGTTTGGGCAGGTACCAGGCGCGCCGCTCGTGGACGTCCGCGAGCGCCGCTCCCGCCGCCGGATCGCCGCTGACCATCAGGATCGGCGTGCCTGCGGGCAGACTCGCGGCGATCTCGACGCCGGTCAGGTCGGGCAGATGATAGTCGAGGATGGCGCACTCCCAAGCGTGTGACCTTTCGGGCACTTCGTTCCCTGCGCCAACCGCGGTCACACCCGCGCCGCAGGCCTCGAGGGCGGCGGCGGAGGCGGCGCGGAGGGACTCGTCGTCCTCGACGACGAGCAGGTCCGCGCCGCGCAGACGCTCGTGCCGCGGCAGCGGCAGCTCGACCTCGAACACCGCGCCGCCGCCACGGCGGGCGCGGGCGCAGATGCTCCCGCCCGCGTCCTCCACCAGGCGGCGCACGAGCCACAGGCCCAAGCCGGTACCGCTCGACTTGGTCGTGAAGAAAGCGGCGAACACGTCCGATTCGGGCAGGCCGGGGCCCCGGTCCGCCACGCGCAGCCGGATCATCTCGCCGTCCTCGTCGACTCTCACGTCCACCGGTCCCTTGCCGGCGGTGACCTCGAGCGCGTTGGTGACGAGGTTGCTGACCACGGAGCGCAGGTCGCTCTCGCCGAGGCCGACCCTGTCGCCGTTGGCGGAGACGCGCAACGACAGCCGGGCGCCCTTGTTGCGGCGCCGCTGGCCGGAAACGACCGTGCGCACCAGCGGCGCGACCGGTGTCAGCGACATGCCCGTCGAGCGCGCGGCGTCGGGATTGATCGAGTGCAGGATCGCCTGGATGCGCTCCAGGCAGAGGTGCGTCTGGTCCTTGATCACGTCGAGCTGCTGGACGTCTGTCTCATGGGAGGCGAGGCGCCGGCGAAGCAGGTTGGCGTAGAGCTCGACCGTCGCCAGCGGCGTCTTGAGCTCGTGCGCCATGGCGCTGGCGATGCGGCCGACTTCGGCGAAGCGCTGCGCCTCGGCCGCCCGGCGCTCCTCGGCGACGGCGTCGGTGAGGTCGGCGAAGAACAGCGCCGCGGCGCCGCCGTCGCCGAGCACGCTCAGCGTGTAGCCGAGCGTGCGCTCGCCGGCGGGCGTGGAGACTTCGACCTGGCGCCGCGTCGCGGCCCGGCCGCTGCGCCGTGCCTCGCTCAGGATGCCGGCGAGGGCGGCGAGAGCAGGCGGGGCGCCGGAGAGCGAGTCGAGATCGCGCCCGGCCACGTCCTCGACGGCGACGCCGAGCACGCGCGCGGCCGCGGCGTTGTAGACGCCGATGCGGCCATCCTCGTCCACGGCGATGGCCGCGGTCTGGACCTGCTGCAGGACGATCCCGGCAAGTTCCTCGATGGCGCGCCCTCTCTCAAAGCTGCCCAAGTGCCTTCCCCCTGCCTATCGGCGCGCGGGAGGAGCCGCTTGAGGGCTGAGGGCCGGTGCAGCGACGAAGCGGCCGGCGCGAAGGGCGGGGCGGTGTCGGGTGAGAGCCGGGCCGGCGTCGAGTGACGGCCGGGCGGGCGTCAGGAGATGGTCTTGCCGGCCTTGTCCAGCTCGACGACGTCGGCGGTCTCGAGCAAGCGCCGGAAGTCGTCGGCGTCCAGTATGCCGGCGCCGTAGCGCTGCGTGTTGGCGGCGCCGGCGGCGAGGCCCTGCCGCAGGCATTCGCCCAGATCCAGCTTCTGGAAGCGTGCACCGACGAACCCGGCGAGGAACGCATCGCCGGAACCGACGGTGCTGACCACGGAGTCGAGCGGCGTGATCGTGCCGCGGAAGGTGCGCTGCTTGCGGCCGACGTGGAAGCGCCCCACGCAGCCGTAGGCCGTCTTGATCACCACGTCGCGGGTACCCAGGTCGCAGATGATGCCCGTAGCGTCCAGCACGTCCTGGTCGTCGTGGAACTCGTGCCCCACCAGGTCCTCGGCCTCGCGCAGGTTGGGCGTGACGAGATGAGGCCGGCCCTTGATGCCCAGGCGCAGCGGCTCGCCGGCGCTGTCCAGCACCACGTAGCAGCGGTGCCGGCGCACGCGCTGCATCACGCCGACGTAGAAGTCCTCCGCCATCTTGCGCGGCAGCGAGCCCGCAAGCACGAGGATGCGCGCGCCCTTGGCGAGGTACTCGATCTTCTCGTGAAACGCTGCGATCTCCTGGGCGGTGACCACGGGGCCGTACTCGATGATCTCCGTCTGCGTCATGGTCGTCGGGTCGACGACGGCGGTGGAGGTACGCGATTCGCCGCCGATGCGCACGAAGTCGATGAGGAAGTCCTCGCGCTGCAGCCCCTCGACGATCTGCTGGCCGGCGCGGCCGCCGACGAGCCCGGTCATCACGACCGGCTGCCCCAGGGTCTTGAGCGCGCGGGCGATGTTGACGCCCTTGCCGCCGGGCAGCGTCAGGCTCTCGCTGGCGCGATGCCGGAATCCGGTCTGGAAGTTGGGGACCGTCAGGGTCTTGTCGACGGCTGCGTTGGGTGTGACGGTGATGATCACGTGGCGTCCCGTCCGATGTTGTCGCTTCGCACGAAGGCCGGCGCAGCTTGGGCGCCGGCCTGGACCAGCGCGCAGTATACCACCTCGCGCCGCCTTGACACCGTTCGGGCGCCAGCGTACCTTTCGGGAGCGTCGATTGCGGCGCGTTCCTCGTTAGGTGAGGCTCCGACACACATAGAGGCCGTTGCCCGGAAACGTCCAGAGACGCCAACGGGTAGGACAGGCACTACCGGATCAAGGTTTTGCCCCAGACGGCTGAGGCCCTGACCTCTACGGTGTGTTGTGCTAAAGCTGGGACGAGTGAGGATCGCCCTCCTGCTGCGCCTTGGGAGCCTTCCGCGAGGAAGGTTTTTCTGTGTCCCGAGACGGACGCGCGAAGGAGGTGAGGCCGATGTTCTACCTGAGCAAACTGCTGGGCAGCGCGGTGCGCGACAGCGCCGATAAGTCCGCCGGGAGCCTGCACGACCTTGTGGTCTCCTCCCGCGCCGCCTACCCCATGATCACGGCCCTCGCCGTCAAGCGCCGCGGCAAGGTCGTGTACGCGCCGTGGGACGCGGTCACCAGCTTCGAGGAGTCTGGCACCATGCTGCGCCTGCCGGGCGCCGACCTCGGTGAGCGCGAGCTGCGCCCCGACGAGCTGCTGCTGTCGGCGACCTTCCTCGACAAGCAGCTCGTCGACACCGAGGGACACAAGGTGATCCGCGTCAACGACATTCAGCTGCTGCGCACAGACAACAGCGTGCACGTGGTCGCGGTAGACGTGTCGAGCAACGCCATCCTCCGGCGCGTCGGCCTGGCGAAGGTCGGCGACCGGCTCGCCAAAGGCCGCCAGAACCCCAAGCCGCACCTGATCGACTGGAAGGACGTCGACGTCGAGCAGAGCGACGACAGCTCGGTGCGGCTCGCGGTGCCGCGCACCAAGCTCGAGTTGCTGCACCCGGCCGACATCGCCGACCTGGTGCACGAGCTCAGCCCGGAGGAGCGCGCCGCGGTCCTCGACGCCCTCGAGGACGATCTGGCGGCCGATACCTTCGAGGAGTTGCACTCGTCCTATCAGGCCTCGCTGCTCCTCGATCTTCCGGACGAGAAGGCCAGCGAGCTGCTCAACAACATGGCCCCGGACGACGCCGCCGACCTTCTGGCGGACCTGCCCGACGACCGCCGCCAGCACTTCATCGCGATGATGGAGAAGGACGACGCCGAGGACATGCGTGAGCTGCTCAGCTACCCGGAGCACTCGGCCGGCGGCATCATGACCGTCGACTACGCGTGGGCGCGGCTGGACGACACGGCCGCCAAGGCCACGGAGCGGCTGCGCGAGCAGGAGGAGTACGTCGAGACCGTCTACTACATCTACGTCGTGGATCGCTCCGAGCACCTGCGCGGCGTGTTCTCGCTGCGCGACCTGCTGACCGTGGACCAGGACAAGAAGGTCCGCGACTTCATGACGGAGAACCCGGTCGCCGTGAGCACGCTGGCGACCGAGGAAGAGATCACGGATGTGATCGCCAAGTACAACCTGCTCGCCCTGCCCGTCGTGGACGACGAGGGCGAGCTGCACGGCATCATCACGATCGACGATGCCATCGACCTGGTGCTTCCGCTCGCCTGGAAGAAGCGCCTGCCGAGGATCTTCCATTGAGGAGGCCTCGATGGCGCAGTCTCCACGCAACGTAGGCCGCCGGCTCGTCGGCCGTATCGGCCGCAGCCGCCTGATGATCTTCTTCGCGATCCTCGGGCCGGGCCTCATCTCCGCCGCCTCCGACAACGACGCCGGTGGCATCACCACCTGGTCGGTGATCGGCGCGCGCTACGGCTACAGCATGCTGTGGCTGCTGCTGCTGATCACGCCCATCCTGGGAGTGACGCAGGAGATGGGCGCGCGCATGGGCGCCGTGACCGGCAAGGGCCTGGCGGCGCTCATCCGCGAGAAGTTCAGCCTCCGGGTGACGGCGTTCGCGATGCTCGCCCTCCTGGTCGCCAACTTCGGCACGACCGTGGCCGAGTTCTCGGGCGTCGCCTCGGCGTTCAGTCTCGCGCACATCCCGCCGTGGCTGGCCGTGCCGCCGGTCGCGTTCGGCGTGTGGTTCCTGGTGACGCGCGGCAGCTACCGCAAGGTGGAGCGTGTCTTCCTGGCGCTCACCGCCGTCTACGTGGCCTACTTCATCGCCGGTTTCCTGGCGAAGCCCCATTGGGGCGCGGCGCTGCACGGCACCGTCGTGCCGCACGCGCAGCTCAACAGCCTCTGGCTGCTCACCGCGATCGCCGCCATCGGCACGACCATCACGCCGTGGGGCCAGTTCTTCATCCAGGCCTACATCGTCGACAAGCGCATCTCGATCACGAGGTACGTGTACACCAAGGTCGAGGTGTACATGGGCGCCATCTTCACCGACGCCATCGACCTGTTCATCGTGCTGGCCTGCGCCGCCACCCTCTACAAGCACGGGATCGTCGTCGAGACGGCGCAGGACGCGGCCAAGGCGCTGGAGCCCCTGGCCGGCCGCGCCGCGTCGCTGCTGTTCGGTTTCGGGCTGCTCAACGTCTCGATCCTCGGCGCGGCGATCCTGCCGCTCACCACCGCCTACGCCGTGACTGAGGCGTTCGGGTTCGAGAGCGGCCTGGACAAGAAGTTCGACGAGGCGCCGGTGTTCAACGGGCTGCTGACGGCGTTCATCCTGGTGCCGGCGCTGGTCGCGATCATCCCCGGCCTGCCGCTGGTCAAGGTGATGCTCCTGAGCCAGGACGTGAACGGCATCCTGCTGCCCATCATCCTCATCTACGTGCTCAAGATCATCAACGACCGCAGCGTGATGGGCGAGCACGTCAACGGGCGCGTGTACAACACCGTCGCGTGGGCGTTTTCGATCGCGCTGATCGGCCTCTCGGTGACGCTCGTGGCGTCGCCGTTCCTCTTCCGCGGCTGACGCCGGGCCAGCTGCGCGAGCCGGCTGTGCGAGCTAGCTGCCGTCCTCGCGCTCGTGCGAGCGCGGCTCGATGTGTACGAGCACGTCCGCGTTGGGCACGCACGCGCGGATGTCGGCGGCGATGTGCTCGGCCGTCTCGTGCGCCTTGGCCACGGTCATCGTCTCGTCCACCGTGATATGGAGGTCGATGTGGCGGCGGCTGCCGGCCTGCCGCGCGCGCAGCTTGTGATACCCCCAGATGAGGTCGCCGCGATGCTCGGCGACGCAACCGCGGATGAGCTCGAGCTCCTCCTCGGGGATCGTCTGGTCAAGCAGGACCCGCGTGGACTGGACGACCAGCAGGTAGCCGGTGCGGATGATGAGGACGGCGACGGCGATGGCGGCGATCGGGTCCACGATCTGCCAGCCGGTGATCTTGACGATCAGCAGGCCGCCGGCAACGCCGAACGAGGTGTAGACGTCGGTGAGCAGATGCGCGGCGTCCGCCTCCAGGGCCGCCGATTGGGTACGGCGGGCGGCCGGGTACAGGATCCGCTTGGAGACGAAGAGGTTGACGAAGCCGGCGACGGCCATGACGGCGACGCCCAGCCAGATGTGGTCGAGGTGCGAGCCGTGGATGATCTTGAGGACGCCCTCGTAGATGATCACGCCGGCCGCGGCGATGATGAGCAGCGCTTCGATCACGCCGCTCAGGTTCTCGACCTTCTCGTGACCGTACCGGTGCGACGGGTCCGGCGGCTGGCCCGCCTTGCGCACGGCGTAGAAGGCGATGATCGCCGCCACCAGGTCCGAGCCGGAGTGCAGGGCCTCGGAGATGATGGCGATGGAGCCCGACATGATCCCGACGAGGAGCTTGAAGACGATGAGCAGCGAGTTGGAGGCGATCGAGATCGCCGCGGCGCGCGACTTCAGGCTGGTGTTGGTGAGGTCCGCGTAGCGGTCCCCCGGATCAGACCCCTCGGTCGGCATCCAGCAGCCCCTCCTGACGCAAGCGTGCGAGGAGGGCTCTCCCGGCCAGTGCGCGGTGGCTGGCCTGGTCCTTGTCCGCCTGCGGCCACTCGGCCACAGTGAGGTCTGACCCCTCCGGGACGAAGACGGGATCGTACCCGAACCCGCCTTCCCCGCGCGGCGCCTCGGCGATGGCGCCCCACCAGTATCCCGTTGCCGGGTAGTGTGCCATACGCGGCGTGACGGCGACAACTGAGCAGACGAAGCGCGCCCGGCGCGCGACGGGGCCGGCGAAGCCGGCCAGCTCGCGCAGGAGGCGCGTCACGTTGGCGGCATCGGCGCTGGGGCCGTCCACGCCCGCGTAGCGGGCGCTGGTCACGCCCGGCGCCCACCCCAGCGCTTCGACCTCGAGGCCGGAGTCGTCGGCGAGGAACAGCAGCTCGTCGTGCCAGTCCCGGCCGGCCGGCGC
>Ga0209385_1000664_pt1 | contig 14160 bp, 9 predicted proteins | sample NGEPerB_FD_184506 | JGI IMG/M metagenome (GOLD analysis project Ga0209385, IMG submission 184506) | Arctic peat soil microbial communities from the Barrow Environmental Observatory site, Barrow, Alaska, USA - NGEE PermafrostAB12-B... | ecosystem: Environmental > Terrestrial > Soil > Wetlands >... | reverse complement strand
CGAGAACCGCAGCACCCACCGCGCCAGGTAAACCGCAAACAACAACCCGAACACCGACAACCCAATGACCAGAAGAATCAGCTGTGCCGTCATCTGCGCTTGTCTCCTCTCCCCTTCGGAACGCCACGCTTGCGCGGTGTCTTTGTCGCCGGACCGAGCGACGGTCGGGCGGCAACGAGGAACGGGGCCGGGACCCGTTCGGCCCCGGCCGTCCTCGCCTCTCGCCCGGGTTCACGTCTACTTCTTGGCGTCCCCGGTCGCGTGCCCGTGCAACTTGATCTCCACCTTCTTCTCCAAGTTGTCGTAGTACTCCTTGAGGATTGCGATCACTTCGGGCTTCGAGAACTCCGCCGGAACCGGTTTGCCCTCGCTCATGAGCTTGCGCAAAAGGGTGCCGGAAAGCAACAGGCGGGCGCCGCCCTTGTACTGGCCGTTCTCGTCGATGACCGCCTTGCTCTCGTGGGGGCAGGTCTTCATCGAGGCCATGCTGCCGCACTCGAAGCAGTAGAACGTCCAGTCGAGGGGCAGCGGCTTGAGGGCGAGAGCGTCGGCGGGGATTTCGTGGAAGATGGTCTGGGCGTCGAACGGCCCGTAGTAGTCGCCGACGCCGGCGTGGTCGCGGCCGACGATCAGGTGCGAGCAGCCGTAGTTCTGGCGGAACACGGCGTGGAGCAGAGCCTCGCGGGGGCCGGCGTAGCGCATGTCGAGCGGGTAGCCGGCTTGGATCACGCGCTCCTTACGGAAGTACTTGTTGATCAGGGCGTCGATCGCCTTGACGCGGATGTCGGCCGGGATGTCGCCGGGCTTCAGCTTGCCCACGAGCTGATGGATGTACACGCCGTCGCAAACTTCGATGGCGATCCAAGCCAGGTAGGCGTGGGAGTTGTGCATCGGGTTGCGGAGCTGGAGCGCCGCTACGGTCGTCCAGCCGCGCTCTTCGAACGCTTTTCGCGCCTCGGCGGGTCTCTGGTAGAGGTCCTTGAACTGCGTGGGGAAGTACGACTCCGAGAGCACCTTGACCGGTCCGGCCAGATTGACCTCGGCCTGCTCCATCACCATCTTGACGCCGGGGTGCGCGGGGTCGGTGGTCCTGAAGACCTGCTGGCACTCGTGGGCCTTGTCGATGGTGTACTTCTCGGTCACCTTCATGGTTGCCATCAGGGTGTCGGTCTCGGTGTCCCAGAGGGCAACTTCCTCGCCGATGGCGATCGAGTCGGCCAGGGTCTTCTCGGCCGAGAGGGTGATCGGGATCGGCCAGAACAGGTTCTTCTTCGAGGGCATGCGGTACTCGTCGCAGACCCCCTTCCAGTCGTCGTGGCCCATGAACCCGTCGAGAGGCGTGAAGCCGCCGATCCCCATCATGATGAGATCGCCGGTTTCGCGGCTGGTCAGGGGAACCCTCTTCAGTTTCTCGGCCTTGCGAATCTCGCCGGCCAGCGCCGCGCCCTCGAGGAGCAGCGGCTTCAGAGTTGGACTGCCATGCGGTGGGACCAGTTTGCTCATGACACGCCTCCCTTGACGTTGCACTTTTCGGCGACTTGCAAGAGTTGTACCAGATTCCGTAGAGTGATTTCACCGGCTGGATGTGGGCGTTCCGGGGCGCCGCGCCGCGACCGCGGGAACGGGGGGTAACAACCCGACCCGGCCGTTACCGGGTCGTGACGCCCCCTTTTGCCGTAGACGCCCGCCGGAGCGGGTCGGTGGGCCACACGCCGTCAGCTCAGCTTCGCGTCCATCCCGGTCATGCGGACGTGGACCAGCGCCAGGGTGCGGTACAGCATGTGCGCGAACTTGGAGTAGGGGAAGGTCAGGAAGAGGCTCGTCACGACTCCGAGGTGGACGACGTAGAGTGTCAGTCCGAGGCTGGCGTCGCCCATCAACCGGGTGAGCTCGACCGCCGTGCCGGTGAGCACTACGAGCACGACGACGCCGATGAAGAAGGTGTCGAACGCATTCGAAGCGCCCGCGACCTTGGCGTCGCCGAGCCGGTTGCCGACCAGCAGCGCGACCCCGATCAGGAGGAGCACCATCGAGAGGTTGCCAAGGATCTTGTACGGGTGGGAGAGGGCGAGCGGCATGGCGAGGTGTTGGAGGTAGATCCCGACGATCAGCAGTCCGGAGGTGACCGCGGCGCCCACGAACCCCCACATCAGAGTGAGGTGACCGAGCTGGCGCGGCTTGGCCGTCCCACACATGCCGAACCGCTTGTGGGTTGCAATCTCCCCCAGCACCGGCCACAAACTCACGATGAACGAGCCCTGGCGCGAACCGTTACAGGCCAGCAGGCCCCAGAACCGCCACCCGCTCACCCCTGCGGCCAGGATCACCCAGCCCGCCACCGGAAAAAAGACGGAGTAGATGAACAGATGGGGCACGAGCTGCTCGTACGCCCAGTTCTGGGGCAGTCCAGCCGGCACCGCGAGGTGACCGGTGGCGGCCAGGAGAGCGACCCAGAAGGCGATGGGAAGGCCGAGGAGCAGGAGCCAGCTCGAGCGCGCGGCGCCGACCAGCCGGCCAAGAAGGCTGGGGAACGCGAGCTTCTCGATGACCAGGGCGCGGATGACCTGGACCACGTCGCCGGGCTTGGCGTCCCGCGGGCAGTGCACGGTACAGTCGTTGCACTGGTGACACAGCCAGACCGCGGGGTCGGCGGCAAGGCGGTCCGCCAGGCCCCACTGGGCCCACAGCATGAGCCGGCGCGGAAACGGCGCCTCGTCCGGCGCGAGTTCGCACACGCCGGAACAGGTGGCGCACTGGTAGCAGCGGCTTGCGGCTTCCCCGCCGCGGCGGCGAAGCGCCTCGCGAAAATCCTGAGAGGGCAGCAGGGTTGAATTCGCGGCCATCGTCCAGCCTCCCTCAGAAACCCTTCATCGGGTTGGGACCGATTTTCTCGATCGTTGCTGCGAATTCGTCGAGGATCTTGGGGATGCGGGCGGATTCGTCGTGCGCCAGCTCGACGACCCGGATCCTCTCGGGCTCAAGGGCGAGCCGCTGGAGCGTCTCCTGGACGTTGCCGAGTCGGGTCTGTGCAAGCTGGGAACCGCGCACGTAGTGGCACTGGTAGTCGTCGCCGGACTTGCAACCGATCAGGATGACGCCATCGATGCCGCGCGACAGCGAGTCGGCGATCCACACGATGTTGGTCGAGCCGAGGCAGCGGATCGGGATGACGCGAACCCAGGGGTTCCAGCTCATCCGCTGACCGGCTGCGATGTCGAGAGCCGGCAGGGCGTCGTTCTCGCAAAGCAGGGCGAGGATGCGGGGCTTCTCCTCGGACTCCTCCGGGACGCTCATCGCCTTGATCATGCTGGCCACCGCATCGACCGAGTAATCGGGGAAGGAGATGATCCGCTCCGGACAGGCGCCCATGCAGATCCCGCACCGCCGGCAGCGCAGCGCGTTGAGCTGCGGCGTGCCCTTCGCGTCCTCGTTGAGGGTGCCGAACGGGCACTCCTCGGTGCAGCGCTTGCACTGGGTGCAGCGTTGCAGGAAGAAGTCGGGGATGCCGATGTCGCCGGCACGCGGGTGGACGGCCTCGCCGCGGGCCGCAGCGACGATGCACTGCACCGCCTTCATCGCCGCACCGGCGCCATCCTCTTCCGCCTGGCCGGCGTCCATCGGGGCGTGAACGGTGCCGGCGGCGTAGATCCCGGTGCGTCTCGTTTCATAGGGGAAGCAGATGAAGTGGGAGTCGGGGAAGCCGTAGCGCAACGTCGGCAGATCCGGCCCCTGGCGGTAATCGAGGTTGAGGATCTCGGTGCCCTGGTAGACGGCGTACTGGGCCGCAACCTTGCGGGCCTCCTCGCGCTGGATCTCGCTCTCGCCGGTTTGCGAGCGCTTGACGGCGTCGGTGTGGATGCGGATCGCCTCGCCGTCCGCGGAGTTCGGGACCAGACCGACGGCGAGCACGACGAGATCGGCGTCGAGAACGGTGCCTTCGCCCAGCAACGTGTCGCGCAACGCCACCTGGAGATGGCCGTTGCCGCTCACCCCGGCCACCTCGCCACGGGTGAAGAGCGAGCCGGGTTGCTCCTGGACCGCGAGATAGAACCGCTCGAGCTGCCCCGGCGTCCGCATGTCGCGGTAGACGACGGCTGTCTCGACGTCGGGGTGGGCACGGTGGATCGTCGCGACCTGCCGCAACGTGGCCGAGCAGCAGTCGGCGGAGCAGTAGGGCAGGTGCTCGGGATCGCGGGAACCGGCGCACTGGATGAACACGACGCGCTGCGGCACGGCGCCGTCCGAGGGGCGCTTGAGCCCGCCGCCGGCGAGTATGCCGTCGAGCTCGGGCGCGGTGATCACGTTGGGAGAAGAACCGTAACCGAGATGACCGAGCTTGCTCGCGTCGTAGGGGCGCGACCCAGTCGCCTGGACGATGGCGCCGACGGCGAGCGTGACCTCGCCGGCGGGCGTGGCGAGCTCGACGTGGAACTGGCCCGGCTGACCCGTAATCGCCTTGACTGTCGAGGAGGCAAAGATCCGCACCTCGGCGTGGGAGGAGAGCTCGGCGACGAGCCGCGGGAGATGGTTGTCGTGGAGCGAGTCGTACGGCGGCCGGTCGGGCACCAGCCCCTCGACCGCAGCCAGCGAGCCGCCAAGGGCCGCGGCCTTCTCGACCACGACCACCGGGTGTCCGAGGTCGGCGGCGGTCCGGGCCGCGGTCAGGCCGGCGAGACCCCCACCGACCACCAGCACGGTCCGCTCGATCGTCTCCGCCAGCGGCTTCGCCAGGCCGATCTTGGCCAAGCGCGCATAGCCCATGCGGAGGAGGTCCTCCGCCAGCGTCTGGGTGTCCTCGTCGCCGGCCGGGTGGGACCATATCACCTGTTCGCGCAGACTGACCCGCCCGACCACGTGGCGGGCGGGGTCGAAGGCGAACGCCTCCGTCTTGGCCCGGGCGGAGCAGGCGGCGAGCAGCGCCCCGCCGATCGTGCCGGATTCCAGGGCCGCGCGGATGTCGGCCACCGCTTCGGGGGCGCACAGGCACGGGCTGGTCTGACAACTGGCGGCGCCCAGTTCGTCGGCAAGCGCCGTCAGGCCTTCCGCCTTGAGGGCATCGCCGATGCCGCAACCGGTGCACAGGAAAACACCGAGCCGTTCCATCTACGCCCTCCTTCCCGCTGCGATGCACGCCCGGGCCGCGGCGCCCGTGGCGTCGCGCACGCTCGCCGCGACGTCCTCGGGCCGGTGCGCGACACCCGCGACCGCGACGCCCGGCTTCTCGACGCCGAAGCCGTCGTCATCGCTGGAGAGGCCGAACAGGCCCGCACCCGCGCCGAGGCTGGGGACCATGCCGGTGGCCAGGACGACCAGGTCCGCTTCGGCGTGGACGATGCGGCCGCTCTCGACGTCCTCCACCCGCAGCGCCAGGACCCGGCCGCGGGGTTCGACCTTCGCGACCTTGCCCTTGATCAGGTGCACGCCCTCCATGGCCGCCACCTTGGTCAGCATCTCCTCGTTGCGCCCCGGGGTGCGGCGGTCGATGTAGTAGATCGTCACCTCCGCATCGGGGAGTTGCTCCTTGACGTAGATCGCCTGCTTGAGCGAGACCAGGCAACAGACGGCCGAGCAGTAAGCGAGGTGGTTGACGTCGCGGGAACCCGCGCACTGCACGAACGCCACCCGCTTGGGCGGCTGTTGGTCGGAGGGGCGGAGGATCTTGCCGCCGGTCGGCCCCGCGGGCGCCGCCATGCGCTCCATGTGAACGTTGGCGATGACGTCCGGCGACAGCCCGCCGCCGAGCTCCGGCAGCCGCTCGATCGGGTACGGATCCCAACCGGTGGCGATCACCACCGCCCCTGCCTGCACGGTCTCCGTGCGCTCCTCGGCGTCGAGATCGATGGCGTCGTAGGTGCAGGCGTCCTTGCACGCGTGGCACCCATCGGGGCACGCCTGCCGGTCGAGGACGAACAGCTTCGGCCACGCGTTGGGGTGGGGAAGGCGGATCGCCGGGACCTCGGCCATCTCGAGGTTGAACGCGTCCTTGACCTTGGCCGGACACACGGCGCTGCAGGCGCCGCACGCGGTGCAGCGTTCGTTCACGTAGGCCGGGGCATGGGTGACGGTGACCTCGTAGCCGCCATCGCGCTCCCGGCAGCCGGTGACCCGGGCGCGCGTGACGACGCGGACGCGCGGGTTGCGCTCCAACCGTCCCGTGTTGATCTCCATCCCGCACGACGGCGGGCAGAGCTTGGGGAAGTAATGGTGGTTGCGCAGCACGCGCCCGCCGATACTGGCGTCGCGTTCCACCAGCACGACCTCGCGGCCGGCTTCGGCGGCCTCGAGGGCGGAGGTGATGCCGGCGATGCCGGCGCCCACGACCAGGAGGGGTCGGGATTGCTGTTCAGTCATGGCTCGCTCGCTTTCCGGATCGTCATCGTGGGCTCGCCGAAGAGGGCAAACCGAAGCCAGCGAAAGGCGAACCGCAACAGAGCACGGTCGTCGCGGCGGATCTCCTCCACTGCCGCGGCCTCGAGTTCGAAGCGCTGCAGGAAGCTCGAATCGAACACGAAGCGGCGGAAGGTATCGAGGTCGTAGCACGCGGTGAAGAAGAGCTCCATTCTCTTGGGGTCGAGTTGCCGGCCGCCGATGAACCAGGGATGGGAAACCAGCTCGCGGAAATCCGCCTCCATCTCCTCCTGCTCTTCCACCCGCTGGTCGACCCGCCAGCTTTCCACCGTCCATGTGCGCCCCCCCTCGCGGCCGAGACAGAAGTCGTCCTCGAACAGGAAGTAGAGGGGTTTCGGTTCCACCCCCGCCCGCGCCGGCGGTAGCGCCATCGCCACCGGATACATCCGGCACGCCCACGGACGCTCCTCGTAGACCGTGCAGCCGGCGGCTCCGACGAACGGGCAGCGCTTTTCGGGCTCCTCCCCCATGCGCAGCATCAACACGGGGAGGTGGAGGTCCTTGGTGATCGGGGCGAGGGTGTAGCGGTCGAGGAACTCCCCGGAGGCGAGGCCGAGGCGACGGGCCAACCGCAGCACGTCGACCGGGGTAAGAAAGATGTTGACGTCCGCGCAACAGCGGTTGAAGCAGGGGACGCCGGGATGACACGCGAAACAAAACTCCTCGTGGCCGGCGAGCTGCCTCTGGCAACGCAGCACCTCTGGTATTTCAGAGACCTCTGCGGTCATGGGTGACTTCCCTTCCCCCCGTCCTGATCGGGGATCACGTCGCTGCCGCCAGCCTTGTCGACAGTGACGTCAGCCTCGATGATGCGGTCGCGCAGCGCGTGTCGCGACCAGACCGGGATCGGCGAAGCCTGACCGTTGGCCGGGTTGAGCCGGTACCGATAGGACGACCTCACCCCGTAGTGCTCCTCCATCCAAACCCAACCGCGGGCGAAGTACGGGCACTCGTCGTTGAAGCAGGCGAGCTGGAACGTGCCATCCCACCCGCCGTCGTCCGGCAGTCTGAAAGGGATGAGCGGCTCGCCGCAGTGCGGGCAGGACGGGGATGTCTTCGGAACCACGATCACCTCGGGGCGTGAGAAGTCCCCGGGCGCCGTGCGGCGCCCGGGGTTGCTCGGAATCGTACCTCAACCGCCGAGCAGTTCGTGCTCGCCGGGCTTCGTGAAGACGTGGACGATCGGCTTCTTGGTCATCTCCCACTCGTTGGTCGTGGGGTTGAGCTTGCAGTTGACGAAACAGTGCCAGTTCTTCTCGTCCATCTTGGGCTTGTCGGAGCGGAAGTAGTACCCGGGCCAGCGAGTCTCCTCGCGGAACATGATCGACCGGACGTGAGCCTCGGCCTGGTACATGCGGTGGACGTTCTCCCAGCAACGCATCAGCTCGTGGAGGTCGGTGGCACCGAGCTTGGCGGCGTCTTCCTTGAGGAATGCGAGCAGCTCGAGGCCCCTCTTGAGCAGCGCCTCGGAGGTCGTGAACTGCGCCGTGACCCCGCCCGCGTACTCGTCCATGAGCTTCTGGAGCCGCATCTGGAACATCTTCGGCCGGATGAAGTTGGGGTTCACATCGGGCTGGGTTGTCGCGCCCTTGAACTGCTGGAACGTCTCGAACGGCCGATAGGTCTCGGCCTTGAGGGCCTCGATCTTGGCGGCGTCGAGCGCGGCGGCCTTGGGCTTCTCGTTCACGATGTAGCGGATCGCGGACTTGGCGGCGATCCTCCCCTCGGCGTGAGAGCCGGAGGAGAACTTGTGCGACGAGGCGCCGGAGGCGTCGCCGGCGCAGAAGAGGCCGCGCACGGTCGACATGTTCTCATAGCCCCAGAAGTACTCCGCGGGCGCCAGGTCTTCCGGACCGGACACCCAGGCGCCGGAAGCGCCGGAGTGGGAGCCGATGAAGTACGGCTCGGCGGCGGCGATCTCGGAGGGCTTCTCCTCGGGGGACGTGTTGGTGGCGGCCCACAGGATCGCCTGCGAGATCGTCATGTCGAGGAAGTCTTCCCACGCCTCGGACTCGAGCTCCTTCAGCTTCTTCTTCGCGGCCTTGTCGTCGCCGGAGCCCGCTGCGATCTTCTGGATCGCTTCCTCGGTGCGCATGAGGATCGGGCCCTTGCCCGCCATCACGTCCAGCAGCATCAGGTAGTTCCGCAGGTTGGCCGGGACCGGCTTGACGTGCCCGTACGGCAGCCAGTTCTCGAGCTCGGGCTTGCGCGTTTCCATGTAGTTCTCACCCAGCGCGTTGGTCGCGCGGGACTTGAACAGCAGGAACCACGCGCCGACCGGCCCGTACGCGTCCTTGAACCGGACGGGGATGAAGCGGACCTCCTGGCAGGTCATCTCGGCACCGGCCTTGAGGGTGAAGAACGTCGATGCGCCTGCGTTCCACGGCGGATACCACGCGCGGCCCTGGCCCTCGCCGGAGGACCTCGGCTTGAACACGTGCACGGCGCCGCCCATCGCGGTCACCACGGCCTTCGCCTTGAACACGTAGAACGTGTTCTCGCGGACCGAGAAGCCGTAGGCGCCGGTGCAGCGCTCGCCGTCCATGATGGGGCCGACGATGAAGACGCGCTCGTAGATGTTCTCCTTGCCGATCGCGTTCTTGGCCGCTTCCGCCACCACCACTTTGTACGACTCGCCGTTGATCATGAGCTGCCAGCGGCCCTCGTGCACGTAGGCGCCCTTCTCGTCCTTCCAGATCGGCAGCCCCCACTTCTCGAACAGGTGCACGCTGGAGTCGACGTGACGGGCGATGTTGGCGACGAGGTCCTCGCGGGTGACGCCCATGAGGTCGTTGCGCACGTAGTCCACGTAGTCCTTGATGGAGTTCTGGCCGTCCCTGAGGCCGACGTACTGGTTGATGGCCGACAGGCCCATGGCCACGGCACCGGAGCGGTCCACGGCGGCCTTGTCCACCAGCGTCACCTTGAGGCCGTGCTGTTTGGCCCAGTACGCGGCTTCCACGGCGGCGCCGCACGCCGCCATGCCGCCACCGAGGATGAGGAGATCGGTCTCGACTTCGACAGTTTTGAAGTCAACCATGTCCGCCCCCTTTACGCCTTGGTCCACACGGCGGGCAGGCCGAGGGATTCGGGTTCAGTGAACAGAGTCGGGCTATCCAGGTTTGGGGCGTTGTCCCAGCCGCCGGACGGCTTGGCCTGGCCCTCGGGGGTAGTCCGGATGGGGAACTTGAAACGCTTCAGGGTGCCGTTGCGGAACTTCACCGTCCACATGATGCTGTCGGTGGACCGCAACGGGACGACCGAGGCACCCATGGGGACGAAGTCCGCGTAGCCGCGTACGTCGATCGCCTGGGTCGGGCAGATCTTGACGCAGTTGTAGCACTCCCAGCACATCTCGGGTTCCTGGTTGTAGGCCTTCATGGTGTCCTTGTTGAGGACCATGAGGTCGTTTGGACAGATGAACTGGCAGGCAGTCTTGTCGAGCGCCTTGCACCCGTCGCACTTTTCCGGGTTCACAAAACTGGGCATATGTTTCCTCCTTGGTGCCTCGAGGGATCGTTACGTGTCTTGGCGGGAGTCCCACCAACAAGGACTGGCGTTTATCGTACGCTCGTGCGACCACCTCCCATTCCTAGGATTTTCAAAAGCCACTCGAAGTTCTCTACCGTTGTCAACCTCAAGCAAATCGTGTGCCATTTTGAACTCCGCTCTGTAACGTGATGCTGGAGAGGGAGAAACGCCGTCCAGGCGGTCGCCGGGCCGACCGCCTCGGAAAACGAGGCCCATGGGCCGCGTGCCGGGGCAACTACGGCTAAACGGTGAAGTTGGCGGGGCACCGGTGGCTGTTACGATTCGGAAACGGTTACCGTGCCGTGACGGTGATGACGGGGGTTCGAACCCCGCCTCAACCTCTTGAAAACCCTTCGGCTCGGGAGCATCCGCCGGCCCGGCCGGAGCGGGAAATTCGCCTGGACCGACCCGCGTGGAATCGCGCCGCGGACCACCTCGCCGTCACGCCGGACATGGCAACCCCGGCGACGACGGGGTCGGGGGGTTCCGAAGCGGGGTGGGAGTCGGTCGCCGCCGGTCCCGACGATCGCGTCGACCCGACCGCCGCGATGGTCCTCGGCGAGCGGGTTGCGTGACGCGCTTCGTGGGCCGCATGTTACCGATCCGACACCTGACGTCCGCGCGACTCTGTGCTTGAAGGCGCATGCGCTTGACCTTGAACGCCATCGGCGCCGCGAGGCCACTGGCACGGCAATTGCTCTGGGACAGACCAGCGCCTCGTGCCTGCCACACGGCCGGCCAATTCGAGACGCTTCGAGAAGGAGGACAAATGAGGAATGCTGGGATCTTGGTACTGGCGGGGCTTGCGTTGACCGCACTCTGCGGGACGCGCAACGCGGCCGCGGCGGATGAGAAGAAGGACCCGCACGCGTTGAAGGCCGTGTACAACAACGGGTTCAACCTCACGACCGCGGACAAGAAGTTCGAGTTGCGGATCACTGCCGCCATCCAGTACCGGTACACCTACATGGATTACGACCACAAGATCAAGGGGAACGAGCAGAACTACTCCAACTTCTTCCTGCGGCGAGCCCGGCTCTGGCTCGACGGCAACGCCTTGGACCCCAGGCTCACCTATCATTTTCACTTCCAGTTCGAGCCGCAGGCAGCGGTGAACACGCACGAGGCGTGGATCCAGTACAAGTTCTCCGACCTGTTCGCCCTCCGGGCCGGCCGCGACAAGATCCCCTACGGCACCGAGTTCCTCGCCTCGGGGTTCGGCCTCAACTTCATCGAGCGCTCGATCATGAACGGCGAGACCGACATCGACAAGGGCAACGGCTACTCCAAGTGGCCTGGCGGCAACCAGGCCTTCGGGACTTCGGCCGAGCAGGCCAACAACGGCTTCCCGATCGGGGGCCTCAACCTCTTCCGCTCGCAGGGCCTTCTCGCGACCGGCATGACGACCGCCAAGGGCGGCTCGGCGTTCCAGTACGAGGTCGGCGCGTGGGACGGGCGCGACTCCAGGGGAAACAGCAACTCCGGCGACCGTTTCCTGTATTCGGCGCGCCTCGGCTACTACCCGCTCGGCTATGTCAACACGCTGACCGAGGGCGACGTGGACTACACCGAGAACTTCAAGGTCGGGATCCTCGCGTCGGCCTACACCGGTGACTCGCTCCACAACAAGGACGCGGCCGGCGCCACGGTGCCGACGTACACGGCCAACGACCAAGGGTACAACCTGTCGGTCCTGACCAGGTACCAGGGCTTTTCCGCCGACCTCGAGTGGGACACCCAGACCTACGACCTCAACCGCACCATCAGCGGCCCGACCTCGTTCGACCGCGAGGGGTGGCGCGCCGCGTTCGGCTACTTCATCGTGCCGACCCGTATCGAGCTCGTCGCCCGCGTCTCTCAGATGCAGCGCCTCAAGGACCCGACCGCAGCGGCCGTCACGAACTCCGGCCTCGGCTTCGTCTCGGTCAAGGTCGGCAACGCGTACGTCAACGCAATCGAGAAGAACCTCAACGAGCTCACCGCCGGGATCAACTTCTACTTCAACAAGCACCAGGAGAAGCTCTTCTTCGACGTCTCGCGCCTCACCCGCGAGTTCGCCCTGTATCAGGGCACCAAGCCCACCGACCAGAACGATTCGCGGTTCCGTTCGATGGTGCAAGTTAAGTTCTAGCGTCTCCGGAGCGGCCCGGCGGGCAGACTCGCCGGGCCGCGCGCTCCGGCCCTGCGGGCGGAGATCTGGCAGCGGCAGTTCGGGGGGCTTTTGTGGCACCGCACGACCCGACATCAACCTGCGCGCAGTGTGTTTCGTTCACCGACGAACCGCACGAGCTCGAGCGCATCTTCGCCGGGATGACCGCGCTCTCCTCGGCGTACGGCTCGACCCGCGGCCGCGCCGGCGTGTGCGCCCTCACCGAACGGTTCCACGATCCCCAGCCGGCGTGTCGCGAGTTCGTGTCGCGCGGCGCGGCGGCGAGGACCGGGCGATGAGCGCGGTTGACCGCACCGTAGCCGCCTCCCCGCAGCCCTGGTGGGCGGCGCGCGAGGCACCGCAGCCGCCACGCGCGGAGAGGTTGGCCGACGAGATCCTCACCCGCTGCCGCGGCGAGGGGCCGGCCAACTGCGTCAACCGCTGCCCGCTCCAGGTCGATGCCCGCGGCTACGTGCAGCTCACCGCCCAGGGCCGCTTCGCCGAGGCGCTCCAGCTCGTGCGCGAGAAGCTGCCGTTCCCCGGCACCCTCGGGTACGTCTGCGCCCACCCCTGCGAGCTGCACTGCAAGCGCATCGACGAGGACAGCGCGGTGCGCATCCGTGACATCAAGCGGTTCCTCGCCGAGCGCGAGGAGGGCGAGCCCCGCCACATCCTCGACTGCGAGCCCGACCGCGCCGCGGCGGTCGCGGTCGTCGGCGCCGGCCCCGCCGGGCTGCTCGCCGCCCACGACCTGCGCCGGCACGGGTACCGCGTCACCGTCTTCGAGAAGGAGGCGGCGATCGGCGGCTGCCTGACGCAGAAGATCCCCTCGTGGCGGCTGCCGCGAGAGGTCGTCCTCCGCGACCTTTCCGTCATCGCGGCGCTCGGCATCGAGGTGAGGACCGGCGTCGAGGTGGGCCGCGACATCGGCTTACCAGCGCTGCGCGGAGAGTTCGCCGCCGTTCTCCTGCTTCCCGGGTTCGCCGGCGCCCAGCGCCTGCTGTCGCTGCTCGACGCCGAGCGCCCACCCGGGCACGGCCGCTTGCTCGCCGCCGACCCGGTGACGTGCGAGACGGAGCTGCCCGGCGTGTTCGCCGGCGGCGACGCGGTCAGCGGCCCCGCCACCGTGATCTCCTCCCTCGCGCTCGGCCGCAGGGCCGCGGCGTCGGCGCACCGCCTCCTGACCGGCGCCGATCCCCGCGAGGGCGCGCTCCCTGCCCTGCCCGGCCCGCTGCTCTGGCGTCTCGACATCGATGAGGCCGAGCGCACGCGGCGCGAGCGCACGCCGGTGATGCTGCGGCCGTTCACCCCGCCGCTCACCGAGGGCGAGGCGGTCGAAGAGGCCAAACGCTGCCTCGACTGCAGCTGCGGGCTGTGCGTGAAGGACTGCGAGTTCCTCGCCAGCTACTGCCGCTCGCCCAAGGAGCTCGCCCGGCAGGTCAAGGCGGGGGTCAAGGACGTCCTGAAGATGGTGTACTCCTGCAACATCTGCTCGCTCTGCGCCGAGGTCTGCCCCGTGGACCTCGACACCGGAGCGATGCTGCTCGCCGCGCGCCGAGAGGCGGTGCTGCAGGGGATCGGGCCGCTGCCGGCGCACAAGCCGATCGTGTCGTACTACCGGGCCGGCGTCGGCGGGACGTTCACCCTGGCGATGTCCGAGCCGGGGCGCCAGCGCAGCAAGCGTCTCTTCTTCACCGGCTGCGCGCTGCCCGCGGTGTCGCCGCGCAACACCCTCGCGGTCTACGACGAGCTGCGCCGCAACTACCCCGGCACCGGGGTGCTGATGTACTGCTGCGGCGCGCCGGCCGAGCTGATCGGCATGGAAGCGGACTTCGCGCGGACCTGTCAGGCGATCCAGGAAAATGCCGAACGCCTCGGCGCCGAGGAGCTGATCGCCGCCTGCCCCGACTGCGCGCACACGCTCAAGGCCGGGCTGCCGGGGCTGAAGGTGACGACGGTGTGGGAGGCGCTCGCCGGGCGGTGGTCCCCGCCGGCCCTGCGTGCCGGCGCCCGGGTGGCCATCCACGACTCCTGCAAGGCCCATCACGAGCCGGCCACGCACAACGGCGTCC
>Ga0209385_1000663_pt1 | contig 14166 bp, 10 predicted proteins | sample NGEPerB_FD_184506 | JGI IMG/M metagenome (GOLD analysis project Ga0209385, IMG submission 184506) | Arctic peat soil microbial communities from the Barrow Environmental Observatory site, Barrow, Alaska, USA - NGEE PermafrostAB12-B... | ecosystem: Environmental > Terrestrial > Soil > Wetlands >... | reverse complement strand
CCCCTCATCGGGGATACCGCCCGGAAGCTTGCTCACTCGTTGGTGCGGGTATGGCGCATGGGTGCGGAACGGGTCGCGGCCAAAAGCCGCGGCTCGGTCCTCCACCACCTCGCGCGGCACCTCGAGCAGAAACGGCGACGGCCGGCCCGAGAGCAACTGGCCGTTGATGCGGCGCACCCGCGCCGAGGTCAGGATCAACCGCCGCCGTGCCCGCGTCATCCCCACGTAGGCGAGGCGGCGCTCCTCCTCCTCGTCCGCCTCGCTGCTGCCCTCGCGGCGCAGCGGCAGGAGGCCGTCCTCCATTCCGACCAGGAACACGGCGTCGAACTCGAGTCCCTTGGCGGCGTGCAACGTCGAGAGCTGTACCGCGTCGCCCTCCCGCCGCGTGTCGGCATCCGTGAGCAGCGCGACCTCGTCCAGGAACGCCACGAGGTCGAGGCCCCGCTCGGCCGCCTCCGCCGCGGCCGCGACGAGCTGGTCGAGGTTGGCGCGGCGCGAGCGGTCGTCTTCGTCGCCGGACGCGTACTGCGCCGCTAGGCCCGAGCGCTCCAGCAGCTCGCGGACGACTTCCGCCGGCGGGGCGCTGCCCGCGAGCGCCCGCAGCGCGTCGAGGAGCGTAAAGAACTCCGCCAACGCCACCCGGGCTCGCGGCGAGAGCGCTTCGGGGAGCCGGCGGGCCGCCTCCGGGAGGGCGGCCGCGAACGCCGCCGCGGCGGCTTCGAGGTGGTCCATCGCAACCTGCCCGATCCCGCGCGCCGGGACGTGGATCGCGCGCCGGAACGCGAGCGCGTCGTTGGGGGCCGCCAGGAGGCGCAGGTACGCGAGCGCGTCGCGCACCTCCTTGCGCTCCCAGAACCGGGTGCCGCCGACGACCACGTACGGCATCGCGCGCCGCACCATCTCCCCCTCGAACGGCCTCGATTGGGCGTTGACGCGGAACAGCACCGCAATCTCCCCCGCGGGCACCGAGGCGCGCAGGCGGGAGATCTCGTCGGCGACGAAGCGGGCCTCGTCGGCCTCGTCGGCGGCGAGGTATACCGTCACCGGGACGCCCGCACCGACCTCGGAGGAGAGCCGCTTCGGGCGCCGCCGGGGATTGCGCTCGATGACGGCCGCGGCCGCGCGCAGGATCGGCTCGGTCGAGCGGTAGTTGCGGCCCAGTGTCACCACCCGCGCGCCCGGGTAGGCCTCCTCGAAGGCGAGGATGTTCTCGACATCGGCCCCGCGCCAGCGGTAGATCGACTGGTCCTCGTCGCCAACCGCGGTCAGGTTCGGCGACTTGCCCCCCAGCAGCCGCACCAGGCGCGCCTGCGCCAGGTTGGTGTCCTGGTACTCGTCCACCAGCAGCCAGTGGAAGCGCGAGGCGAGCGACTTGCGGATCGCGTCGTGGCGTTCGAGCAGCGCCACCGCACCGGTGAGCATGTCGTCGAAGTCCACCGCTCCGGCCGCGCGCAGCTCCCCTTCGTACGCCTCGTAGACCTCGGCGAGGAGGCGCTCCGCGTCGCCGCGCGCTCGGCTCGCGAGCGCCTCCGGCCCGACGAGCGCGTTCTTGGCCGCCGAGATGCGCGAGCGCGCCGCCCGCACCGACAACCGCGTCGAGGGGATGTCGAGGCGCTTGAGGATGCGGTCGAGCACCTGGCGCTGCTCATCATCGTCCGCGATGGCGAAGCGCGGCGACAGCCCCGCTTCGGCAGGATGGTTGCGCAGGAGCTGCAGGGCAAAGCGGTGAAACGTCCCGACGAAACCGCCGCGCAGCCCGCCGCCGACCAGGCGCTCGACGCGCTCCGCCATCTCGCGCGCCGCCTTGTTGGTGAACGTCACCGCCAGCACCTCGTGCGGCTGGGCGAGGCCGCGCGCCAGCAGCGCCGCGATCCGGTAGGTGAGCACCCGCGTCTTCCCGGACCCCGCCCCGGCGACGACGAGGAGCGGGCCCTCGCCGTGCATCACGGCCAGCTTCTGGTCCTCGTCCAGGTCCGCGAGCAACTTCGCGAGTCGGTCCAACGCCCCTCCCAGGAACCGGTGATTGTACCGTGCGCCGGGGTCCCGGGCCCCGCGGGCTCAGCGCGAAGCCGGAGGGACCGCCGCGGCCCGCCACGCCTCGCGGCCGATGCCGACCGTCCGCCGTTGCGCGACATCGGGCTCGGCCACCGCAACGTCGGCCTTGCGACCAGCGGCGACGATCCGGTAGGGGCCGAGCGCACGCACGGCCCCGTCCTCGCCCGCCGTGGCGTACGGGACCGTGAACTCGAAGCCGCCGCTCGCGTCGGCGGTGCTGCGGTCGTGGTACGTCAGATGCCGCCCCCGGTTGGTCACCAGGTACAGCCAGAGGTCGGCTGGTTCGCCCGGGTTTCCGGTGCCTTCGATCCGGGCCCCCGGGACGACTTCGAAAACCTTGCAGAAACTCCCCTCCCAGCCGGGTTCGGCGCCTTTTGCCGCCGACTCGAAATCGAGGCGGAGCCGGCGCAGCGGCGGCAGCGTCTTCCCCTCGAGGCGGACTTCAAGGCCGTCGAAGACGAGCAGGCGGCTGTTCATCGTGGCGTAGAACGCCGGCGTGGGCTGCAACGAGGCGCCGGAGTGCGCCGCAGCCACGCGCGGCGCGCGACTTCCGAGTTGCCTGGCCACGTCCTCGATCTCGTAGAACACCGGCGTCACCAGCACATAGCGCGCCCCGAGTTGCTCGAGCCGCCGCACGGCCGGCGCGGGGTCGGTCGCGAGGAAGAACGCGGCGGCGGCGCGGACGCCGCGGAGGTGGACCTCGGCCTGGGCGAAGGGGTTGGCGATATTGGCCTGGTGCGCCACGGTGATCAGCCAGTTGCCCCACTCCCAGCGGCTCATCACCGCAAAACGGGGCCGCACCTCAGGTTGGTTGACATCACCGGGACTGGCGGCACGGTCGCGCAACCACACCAACGCGTCGCGGCTGCGGACCAGCTCCCCCTGCGGCGGCCGATCGGTGAGGTGGTGGAGGCGCAGGGTCGGCACCATGATCGCGAGTCCGACGAGGGCGGCGCCGAGACGGACCGTGCCGTGGTGTCCCGCCCGTTGCTCGACGCGCCGGACGGCGTACGCCCACGCCGCGCCCCACACCGCGCACCAGAGGGGCGCGAACTGCGAGCCCAACCGCAGTTGCCCGAGGGCCATCCCGGCCGTGACCACGAACCAGAGCAGCGCAATTCTGGCCCCCAGCTGCCCCCGGGGGGCGGCCAGCCAGCCGCAAAGGCCGAGCGCGACGAGCAGGACCGGGAATGCCACCGCCATCACGCCGTACTGCTGCACCGCGGTACCCAGCCCGAAGCTCAACAACGGGTAGGACTCGAACACCTGGCTGATCTGAACGTCGCCGCGGTCCAGGTAGCCGAGGACGGACGCCGCGGTGTGCCGCAACCCGGGGGAAAGAGCCACGCCGGTCACCGCCACCACCAGGGGCGCCAGCAGCAGGGCGGCTACGAGCGCCCCCCTGCTCGCCGGCCGGCGCCGCAGCGAGCTGCCGGCCAGGGCAAAGCTCAGCCACGACGTGGCGAACACGAGCGGCTGCAGCCACGTCGGCGCGTAGTACGCGAAACTCCCGGCCGCAGCCCACGGGTGAGCCAGCACGATCGGCAGGATCACGAGCGCCGCCACGCCGAAGGTCCGTCTCCCAAAAGCGACGAGGGTTTCCCTGTCGCAAACGCGGGGCGGCCACAGCGCGACCACGGCCAGTGAGGCGGCCGCCAGCACCCCTGCCGCGATCGCTCCCGGCCACACCCCGATCTCTACCGCCAACAGCACCCCCAGCCCGGCGGCGGTGCGGCCGCGCCCGCGGTCGGACGTCGCGCGCACGCCGTGCAGGAGCAGGGCGAGGGGGAGCGCGGCCAGCGCGGGCTCGATGGCGTGGTGGTCGATCCGTCCCACCATCGAGTACCCGGTCAGGATCGGCAGCACCGCGGCGATCGCCGCGCCGGCGAGGCCCGCCGCCCGACCTCCCAACTCCCGGCCGAGGAAGTAAATGGCCAGCACCGAGAGCACGCCGAGAACGGGGTCGAAGAGAACCCCGACCACCAGCGGGGGGATGCGGCCGCCGCTCACCAACCCCACCAGGCGAACGACCGTGGCCAGAGCGAGGTCGAAACCGACGGGCCACATCATCCGCGCCCCAGTCGGGTAGTTCGTGTACCAGTCGAACGTGTGCACTTTCGGGTAGCGTGCGGCCGCCAGCGATGCGCGGTGCCAGTGGTACGCGCTGTCCTCGTCCCAGATCAGCACCCGCCCCCCGACGAACACCCCGGGGATGTTCGCCAGGCGGGTCGCCGCGGCCAGGAGGAGGACCAGCCCCAACAGCAGGCGCGTCGTCCGCCGCGACGGCATGAACCCGCCGCCCCCCGCACCGGATGGCGTGGCCGGGGCTGTCGGAGAGTCGGCCGGATCGTTCAACGTCGCGCTACCCCCCGTCTGCACGATGGAGGCTACCAAGAAACGCAGTGAACAGTGAAAAGTGAAGAGTCCAGAGTGAAGACGTGGTCAGTGGCCGGTGGTCAGTGGTCCGAGCCGGCTGCGCCGGCCGCAGGCCGCGCACCCTCGAGCACCTCCCTCGAAGACGAGAAGCTCAACGATAGGCAGGACCTCCGAGCTTGCGGCGTGTAGCCGCGCCGCCGCCGTTGGGCCTATCGCAAGGCGCGCGAACCCCGCCGCAGCGGAGTGTGGCCGGAGGCCACATGAGCATGCGAGCGGGGCGAGCGCAACGCAGCGAGAGGTCCGACGCCGGCGGCGCCTCACTCGACGGTGACGGACTTGGCGAGGTTCCGGGGCTGGTCCACATCGCAACCCCTGCGCACCGCCACCTCATACGCCAGCAGCTGCAGCGGCACCGCCGCCGCGATCGGCTGCAGCGGCCAGGGCAGCGCGGGGAGCGGGATGACGGCGCGGGCGAGTTCAACCAAGCGTGCGTCGGCGGCGTCCCCGATCACGTACACCGGCGCTTTGCGCGCGCGCACCTCCTCGATGTTGGAGCGCACCTTTTCGGCGAGTTCCCCGGCCGGGCACAGCGCAATCACCGGGAAGTTCTCGTCGAGCAGCGCGATCGGGCCGTGCTTCATCTCGCCGGCTGGGTACCCCTCGGCGTGCAGGTACGAGATCTCCTTCAGCTTGAGCGCCCCCTCGAGGGCGAGCGGGTAGAGCGCGCCGCGGCCGATGTAGAGGGCGTCGCTCGCGTGCTGCAGTTCATCCGCGATGGCCGCCAGCTCGCCCGCATGCCCGAGGGCGCCCTCGATGTCGTAGGGGAGCGCCCAGGCGCGCTCGAGCAGCGCCCCGGTCTCGGAGGCCGGCAGCCCCTTGGCGTCACGCCAGGCGAGCGCGAGCGCGAGCAGAGCCACGAGCTGCGTGGTGAACGCCTTGGTGGAGGCGACCCCGATCTCCGGCCCGGCGTGGGTGCCGAGGCGGAACGCCGCGAGGCGCTCGGCGAGCGAGCCGCGCACGTTGCAGACCGTCGCGAGCGACGCTCCGGCGCCGGCAGCCAGGCGCATCGCGGCGATCGTGTCGGCAGTCTCGCCGGACTGGGTGATCCCGACCACCAGCGTGCCGGACGAGAGCAGGGGCTCGCGATAGCGGAACTCGGAGGCGTACTCGACCTCGCACGCGACTCTAGCCAGGCGCTCGAGGTAGAACTTGCCGACCAGGGCGGCGTGCCACGAGGTGCCGCAGGCGACCAGCCGCACCGCGGTGAAGCGTCGCAGCGTCGCGGCGTCGAGGCCGAGGTGGGCGAGCGACGGCGCGCCGGCCTCGGGGAAGAGCGCGTACAGCGTCTCGGACACGGCGCCCGGCTGCTCGTAGATCTCCTTGAGCATGAAGTGGCGAAACCCGCCGCGCTCGACCTCGCCTGGCTCCCAGTCGAGGGTCACGACCGCCCGCTCGACCGGGCTCCCGGACGCGTCCAGGACCGTGACGCTGTCCGCCCGGACGATCGCCACATCGCCGTCCTCGAGGTGGACGCAGCGCCGGGTCATCGCGATCACCGCGGCGGGGTCGGACGCGACGAGGTTCTCCCCCTCGCCGAGCCCCACCACGAGCGGCGGCCCGTTGCGGAACGCGACCACCGTCCCCGGGTCGCCGACGGCGATCGCCGCCACCGCGTACTGGCCACGCAGCCGGGAACGCACGGCGATCGCCGCCGCTGTCAGGTCGCCGCCGGCGCGGGCGAGCAGATGGGCGATCACCTCCGAGTCGGTATCGGACGAGAAGCGCACGCCCACGCGCTCGAGCTCGCGTTTGAGCTCGCGGAAGTTCTCGATGATGCCGTTGTGGACGATGGCCACCCGGCCGCCCTCATCGGTGTGGGGGTGGGCGTTGCGCTCGACCGGCGCGCCGTGCGTGGCCCAGCGGGTGTGCCCGAGCGCGAGGTGGCCTCGGAGCCCGACCGTGTACGCCTTCTCGGCGAGGTTCGAGAGCTTGCCCGCCGCCCGCAATATCGCCAGCCGGTCCCCGCAGTGCACCGCGATGCCCGCGGAGTCGTAGCCGCGGTACTCGAGGTGGCGCAACGCCTCGAGGACCACCGGCACGCCCTCGCGCGGGCCCACGTACCCTACGATCCCGCACATACACCCTCCAGACTCAGACAGACCCGGCCGGCTCACGGCCGGCCGGCCCGAACACCCTAATCGCCGCGACGGTACGTCAACGGCGGGACCGCGGTCCCGTCCCCAAGCGTGACGTCCTGGAGAACGGCGTGGGCGCCGATCCGGCAGCCGCCGCCGATCCGGCAGGCGCCGCGGAGGTGCACGCCGGGTTCCAGCACCGTGTCGCGCCCGACCGCGCACGAGGCGTCCACCCAGGTCGTGGTGGGGTCGAGCACCGTGACGCCAGACCCCTGCAGGGCGGCGACAACGCGCGCGCCCAGCAGACGGTGGACCTCGGCGAGGTCGGCGCGCGAGTTGACCCCTGCCATCTCGGCGGGATCCGCGAGCGGCAGCCCAACCACCCGCATCCCCCGCGCAGCCAGGATGCCGATCGCGTCGGTGAGGTAGTACTCCTGCTGGGCGTTGGCCGGCGAGAGCCCGGCGAGGGCGGGGCGCAGCGCGGCGAGGTCGAAGACGTACGTCCCGGCGTTGACCTCGCGGATCTCGCGTTGCTCCCCGGTCGCGTCCTTCGCCTCCACGACCGCCGTCACGTCGCCGTCCGCGCCGCGGACGACGCGGCCGTAGCCACCGGCATCGGGGAGGACCGCCGTCGCCAGCGCCGCCGCCGCGGAGCGCGAGCGCCGCAACTGGACCAGCGCCGCGAGCGTCTCCGACCCGATCAGCGGCACGTCGCCGGAGAGCACCAGCGTCTCGCCCTTCCGCGGCAGGAGCGGCAGCGCCCGGCCGACCGCGTCGCCGGTGCCGCGCGGCGGATCCTGCACCGCGAACAGCACCTCCCGTCCCGCCAGGTGTCTCTCGACCTGGTCGCGCAGGTGACCAACCACGATCACCAGCGGCCTTGGGACGAGCGGCGCGAGCGCGTCCAGCACGTGGTCCACCAGCGTCCGCCCTCCGGCCTCGTGCAGCACTTTGGCCGTGGCCGTCTTCATCCGCTTGCCCTCGCCGGCCGCCAGGACCACCGCCGCGACGCTCACGCCGTCACCTCCATCACGGCAATGGTAGCCGTGACGCCTGGCGCTGCGCAAAGCGTCGCCGCGCCTACTTCTTCGACAGCTCCTGCAGGACCTGCTTGGCGACCGCCTTCAGCGTCTCGAAGACGCCGATCCCCTTGGGCGCGACCGCCTCGAATGTCGGCTCACCCTTGATCTGGAGGGCGCGCAGCATGACGTCGTAGGGAACCGCGGCGGCCAGGTCGCGCTTGTTGAACTGCAGGGCGTACGGGATCAGGCCGAGGTCGAAGCCGTTTTCGCGCAGGTTGTGTTTGAGGTTGTCGAGCGACTCCAGGTTCGCGTCCATCCGCGCCTCCTGTGAGTCGGCGACGAAGATCACCCCGTCCACCCCTTTGAGGATCAGCTTCCGCGATGCGTCGTAGAACACCTGCCCCGGGACGGTGTACAGGTGGAAGCGGGTGCGAAACCCGCGCACGCTCCCGAGATCGAGCGGGAGGAAGTCGAAGAACAGGGTGCGGTCGGTCTCAGTGGCGAGCGAGATGAGCTGGCCCTTGTTCTGGGGGTTCGTCCGCTCGTACACGTACTGCAGGTTGGTCGTCTTCCCGCCCAGGCCGGGACCGTAGTAGACGATCTTGCAGTTGATCTCCCGCGAGGCGTAGTTGATGAAGCTCATTCAGTGAACAGGGCATCGATGTCGTCGTCGGTGATCTCGGCAAACGGCGACGCCGGGGCCTCGCCCTGGTCCGCCGCCTTGGACGCCATCTGTATCAGCACCTCCTCGAGCTCGGCGGCCGCCTTGCGCACGCGCAGCCGTACGAGGCCCAAAGACGAACGTTCGTCGAAGATCAGCACCAAAATTAGCCTCTGCCCGACGATGGAGATGTGGATGTTGTCCCGCTCTCCCTCGTGGAACAGGATCGAAAACTCCTTCTCGCCGATCAGTTTCGCCAGGCCGTCGGTGGCCGCGACGTTGCCGGCCGTGAGGGAGGCGAGCGAGGTGGCGTCGACCTTGTCAAGATCACCCTTCGCGGCGATCTGCTGGCCGTTCTTGTCGACGAGGAACACGATCTTCGCGTTTGCATCCATCCACAACCGTGCGAGGACCGCGTTGATGCGGTCGAACTCCTCCTCGTACAGGACCAGGTTCGACCCGAACATCGTCATGCCTGCCAGCCTCCGCTCATCAAATATCGAGTATATCCTTCAATTTCTCGTCAATCCATCCCCCGCCGCCCGGCCAGCGCCCGGGTCAGCGTCACGGAGTCCGCGTAGGAGATCTCGCCTCCGGCCGGCAACCCGAAGGCGATTCGGCTCACCCCACTCCCGGTCGGCCGCAGCGCCCGCGCCAGATAGTGCGCGGTGGCCTCCCCTTCGACCGTCGGGTTGGTCGCGAGGATCACCTCGCGCACGGCGCCCGAGCGGACGCGCTCCAGCAGCGCGGCGATCGTGAGCTCCTCGGGCCCGATCCCGTGCAGCGGGTCGAGCGGGCCGCCGAGCACATGGTAGAGCCCGTGGAACTCCCCCGTCGCCTCCACCGCCCATCCGTTGAGCGGGTCCTCGACGACGCAGATGACGGCGCGGTCACGGCTCTCGTCGCGGCAGACCGGGCAGGGGTCCTCCTCGGTGAGCAGGAAGCAGGTGCCGCAGTGGTGCACGGCATCCGCGACGTGCACGAGGGCGTCGGCGAGGCGCCGGGAGAGCTCGGGGACGCGCACCATGTGCTGCACCATGCGCGTCGCCGTGCGCGGCCCCACCCCCGGGAGCTGCTCGAGCTGCTCCAGCAGCTTGCGCACCGCGGGTGGTCGCAGCTCCATCAGAACATGCCCGGCATCCCGGCCGGCAGCCCCATCCGAACGAGCAGCTCGCGCGAGCGCTCCTCGAGCTGCCGGGAGGCCTCCTGCCAGGCGGCCACGATCAGGTCCTCGACCAGCCCCGGTTCCTCGCCGGCGAGCGCCTTGGCGTCGAGCGTGACGCCCTTGAGCTCCTTGAGGCCGGAGAGGCGGACTCGCACCAGCCCGCCCCCGGCCGAGCCCTCGACCTCGAGCTCGCCGAGCATCTTCTGCATCTGGGCCTGCGCCTGTTGCGCCTGCTGCAGCAACTTCGCGACGTTCATGGCTTCTCCTCGACGCTCTCCACCCTGCCGCCGAACACCTCGAGCACGCGCTGGACGCCCTCGTCGGCCTCGACGCGCGCGCGCAGAGTCTGGTCGCGCCGACCGGCCGGGGCGCCGTTCTCGTCCACCTCGACCCGCTCCCCGAGGCCGGCGCGGCGGACCGCGGTGGCGAGCGTCTCGACCGCCTCCCGCAGCGACTTGCGCGTGGACGCGGGGAGGCCGCCACACCGGAGCACCACCGTGTTGCCGGCGACCGCCACCTCGCGCACCGCCCCAACCCGGCCCGCGAGCAGGTGCTCCCCCATCGCCTCGAGCGCCGCTGCCAGGCGGGCGCCGGGCGAACCAGCCGCCGGGACCGGCGGTGCGGCCGATGCCGGCGGGACGGACCTCGAGGGCGGCGCGGGTGCGCCGCCGGTCCCCGGCGCCGGCTCGCCGGCGAGCAGTGCCTCGACCCGTTGCAGCCGCGGCCATAGCGCCAGTCGTCCGATCGCCACCGCCACGGCCACGCCCGGCTTCTCGGCGGCGGCGACAAGCGCCTTCCCCTCGAGAGCGAGCGCGAGCAGGCGCACCAGCAACGCCGGTCCCAGGCGGCCGGCGCTCTCGGCCATCGCCGGCCGGTGGGCGGCCGGGAACGGCGCCGGCGCGGCGGGGTCGGTCGCCAGCAGCAGGAGGGCGTGCAGGAGCTGTACCAGCTGCTCGAACAGCGCCGCGGGATCGCGGCCGGAGCGCTCCTCGGCGCGGACGAGCCCGAGCGCCGCGGCGATGTCGCCGCCCTCGAGGGCGCGCCAGAGCGCGAGCACGACCTCGAACGGCGGCAACCCGACCACCTCGGCGACCGCGTTCTCGTCGACCGCGCCCTCGGCGAACGCCCGCACCCGGTCGAGCAGCGAGAGCGCGTCGCGCATGGAGCCCTCGGTGGCGCGGGCGATGAGTTGCGCCGCGCCCGGCGTCAGTTCGAACCCCTCGTTCTCGGCCACCTGGGTGAGGCGGGCCGCGACCAGGTCGGCCGGTATCGGGCGGAAATCGACCTGCAGGCAACGGGAGAGGATCGTGGCCGGGAACTTGTCCTTCTCGGTCGAGGCCAGGATGAAGACGACGTGCGCGGGCGGCTCCTCGAGGATCTTGAGCAGCGCGGCGAAGGCGTCCTTTGACAGCTGGTGCGCCTCGTCGAGGATGAAGACCCGGAAGTGGTCCCGCACCGGCAGCACGCGCGCCACCTCGCGCAGCTCGCGGACGTCGTCGATGCCGCGGTTGGAAGCGGCGTCCATCTCGAGCACGTCGAGGGAGGAGCCGGCCGCGATGTCCTGGCAGGCACCGCACTCACCGCACGGCTCCGGCGTGGGCCCCTTCTCGCAGTTGAGCGCCTTCGCGAGCAGGCGCGCGACCGTCGTCTTGCCGACCCCGCGCAGGCCCGAGAACAGGTAGGCGTGGGCGATCTGGCCGGACGAGAGGGCGTTGCGCAGGGTGCGCACGACGACGTCCTGGCCGACGAGGTCTTCGAAACGCTGCGGCCGCCAGCGCCGCGCCAGCACCTGGTACCCGGTCATGCCCGCCCCCTGACCCGGGGTCCGGGATCCGGGGTCCGGGCACCGCAAGACGCGTCTGGAACCCGGCACCAGCGGCTCACGCCCGCATGAAAGCCTTGCAGCCCGGTGCCCGGTCCCCGGTCCCCGGTCCCCGGTCTCACGCCGCCGTGGCGAAGCAAGGAGCCCGGGGGGACCGCGGCGCCCGTTGCGTTCCCCTTATCGCTGCTCCCTTCCGGGCCTGACGAGGTTCGGGGGGCACCGTCGCGCGGGACCCGGGCTCCTTGCTTCCCACGGCGCCCGCCGGAGCGGGACACGCCGTCGGCACACTCGCGTGGCATGGCGGAGAGGGCGGGATTCGAACCCGCGGTACGGTTACCCGTACACACGCTTTCCAAGCGTGCTCTTTCGGCCACTCAGACACCTCTCCGCGTCACCACGATCATCCGTCGTTCTGTCACTCCGGTGCGCCGGCAACGCACCCCAAGTTCCTGCTGGCGGAGAGGGTGGGATTCGAACCCACGGACCCCCGTGAGGGGGTCAACGGTTTTCGAGACCGTCCCGTTCGACCACTCCGGCACCTCTCCGCACCGGGAGCGAGAGTCTACCCGCGGTCGCGTAACTTTGCAAAGAACCTCGCCAGCATTGCAGCCGCCTCCTCGGCCATGAGTCCGGTGCGGACCGCGACCCGGTGGTTGAGACGCGGGTCATCCAGCAGGTTCCCGAGCGACCCCGCGAACCCCGTCTTTGGGTCGGACGCGGCGAAAACCACGCACGCCAGACGCGCGCCGACAGCGGCGGCGGCGCACATCGCGCATGGCTCGAGCGTCACGAACAGCGTGCATCCGTCCAGCCGCCAGCTCCCGAGCGCGCGAGCCGCTGCGCGCAGGGCCAGGATCTCCGCGTGCGCGGTGGGGTCGCCGTCCGCCTCGCGCCGGTTGTGCGCGCGCGCCACGAGTCTTCCGTCGGGCGCGCAGACGACAGCACCCACGGGTACGTCGCCGGACGCCGCCGCAACGCCCGCTTCGACGAGCGCCGCAGTCATCGCAACCCGGTCGGCTGCGGTGAAGACCCAGTTGGGCGTCACCTCCATCTCGCGCATCGCTCCGGCTCACCTGCCTTCACGAACTCGCGCCACCGCGACCAGCGTCAGCCCCACCCGCAGTGGCAGCGCCCGCTCGAGCCAACGCGAAAGGACCACCATTGCGTTAGCCACGCGGACGGTGGTCCCGGGAACGATCCGCCGCCTCTTCACCCTGCCGAACCACCACCAGCCCGGAACCGCCAACAGGTAGAGGTGGCGCGGTGGCGCCTCCGGCTCGAATCCGTTGCGCACCAGGATGCCGGCAAGCTGGGAGCGCGTGTAGCGGCGCCAGTGACCGAGCGCCTCGTCGATGGTACCGTAGAGCGACGGGTGCGCAGGAACCTGAAGTAGCAGCGTTCCTCCAGGCACCAGCCAGGTGCGAAGCTGTTGCAGCGCTGCGGCGTCGTCCTCGATGTGTTCCAGGACGTTGAGACAGACGGCAACGTCGAAACTCCCCGGGGCAAAGTCGAGGCCCTCGCCCACGGTACCCATCGAAACAACCACCCCGGGATCCCCGCGAAACATCGCTCCGACCTGGTTCACGAAGCCGGCGTCCATGTCCACACAGGTCAATTGGCCCGCAAACGGCCGCAGGCGGGCGGAATAAGTGCCGATGCCGCACCCCAGCTCCAGGATGCGGCCGCCAAGATGGGGTTGCAGGCAGGAGAAGATCCAGTCGTTGTAGCGTCGGATCTCGCGCACGTGCTGGAGCGTCACCTCCTGGCAATCGACCCCACCCTTCGCGTCATGAGTCATTCGGGGATTATATGCGCCGCTTTCGAGGCACGCCGCCTGAAGGCGTCACACAACCGCCGGAAAACCTCGGAGGGCGCAGCCTGCCGCGCCGCCCGGGGCCAGCGGAAGCCGTCAATCCGGTGCGGGCGGGGAAGGGCTGCCGGCGTGCATCGCCTCCGCCCGCGTGCCGACAACGCAGGGGTGCAGGATAAAGGACGCCGAAAGAGCCCAGAGATGGTAGTACGGTTCATAGATATCCGCGAGCACGACCGGACGCGTCACGAGTTCGTGCCGTATCTCCGCCGCGAGCGCCACCGCGGGGTCTCGGCTGCCGAGCGCCACGTCGATCGCCACGGGACGGATATCGAGGTCGCGCCGCCAGCAACGCGCGACCTGGGCGAGGCGCAGCGGCGCCCCGGGGTTAAAGTCCGCTATGACCGTTGCGCCCGGCGGCGCACACGCCCCCAAGGCGGCCACGTAGCGCTCCGCGCCGGGGCCGAGCAGCGCTGCGGGTCCCCAGCGGCCGGCGGCCGGCAGCCCTTTGAGCGGACAAAGGAAGTAGAAGGCGTTGTTCCGGTACGGGAGGACTCTGACGCCGAGATCCTGCCGCCCCGCGATCGTCAGCGCGGCGGGGACGGCGAGGTAGACGAGCGTCTGGACCGCCACGGCGGCGGCGCGCGCGATTGTTCCGAGGCGCACCGGCAGCGCCACCAGCGCGCCGGCGATCAGGAAAACCGCCATCAGGTGGAGACGGTACGGTGCGTAGGTGGCGAGGAGCAAGGCGAGCGCGCCCAGGCTCACACCCCACACCGCGCCGCCGCGCGCGTCGCGCCACCCCCGCCACAGCGCGGCGACGCCCATGGCCCCGAACCCGTAGAGAACGATTGCGGCGAGAACCGCAAGACCTCGCGGCGCCCGGGCGAACGCTACGAACGCCTCCCAGTGCCAGCGCCAGGTCGAGCCGCCGCTCGCGGCGAACGACGTAAGGGGGTCGGGCGGCCCCCCACCGTTGAACGCGAGCCAGACCGGCGCAGCGCCCGCGAGGGCGCCGGGCAGCAGCCGCCACATCTTTCGGCCCCCCGCCTCCCAGGCCAGCGGCACGATCAGGAAGACAGCCATCGCGTGACAGGCCAGGGCGAGGCCCCACACCAGC
>Ga0209385_1000662_pt1 | contig 14173 bp, 10 predicted proteins | sample NGEPerB_FD_184506 | JGI IMG/M metagenome (GOLD analysis project Ga0209385, IMG submission 184506) | Arctic peat soil microbial communities from the Barrow Environmental Observatory site, Barrow, Alaska, USA - NGEE PermafrostAB12-B... | ecosystem: Environmental > Terrestrial > Soil > Wetlands >... | reverse complement strand
ATTTATTACTGCACTATATCAAAGTATTAAGGATTTTGTATATTCGGCTAATAAAATTTTGGGACAATCATAAAAATCTGGTTGATGAAATCGTTAATACAATTCTTTGAAGAAAGTGTTGAGAAGTACAGTAATAATGTTTATTTGTGGGAAAAACCTAATGATAAATATGAAGGCACTACTTACGGCGAGACAAGAAAACAGATTTACGAATTTGCAGCCGGACTTATTAAACTTGGTATAAAAAAAGGGGACAAGCTTAGTCTTATTTCGGAGGGTCGGAATTGCTGGGTTATAGGGGAAATGGGTGTTCTATACGCCGGTGCAGTTAATGTTCCCCTTTCTGTAAAACTCAACGCCGATGAATTAAAATTCAGGATTAATCATTCAGAGTCAAGAATGATCCTGGTCTCCTCCATTCAGGCAATTAAACTTAAAGATATACTAAGCGAATGCCCGTTAATAGAAAAAGTGATCCATTTCGATACCCAGGAAGAATATGCAAAAAATGAGGTGCATTTTAATGAGGTAAGAAAATTCGGAAGGGAATGGCTCGAATCGCCTGAAAATTTATTAAAGTTCGAACAGCTTTTCAAGAGTCTTACTCCCGACAGTTTTGCAAATATCTGTTATACATCAGGAACTACAGCCGATCCGAAAGGTATTATTCTTACTCATGGGAATTATGTCACCAATGTATACCAGGCTTACAGTCTTATAGATATCCCGTCATTTTACAAAACACTGCTTATTCTCCCATGGGATCATTCTTTTGGTCATACAGGGGGAATATTTGCATTTATGGGCAAGGGAGCAAGCATTGCTTCTGTGAAAACAGGGAAAACGCCTATAGAGACTTTAAGGAATCTTCCGGTCTGTCTGAAAGAAATTAAGCCCAATATGCTGATGAGCGTTCCTGCCATTGCAAAAAATTTCAGAAAGAATATTGAAAAGGGGATCAAGGAAAAAGGCAGCGCAATTGAGATGCTTTTTAACCATGCTCTTAAGATCTCCTATTCGTACAATAAAGAGGGCTGGAATAAAGGTAGAGGACTGCAAAAGCTTAAGGGACCTCTTCTAAAGTTCTATGACAGGCTTCTCTTCAGCAAAATCCGTGAAGCATATGGTGGAGAGCTCGACTATTTCATAGGTGGCGGAGCCCTTCTTGAAATAGAGCTTCAGAGATTTTTCTATGCCCTCGGAATCCCGATGTACCAAGGTTATGGCTTAAGTGAAGCCTCTCCTGTTATCTCAACAAATTCCGTAGGGAAACATAAACTGGGATCATCGGGCGCTCTCGTAAATAATATGGACCTTAAGATCTGTGATGACAATGGAAAAGAAGTTCCTGTCGGTCAAAAAGGAGAAATTGTCATAAGGGGTGGAAATGTAATGTACGGTTACTGGAAGAATGAAGCCGCTACAAAAGAGACTATAAAAGACGGATGGCTATATACCGGAGATATGGGATACATGTCAGAAGATGGATTCCTCTACGTTATGGGAAGATTTAAAAGCCTTCTGATTGCCGATGACGGAGAGAAATTCAGTCCTGAAAGCATCGAGGAATCGATCTCGGAGCAATCAAAGTACATAGATCAGTGCATGCTTTACAATAACCAGAAACCATATACAGTGGTTCTTGTTGTACCTAATCAGCATGCTTTAAAGCTATATCTTGAAGAAAAGAATCTTACTGCAGACTCAGATGAGGGGAAACGCTCAGTTATTACCCTTATAGAAAGTGAGGTTAATGAATACCGCACTAACGGGAAATTCGGAAATATGTTTCCACAACGCTGGCTTCCGGTTGCAATTGGTATCCTGGAGGAAAGTTTTACTGAAGACAATGGTCTTATGAATTCTACAATGAAGATTGTACGGGGAAAAGTGATGGACAAATACCAGAATCTAATTGATTATTTATATACCCCTGATGCAAAAGCAGTTACCAATGAAAGAAATATTGAAGAGGTGGAAAAGATGAAACTGGGGTAGGATGAAGAGAGCTCAGGCCGAAGGCTCTGACCGATGAAGGAGCATCAGAGGCTCAGAGCACAGAGTAGATACGATTCTTTGACTTTCAACTTTCGGCTTTAACTTATTATTAAAACATATGAGATCTACAGGCTTAGTCATAATCCTGATAATGTTTTTGAGTATTTCATGTATTCAGAAAAAAGAAACAAGCTGGAAAATTGCAGAAAATCCTCTTCTGACAAAATGGTCTCAAGAAGTTGATCCATCAAAACCATGGATGGAATATCCTCGTCCCGATATGGTCAGAAACTCCTGGATCAATCTCAATGGACTATGGGATTATGCAATTACAGACAAAGGAATAAAACCAGGAAAATGGGAAGGATCAATACTTGTTCCTTATCCGGTTGAATCGGCTCTTTCAGGAGTCAGAAAAAAAGTATCTGAAAATGAAAATCTATGGTATAAGAGAACTTTCAGTATACCAAATGTCTGGAAGAATAAACATATACTGTTGAATTTTGAAGCCTGTGACTGGGAAACCATCATTTGGGTCGACGGGAATGAGGTTGGAAAGCACAGTGGCGGATATGATCCCTTTACTTTCGATATTACCGGATCACTGGGAAATAAAAATCTGCATGAGATTGTCGTTTGCGTATGGGATCCAACCGACAAGGGAACCCAGCCCCGTGGAAAACAGGTTTCATCTCCGGGTAGTATCTGGTATACGTCAACAACAGGCATATGGCAAACCGTATGGATCGAACCTGTAAATGAATGCTATATAAATTCATTCCGAACGGTTACCAACGCTGATAACGGAACAATTACATTTAAAACTGAGGTTAAAAACGGAGGCGCTGGTTCTCTTGTATTCAAAATAAAAAAAGACGGAAGAACTATAGCCTCAGCAACCGGGAAAACCGATAGTGAGACTACAGTCAAAATTAAAGAACCGGTTCTCTGGTCGCCTGATAAACCTTATCTGTATGATATAACTATCGAATTAAAAAATAATAACAGAACTGTTGATATAGTGAAGTCCTACACCGGGATCAGAAAAATATCGATCGGAAAAACAGATGACGGGTTCACCAGAATGCTTCTCAACAATGAATTCATATACCAGAATGGGCCTCTCGATCAGGGTTTCTGGCCTGATGGCATCTACACCCCACCAAATCAGGAAGCAATGGTTTATGATCTTCAGATGATAAAGAAGATGGGGTTCAACATGTTGAGGAAACATGTAAAAGTAGAAAACAGGATCTTTTATTACTGGTGCGACAAACTTGGTATTCTGGTATGGCAGGATATGCCAAGCGGTGATCAGTCAATTTGGGGGAATATGCCCGATATAAATAAATCGAAGGATGCGACCCTGCAATATGAGTTAGAACTTAAAAGGATGATAGAGACTAAATATAATCATCCGTCAATTATCATGTGGGTACCTTTCAACGAAGGCTGGGGCCAGTTTGAAACTGAAAGAATTACAAGTCTGATCGCTGATTATGATCCTACGAGGCTTGTTAACAGCTCTTCCGGCTGGACAGACAGAGGTACTGGCAATATAAATGATATTCACCATTATCCCGATCCTGCAGTTCAACCTGTCGAAGAAAAGAGAGCAATAGTGCTTGGCGAATTTGGAGGGCTCGGTCTTCCTCTCCAGGGTCATACATGGGAACAAAAGAACTGGGGATACAGAAACATGGCAGATACTTTTCAGCTGTTATCGAAATATGAATCATATTATGACCAGGTTCACAGGTTTGTCATAGAAAATGGCTTAAGCGCCACAATCTACACTCAGACTACTGACGTTGAAACAGAAACGAATGGCCTGATGACGTATGACAGGAAAGTGAATAAAATGGGAGTTGAAAACGTATTCAGGGCAAATCATAACATGATTCCGGCTTCACTTACTTCCCGGGTCAGAATATTTACCGACAGTTTTATGGTTGATTTAAAAAATGCCAGAGACGGAGGAAAAATTTTCTTCACGCTAATTGGCAATAATCCTGATGAAAAATCAACACTTTATACAGGGCCATTTAAGATAACTGAGACAACAACAGTTAAAACATTCACAAAATGGAACGATGCTCAAAGTCGCATTGCATCATATCTAATTGAAAAGAAGCGTGCAATGACTCCAGTAAAAACAGATAAATTGAAGCCAGGATTAAAAGCATCTATATATTTCGGAAAGTATAGTGAATTGCCTGATTTTTCAGAACTTAAACCAGTTGTAACAAAAAACGTATCCGGAGTTTTTCATACCATAGCCGGCAGGGATTCATATTTCGGAGTTGTGTTTGAGGGATATATCCGTATACCCGAAGACGGAATTTATGGATTATTTATAAACTCTGATGACGGGAGTAAATTGATTATTGACGGATCCGAACCGGTCCTGAATGACGGGATCCATGGCATGAGAGAAGAAGGAAGAAGTTATCCGCTCACCAAAGGTTACCATAAATTAAGAATTGAATATTTTCAGTGCGAGGGTGGCGAAGGACTGGAGTTCCTTGTAGAGGCTCCCGAAAAACAAAAAATCATTATACCCGCCACCTGGCTATACAATTAACACGTAATTTTATCTGCTTAATTCAGCGTGATCTGCGGGATAAAGGAAAAGAGATTCCCCTGAATGTACTAATTTCGCAGATTTTAGTCAGACTATCAATCTGTTTTTGAATGGCAGGAAAGTCATGAAATCTGCATGATGGACTATATAAGCCTCGGTGGTTCTTTTAACCAGGTCACCTTCGTGGGCATGCGCTGCAATTATATGACAAACTTCAGGCGGGAGCCCACACTCTTCTGCAAGTGCCACACCTGAAAAGGGATGTCTCAGGTATTGTCCATATATACCCTGTACTGCCTTCTTTTCTTTATTAAGTTCATATTCAAGCAATTTACCCACATCGGCAAGGATAGCTCCTGAGATAAGGACATCCATATCTACAGGCAGGTCATCGGCGAAAAATTCGTTCATTTTTTCACCGCTTGCCCGTGCTATATGCACAACACACCGCTTATGTGCCATGAAACTCACTTTAAGGTCGGGTCCGCACAAGAGTGTAAATGGGATTTTTTCAAGATCGTCTACTGTCAGTACGCTACGTTCAAGAGCCCTTTCCCATGTTTTAGCAGTTTGTTCCCTGAGAGACATGTTTTTGATCCATTCAAGTTCCGGCCACAACTTTTTAACCTGTTCATTCATTGGAAAGTATTTAAATTAATTTAGCAATGATGGCATCTGTCATCTGAGATGTTGAAGCAGCCCCATTCTTAACTACTTCAGGTCTGCCAGCCATCTTCATCATATCGTAGGTTTTCACTTTACCTTCTTCTATAACTTCAGCAATAGCTTTACGGATTTTAGAAGAAGTTTTCTTTTCATCAAGAAAATCGAGCATCATGCACGCCGATTCTATCATTGCTATTGGATTAACAATTGAAATTTCATACCCGGCATATTTCGGAGCTGATCCATGAGTCGGTTCAAATACTGCGATACCGTTGGATGAGAACTGGGCGCTGCAGGCAAATCCCAGACCACCAATAAGCCCTGCAAAAGCGTCTGAGGCAATATCGCCAAACATGTTACCTGCAACGATTACACCATATTCCTCAGGATTCTTGGTCAGCCACATCATTTGAGCATCGATATTGGTATTCAGCAGTTTTATTTCAGGAAAAGAGCTTTTCTGAATATCCTTCGCAAGCTTCCACATCAATCCTGATGTTTCTCTGATAACATTAGGCTTCTCACATACTGTAACTGATTTATAACCATATTTTTTTGCATGTTCAAAAGCTGCCAGCAATATCCTGGTTGTGGCTTTTCTTGTAAAGATCCTTGTGGATATTGACAGCTCTTCAACAGGAACATTTCCAAAATTTTCAACGAATTTAGGATGGGTCATGAAAGCCTCATGAACCTGCGATGGAGGGTTGGTCCACTCCACCCCGGAATATAAACATTCGGTATTCTGCCGGAAAATTACCACATCAACGAGTGGTTCGTCAATTGTATTTCCTTTTCCTCTGCGTACAAAATTCAGCGGGTTTCCTTTATATGACTTACACGGACGAACACAAATATCCAGGTTGAAAAGTTGTCTTAAACCTACAATCGGACTTGAGTAACTAAAACCCTTACCCTGAAGTTCCAGCGAAAGTTCTGCTTTAGCCTCGTCAACAGGCTTTGATGTTATAGCTCCGAAAAGGGCAATTTTATGTTTCTTAATGAGGTCAATTGTCCTCTGAGGCAATGGATTTCCTTCTTTGCACCAGAATTCCCATCCTATATCGCCATGTATATAATCCGCATTAAATCCTGCTGCATCAAGAACTCTTATCGCCTGTTGAAGTACCACTCCTCCTATCCCATCGCCGGGTAATGTAACAATTGCACGTTTAGCCATACGATTTCAATTAGTATATTTCAGAATATCTCGGTATTCGTAAAAATAATCAATTTTTGTCAGCAGATAAAGACTGACTATAATTTTACGGTTATACCCGAAAAATGAAAAAAAATAGTATTTTTGCGCCAAATATAGCACTATAGTTCCACGCATGAACATTTTAAGTAATTTGAATCCAGCGCCAATCTGGTTCTACTTTGAAGAGATTTGCGGTATTCCGCGTCTTTCAAAAAATGAAGGGAAAATCAGAAAGTATCTTCTTGAGTTCGCAAAAAAAAACAATCTTGAATCAAAAGAGGACGAAGTCGGTAATATCTTGATTATCAAACCACCGGCCAGGGGAATGGAAAACTTAAAAACAGTTGTTCTTCAGAGTCATATTGATATGGTGGGGGAAAAGAATGCTGACTATCCGCATAACTGGTCAACTGATCCCATTATACCCGCTGTAAAAGATGGATGGATAACTGCTTCAGGAACTACTCTGGGCGCTGATGACGGGATAGGTATTGCATCTCAACTGGCAATCCTTTCTGATCAAAGCCTGAAAGCTGGCAAAATCGAATGCCTTTTTACTGTTGATGAAGAATCGGGAATGACCGGAGCTATCAATCTTAACCCTGATTTTTTCAGTGGCAGGACACTTCTCAATCTTGATTCAGAAGATGAAGGGATCCTCTTCATAGGTTGTGCCGGAGGAATGGATACCGTGGGAACAATGAATTATAAAGCAATTCAGACAACAAAAGATTCAGCTGCTCTTGAAATATCAGTTACCGGTCTTCATGGAGGTCATTCAGGAGATGAAATTCACAAAGGATATGGCAATGCGGTTAAAATTATGACCAGGCTTCTTTGGAATGCCTCACATCAGTTTAATATTTCTGTTGCTGATTTTAACGGAGGTAACCTCCGTAATGCAATCCCAAGAGAAGCATTTTCAACAATAGTTTTCGATAAAACATTATTAATTAAGATAAAAGACTGGATTAAAGATTTCTATGCGACTCAAGTCGATGAATTTGGGACCCTCGAAAAAGATATTAAAATATTGGTAAAGGAAACAACTGTTCCTTCATTTGTTATGGATGAAGAAAGTCAGATAAGGTTTCTGAATGCTTTAACTTGCTGTCCTCACGGGGTTATCGCCTGGTCTCAGGAAATGGATAATCTGGTTGAAACATCAACTAACCTTGCTTCAGCGAAGTTCAGTGAGAATAATACAATAAGAATAATTACAACCCAGCGAAGTTCAGTAGAGTCGGCCAAGAATAATGCAGGAGCAATAGTTGAATCTTGTCTGAAACTTGCCGGAGCAGAAGTTGTCCATTCCGACGGATACCCTGGATGGAAACCAAATCTGAACTCGGAAATTCTCAGAATAACCCGTAAATCGTATATCAATTTGTTCGGAAAAGAACCATTAGTCAGGGCAATACATGCAGGTCTGGAGTGTGGCCTGATATATGAAAAAATTAAAGGTATTGACATGATTTCATTTGGACCAACAATCAGGGGAGCACATACACCTGAAGAGATGATAGAAATCAGGACAGCACAGATGTTCTGGGATCTTCTTATTGATGTTGTGATAAATATGCCGGTTAATTAGGGGAAAGCTTTTGGAAAGAAAGAGACTCTGTCATTACTACTCATATTTTTCAAATTCATCTTTACCGGCACCGCAAACAGGACAGATATAATCGGCAGGCAGTTCGTTAAATGGAGTGCCGGGCTGAATCCCGCCGGAAGGATCTCCCTCATCCGGGTCATAGATATAGCCGCATACAACACATTTGAATTTTTCCATCTTATGATCTGCTTGCTTTTATTTTTCTCACCACATCGATCACAGTTCCATCTACCCACTTAACTGCAGCAACAATTTTGTCTTCAAACTGAGGCTTTTGTGGAACACCGCATATCTTTTCAGCTTCGTCCTTTAGTTCCCTGATGGTTTTTAATTGCAGGCCGCTTCCTTTAACACTTTCAATAAGATCAGACCGTAAGGGGTTGATAGCAATACCCCTCTCAGTTATTATCACATCAATTAGCTCACCGGGACCGCACAACGTTGTCACTTCATCAACAATAACCGGGATACGGTCGCGAAATAACGGCAGTGGAAGAATTACATTCCGGGCATGAAGGCAGTTTTGCCAGCCCCCGATGCCATGAAGAAGGTAACCATCTGAATGTGTAACAACATTGCCATTGAAATTCAGATCTACCTCAGTGGCTCCCAGTATCATTATGTCCATCAGACTGGTGAGATTTCCTTTAGAATGATAATTATATGCATTGAATACCGAATATGGAATATGGTTGGAATTATTTACAATTGATTTCACAGCGTCGAGATCAAATGCCTGCGCATCCAGAATTGATCCCATCTGTCCCTCCTCAAGCATCTTAACCATGTATTTTGTACTTCCTCCAAATCCGAATTTCGATTTCCAACCCTTGTTTTTGAGTAACTGATGTACAAAAACCGCAATAGCCAGAGATGTTCCACCTGCACCTGCCTGTATTGTTACACCATCTTTTAATATGCCTGATTTTTCAAGGAATGTTGCAGTCATTTCAGCAATCAGTAACCTGTCGGGGCTCCTGGTGATCTGAGTTGTTCCTGATATAATTTTTTCTGGAATTCCTATTTTGTCCACAACGACCACATAATCAATATAATTCCCTTCGATTTCCATAGGAGAACATGGAAGATCGACAAGGTTATCAGTAACAACAATTACCTTATCTGCAAACAAATAATCAGCTTTTGCATAACCCAGCACTCCACATGCAGATGTGCCTCCTGTCCCCTTTGCATTTCCAAAAGAATCTGATGTCGGAGCTGCAATAACAGCTATGTCAATTCTGACTTCCCCATCCTGAATGGCCTGTACTCTCCCTCCATGGGATCTTAAAACCGCAGTACCCTTCATTCTTCCTTCAGAAACATATCTTCCCAAGGGACCGTTCATGCTTCCTTCTATCCTGTTGATTGTGCCATTATCAAGGTATTTAATTACCGGATCATTGCAGGGGAACGATGCGGAAGGAAACCATACAAGATCTTTTATTCCCATTGCTGAAGCCAACTCAAATATTTTGTTGCTCACCAGGTCGCCATCTCTCAGATGATGATGCGTTGAGATAGTCATTCCATCTTTCAGGCCACATTTCTTTAAAGCTTCTTCAAGCGAACTGACGACTTTGTTTCCATCATCAGGATAATCAGAACAGGATGATATGGGGGGAGAATATTTTCTGCCTTCCGGTTTATATTTACCAACTCCTTTAAAAGGTATAACAGGGTTACCATTTATTTCTAAAGGGATGGATCTGCCGACAGCATTTATTATAGTTTTCGTTGGCATATTAACTCTTTTGGTTTCTAAATCTCTTCAGAAGGAATTTCTTTTTCCCACCCGGGTGATAAAATATCCATACCAATAGCAAGACCAATGATTTTCTGGGCACGGGCAACAACAGGCGGATCTATCATTTTTGATCCCAGTGAAACAACTCCAAGCCCCGCACGTTTTGCCGACTCATAGGCGAGTACGATTTTTTTCGACTTTTCTATTTCATGTTCATCAGGTGCAAATCCAATCTTTATTACTGCAATCTGTCTGGGATGAATACAACCCATACCTTCAAAGCCCAGTGATTTTGATATCATTATAGTTTTTTTCAGGGCCTCCATATCAGCAACATCTGAAAACACTGAATCAATTGGCTGAATGCCTGCGGCCTTTGCCGCAACAACCATACGGGTTCTCGCGTAAAACGATTCATTTCCCTCTGCAGTCCTTGAGACACCAATATCGGCAGTGTAATCTTCCAAACCTATCGCAACTGCGACAATATTTTCAGATCCCCTCACAATATCAAAAGAATTTTCAATCCCCAATGCACTTTCAATGATAGGCATAAGATACACATTATTAATGAGATTGAATTTCTTCTTAATAGTTGAAATCTCTTTTTCTACCACTTTAATATATTCTGCACTTTCACATTTTGGAATAAGAACAAGATTAACATTATGGGGCACTACATATCGAATATCTTCCAGTCCTCTGTTGCCCTGATTTATTCTTACCATTCTTTCAGCGCCGTAGAAATTAACCTGTCTTAGAGCGTTTCTGACAAGTATTCTGGCTTCATCCTTCCTTTCCGCCGCAACGGAGTCTTCAAGATCAAGAATTATTCCATCGGCAGAATGAAGACCCGCATTGATCATGAGGCCCGGTGCATTGCCGGGTAAATATAGACGTGTAAAACGGAACCTGTCACGGGTTGTTGAATAACCATTTTCCTCAATAATTGCAGGGAGATATTCAAGATCTGTTTTGATCAATTGTTTAACAGCAGCTTCCATTCGGGCCGCTATAACAAAGGGAAGAGCACCGGAGTCACTGATATTTACATGTGCATGATTAATTCCAAAAAAATCAAGTATTTCCTTAATAAGATTATTTATTGATTCTCCGTATAATACCTGAACCCTGGATATAAGATCTATCACAATCCCGCCATCAGATCTGATTTCTAAAGCAATTTCGCAATCGGATCTGATTTTTGGCCCGGAGTTGCCTGCGATTGCGACGCGTTCTTTCATATCGCTTTACAGTTTGTAGTGTTATACAAACCTAATGATTTTTTTAAACATAAACAAAATCAGCCAGTTATATGTTTATCTTCGCAAAGTTCAATCAGAACTCCGGAAGTTGCTTTCGGATGCAAAAAAGCAATATCAAGGCCTTCAGCTCCTTTCCGGGGTTTACAGTCAATCAGAGTGATTCCCATATTAACGGCATGCACCAATTGTTCTTCAATCTTTTCGACACTAAAAGCAATATGATGAATTCCTTCTCCTTTCTTTTGAATGAATTTCCCAATTGGTCCTTCAGGGTCGGTTGATTCGAGGAGCTCTATCTTGGTTTGTCCGACCTGGAAAAATGCCGTCCGTACTTTCTGATCAGGTATCTCTTCAATATTGTAACAGGTCAGGCCCAGTACCTTTTCATAAAAACTAATTGCATCCTCCAGGTTGGTGACTGCTATTCCTATATGTTCAATATGTGATGGTTTCATATTAATTTAAATTTATACTTTCTCGATTTGACTCCTTGGGGATGTTGAAAAAAGCGAAATCCATTTACAAAAAAAAACAAAAACTTTACTCAGCCCTCTCAAAAAACTGATTTTTAGTATTTTGTCTTTGTGCCCTTTGTGCAGCTTAAAATGGAAATTCTACCGGTGTCTTAATCTCCGATTGCACATTTTCAGGCTTTTTCGCAGCCATATGCACAAGATTTCCATCAACAAAAATCGCTTTGTATGGAGAGGCAGGGCATGCGAATTCACAATGGCCACATCCGATGCAGATATCCTCTGTAACTTCCGGAATAACCAGGTTTCCTTCATAAGGAATCATATGACAGGCTTTGGTCGGACAAGCTTCCGAGCATGCTCCACAGGCTGTTTTCTCAGTTTTAACGATGCAGTTGTCTTTGATAAATTTTGCTTTCCCTAACTGGGTAAGCTTTTTAGCATCGATAAGCAGCGGATGTAAAGCATTTGTCGGGCAAATTTCAGTGCACTTTGTGCAATTATAAGTACAAAAACTCTTGTGATAATCCATGACCGGCTGCATTATGCCTGCTAAACCGTACTGCCGGTAAGCTGGCTGCAGTACACCATTCGGACAGACATTTATACATAGTGAACAGGCTATACAGTCTTTATTAAAGGCTGCAATCCCTCCTCCCCCAGGCGGACAAACAGGACACGTCCTGTTCTCTTTTACTGTTGAATCCTTCTTCGGCTTTGGTGCTGTCTTGCTCTGTCCATTTGCAACACGTGACAAGCCGAATAGCAGTAAAAGTGATCCGACTATTAGTTTCCGTTTACTTTCGTCGGTTTCATGAACTTTCTTTTTAAAGTTCACTATGCCGTAAGAAATAGCATTATCCTGGCAAGTATGTATGCAGTTGAAACAACTGACACACCGTGAAATATCGACATGAGGTTTAAGAAAGTCGATGCACGATGATTTACATCGCATTGCACATCTACCGCACCTGGTACAAGCAGTTTCGTTAAATTTTATTCTGAAAAGAGAAATTTTCGATATCAGACCCAGGAAAGTCCCTACAGGACAGATCGTATTGCAGTAAAGACGTCCCTTTGTTAAAGATAGTGCACCGATCAGAAGAAAGAAAGCTGCTGGAATGGAATATACAATTAAAGGAAATCCCTTAACCGGAATATTGCTGAGCGTATATATATCAAACTTCCCGAATATGCCTGCCAGAAAATTATTTATTAAAATAACAACAGGTTTTGCAAAATAGGTCATAAACCTGGCAAATATACTATAGGGGTCCAGAAGAGTAATCATGTATGTGCCCCACAGCAATATAACAATAAGCGTAATTGCAAGTACTGAGTATCTTAAAATTGTAAATGGCCGCTTAAACCCATATCTCCTGAACTTCTTTTTGATTCTTCCTCCAATCCGGCTGTTGAGGTCCTGTCCTATCCCAAGGGGACATAGAAATGAGCAATAAGTTCGCCCGGTAACCAGGGTCAACAGAAGAATGATCAGAAAACCACCTGCAGCTAAAGTTTTCAGATCGTAAAACTTTAATATGGAAGGGATAAACTGTAAAAAGGTCAAAGCATTAATATAGCTTGCCGGGATGATTGATTTAAAATCCACAAAAACCAGTACGAAGAAGATAAAAATAAGTGTTGAAAAAACGATCCGGATTCTTCTTAATAAAGATGAACTCATCAGGAATTACATTTTAATTTTTTTGATATTCAGGGTTTCCAGATTCATATTCCCCAATCCCATTTTATGTGCTATAGGTATATATTCTATCTTATCAACCGCAACGCCCAGCATTTTTGCTGCAGCTGCATCTCCTGCTACCCAATCGGTTGTAAGTATCTGTGACTTCATGGGGACTATATCTTCTTTTGAGACACCCTGTGGTCCATGCTTAACCATAACATTATAGCAATCAATGATATTAAGTGCCGGTTTCTTTTCATAAAGAGCATAATCAGCAATACATTGATTCAGATTATTCGAATGCCAGTAACCTCTGTCCCAGACAACACCCATCATATTTTTAAGACAACAGGTCATCCGCGTTGAATTATGATCCTTAAGAACCGGCACATTTATAAATACATCAGTCTCGAGCAAAAGCTGATGAACCTTTGCCTTCTGAAGCTTAATTCCGCCCGGAATCTCAATCTCATGGTAATAGCTTTCCGAATTGCCCGGGACCACTTTAGCGCCTGCAGCTTTTGCAGCTTTCTCAATTCCCGAATTACTATAGCAATTAACCCAGTTATCACATGTATGATCAAACACATATACCTCTTTTGCTCCTGCCTTGAAACAATGCTCAATTATCCTTTTTACAAGAAGAGGATTTGTATTTGCTGCCAGGTCAGGAATTACATCCCAACCAATATTTGGTTTGATAAGAACTTTTTGTCCTTTCTGAATGAAAGCGCCCATACCACCCAATTCCTGTATCCCGAGGTCGAACATTGCATCAGGGTTACCACCCATTACAGCCACCATGTCGTACTTCGCAGCCGGGGGCGCTGATGACCAGAGCTTATCAAATCCTACCATTTTTAAAGCTGCACCGGCGGCTATACTTCCACCAATTGATGATTTAAAAAAATCCCTTCTTTTCATAATCTTAATA
>Ga0209385_1000661_pt1 | contig 14181 bp, 13 predicted proteins | sample NGEPerB_FD_184506 | JGI IMG/M metagenome (GOLD analysis project Ga0209385, IMG submission 184506) | Arctic peat soil microbial communities from the Barrow Environmental Observatory site, Barrow, Alaska, USA - NGEE PermafrostAB12-B... | ecosystem: Environmental > Terrestrial > Soil > Wetlands >... | reverse complement strand
CTTTGCATGAGGATCTCGTCGCAGAGCGTCAATATGACATCGACAAGTTTGGCCGGGCCATGCCCCTTGAGAACCTGGACGGCCTCGACGATCTCGAGGGCATTGCCTACGGCGTTGCCCAGCGGCTCATTCATGTCCGTCACATAGGCAACTGTCGTCTTGCCATTGTCCTCTCCTATGCCAACCATGGTCTTCGCCAGTTCGATGGCCTCCGACTCGCTTGACATGAAAGCTCCAGATCCCCACTTCACGTCCAGGACGATCACGTCGGCACCGGATGCAAGTTTCTTGCCCATGATGCTGGATGCGATAAGAGGCCCAGAGTCAACCGTTGCCGTCACGTCGCGGAGGGCATAGAGTTTCTTGTCGGCTACAGCTACATCGCCGGTCTGAGCCATGATGGCTCCACCTAGTCGGTTGACGATCTCCATGAACGCCGGCGGCGTCAGGTTCACGTCGAAACCCGGAATCGACTCGAGCTTGTCGATTGTTCCACCAGAGTGCCCGAGGCCCCTTCCTGACATTTTGGGCATCACGGCACCACAGCTTGCGGCAATGGCGATGAGGGGGATAGACACTGTGTCGGCAACACCCCCCGATGAGTGCTTGTCACACTTCACTCCCTTCAGCGAAGAGAGGTCGATAACGTCTCCACTTGTACTGATGCAATGCGTGAGCCAGGAGGTCTCATGAGCGTTCATCCCTTTGAAATAGATGGCCATGAGCATTGCCGACGTCTGGTAGTCCGGAATGGAGCCACCCACAAGACCATCAATCCACCACGAGATCTCTTCTTCCGAGAGTTCGCCGCCGGATTTCTTCTGCTCGATAAGTTCCGCGAAGTTCCTGTTCACCACTCGGTCCCCTCAATGACACCGGCCAGCAACTCTGCCAGGTGTTCATCGGCACGGCGCGCCGTGGCGAGCACCTGGTCATGGCTCAGCTCGGTGACCGTATCGGTCGCAAGGTCCGTAATGACCGAGACACCGCCAACGCGCATGCCAGCCTGGTTTGCCACAATAACCTCGGGAATCGTGGACATGCCGACCGCATCAGCCCCTAGAATCCGCAGCATTCTAATCTCTGCACGGGTTTCAAACTGAGGGCCAGACAGTGCTGCATAAACGCCGGACGCAATCGGCAATGAACGACGTTCGCCCACCGATTTAAGCGCTCGCGTGACCGTGGGGTCATACGCACTGTACATGTTCACGAATTTGGAGCCGAACACCTCGTCGGAAAGACCTCGAAGTGGACTGTCTGCGGTAAGCAGGTTGAGATGGTCTTCGATGACCATGAGGTCCCCTAGTCGCAGACGATCCGCAATGCCGCCCGCCGCATTCGTGAAGAGGGCGGTACGAACACCCAGGGCTTGGGCAACTCGGACAGGGATGGTCACCGTGGCAGCGTCATAACCCTCGTAGTAATGAAAGCGACCCGCAAAGCACAAGACTCTATGTCCACCGATGCTCCCCGCAACAAGCTCGCTGGCATGCCCCTTGACAGTCGATACAGGGAACCCCGGAATCTCGGCGTAGGGAACGACCGTCCGTGCATCCATCCGGTCCACGAAGCTCGACAGACCAGATCCGAGAACAACCGTAACCTCGTACGACTGTCCGATACGTCGTGTCAGGCTGTCGACGGCGATCGTCACCTGTTGTCTCAACTGAGCGCTGTCCATTACTCGACCGACCCTACGACACCGTAGAAGGCCTGCCCTCCGTAGTAAGGCTGGATCTCAAGATCAGGGAATTGTCGGGTCAACGTCGCAACGAGCGCATCGAATGACGCTTCAGCAAAGTCGGCTCCCCGGTAAACCGATACCAGAGACTTGTCATCCCAAGTGATGGAGGACTCGCTGAGGTGCGCCAGTGCTCCCTCGACCGATTGTCCCAGTCCCACAAGCTTGTCATCCACGAGCAACATATAGTCGCCCTCATGGACAAGCATTCCAGAAACCGTGGCATTCTTGGTTGCACATGTGACCGCAAAAAAATCTGTCGATTCAATGGCCTGGTTTGCGACTATCAGACAGTCGTCATCAGGACCACAGGAAGCCAGCTGAACCAGCGCACTGATAGCCTGCACCGGGTGACGAGCGTTCAATACGTGCACGTCCTTGTCGATGAGGTCGGCGGCCTGTTGTGCGGCCATGATGATATTCTTGTTGTTCGGGAAGACCAGGAAAGATTTGGCGTTGCACGCGTTGATAGGATCAACGAAAGCCTCAGTCGGTGGATTCATCGTGTCTCCGCCGCTCACGATGATCTGTGCTCCAAGTTTGCGGAAGATCTCGTCAAATCCTGGTCCCGGTGACACGACCACGTATGCACGCTGCACGTCCTCGTCACCGCAGCCATCCGTCGAAGCGAGTGGCTTTGAAGAAGAACCCGCCCCGGATGCCGGGCTGCTGGCATACTCGTTTGCCTGGTATTGCATATCCTCGATGCGTCCCTCCCGTATCGGGGCAAACTTCATGAGGTACTGGATAGTGTCGTATGGCTCGTTGGTGTGGACATGGATCTTGGTAAGGCCGCCCGCCGACGCCATGACGAGGCTGTCGCCACGTTCGGTCAGTTTCGCACGGATTTGGGATTCCGGCAGTGTGTCGGAAGCTACCAGGATCACAGTGTCATAACGATACGTCAGGTCCTGCGGGCCGACATGTTCCTCGATCTCATCCTCGAGTGTCAGTTTCCCGGAGGCAACCGTCTCACCCCGGAGGCTCATCAACATACCTTCCAGGAGCGTCACAAGACCCTCAGCACCAGCATCCACGACATGGGCTTCTGCCAGTGCGGGAAGCTGCCCAGTTGTCTCCATGACTGCTTGTCGTCCTGTCCTGATGACCTCGGCCAGATAATCCGTGTAATCTTCCTGATGTAACCCGGCCGCACTCTCGGCCATGCGTCTGACGACGGTCAGGATTGTCCCTTCTACTGGCGTGACCACCGCCTTGTATGCTACCTCGGTCGCTTTGGTGAGCATCTGTGTGAAATCTGCTGTTGTCAGTACCGGCTTACTGTCTGCTGCTGTAGCCATGCCGCGGATGATCTGTGACAAGATGACGCCTGAGTTTCCGCGCGCCCCAATGAGGGATCCGGCGGACAATGTCGAGACCAACTCTTTCATGGACTTGGGCTGGCTCTTCTGTACTTCCTCGAGAGCAGTCCGGAGAGTGAGGGACATGTTCGTGCCAGTGTCTCCGTCAGGCACGGGAAAAACGTTCAGGCTGTTGATAAAGGCTTTGCGGGATTCGAGGCTGGCGAGAGCAGCCGTGAACAGCGCCTCAAGCTCACTGTAACCGATTTCTTTCAAGATATCCTCCGGAAGTGTTGCTATTCGTTTTCGACGCGAATGGACCAGACCACGACATTCAGCTCGACTCTCTCCTGTGCGATCCCCGTCATGCTGCAGAAGACATAACGAACCTGTGATGCAATGGTGCGGGCGACTTCGGAAACGCGAAGACCATACTGGAGCCGCACATGGACGGTCACTTCGATTGTGCCATCCTTTCTGATCCGAGCATCGACGCCCTTCGGTGTCGACAGAAGCGCAAGAGCGCCGGTGAAGCGTTCGGCGAATGTGACGGGAGCCAACCCTGTTACGCCGTAAACATTCAAGGTGGCCAGCCGGAGGATTTCCTCCATTGCATTCCTGCTGAGAACGACTTTACCTTTTGTATCAGTCATATCCACTCTCCAGGCAAAATGTGGTATTCGATTATACCACCAAACTTGAATTCGTTGGTCTTTGACATAGAATTAGTCTACTTTTTCATGGAGGTCCATCGAAATGAGCAGAGTATGCACTATTTGTGGCAAGGGTCCAATGGTAGGCAACACGGTCAGCCATTCCATTCAGCGTAGTTCTCGTCGTTTCCTGCCGAATCTTCACACGGTACAGGTAGAGATGAACGGCAGAGTCCAGCGAATTCGTGTATGTGGCAAGTGTCTCAAGAAGCTGAAGGCCACAGCCTGATTCGACGCTTCGACGAATGAGTGAAGAACTTCGGAGCCTGTTATGGACGGGCTCTAGTTTGCGTGTACTCGACCAGCTCAGACTCCCTTTCGAGACTGTGTGGATCGAGTGTACGTCTTACAGGGATGTCTATTTGGTCATCAAGAACATGAATACTCGCGGGGCTCCTGCAATTGGTGTCGCCGCTGCGTATGGTATGGCTCTGGCTGCCCAGGAGGCGCGGACGACTCCGCAGCCTGCACAGTTTGTCCTCGACGCCGGTGCCTATCTCAAGAGCGCCCGGCCCACTGCCGTGAACCTTGCCTGGGCCGTCGATCGTTCTCTGGCCGACGGAGCGCCGAGCCTCGGCAAGAACCCACAGGCAGCAGCCGATGAACTGGCTGCATTCGCGGACAGGCTTGCCCAGGACGACGAGGACCGCAATCTCGCCTTGTCGAAGTATGGTGCCGAACTGTTTCAAGACGGAGATACCGTCATGACCATCTGCAATACCGGCGCTCTTGCGACCTATCGGTATGGCACAGCGTTCGGCTCTATCAACGAAGCGTTCAAGCAAGGCAGGAAAATTCAGGTCATTGCCCTCGAGACACGGCCGTACCTTCAGGGAGCACGACTGACAGCTCTGGAACTCGTGACCGCAGGTATTCCGTTCCATCTTATTACTGACGGAATGGCTGGCTTCATGATGTCACATGGGATGGTCACCAAGGTCATCGTGGGTGCCGATCGCATCGCCTCGAACGGAGACTTTGCCAACAAGATTGGGACCTACCAGCTGGCCGTTCTGGCCAAGTACCATGGGCTACCATTCTACACGGCGGCACCGTTGAGTTCCTTCGATTTTTCGATTGCTTCGGGCGCCGAGATCCCCATAGAACAGCGTGACGAGAATGAGGTCCTGTCATTTGCAGGCCAGCGTGTTGCCGCAGAAGGTGCACATGCCTTCAATCCGTCGTTCGATGTGACCCCCAACGAACTGCTTTCAGGTATCGTCACTGAACGTGGTGTTTTCAGGCACCCCTTCGGCAACTGGGAGCGACCCTGATCGGGAGCAATCTTGGCACAACCAGGCCACGGACCGCCACCAGAAAAAGTGTCGGGACCGTGGCCTTTTGCACGCCGGTGAACATGGCTGGCCTGGACGTAACACACGCTGTTGCGCGTCCTCCAGTTCCTTATGCCCTCGGTGCGACGCTAAGTTGTGGACAGACGTTCCGGTTTCGGCGCGCGGACGACGCCTTTGAAGGCGTTTGTGGAGATCTGGCGATGCGTATCGAGAACAAGGGCGAGACACTGCACATCAGCTTCGTGGCTGATCATGGGGGTGTCGAACGGGTTATCGAGTTCCTGGACTTGGAACACGATATCACTGAGTCCACAGACGAGTCGCTGGACTTCCTCTGCCGACGTTTCCCTTTGCGTGCCGGTCTCCTGCACGATGTGTTCCTCTACTCTCGAGGTACCCATCTCCTGAGACAGCCCATCCTCGAGACTGTCGTCGGTTACCTGCTATCCGTCCAGTCGACAGTCAGTCTGACAGGCAGGCGTCTCGACGCCATGGCGAGACTTTTTCCATCCAATCGGCGGACCGTCGCTGGCAGCGACCTGTATCTCTTCCCATCCATCGACGAATTGCGCACGCTACCTTCGTCAGCTGTAGAAGGCCTGCGGCTTGGGTACCGCTCCCGCTGGTTCCTTGACCTGCTCGCAGAACTTCCCGACGAAGCAACCCTGCAGAACCTGGGAGCGATGAAATCGAAGGAGCGGCAAAACTACTTTCGGGGATTCGCCGGCATCGGTCCGAAGGTGGCGGCATGTATCGATCTGTTTGCCTATGGAGGAGACGAGGCCTTTCCCATTGATGTCTGGGTTGACCGGGGCCTCCGACAAGTTCTCGGGATGACATCAGCAGAGGTTCGCACTGTCAGGGACCACGCACCAGCAGTCCTTGGACCTCACTGCGGATTATTCGGCGAGTACCTGTTTCGCTACGAACGGGACCATGCCGCACAACTGGAAAACCCTCCTGTCAGCGTGGAGCCTTCACGTCTGACACACCATTCTTCGGACAAAACTTCGTAATGGCACAGGCACCGCAATCCGGTCTGCGAGCATTGCAGGTAGACCGTCCGTGGGCGATGAGTGCGTCGCAGAGTGAGTTCCAGTGGCTCTCGGCAACGGCAGTCATAATGTCTTGTTCCACTTTCTCCGGAACGAGGCCCTCGCTCAGTCCGATGCGATAGGTCAGGCGTTTCACATGTGTGTCCACAACAACAGCCTGCTTGCCGAACGCATGCGCAAGGACGACGTTGGCGGTCTTGCGTCCAACGCCAGGGAGTGCCGTGAGAAAATCCATCTCGGGAGTCACGGTGCCCCCCCATTTTTCGGAGAGTTCGAGCGACTCGGCAATGATGGCCCTCGCCTTGTTGTGGTAGAAGCCGGTCGGTTTGACGATCTCTTCGACAGCAAGAATATCAGCGTGACCCAGAGCATATGGATCGGGATAGGCAGCAAACAGACGTGGGGTAACCTTATTGACCATGACGTCTGTGCACTGGGCGCTGAGTATCGTCGCAGTGAGCAGCTGCCATGGGTCCTTGAACTCCAGAGCGGTGCCTCTCCCGGGATAGGTCTTCTCGAGTGTGGCCACGACCTGTCGAACGTGCTTCTGCGCTGTGAATGCCATCTCCATGTCTCCTTACTTGACGTCTACATGCAACCAACAGTATACTCATATGCTATAGCAGCAAGATGGCTGCTCTGACCTTCGGCTGGAGACCTCGTGGGTCGAATGCCTTTTGGACCGCGGTATACAGGCCGTCCCGAGTCAGAGGGCTTGCAGCCGAGCGTGTTTTGTGTATACTACAGCAAGTCCGGTTTTGTGGGCGGTTAGTTCAGAGGTAGAACGCTTCGTTGACACCGAAGAGGTCAGAGGTTCGATTCCTCTATCGCCCACCATTTGAGTTTTCAGGGAGCGGACATGGATATCAGAATTGTCTTTGATGACGTATCGTCTCAATATTCTTTCACTGATGGCGAGTCCATCCTCATGGCTGTTCAGAAGCTCTTTCCCCAGCAGAAGCGATCTATCGTTGCTGCCAGGATTGGCGGTTTGCTCGTGGACTTGACGACGATCCCATCCACGACCGACGACATCCAGCTTGTGGGTACCGCCACCAGCGATGGGCTCGAAATTCTTCGCCACAGTACGTCACATATCATGGCCGAGGCGATCAAGGAGCTCTATCCGGATGCCAAGCTTGCCATCGGACCATCTATCGATACTGGATTTTACTACGACATCGACATGCCGAAGACGCTATCCCCCGATGATCTCGTTGCAATCGAACAGAAGATGCGCGAGATCACCGAACGCAGCGAGCATTTCACCCGGCAAGACAAGCCGATAGCCGAAGCCATCGAATTCTTCAAGGAACGCGGCGACCAGTATAAGGTCGAGATCCTTTCGGAGATACCAGCGACGACTGTCTCACTCTACACGCAGGGATCGTTCACGGACCTCTGCCGTGGACCGCATATTCCTTCCACCAGTTACCTCAAGCACTTCAAGCTTCTCTCCATTGCAGGCGCGTATTGGCGAGGGGATGAGAAGAACAAGATGCTTCAGCGGATCTACGGCACGGCTTTCCCATCGAAGGAAGAGCTGGTCGGTTTTGTCACGGCCCGGGAAGAGGCTGCCAAGCGCGACCATCGCAAGCTCGGACAGCAGCTGGACCTCTTCAGCATTCAGGAGCAGGCTGGCGCTGGACTGGTTTTCTGGCATCCCAAGGGCGCCATTGTTCGCAAAGAGATCGAGGATTTCTGGCATGCTGAGCATATCAAGCGTGGATATGAATTTGTCTACACCCCCCACATAGCGAATCTTGAACTCTGGAAGACCTCTGGCCACTGGGGCTTCTACCAGCAGAACATGTACTCACCGATCCAGGTCGATGAGGACCAGTACATGCTCAAACCGATGAACTGCCCCTTCCATATTCTCATCTACAAGTCGCAGGTTCGCAGTTATCGCGACCTTCCGCTTCGTTGGGCTGAACTGGGCACCGTGTATCGCTACGAGAAGTCGGGAGTCCTTCATGGCCTTCTGCGCGTGCGTGGATTCACTCAGGACGATGCTCACCTCTTCGTCCGTCCGGATCAGCTTGACGCTGAGGTCAAGGGAGTACTCGACTTCACTCGTCACATGATCGAGACGTTCGGGTTCACGAAGTACAACATCTATCTCAGCACCCGCCCGGAGCACTCTGTCGGAACGGACGAAGGCTGGCAGATGGCGACCGAGGCTCTCAGGGTAGCTCTTGAGGAAATGCATCTCGACTACAAGGTCGACCCAGGTGAAGGTGTCTTCTATGGGCCAAAGATCGATATTAAGCTTGTGGACGCCATTGGCCGTGAGTGGCAGGGGCCGACACTTCAGGTCGACTTCAATCTGCCAGAGCGTTTCGACGTCACCTATATCGCCGAAGACGGCAAGGAACACCGGCCGATCATGCTGCACCGCGTCGTGCTGGGTTCCATGGAACGGTTCTTCGGTACTCTCATCGAGCAGTATGCTGGAGCATTTCCGCTCTGGCTTGCTCCCGTGCAGGTCGAGGTGGTCCCCATCACAGATGTGCAGGAGGAGTATGCCAGGACAATCACCGCCAGGCTGCTTGATCGCGGCATCCGGGCCAAGATGGATCTCCGCCGAGAGAAGATGCAGGCGAAGATCCGCGATGCCGAGATGCAGAAGGTCCCGTATATTGCCGTCATAGGCGCCAAGGAAGCAGCAGTGGACTCGGTAGCCGTGCGCATGCGGCATGAAGGCGATCAAGGTGTGGTGGCCGTCGACCAGTTCATCGAGCGTGTGCTCGAGGAGATCAAGAGCAAGGTCATCTTCCCCTAGTTGCTTTGCACGGAAACGTTGCTATACTCGTTGAGGCTCAAGAGAGTCGAGCCACTGTAAAACGAAGCCGGTAAGGCTTCTACCTCCAGCTTTAAGCGAAGAGGTCCTTGAGTTCGCCAATGTGCTACTATATGGCGGCCGTTTTACAGCGGCCGCCATTTTTCTTTTTGGAGGTGTGGAATCAATAGGGATTCAGATCTGATTTACAACGAGAGAGTGCGCTGGAAGGAAGTCCGCGTTATTGACGAGAACAATGGTCAGCTGGGCTTATTGACGTCTGAAGCGGCTCTTGAACTTGCGTACTCGAAGGGGCTCGACCTGATCGTCGTGGCGCCCAACGCCACTCCACCCGTTTGCAAGATCATGGACCTGGGAAAGTACCAGTACGAGCAGATGAAGCGGCAGAAGGAAGCCAAGAAGAAACAAGTCACAGTCGAGATGAAAGAGATGAAGTACCGACTGCGCATCGACGTTGGCGATCTGACCGTAAAGAATCAGCACCTCAAGGAGTTCCTGTCCGACGGAAACCGTGTTCGCGTGACCATCATGTTTCGCGGTCGCGAGATGGCTTTCCCCGATCAGGGGCGTGCACTGCTCAAGAGGGTCGCCGCTGATCTTGCCGAGTATGGCACGGTCACTCAGGAACCCAAGATGCAGGGCCGCAATATGTCAATGATGATGGAACCATCCAAAGAAGTGCTCGCCAAAATGAAAGGACCCGGAAAGGAGTAGGACATGGCTATCAAGAACAAAGTGACCAAAATCAGGACATGCAGGGGAGCCGCCAAGAGATTCAAGATAACCGGCACCGGCAAGATCATGGCGTATGGCGCCAACCATGGCCACAAGCTTGGCAAGAAGTCCATGGCGAAGAAGAAACTGATGCTGAAGAAGCGTGTTCTTCATGGCGCAGACGCTCGCAACATGAAGAGACTTGTGCCGTATCTCAAGGGATAATGGAGGCTCACTATGTCGAGAGTTAAAGGTGGAAGCTCGATCCGCAGAAGGCACAAGAAGATACTGAAGCTCAGCAAGGGCTACGTCGGCGCACGCTCTATCCGATATAGAGCCGCAAATGAAGCTGTTCACCAGGCTGAGCGTCATGCCTATTTCAACCGCAAGGAGAAGAAGCGCGAGTATAGAGCACTCTGGATTGTGCGTATCAATGCACTGTGTCGCTCTAATGGCATCACGTATTCCAAGTTCGTGGGAAGCCTGAAGAAGGCCGGCGTAAAACTTGACCGCAAGGTTCTGGCTGACATGGCTGTTCATGACAAGGAAACGTTTGCCACCCTCGTCGCTGAGGCGAAGAAGCAGCTGACTGCCTAATCCTTTCATGATCTCGCAATTTGGTCGAGCGGCTCTTGCTCTCGACCTCCTGCCTCTCGGCGTCTGCAAGTGGGACCTCGCGGCCCTGCTTGAGGCGCCGGATGAATTGGAGGTCGTGTCACAGGAGAAGCTCGACCAATTGCTTTCTGCGTCGCCTTCGGCGCGAGGGAAGCATGTGTCACTGGCTGAACGGGACGCTGCCCTGGAAAAAGCCGACACGGAGATTGCCGAGCTCAACAACCTCGGGGCTTCTCTTATTACGATGTTCGACGGGCCGGAGACCTATCCGGGTCGCCTCCTCGAATGCTACCGTCCACCAATCTTCCTTCAGATTCTGGGTGACGCAACAGTTCTGCTCAGGGATTGCATTGCCATCGTGGGTAGCCGCAAACCGACGCCTGAAGGTATCAGAGCAGCTTCCGACCTTGCCGGACAACTGGCAACGGCAGGTCTCGTGGTGGTCAGTGGCCTTGCTTATGGAATTGACAAGGCAGCCCACGTCGGATGCCTTGATGCTGGGGGTCAAACGGTTGCCGTCCTGGGATCCAGTGTAGACGAGATCTACCCGTCTATTCATGCTCCAATTGCGCGGACCATCGCAGGAAACGGCGGGGGAACCGTCATTTCCGAGTTTCATCTTCATATGCAGCCAACGGTCTATACATTCCCGCAGCGCAACCGCGTCATTTCTGGTCTCTCGCTGGGGGTCCTCGTGGTAGAAGCTGCGAAGGAGAGTGGATCTCTGATCACCGCCAACTTTGCTCTTGAACAGAATCGTGAAGTCTTTGCGATCCCAGGTTCTATCTACGCTCCGCAACACGTTGGAACAAACGCTTTGATCAAGTCTGGTGCCAAACTGGTACAATCTGTACAAGACGTTCTCGATGAACTTCCAGGGTTCAAGATCGCCACCGAGGAACACTCGTCCGAGGCACTGTCACAGCAGGAACTGACGATCACAGCCTGCATTCAGACAGGCTGCACCTCAGTGGATCTGCTGTGCGAGCGCCTGGCTTATACCGCGCCTCAGGTGCTCAGCGTCCTGACGAGCCTTGAACTCCGGGGACTGCTGGTGCGGCGGGGACCCGACAGCTTCGCTATCGTCCAGCCACTGCAGCATGGGCATTGATATATGCGTTGTCGGGGGCGGCCTGGCAGGCAGTGAGGCTGCGCTGACTCTGGCTCGCCTTGGCCTGACGGTGGAGCTATGGGAAATGCGGCCTTTGCACCAGACCGACATCCACGAAACCGACCGATTGGGAGAACTTGTCTGCAGCAATTCCTTTGGCTCTGACGCCTTGCGGGACGCGAGAGGACTTCTCAAAGCCGAACTTCGACTCCTGGATTCTGCTATCGTGCGGTGTGCTGATGCGAGCCGTCTTCCTGCAGGCAAGGCCTTCGCGGTCGACAAGGACCAGTTCAGCGCCCTGGTGACTCAGAATATCCAGAGCGATCCCCACATTTTCATTCGCAGAGAGGAATACAGACGACTCGATTCCTCGGTTCCAACCATCCTTGCTACAGGGCCGCTTACCAGTCCGGATTTTCTCCATGAACTCCGGGAGCGCCTTGGGTGCGAGAATCTCTTTTTCTACGATGCCGTTGCTCCCTCCGTCTGGGCTCATTCGGTTGATCGCAACTCTTCGTTCTTCAGTTCTCGAGGGGGAGATTCCGCCGACTACCTGAATTGTCCCCTGACAAGGGAGGAGTACTATGCATTTGTGCATGCGCTCCAATCCGCCAGACAGCACCTCCCCGAGACTCCTGATGAACAAAAGTACTTTGAGGGGTGTTTGCCCGTCGAGGAGATTGCGCGAAGGGGCGATGACACTCTCAGATTTGGCCCGATGCGCCCCGTCGGTCTCCGGGAGAGACCTGCAGACTGCTTCGCTGTTGTTCAGCTTCGCAAGGAGAACCGCGAAGGAACCGTCCTTGGCCTCGTTGGATTTCAGACGTCTCTGGCCGTCGCCGAGCAGCAACGAGTGTTTGGCATGATACCAGCCCTTCGCAACGCTGAATACGTGCGGTATGGCCTCATTCATCGGAACGCGTTTTTGCGCGGCCCCTCAGTGCTGTCCGCAGACCTCCAACTGGGAGCGTTTTCACGCGTATGGGCAGCGGGACAATTGTGCGGTGTCGATGGATACATGGAGTCGACCGCACTGGGACTCGTTGCGGCACTGAACGCTGCTGCTTCGCTTCGCGGTCTTCCTCGGCCAGTCTTTTCTGTCCAGACGATGATGGGGCTTCTGGTCAACTACGTTACACAGGACAGAGAGGACTTCCAGCCAACGAACGCGAACTACGGGCTTCTACCACTCGAACCCGGCCCCAAACAGAAGGCCGTCGACCGTGAAACATTCGCTGCTGTAGCTCTGGAACACATCCGGCAGGTTGCCGACCAGGTTGGAGCATGGACCGCACAGAAAATGAGCCTCTAGACTCAGGTGCGGTTGCCGTGCCGAGGCAAGAGTTCGCGACGAGTCCGGAAGTGGTCGCTGAAGCTGACGGGTCGTATCTCCGGCTGTCGGATGCAGAGTTCCGAGCCCGAATCCAGAATGCGTATCGCCGCATGGTGGCCTGCGATCTTTGCCCTCGACGTTGCGGAGCCCATCGGCTTGCTGGAGACACTGGCTACTGCGGCGCCGCTCTCAAGCCCAAGGTCTTTGTCTGGAATCTGCATCGTGGCGAGGAACCTCCCGTCAATGGGACACGAGGATCAGGTACGGTCTTTCTCAGCGGTTGCAACCTGAATTGCTGCTATTGCCAGAACTATCCGCTGAGTCAACTGCACCATGGAACGCAGATGTCGGTTGGACAGCTCGCAAGTGCGCTCGTCAAGCTTCAGACAAAGGGAGCCCACAATATCAACTTTGTCACACCCTCCCACCAGGTACCCCAGCTACTGGCAGCAGTATTTGCTGCGCGACAACAGGGACTGCACATTCCCATCGTCTACAACACGAGCAGCTACGACGAACCATCGACGCTGGCTCTTCTGGATGGAATCGTGGACATCTACCTGGGCGATCTTCGATATACGGACGAAGCTGTCGCCATGCAACTCTCGGGAGTCGCTGATTACGTTCAGGTCGCTGAGCGTGCGCTTATCGATATGCATCGCCAGGTTGGAGACATCAGCGTGTACGAGCAGGGCAGATACGTCCCGCGAGGACTCATTGTGCGGTACCTCATTCTCCCGCACCATACCGGTATGGCTCGAGAGGTCTTTGGCTTCGTGTCCAAACGACTGTCACCCCAGACATACGTGAGTGTCATGACGCAGTACTTCCCTGCCTATAAGGCATTTGACCGCGCACTGGGCGTCTGGCGGAAACTCACCGATGCGGAGTATGACCGGGCCATGAGAGCATGGTCCCGATCAGGACTGGTCCATGGATGGGTGCAGGACATGGGCGACGACGGGGGAGCCTGAGCGAACCTGGAACGAGGAGATCACCGCGCAATTTCATGAGCTCCTCCGTCCCTCTGACCCAGCTTGTTATTTGATTTTGGTGCAATATCAAGGTATCCTGAGTTTTACACATACTTGGAGGTAAACCATGATGAAGTCCAAAGAGATCGGGTTGAACAAAACATCCGCCTGGAGTGGCATCGATCGCAAAGCAACCGATAAGTTTGCTGCAGAGTACATGTCGGTTATGAGGGATGCCAAGACGGAACGCGAGTTCGTCGAGGCTGCAACGGTCATTGCCGAGGCCGGCGGCTACAGGACTGCCGACGCTCTCTCGACCAAAGCATTGCCCAAAGGTGGAAAACTGATTTTCATCAACCGGGGCAAGAACGCGGTGATCGTGAGGCTGGGCAAGCGTCCTCTCGGCGAGGGCGTCAACATTGTGGCCGCGCATGTCGATGCTCCGCGCATCGACGTGAAGCAGAACCCGCTTTTCGAGAGCACCGGGCTGGGACTCTTCCAGACCCACTACTACGGTGGAATC
>Ga0209385_1000660_pt1 | contig 14184 bp, 11 predicted proteins | sample NGEPerB_FD_184506 | JGI IMG/M metagenome (GOLD analysis project Ga0209385, IMG submission 184506) | Arctic peat soil microbial communities from the Barrow Environmental Observatory site, Barrow, Alaska, USA - NGEE PermafrostAB12-B... | ecosystem: Environmental > Terrestrial > Soil > Wetlands >... | reverse complement strand
GGGTCGGGATCCGGTCCCCGGACCCCGGACCCCTGTCTTCTCAGTCCACGGTCAGCGTCTTCGAGAGGTTGCGCGGGTAGTCCGGGTCCATCCCCCTGGCAACGGAAAGGTAGTAGGCGAGGAGCTGGAACGGCACCGCGCCGGCGACCGCATACTCGAGGTCGGAGCCGACCGGCAGCGGGATGAACTGCGAGGCCTCGGCCTCGAGCTGCGGGTTCGGGGCCGCGAGCACGACGGCGTGGCCGGCGCGGCACGTCACCTCGGTGACGTGGTTGGTGAGCATCTCGGCGCCGGAGGGCGGGGCGGTGAAGAACACCGGGGTGCCGCGCTCGACCATCGCGAGCGGCCCGTGCTTGAACTCCGAGGAATACAGCCCCTCGCACGGCAGGCCGGTGACCTCCTTGCACTTGAGCGCGCCCTCGAGGGCGATGGCGTGGCCGAGCCCGTATCCGAGGATGAAGAGCCGGTCGCAACCCGCGAGCTGGCGGGCGAGCTTCGCCATCAAAGCGTCGGTCTTGGCGATCGCGCGCTCGATCCAGGCCGGCGCGGCGTCCAACTCCTCGACGGGGTGGCCGCCGACGGCGGCGGCGAGCGCAATCAGAGCGATCACCTGGTTGGTATACGTCTTGGTGGCGGGGACCGAAATCTCCCAACCGCACGCCAGCGGCAGGTAGACCTGCACCTTGCGGGTCATCGTCGAGCCGAGGACGTTGACGAGGCCGAGCGGCGCGACCCCCTTCGGCGCCGCGAAGTTGATGGCGTTGAGCACGTCCTTGGTCTCGCCGCTCTGGGAGACGTAGAGCGCCACGTCGCCCGAACGCAGCGCGGCGCCGAACTGCTCCTGGAACTGCTGCGGTAGCACCGGGACCGCGAGCATGCCGGCGAGGCGCGACCAAAAGGTGGAACCGAGCACGCAGGCGTGGTACGACGAGCCCGAGCCCACCAGGAACACCCGCTGGGCGTGGCGCAGCACGTCCACCATGCGCGGCAGGTGCTCGGAGGCCTCCAGCAGGTGGAGGAGCGCCCGCGCGGTGGCGGGCTGCTCGTGGATCTCCTTGAGCATGAAGTGGTCGTAGCCGCCCTTCTCGGGCGAGCCCATCCCCTCGCTCGCCTGCTTCGGCGGCCGGATCACCTCGCTGAGGTCGGAGACGTTGAACAGGCGCACACGGCCGGGCTCGAGCACGGCGATCTCGCCGTCCTCGACCGGGATGACGGTGCGGGTGAGCGGCAGGATCGAGGGCAGGTCGGAGGAGCAGCAGGTGAAGTCGGGACCGATCCCGACGACGAGGCCTGAGCCCTTCTTCACGGCGACCAGCCGGTTGTGCTCGCGGTCTGTGACGACGAAGGCGAAGTCGCCGGCGAGGTCGTTGTAGGCGGCGCGGACCGCCTCGGGGAGCGCGAGACCGCGCTTGACGTGGCGCTCGACGGCGTGGACGCACGATTCGCCGTCGTTGGTGCCGCGCACGGTCATCCCCTCGGCGATGAACTGGCGGCGCAACTCCGCGTTGTTGACCACATTGCCGTTGTGGGCGCCGACCATCGTCCCCTCGGAGTCGAGGTGCGGCTGGGCGTTCGGGATCGACGGGGCGCCGAACGTCGCCCACCGCAACTGGGTGATTCCTCGCAGGCCGGTAAGCTCGGCAAAGCGCAGCTTGTCGGCCACTTCCTGCACCCGACCGACGTCCTTGCGCAGGTCGATGCGGCCGCTCGCCTCCACCGTCGCGGCGCCGACCGAGTCGTAGCCGCGGTAGGCGAGCCGCTTCGCAGCCGCGGTCAGGGTCTCGCCCAGGGGGCGCTCGCTCGCGCAGACGATGCCGAAGATGCCGCACATATAGACCTCCTCATGGTCAGGTAAAAGGGCCGTGCCCGCGAGGCACCCCGGCGTCGAGCACCGGTGCGGCGAGCGGCCAATTGTAGCCTCTCGGCGCCACCCACGGTTCGCCGCCGGCCGGACGCAGCTGCGGTAAAGTATTGAAATGGACTCGAACGACGGACGCCAGCGCGCCACCCTGCAACGCATCGCCCACCGCGCCATGCTCGAGCGCGGACTCGAGCCGGACTTCTCCCCAGCGGTGCTCGCCCAGGTCGCAAGCGTCCAGGCGGCGGCGCCTCGGAGCAACGGGGCGCGCGACCTGCGCGCTCTCCCGTGGTGCTCGATCGACAACGACGACTCGATGGACCTCGACCAGCTCTCGGTCGCGCGCCGGACGGACGGCGGGGCGGTGCAGGTTCTGGTCGCGGTCGCCGACGTGGATGTTCTGGTCGGCAAGGGGTCGCCGGTGGACGCCCACGCCCGCGCGAACACGACCTCGGTGTACACGGCGGCGGAGATCTTCCCGATGCTGCCGGAGAAGCTCTCGACCGACCTCACCTCGCTCGCCGACCGCCAGGACCGCCCCGCGGTCGTGGTCGAGATCACGGTGGGAGCCGACGGCTCGATCACGGGTTCGGACGTGTACCGGGCGGTGGTCACGAACCACGCCAAGCTCGCGTACGACTCGGTGGCGGCGTGGCTGGAGGGGACGGGCCCGGTCCCGCCGGTACTCGCCGCGGCGCCGGGCCTCGAGGTCAACCTGCGGATGCAGGACGATGTCGCGCAGCGCTTGCGCGAGTCCCGGCACGAACACGGCGCCCTCGACCTGCAGACGATCGAGGCGCGCCCGGTGTTCGATGCGGGCGAGATCACGGACCTGCGCCCCGAGGAGCGCAACCGCGCCAAGGAGCTGATCGAGGACCTCATGATCGCGGCCAACGGAGTGACCGCGCGATTCCTCGCGACGAAGGAGCTGCCGTCGCTGCGCCGGGTCGTGCGCACGCCCAAGCGCTGGGAGCGCATCGTGGAAGTGGCGGGCCACTTCGGTGAGGCGCTGCCCGCGCAACCCGACGCCAGGGCGCTCGCCGGATTCCTCGCCAAGCGGCGCGCCGCCGACCCGCTGCGCTTCCCCGACCTCTCGCTCACGGTGATCAAGCTGCTGGGCGCCGGCGAGTACGTCGTCGAGCGGCCGGGGCAGGTCGCACCCGGCCACTTCGGCCTCGCCGTCAAGGACTACACGCACGCCACGGCGCCCAACCGGCGCTTCCCCGACCTCATCACGCAGCGCCTGCTCAAGGCCGCGCTCGCCGGCGCGCCGACGCCCTACGCCGACGCGGAACTTGCGGAGTTGGCGACGCACTGCACGCAGCAGGAGGACGCCGCCAACAAGGTCGAGCGCCAGGTGGCCAAATCGGCCGCCGCAATGCTCTTGGCGGGGAAGATCGGCCAAGAGTTCGACGGGATCGTCACCGGCGCCTCCGAGAAGGGCACGTGGGTGCGGGTTTTCCAACCGCCGGTGGAGGGGCGCGTGATGCGCGGGTTCGAGGGGGCGGATGTCGGCCATCGCCTCCGTGTCCGCCTCGTGCGCACCGACGTCGAGCGCGGCTTCATCGACTTCGAGCGCGCGTAGCCGGTCTTCCCCACGCGGTCGAGGGTTGCGTCGGCCGGGCTGCCAGACGGTGGGGGTGCTGGCGCTCGAGGGTGACCTGACGCTTGCATTTCATTTACGTAATAGGTATAGTGTTCTTGCTGGACGGAGAGTGGATGGAGGTCCTGTTCAGGACGAAGAGGTTGCAGAAGGTCTGCAACTCGGAACAGGAAACCATCAGTGCGTTCGGCCGAACGTGCGGGAGGTTGCTTCAGAGGCGGCTGGTAGATCTTGCAGCGGCCACCTCGCTCGCCGAGCTGAGCGCGTTGCCCCAGACCCGGTGTCATCCTCTGAAGGGCCAGCGAGAGGGGCAATTTGCCGTGAATCTTGAGCACCCGCGGCGGTTGATTCTGGAGCCGGCGCACGACCCGGTACCCTTGAGCAAAGACGGGGGCATCGATCTCCAGCGGATTACGCGGGTTTGGGTTGTCGAAGTCGTGGATTATCACTGATAGGGAGGCAGCAATGGTGCAGCACACAGAGTTCCGCTACGAGCCCGACTACGCGGTAGCCCCTGGCGAGACTCTGCGGGAGGCGCTCGATGTGCTGGGGATGTCCCAGGTGCAGCTTGCGGAGCGTACCGGCCTGACGCCGAAGACCATCAACCTCATCATCAAGGGAGCTGCGCCGATCACACCAGCTACCGCGCTGCAACTGGAGCGCGTCCTTGGCACGCCCGCCAGCTTCTGGAACAACCGTGAAGTCCAGTACCGTGAATCACTCGTTCGCCGTGCGGAAGCCACCCAACTTGGGACGCAGGGCGCGTGGCTCAAAAGGATCCCATTTAGAGCGATGGCGAAGCTGGGGTGGATTAGGTTGCACTCGGAGCCCACACAACAACTGAGGGAAGTCTTGGGCTTCTTCGGGGTGGCGAGCACCGAGCAATGGGAGACGGTTTGGGCGAGCCCGTCAGCGGCGTTCCGGGCGTCACCCGCGTTCGCAAAGGACCCCGGGGCTGTGGCGGCGTGGCTCAGGAGAGGCGAGTTGCAGGCGCAGGCGATACCAACAAGTGCGTATGACGCTTCAAAGTTCCGTGATGCGCTAGACCAGGCCCGAGCGCTGACAAACGAGCCGCCAGAGGTATTCACAAAGGACCTGGTTGGGATCTGCGCCGGTGCCGGTGTGGCAATCGCGTTCGTCCACGAGTTGCCGCGCCTGCGGACGAGCGGTGCGACGCGCTGGCTCTCGCCGGCTAAGGCACTGATTCAACTTGGCCTGCGCTACAAGACGGACGATCAGCTGTGGCTCACCTTCTTCCACGAGGGTGCTCACATCCTCCTACATGGGAAGCGGGACGTGTTCCTGGAGGACGATGGCGAGAAGTCGGACAAAGAGCGGGAGGCCAACCGCTTCGCGGCAGACAAGTTGATTCCCCCGCGGGTATATAGGGCGTTCGCCGCAAACAAGCTGCACTTCAGCAAGGCCAGCATCCAACGCTTCGCCACGGATGTCGGAGTGGCGCCCGGTATTATTGTCGGTCGTTTGCAGCATGACGGGCGGTTGCCAGTAACGCACTGCAACGATCTCAAGCGCCACCTCCAATGGGCTGGTTGAATCGCGCTCAGCCCGCTCAGCCAGAGGCCTCCGAGAGTGCTGCTTGGTGGAGCGGTGATACCATGCCGCTTGTGGCACATCGGCGCCCGTCTTCCGCTTCCGGTTCCCTCCTCGAACGGAATCGAGGGGTCTTTGGCCCGCTCATTCCCGCCGCGCGCGTCTGGGGCATCGGGGAGGATCCCTTGTCCCTGGCAGGCCCAAGACGCCCGGAGAGGCGGTGAACGGACATGAGCGACCGCCCGAAAGCTCAGAATGGACCAGCGAAGATCCTCATCGTCGACGACGAGCGCGACATCGTGGAGTACCTGACCATGGCCCTCGAGGACGCGGGGTTCAAAGCTGCGGGACTGGCAGGCACGGAGGGGGCCCTCGAGTGGATCGCGGCCGAGCGACCCGACCTGGTCCTGCTGGATGTGATGATGCCTGGCCACACTGGTCTCTCCCTCTACAGAGCGATGCGCGAGGGCGAGGCGACGAAGCGGATCCCCGTGGTCATTATCAGCGGCTACGCGCGGAAGGACGATTTCTCGAAGATGGGCCTGGACGAGTTGGAGTCGGGACGGCTGCCTCCCCCCGACGGGTACCTGGAGAAGCCCATCACGGTGCCCACGTTGCTCGCCACCTTGCGGAGGCTCTTGGAGCGCGATGAAACCCGAAGCGGAACAGGATGAGGTTCGAAGGCTCCTGAGCGATCGCCTCTTCGACCTGGCGCCGGTCATGATGGTGGCGCTGGACGCGGAGTTCCGGATCGTGGAGGCGAACGCGGCCTTCGCCCGGCTCTTCGGTGAGTGGGAAGGCAAGCGCTGCTTCGAGCTCATGAAGGGGCGCCAATCGCAGTGCGAGCAGTGTCAGGTGTCGCTTGCCTTCGCCGACGGCAAGGCCAGGCTGTGCGACGAACTCCTGACCGTCGCACGCGACACCATCTCACAGTTCATCGTACGCGTCGCACCCCTGGGGCAACCCGGGGGTGGGGGCGGCCCGTACCTCTTGTGGATGGCTTCGAAGGTGAACGAGGCCAGCATCCTGCAGCGCGAGAACGACATTCTGTTCGAGGGGGTGCCGTGCTACGTGACGGTCCTGGACCGGGACCTGGAGGTGATCCGCGCCAACCGCCGCATGCGCGAGACCTTCGGGAAGGCCCCGGGTAAGAAGTGCTACGAGGTCTACAAACGGCGCGACCGGCCCTGCCGGAAGTGCCCGGCCCTTCTGGTATTCGAGGATGGGCAGGAGCACACGGCCGAACAGACCGGGGTCACCGCGAACGGGGAGGCGGCGCACTACATCGTGACGGCGTCACCTCTCTCCCGCGAGGGGGGTTCGCCGAACGGGCAGGTGAATTTCGTCATCGAGATCGCTACCGATGTCACGCACCTCAGAACGCTGGAGCACGAAAAGATCGAGGCCGAGCGGATGGCGGCGGTCGGCCAGACCGTGGCGGGGTTGGCGCACGGGATCAAGAACATCCTCATGGGCGTGGAAGGCGGCATCTACGTCATGGAATCGGGGATGCGGAAGGGCCAGATCGACCGGGTCGATCGCGGCGTCCAGATGCTCAAGCGCAATGTCGAGAAGATCTCGTCGCTGGTGAAGAACCTGCTGAGCTTCTCCAAGGGCCGGCCGCCCCACGTCACGGTTGTGGATCCCAACGCCCCGGCCCGCGAGGTCCTCGATCTCTACTCGGGGATGGCACGCCAGGCGGGTGTCGTCCTTGAGGGCGTCCTCACGGAGGGTCTGGCGCCGGCCGCCCTGGACGCCGAGGGGATCCACGCCTGCCTCACCAACCTCGTCTCCAACGCGGTCGATGCATGCCTGGCGAGCGAGAAGAAGGATTGCAAGGTGGTGCTCACGACCTCGGAGGCCGATGGGGAACTAGTGTACGAGGTGGCGGACAACGGTTGCGGCATGGACTACGAGGTCAAGAAGAAGATCTTCACGACCTTCTTCACCACCAAGGGAGCGGGAGGTACGGGCCTTGGCCTCCTGACTTCGCGAAAGATCGTGCAAGAGCACGGCGGCAAGATCCTGGTAGAATCAGACCCAGGCAAGGGCACCAGGGTCCGCATCGTCTTGCCGCGCGACCGGCTTCCGGTCGTAACGGCGATCGGCGCGGCTGTAAACGAGGGTCAGAAGGAGGGGGTATCCCGTGGCGAGACCCAGTGAGAGGCGCGTTCTGGTGGTGGATGACGAAGAAGACGTGATCACGTTCCTGACCATGGCCCTCGAGGACGCAGGTTTCCAGACCGATTCGGCCCGCAGCGTCGACGAGGCTCTCGACAAGGTCAGAGTCTCGCCCCCCGACTGCATTTCCCTCGACATGGTCATGCCCGGGAAGTCCGGCATCGTCCTGTTCCACGAGCTGCACAAGAACCCCGTATGGTCCAGGATCCCCGTGCTCTTCGTGACGGGCCACGCGAAGGATGAGAGGGTCAAGGGCGATCTGGACGCCGCCGCGTCCCTCGCGCAGAGCACGATGTCGGGCCCTGCCACCTACCTGGAGAAGCCGGTGACCGCCGAGAGCTTTGTCCGGGCCGTGGCGGCGGCGGCAGGCGTCGAGTTGCCCGAAGGCGAGGAGGGCGTGCCCTCGCCGATGGACCTGCGGAGCGAAGTCGAACGGCTGGCTCGCACTGCCGATCCCGAGGCCCTCGCCCAGGCGTTGCACCTGCTCAAGACCAAGTCCTGACGGCGGCAGGGGCGTGGCTCTCGCGGGGTTCTCCGCCCGCAGCGGCGCGTCTTCCTTGCCGGCAGCGGGGATCAGGCCGGTTTAAGTGCGGGTTCGGCGTTTCCCACGAGGCGCTTCACCTCGGCGAGCAGGTCTTCGGGCTTCACGGGCTTCTCCAAGTAGCCTTCGGGGGCCGGGACCTGGGCACGGGACGAGATGAACTGCTTGAAGTCGTGGGTGACGCCTGTGACGATGATGACCGGAACCCTCCTGAGCGCCTCATCTTCTTTGAGCTGCCGGTAGGTCTTCACGCCGGTCATCTCGGGCATGGTGATATCCAGCGTGATGAGATCGGGGTGGCCCTTCCTGATCTGCTCCATGGCCTCATCCCCGTTGGCGGCTTCCAGCGTGTCGTAGCCCGCGTCTTTGAGGACCGTGCTGAGGTAGGTCACCACGTCCGGCTCGTCGTCCACCACCAGGATCGTCTTGCGCATAAGGGGCCCCCTCTCAGTGCCACTCCCAGTCGATGAAGCCGGGCTTGGCGTCCACCATGCAGTTCACGATGAGCTCCACCAGCCCGCCGTACAGAATCCTGTTTTTGTTCCACAGGTCGTAGTACGCGAGCATGTCGCGGAACTGCCCCTTGCAGTTGCTGCACGGGGCGCAGATGTACTTGTTGATGGACGGGTCCATGCAGTCGGCGAAGGCGTTGAGGACCTGTTCCATCTTCTTCCGGCCCGAGACGTGGAAACGCCAGTCCTGAAAGTTGTTGCCGCTCATGATGGCAAAGCCCGAGCCGCCGCCGCAGCAGTAGTTGTCCACGCCGTGGGGCTCCATCTCCCGAAACTCGGGGCAGATCTTGCGGACGATCTCGCGCTGTGGCTCCACCACGCCCATGAGCCGGACCAGGTTGCAGGGGTCGTGGAGGGTGACGGGGAAGGCGTTCCGGCTGGGGTCGAGCGTGAGGCGGCCGTTCATGACGATGTCCCGCAGGAGTGTCATCGAGCTTTCCCGGGGTATGTTCAGGTCGCCGGTGAGGATGCGGTCGGCGATGACGGAGAGGGCCTTGTGCGCGTGGCCGCACTCGCCGAGCACGATCTTCTTCACGCCGAGCTTCTTGGCCGCCTGGGCGTGCTTGATGGCCACCCTGGCGAATTGGGCGTCGTCGTACCAGAGCCCGTAGTTGATCGAGTCGTAGCCCGCCAGCTCGGAGGAGAGGGTCCACTTGATGCCCGCGGCGCTCAGGATCAAGGCGAAGGCGCCGGGGTTCTCGGGCCACGCCAGGATCTCGCCCGCGTTGTGGATGAGGAGGACGTCGGCGCCCTCCACGTCCCACGGGGTCTCGACCTTGATGCCCGTTCTCTCCATCATGTCCTCGTCGATGAACTCGATGTTGTCCTTCACAACGAGAGAACTCATACCCGTCGAGGACCCCACCTTGAGCTGGAGAACGGAGCCGTTGTCGTGGCACTCCTTGGCGTTGATGCCAAGCTCCTGGCTGAAGAGCTTGCGGAGCTCGTGGGCCACCAGGCCGTTGTCCGCACCGATGGGACAGGTCTGGGCGCACCGCCGGCAAAGGTTGCACCGGTAGGCCAGCTCGGCGAGGCGCGCGACCAGCGGCCAGTTGATCTCGATGTCGCCGTGCTGCCAGGCCGAGAGCGCGCCGCCGTGCTTGACGCTCTTGAAGTAGAGCCGGCGAACGAGCTCGGAACGGAAGGTCGGGCGGTAGAGCTCGTCGTTGCCGCTCGCCTCGAAGATGTGGCAGGCCTGGGAGCAGGTCTGGCACTTGGCGCAGTGCTCCATGGAGAGGACCAGCGGCTGCAGGAACGTCCAGTTGTTCTCCCTGGTGAAGAGCTTGTCCAGCCCCGCCAGGAACTTCCGCACCAGCTCGTCCTCCTCCTCCTTGGTCTTGGGTTGGGGGATGTTGATGGCGCAGGTGTCGTCGAGCCCGCACTCCACCGAGCCGGTGACCTTCTCCGAGAGGATCGCCCAGGCGTGGTCTTTCTCGGGCGAGTCGAGAGGGTAGGGAAGCGGCATGAGGTCCTCGTTTTCGAGGTGCGTCAGGGGTTTTCTGTCCTGGCGGGACATGTCGGTGAGCTTGATCCTGTCCTTCATTTCTTGGCCCCTTCCCAGGGGTTGGTGGTGGCGATGTCCGCCCAGGTCCTCTTGCCGTCGGCACCCACGTGGGCCGCGGACCAGTTCGGCCTGTAGGTCAGGTACTCGGTGAGTTTCGCCTCGATGGCGCTGCCTCGGAGGTTGACCTGGTCGTTCCACCGCACGTCGTGGTAGGTGAAGTACTTGCCGACGAAGTGGGACATGTGTGTGAGGGGAATGTACGCGGCCAGGAGCGCGCAGAGCACGATGCCGGCCGCGAGCAGGCCGGGCACCTGGAGCGTCCGGTCGAAGGTCAGGAGCCCCTGGACCAGGGCCACCACGCTCGGGTCCCCGGGCGACTTCAGCAGGATCCCCGCCGTCAGGACGCCGAAGGCGACGAGGAAGAAGAGCAGGTTGAAGACGTCTCCCGCAGTGGTGTAGGTCTTCAGGTCCGCGTCGGTGAGCCGCCGGTGCAGGAGCCCCACGGCGCCGACCATGGCCAGCGCCATGCCCGCAACCCCGGACACCGTGTAGACCCATTGGAGGATGGTTCCCAGGGGTCCCGCCATGAGAGCAGGGGCCGCGAGGCCCGCGACCGCCGCGACAAACACGAGGCCGCACGTTCCCGCCAGAATGTAGAGCCCGAAGTGGAAGGGGAACGAGCGGTACCAGAGCTTGCGGTTGAACTCGCGGAGGGCCTTGAGGAAGAGCATCTCGGGGACCATGACCCGAAGCTCTCCCGCCAGGTTGTAGTGGCGCGTGCGGGTCCACCAGTCCTTGTCCTCGAAGTAGGACCCTCCGTGTTTCACCTTCTCGGGATCTTCGTGGGGCACCGGGTAGAGTTCCCAGCGCAGGTGGATAGGGGCCCGCGCGTACATCCACGCTCTGGCTGCGGTGGCCACGGCGAAGACCGCGGTGCCTGCGCCCAGTGCCAAGTACACGAGAACGCTCATCTGGATTCCTCCCCTGGTCGGCGTCCGCTGCGATCGAGGCTCGAAGGTTCTACCATGCGATCCCTTTCACAACCGTTGTAAGAATAACTCTTTCGATCTGGGCAGGCGAGTCCACTGAGGCCTTTCCCAGGCGCTGGCAGTTGGCGTCGATTTCGTCATTCCCGCGGAAGCGGGAATCCAGGTCATTGCCGGCTTTTGTCGTCGTTCCCGCGCCCGCGCCCGCGGGAACCCAGGTCCTTGCCGTTGCCACCGAAGGTCCTGGATCCCCGCTTGCGCGGGAATGACGACCTACGACGCACGCTTGAGGACCGTGCACACCGATGCGCAGATCGGTCCGCCGATGTTGAACGTCGCGGCGACCTTGGCGTTCTTCACCTGCAGCTCGGGCGGGACCTTGCCGAGGAGTTGCCACGCCGACCAGCCGATCATCGCGACGCCGGTGGCGCCGATCGGGTGCCCCTTGGCGATCAGGCCGCCGGAGGTGTTGATGCCGCACTCGCCGCCGACGGCGGCCTTGCCGTCGACCCAGTACTGCGCGCCCTTGCCGACCGGCGCCTTGCCCAGCACCTCGGCCGCGATCGCGGCCATCACGGTGAAGCAGTCGTGCACCTCGGCGACGTTGACGTCGGCCGGTATGGCCCCGGCCATCGCGTACGCCTTGTTCATCGCGGCGTAGGCGCCGGCGGGACGGAGGACGTCGCGGCCCTCTTTCTTGAGCGGGTCGGTCGCCTGCGCGTAACCGGAAATCTCCACCACGTCGGCCTTGGCAACACCCAGCCGCTTGAGGCCCTCCTCGGTGGCGACGATCATCGCCGCGTAGCCGTCGGTGATCTGTGAGCAGTCGTACGTTTTGAGCGGCAGCCCCTCGACGATGTAGCGGTTGATCCCCTCGATCTTCATCGCCTGATCGAGGGTGATTTGCACCTTCTGCATCTGCGCGTACGGGTTGAACTTCGCGTTGCCGTACTCGTTGACGGCGATTTGCGCCAGCTGCGCCTCCGTGACGCCATAGGTCTTCATGTAGAGGTCCATGACCTCGGCGAACAGGTGCGGGAAGACGAACACCTTGCCCGGCCGCTCGTCGGGGTGCGAGAAGTAGCCCAGCACCTCACCGATGAGCTTGCCGTCCATCTTGCCTTCGTTGTCGCGCATCTTCTCGTAGCCGACCGCGATCCCGACCTCGCCGTCGCCGACGAGGAGCTTGTGGATCACGGAGAGGATCGCCTGGCCGCCGGTGGCGCAGGCGTTCTCGACCGCCTCGATCGGCTTGGCGCCGAGGCCGGGCACCATCGCCATCAACCCCGAGAGCAGCCCCTGCTTGTTGAGGGAGACGTTGCAGACGGCGCCGACGGAGCCGACGTCGATCGCGGCGGGGTCGGCCTTGATCTCGGCGCACACCTCTTTGACCGCGTTGGCGATGATGTCCGGCGTCTGCATCCCCATGAGCTTGCCGAACTTGGACTGGTGGTAGGCGGCGATGTAGACGGGTTTCCTCATGACGTCCTCCCGGCGGATCGTTGCTGCGCCGATGCGCTCCGGCGCGCGGCCGACTCGCCCATCATAGCGCGACACCGAGGCAAGAAAATCGAGGCACGAGCGGATGAAACGCTCCGGCTGCTCGACCACGAGCACGTGGCCGCTGCCGGGGACGATCTCCAGGCGGGCGCCCGGGATCGCGGTCACCAGCGCCCGCGCATGGTCGAGCGGCATGACGAGGTCGTCGCCCGCCGCCAACACGAGGACGGGGCAGGTGATCTTCCCGAGCACGGGCCGCAGGTCGAGGTCCTCGATCGACGTGAGCAACTCGGCCGCCGCCGCGAACCACCACGGCGGCAGCAGCCCGATCTGAGCGGACCGGGCCGCCAGCTCGTCGCGATGCGCGGCGACGTACGCCGGCGAGTAAAAGTAAGGCACCAGGATCTCGCCCACGGACGCAGCGGCTCGACCAGCGGCGGCGTCACGGCAAGCGCGCCCCAACTCCGCGCCGCCGTCGCGCATGAGTGGGGTGGCGACGTCCGTGGCGGTGGCAACCACCATTGAAGCGACCCTGGTGGGGTGCGTCGCGGCGAGGAGCAGCCCGACCTCGGCCCCGAACGAGGCCCCGATCAGCCGGATGCGCTCGATCTCGAGGGCGTCGAGGAGCGCGATCACGTCGGCGACGTGCCCGTCGAGGGTCCGATGCGGCGGCTCGTGCGAGCGCAGCTGGCCGCGGAAGTCACAGCGAACGACCCGGTATCGTGCGACGAACGGCTCGATGAACGGGTCCCACGACGAGATGCTCATCATCCCGCCGTTGAGCAGCAGCAGCGGCTCGCCGTCGCCGTCCAGCTGGTGCGCCAATACGCCTGTCTGGTCCACGTTCACCCCTTGCCTTCTCCCGGCGTTGTGTGCCCCGTGCCCTGCAGGCGAGAGTAACCCGCCTGCAGCTCCCCCTTGACCACCTTGCCGTAGGCCGTTCGGGGAAGGGCGTCCGTCGAAATGAACTCTCTCGGGATCTTGTACTTCGCCATGCGGGCTTCGAGAAAGTCCGCCAACTCGAAGGCGCTCGGTCCAGGCTCGGCGCGCGGCACCACGAACGCGACCCCGACCTCGCCCCACGTCGGGTGGGGGACCCCGATCACCGCCGCATCCTTGACCCCCGGGTGGAGCAACAACTCGCCTTCGATCTCGGCCGGGTAGACATTGACGCCGCCCGAGATGAACATGTCCTTTCTCCGGCCTGCGATGGTGAAGAACCCGTCCTCGTCGCGTCGCGCCAGGTCCCCGGTGTGGAACCAGCCATCGGGGTCGAGAGCGGCGGCGGTGGCCTCCGCGTTGTTCCAGTACCCGGTGCAGACGTGGGGTCCTCTCAGGAGGAGCTCACCAACCTCGCCGACAGGAGTCTCGCCCCCCTCGGCATCGACCAGGTTGGCTTGGGTGAACATCAGGGGACGCCCGATCGACCCCTTCTTCCGCACCGAGTCCTCGTTCGACATGGCGAAGCAGTTGACCCCCACCTCGGTGAGGCCGTACCCCTGGCGAAAGACGACCCCGCGTTTCTGGAACGCCTCGATAATGTAGAGAGGCAGCGGCGCACCGCCCGAGGCCAGCCATCGCACGTGCGAGAGGTCAACGGAGGCGAACTCGGGCGTCTCCATCAGCAGTTTCCAGATGGTGGGGACGCCGAGGACGACGGTGCAACGTTCACTCTCAACGATGCGGCAGATCTCGTTGGGATCGAAGCCGGCGTGCAACACGATTGTCCCGCCGATGGCGAAGATCGGCAGAAGAAAGGCGCCCAGCCCGCCGGCGTGGTACAGGGGGGTGAAGATCGGCGAGACGTCCTCTTCGCGGAGCTGCCACGAGATCGCTGTGTTGTAGGCGTTCCACGCGATCATCCGATGGGGGAGCATGACCCCCTTGGGCTTGCCGGTCGTGCCGCTGGTGTAGAGGAGGCAGTAGGTGTCCTCGGGTGAGACCGGGG
>Ga0209385_1000659_pt1 | contig 14195 bp, 12 predicted proteins | sample NGEPerB_FD_184506 | JGI IMG/M metagenome (GOLD analysis project Ga0209385, IMG submission 184506) | Arctic peat soil microbial communities from the Barrow Environmental Observatory site, Barrow, Alaska, USA - NGEE PermafrostAB12-B... | ecosystem: Environmental > Terrestrial > Soil > Wetlands >... | reverse complement strand
TGCCTGATGCTGTCGGCCATAGCCGGGGCAACCGCCAGCATCAGGCACAGAATCGTGAGCAGTGACAGGGCAGCGATACGAATTTGCGTTTTCATGGTGACCTCCTTGTGGTCAGGGGTGGTGGCGACGGTCGAAATTCGAGCGGCACCGGGTTGTCGTTGTGCGAACTTGTGTTTGCGTAGCTTTGGGAACAGATGCTCTCCCAAAATTTCTCCGAGATCGGCCCTTCCCCGGTTCACCCAGCACTCGAGGGGCTGTCAAGCTCGATCATTCGGCCCGTCCGGCCCGGACTGGCTTGCTCCTGTAGCTGCCTGACTAGCCGCGACATGCAGCCGTGCAAAATGCAGCCCGCCAGCGCCTCGGCGTTCATCGGTAGAAGCGGAGCCAGCGCTCCCCCGCGCATTCTGGGTTGCAGGTAGTGAAACGCGCGGAACAGGGTTTCCGTGGCCCGGTAAAGCTGTCGCTTGTCGGTCATCATTGGAATTCTCCTTTCGTCTAGCTGTGCACTTCTTGTCGGTCGTCGCCGGTTGTACGTTGGGACCTTGCCTCGCCACCCGGAGGCGGGATGGTTTCCCCGCCTCCGGATGCGTCCCCCGACAGAGAGCAGAAGAGCAGACGGCCAGTCGTGCTCGTTTTCCGCTCTCATGAACGCACAATGCGCCGCTTCGCCGGCACTGACAATGCACTAGCGGTGATTTGTGGGTGATCTGCCGATGATCTAACGATGATCGGGGTAAACAACTCATTCCACAGCGCTTAGCTCCACGCTTCGGTTATGATTTCCTGCTCTAACCCGACTGAATTCTGGTGGGAACTCGCAAACTTTGCTAGGAACTAGGGATGGCGCGGTGTAAACTTCGCCCACAACTGTTACAGTTCGATGAAGAACACACTGCCACTTCGCCTTCGATTCGGCGCTTTTGAACTCGATCTGAAGTCTGGAGAACTGCTGAAATCGGGCAGAAGAGTTGTGCTGCAGGAACAACCTCTCCAGATCCTGCGGATGCTCATCGAGCACGCCAGTGCGATAACCACTCGCGAAGAGATCCAGCGGCAGCTTTGGCCGAATGACACGGTAGTCGAGTTCGACCACAGCATCAACGCCGCCATCAAGAAGCTTCGCGTCGCCCTCGGCGACTCCGCCGATAATCCGAAGTACATCGAAACGGTCGCCCGCCGCGGCTACCGGCTGATGGTGCCGGTGGAGCGACTGGATTCCACCGCGGGGGATACATCGGGAACTGGGCTGGTGTCGAGCAGCCACGATGGGACCGAGCTGCCGCTACAGATCGAGTCCGCCGGCCTTACCGGCAAGACGGTTTCTCATTATCGCGTGTTGGAGGTCTTGGGCGGTGGCGGCATGGGGGTGGTGTACAAGGCAGAAGATCTAAAGCTGGGCCGCGCCGTGGCCCTAAAGTTTCTGCCCGAAGAGGCCGGCAACGATCCCCGGGCGCTGGAACGGTTCGAGCGCGAGGCCCGCGCGGCTTCGTCGCTAGACCATCCCAACATTTGTTCCATCTACGAATTCGGAGAGCACGCAGGCCGGCCTTTCATCGTGATGCAGTTGCTGCAAGGGCAAACCTTGCGGGACTGCCTGGCCTCGGGCGCATTAAAGGACACGGCTTCGGCAGCGCACGTTGCTCTCGACCGGTTATTGGGGATCGCGATCCAAATCGCCAACGGGCTGGAAGCGGCGCATGAACAAGGCATCGTTCACCGCGACATCAAGCCAGCCAACATTTTCGTCACCACCAAGGACGTTGCCAAGATCCTTGATTTCGGGTTGGCAAAGCTGCTGCAGCCGAGCGGAGAGCAAGCCCTTCCGCAAGAACCGGAGGGCGAAGCCGGGCCACCCTTGCCGGCCCTGGCAGGCTCGGAAGCCGTGACCGTCAGCCGCCTCGGCATAGCGGTTGGAACTGCTGCATACATGTCGCCAGAACAGGCGCGAGGGCAGCCGTTAGATGCGCGCACCGACCTGTTTTCCTTTGGCTTGATTCTGTACGAAATGGCGACCGGCCGGCGGGCCTTCACCAGCGACAACGCAGCCGCGTTGCACGATGCCGTCCTCAATCAGACGCCCACGCCTCCCGCCGAGCTTAATTCCGAACTGCCGGTTGAGCTGCAAAACGTCATTCACAAGTGTCTGGAGAAAGACCGCGACCTGCGCTACCAAAAAGCTGCCGAGGTCCGCTCCGACCTGGAGCACGCCAAGCGTCAGAGCGAGCATCCCTTGCTCAAACGTTGGAAGTTGTTGGCGACGGCCGCAGTTGTCGCGGTCGCCCTGCTTGCCGGCGGTCTTTCCTGGCGCTCGCGAAAGACGGCCCCGTTGACGGATAAAGACACCATCGTTCTCGCCGACTTCGCCAACACCACCGGCGACACGGTGTTCGACGGTACGTTGAAACAGGCGCTTGGCATTCAACTGGAACAGTCGCCGTTCCTCAACGTCCTCTCCGATCGCAAGGTGACTGAAACGCTGAAGCTGATGAACCGCCCAGCGAACGAGCGAATCACCAGAAAGGTGGCGGAGGAAGTCTGCCTGCGAAACAACAGCAAGTCGCTGCTGGAAGGCTCGATCGCCGCCATCGGAGATCACTATTTGATTACCCTGAAGGCGATGGACTGTCACACCGGAGATACGATCGCGAGCGCCGAAGCAGAGGCGGAAACCCGTACCCAGGTAGTCAAGGTACTCGGGGAAACGGGCAATCAGTTGCGCAAGCGGCTGGGCGAGTCGCGGCCCTCGGTGGAGAAATTCAACGCTCCGCTGGACGAAGCCACCACCTCGTCGCTGGAAGCTCTGGAGGCCTTTACCCAAGCCCGGAAGATCCAGTCGCAGGGCGGCAGCGCGATTCCGATCCTTAAACGCGCGCTCCAGCTGGATCCAAATTTTGCTCGCGCATACGCAACTCTGGGAGTGGTTTACTTCAATCTCGGCGAGACCAGATCGGCGACTGAGAACTTCAATAAGGCATACGAACTGCGCGACCGGGTGAGCCGGAGGGAGCAGTTGCAAATCGATGGGTATCATTACGTGGTAGTGACCGGCCAGTTGGAAAAGGCGATGGAGACCTACTCGGAGTGGGTCCAAACCTACCCTGCGGATCCCACGCCACACGCCATTTTGGGCATCCTCTACGCGGCGCAAGGGCACTATGAAAAAGCTGTGGTCGAATTACAGGAGAGAACTCGGTTGGAGCGTGTTGATTACAACCTCGTAGGTGTTTACGCTTGCCTGAACCGGCTGGATGACGCCCAGGCTCTCCTCAATCAAGCGCGCGGGGAGAACAATCCGTTCTTGTGCGAGGCGAGGTACTCGCTGGCTTTTCTACGGGGTGACAATGCGGTCATGCGGGAACAGGCAGCATGGGCCGCGGGCAAGCCCGACGTGGAGGATTCGCTGCTATCGGGGCAGGCCGATACCGAGGCCTACTATGGCCGTCTGGCTAAGGCACGCCAGCTTTCTGACGCAGCCGTGCGATCGGCAACGCATTCTGAAGTTCCGGAAAGAGCAGCGGCCTGGAGAGCGAATGGGGCTTTGCGGGAGGTTGAAGTTGGCCATGCAGACCAGGCGCTTAAGATGGCGACCGAGGCGATGGCGCTGAGCAGCGGGCAGGACGTGAGAGTTAAGGTGGCGCTGGTACTGGCGCGCGCCGGCGATGCCGCGCATGCCCACAAAATGGCGGACAAGCTGAGTCAGGAATCACCGTTGAACACAATAATGCAGAACTACTCGCTCCCCACGATCCGGGCGGCAATCGAGATTGGCAAGAACAATGCGGCCCAGGCGGTGCAAATTTTGGAAGCGGCCACTCCCTATGAATTGGGCACTCCCTCGGCTGGTGTCACGTTTCTGGCGAGTCTTTATCCGGTGTACCTTCGCGGCGAGGCGTACCTGAAAGCGGGCCAGGGACAAGCGGCGGCGGCCGAGTTTCAGAAGCTCATCGACCATCCTGGCATTGTCAATAACTTCATCACCGGCGCTCTCGCGCACTTACAACTCGGACGCGCCCAGGCAATGATGGGCGACAAGGAAGCCGCCCGCAAGTCGTATCAGGATTTCTTCGCCCTTTGGAAAGAAGCTGACCCCGACACCCCCATCCTCCATGCCGCCAAAGCGGAGTATGCAAAGCTGAAGTAGATTCCCTCTTGCGCCAATTTTCCCCAACCTACAAAATATACCACCTTAGGTGGTATATTTAATGGCGGAGACCATGATGGCTGAACTGTTCACGGTGAACGAAGCTGCGGCAATCGCGGAGATTTCGCCGGAGACGATCCGAACTGCGTTGGAAAAAAGGTCCGTGACCCCGTCGCATAGGCAGAGGACTGGCAAAGCGGTGCGTCACCACTTTTCTGCTGGTGATGTGCTGCTTGTGAAGGTGCTGTCTGAGTTTCCGTTTCCCCTAAGCAAGCAGGACAAGCAGTCCCTCGCCCAGGTTTTAGTGCGCGGCGAGAGGCACTCGGCACATTGGTCTTTGCGAGGGCCTGATCTGGTATACCGCTCATGCGAAATGCTGGTGTCCGTTGAGTGTAAGGCCGTTCGGCGCACGCTGGACAAGAATTTGGCGGCGTATCGCTGGGGCAAACGCCGCGTCGTCTCATCGCCGGACGTGCTCGGCGGAGAACCGGTCTTTCGCGGAACGCGCATTCCCGTGCAGCATGTTGCGTCGCTGTTTCGGAAGGGTACTCCCGAACCGGAAATTGCGGAAGATTTCCCTGGTCTCAGTGCTCGTGACTTGGCCTATGCCCGGCTGGCCGCTCGTCTTGGCGAAAAACCAGGACGCCCAAGAAAGCGACTGGTGATGCAGCGAGAACCTGGGGCCGCTTAGATCATGCGTCTGTTGCTGGATGAGCACATCTCGCCGACCTTGGTCGGCAGGTTGGCCGATGCCGGCGTGTATGCTCAATCCGTACCGCATGCTGGCTTGTCGGGTCGAGCTGATCGTGAGATATGGGAGTACGCACTCGATGTTTCGACCCAGACTTCCTTACCGCGTTACACTAGTCTTAACGGAATCCGAGACAGCCCACGTCCTCGTTTGTCCGTCCCACCTGCGTACCTGAATCGTGTATTGACCAGAACGGCTTAAATTTAACACCTTATTCAGCAAGATCGTATCCGCCCACGATTCTCCTGGCAGCAGACGCAGATAAGTTCCCGCAGGGTGGGGTACTTTGACTGCAGGAACTGCATCATTTGCATTTCCCGACTCCAATCCATATGGCGTCTCCGCGAGGGATTCTCCCTTCTCATCATGCATACTGACCTTGTATATCGACCCAACCTGATCTTTCGAAGCCTCCTCCATCCGGATGACTATGGGATGATCCGACGTGTTCTTGGTCACCATGTCTGCTCTCAACCCATAAGCGACCTTGGTTTGTTCGGGTAGTCTTGTAATCGATAAGGATATCGCGGGAGACGTCGGGACAGTCCCGACCGGAGGCTTGGTTGTCGATGCAACGATGCGGACCTCAGTGGAGTTTGACGTCTTTGGCTCGCTATATCCTGCCGGAAATTCTCTCACTCGAACCGTGTACTTCCCAATACAACTGAGATCGTAAAACAAACCGAGGTCCAACACCCTCGTGAATGAATTGCCAGGCTTAACTTCATCTGTAAGTCCCTGACCGCCCATAAGTGAGCTACGGCCCACATTGGGTGAGCTTTCCACCCAATATCTCACGAGGCGCCCAAGCTTCGTGTCGGGAGGCACATTGCCCTGTCCGTCCACAACGCTAATATTATAAAGAGGGCCCGATCCGGCGGGGTTAATGACATATTCGTGAAACAACTGGAGCGTCCGATCGGAATTATTCGTGAGAGTTACTTCGATGTTGACCGGAGAGCCTGTCTTGAACTCATGCTCCGTCGGAGCAATGACAACTGAAAAAGATTTCGAAGGCGAAGTGAAAGTCGGCGGAACTGACTGAGCAGCACAATGTTGTCCAGAAAGAACAGCAACGACCAAAAGAGTAGAGGACGCCACTCGCACAGCCGCCATGAACTTTAGGTTGCTTTTCATGGTCTCCTTGACAAGTATTTAGGTCGGTCCCGTACCAGATTCGCCGTCCACCCACCCTGCCGCCAAAGGAGCGCGACAAGGGTGGGGCACCCACTGCAAGATGGCTGATAGGCTCGGCCAACTGCCAAGGCTGAATCAAATCCGCTCCAGCACCGCCTTCAGGTACTTCCAGAAGCTTTCGACAGAAGAGATCTGCACGCGCTCGTTGGGGCTATGGGGATCGACGATGGTTGGCCCAAACGACACCATCTGCATGCCGGGATACTTCTCGCCGATCACACCGCACTCCAGGCCAGCGTGCATGGCGATCAGCTTGGCGGGCTCGCCGAACAGCTCTTGGTGCACCGCCTGCAGCTTGCGCACGATCTCGCTGGTGGGCTCGGGCTTCCAGCCGGGATAACTGCCGCGATGCTCAACTTCGAATCCCGCCAGCCGACATGCGGTGGCGACCATGCGGGCGGCCGCCTGCTTGCTGCTCTCAATCGCGCTGCGCTGGCTGGTGACGATCTCGATCACATCGCCCTTGGTGGCGATGATCGCCAGGTTGGTTGAGTTTTGCACCAGTTCAGGAACGTCGGGGCTCATCGCCAGAACACCGTGAGGCATGGTGACCAGCAAGGCGACGGTCTGCTTTGCGTCAGCAGAGTCGAACACTTTTTCGGGGCGCTCGGCCTTCTCGACCGTGATCTGCAAATCGGGATCGAAGCTGCCAAGGTCGGCTTTGTATTCCGCCTCGGCTGTAGCAATCAGGGACTTCAGTTCCTTCTCCCGCGCCGCGTCCAGCACCACGATCGACGACGCCTCGCGAGGAATTGCATTTTGCGCGCTTCCGCCTTTGATGTCGGCGACCTCAAGCGGCAGACTCTCCAGCGCCTTCTGCAGCACGCCGCCTAAAATCCGCAAAGCATTGCCGCGGCCTTGATGGATGTCCACACCGGAGTGGCCGCCCTTCAGGCCAAACACCTTGATACGCCAACCGGCGCCGGCGCTCGCCGGCCGGAGCGTGATCTTGCGGCGCGCCGTGGTGGTCATTCCGCCGGAGCAGCCGATGCACAGCGTGCCCTTCTCTTCGTTGTCGAGGTTCAGAAAATAGCTGGACTTGAGTACTCCACCCTGAAATTCCGCAGCGCCGGTCAGACCGGTCTCTTCATCGATGGTGAAAACGAACTCCAGCGGACCGTGAGCAATATCCGTGCTCTCCATTACCGCCAGGGCAGCCGCCACCCCCACACCGTTGTCGGAGCCCAGAGTGGTTCCGTCGGCCTTCAGCCAGTCGCCATCGCGCATGACCTTGATGGGGTCGGTGTCAAAGTTGTGGGCCGTGCCTTCGTTCTTCTCGCAGACCATGTCGAGGTGGCCCTGCAACAGGGCCTTCGTCGCGCCCTCACGCCCCTTATGCGCCGGCTTGCGGACAACAATGTTGCCGGCCTTGTCTTGAACGACTTCGAGGCCCAGACGGGCCGCCTGAGCCAGCACATACTCGCGCGCGGCAGCCTCCTTGGTCGAGGCGCGCGGGATGGCGGCGAGCGCGTCAAAGTGCTTCCATATGGGTTTGGGTTCCAGCTCTGCAAGTGCAGGTGTCATGACATCCTCCGTCGCATTGGATTGCAATGCCATGGTACAGCGACCAGGCACGCGTGGCGAGGCGGGGGGCCGAAGACAAGGAGTCAGTGGGCCAGGGGTGAGTTTCTAACTCGCCACCGGCGAGTCGCGGTGCACTACTTTGATGTTGTACCCGGCCTTGGACAGGCGCTTCTTCACCTCTTCGGCGATCAACACCGAGCGATGCTTGCCGCCGGTGCATCCGAAGGCGATGGTCAGATAGCTCTTGCCTTCGCGGATGTAATGCGGGATCAGATAGATCAGTAACTCGGAGATGCGATTGATAAATTCCCGGGTTTGCGGAAACGAGCGAATGTACTTGGCCACTTCCGGATGTCGCCCGGTCAGCGGGCGGAACTTGGGAATGAAGTGCGGGTTGGGCAGGAAGCGCACGTCGAACACCAGGTCAGCATCTTCCGGGACCCCTTCGCGATAGCCAAAACTGACGCAGGAAATCAGCAGGTTCCGGTCGCTATTACCGCCCTGAAAACGCTCAGTAAGCTGGGCGCGTAATTCGTGGACATTGAACCGGGTCGTATCGACCACCACATCGGCCAGGGCGCGCAGCGGTTGCAGGCGGCGGCGCTCTGCGGTCAGCGACGACCTCACGGAGGTGTCGCGTCCCAGCGGGTGAGGACGCCGCGTCTCGCTATAACGCCGAACCAGCGCATCGCTGTCGGCTTCGAGGAAGACCACCGTGGTCTTGAGCAGTCGCCGCAAGGAGCCAAGAACTTGTCGAGCCGCGCCCCTTCGCGGATGTCCACCACCAGCGCGGCCCGCTGGATCTCCAGCGAATCCAGCACCAGATCGGCAAAATTGGAGATGAGTCCAACCGGCAGGTTGTCCACGCAGTAGTAGCCCAGGTCTTCGAAGGTTTTCAGGGCCGAGGCCTTCCCCGCCCCGCTCATCCCGGAGACGATGACCAGTTCATGCTGGTCGCGGTTCTTAGGCGGGCGAATTGATTTCTTCTTCAGGCCAGTAACCTTCCTCGAACCCTGTTTCGCGTTGCGTTTGGCGCTTGCAGGCTGCCTCGCTTCGGCGAGCGTATCAGAGTTGCTCGCTGGCGTCAGCCGAAAACCTTAGTCACGAAATGGATGCAACTAAGCCGGGCGCGGTCTCACCTTTTTCATCGCGCCCGCGCTGGTTGGGGACCCCCGAAAAGAAGCGGGTCGGAAATTCCTTGCGAGCGCTCCGCTCGGGATGACAGCATTAGAATTACTGAAGAACACCATGCGCCTCAAAATCGTCAGCGTCGGTGAAGCGGTCCTGCGGCAGCAAGCCCGGCCTCTGACCGTCGCCGAGATTCGCAGCGCGGAAATTCAGCAACTGATCCAGCACATGCGCGAGACGATGAACGACGCGCCGGGTGTCGGCCTGGCCGCGCCCCAGGTGGGGTTTCCGCTGCAGCTCGCCGTCATCGAAGACAAGCAGGAGTACTTGGCCGGCCTGACCGCCGAACAGATCGCCGAGCGCGAGCGCCAGCCGCTTCCTTTCCATGTCATCATCAACCCAGTGCTGCACCCATCTGGGCTGCAGCCCGCGGGCGAGGTGGAGTTCTTCGAGGGATGCCTCAGCGTGCCCGGCTTCACCGCGATTGTGCCGCGCTCGCCTCAGGTGCGTGTGGAGTGCCTGGATGAGACTGGCGCAGCGCGCGTCATTGCGGCCACGGGATGGTACGCGCGCATCCTGCAGCACGAAATCGATCATCTGCATGGGACACTGTACCTCGACCGCATGCAGAGCCGCACGTTTTGTTCTCTCGATATCCACGCTCGATTGTGGAAGAACAAGACAATCGCCGATGTCAAAGCGGCGCTCGCCTGAGCCACACTACAAAGCCGGCGCCTATTTGTTATGCTCACAACGTGCCATGAAGCTGGATTACTCATGAAAGTTGAGGTGTCATCCTGAGCGAGCGCAGCGAGTCGAAGGACCCCTATTGGCGCGAGAAATCACAGCGTAGCCACGGGTTAACCGCCGTGATCTTTGCGCTCTTGATTTGCAGTTTTGCCTACGCGCAGCAAAAGCCAGCCGCGCCTGACAAAACACCTGCGCCCGACAAAACATCCGCGCAGGAGAAATCGCCGGCACCAGAGAAGGCACCCGCGCAGGAGAAGGTGATCATCCCCGCAGGTGCGGAACGACACTTCCACGCGGCGGTCGCGTTCGAAAAGGATGGCAATGCGGAGAATGCCATCGCCGAATACAAGACCGCCATCAAGGAATATCCCGATTACACGGCCGCACACTATAACCTCGGGCGCTTGTACCTTGACCGCAAGGGCTACGCGGATGCTATCGCCGAGCTCAAGATAACGGTGCGTCTGAAGCCCAACGATGCCGATGCGCACAATAATCTCGGCCTGGCGTTGAAGCACAACGGCGACGTCATCAACGCGGCCATCGAATATCGGGAGGCGGTGCGGCTCAATCCTAAGATGGCCTCCGCGCACAACAACCTGGCCAACCTGCTCTATGCCCGCCGGGATTTCGCGGGCGCGATTCAGCACTATCGGGCTGCCTTGGAGACCGACCCGAAGAACGCTCAGACTCGCATGAACCTGGGCAGCGTGCTCGACGATTCCGGCAAGACGGATGAAGCCATCGCCGAATATAAGGAAGCGATAAAGCTCCAGCCCAAGAATGCCAGCATTCACTACAATCTCTCGATCGTGTACCAGAAGAAGCACGACATGACCGCCGCCGTGGCTGAACTGCGGCAGGCGGCGAAGCTTTCGCCCGACTGGCCCACCCCGCATCTCATGCTGTCCAACCTGCTGAAGGACACCGACCCTAAAGCCGCGGCGGACGAATGCGTCATCGCCGACGGGCTTACCGACGATGCCAAACTGCACAATCGCTGTCTGGAGATGGAGAAGAAGGCGCAATAAGAGGCCCCCGACACACAAGTGATCGAGGCCGGGAATGCCGTTTCAGGATTGGTTGCGATGTGGGCTGTTTACATCAGTAGTCACAGACTTCTCACCACGGAATGAGGTAAGTTGCGGGTTATGCGAATAGCGTTCAGCCTCGTGGTGCTAATGATCTGTGGGTGCCTGATTGCTCAGGCCCAGTCTGTATTTGACGTTTATGGAAAGCTCGAACTCGTCGATCTACCTCCTAACGCAACGCCCGTCGAGGCAATGCTGATCACTCTTCGCCCTCTCGGGGTTGGTCGCGTTCTCCCCCCACAAGCCAACCCTGACCGCGATGGAGCATTCGTTCTGAGACGTGTTACCGCAGGGCGGTATGCATTGGAGTTGCCTTTTCCCGGCAGAATCATCAGCTTCGCGAAAGGATCGGAGAAACTGGCTCCCGATGGTTTCGCGGTTAGTTCAAGTGGCGGAGACACCCTACGAATCGTCGTCAGCCTCAAAACCGCGGAGGTCTCTGTGGAGGTACTTGGAGTGCCGAGCGAACCCGGGAAGCGCGTCGTCGTCCTTGCTCCCGCAGACGCGCTTTTGACTCTCCGCGAATCCTGCTTTTCCAACGCGCTACGTGAACCGCGAACCAAGTTTCGATACATTTCGCCCGGCGAATACCGAGCGTTCGTCGTTGATACGGAGTCTGCAAATGACGTTGCTGTATATGCGCCGCGATTTCCTGAGTTTCTAAGAGATCGGGCTATGCCTTTTAAGGTCTCTGCAGAAGGTGAGACGAAAGCGACAGCAACCTATGTGGACCCCGATACCATTAGGCAAGCCGTCCGCGAGATCGGTCCCGTCCCCTAACCCGCGAGGAGTTGGCGCCATTACTCGTCTTGTCTCCCAAAGGTAACTGGCGAGAAATCCCCACTTCATAAGTGATCCGCGCCATTGCACAGCAATCCCGCGCGGAATAACTATGCGTGGGCGCGCTGGTAGTGACGCCGGGCTTTCTGGCGGTTGCCGCAGGACTTCATGTCGCACCAGCGGCGGCTGCGGTTGCGGCTGTGGTCGAGGAAGAGCCACTCGCAATCGGGAGCCCCGCATTCGCGAATGGCGGCGCGCGCTTGCGAGGTAAGAAGCTCGGCAGCCGACTCCGCGATCGGCCACAGCATGCGATCGAGAAGATCGCTTCCGTTGGATTCCCATTCCCAGCGATAATCGCCGTTCCTTTGCGCCAGTTTGCGGCGCTGCAGCGCCACCAGCGCAAAGTCGTTGATCTGCTGGAGGTCTGCGGGACGGGCATGTCTGCCTGCGGCAATGGCGGAGAAGGCGCTATACAGGCTTTCGCGAAAGGCGATGGATTTGCGGAAGGCGCTTCGTGCTCCGGCAGGGTCGCGGTTGGCGCGGGCGCGCAAGTTGGCGGCCAGCTTCGGCGGCAGAAGTTTCGATTGCTGCGCGAACGCCACCAGATCGGCATAGCTGTCAAGGTGTTCGGCGCGGCGTTGCGGAAGGCGGCGGTGGCTTACGGTGTTGGCGAAATCAAGGCAAAGCGCTCCGCCGCTGAGATCGAACTGATAGCCAGAGTGTGGTTTGATGCTGGGCACTGCCTCTATTGTAACCTGCCTTTGAGGGATAGGAGGTTAGAGTGCTTACGGTAGAGCGGCGCTTCATCTGGATTATTCATCGGCACATGAAATTTCTTGGATTGTCATCCTGAGCGACGAGCGCAGCGAGGAGTCGAAGGAACCCTTTGGCCGCCGGCAATCCTAGACTTCTGCTGCGCCACGCGGACACACTGCGATTTCTCGCAGCTATAGGGGTCCTTCGACTCGCTGCGCTCGCTCAGGATGACAATTTAGATGTTCATGAATAATGGAGGCTTCCTAGAACTTCTTCGCCGTGATGCGATCGCTGCCGATGTACGGCCACAGGACTTCAGGAATGAGCACGCTGCCGTCGGCCTGCTGATAGTTCTCGACGATCGCAACCCATGTGCGTCCAATCGCCAGCCCGCTGCCATTGAGCGTGTGCACCAGCTCCGTTTTCTTGCCGCTTTCAGGGCGATAACGGATGTTTGCGCGTCGCGCCTGGAAATCCGTGAAGTTCGAGCACGAGGAAATCTCGCGGAAGAGACCTTGTCCCGGCAGCCACACTTCGATGTCATAGGTCTTCGCCGCCGAAAAACCCAAGTCTGCGGTGCAGAGCGCCACCGTGCGGTAATGCAGGCCGAGTTTTTGCAATACGGTCTCGGCATTGCGCGTCAGCTTCTCGTGCTCCTCCCATGACTGTTCAGGCTTGGTGAACTTCACCAGCTCGACCTTTTGAAACTGGTGCTGGCGAATAATGCCGCGCACATCCTTACCGTACGAGCCGGCCTCGCTGCGGAAGCACGGCGTGTACGCCGCCAGCGAGATTGGCAGGCGCGCGCCGTCGAGGGTTTCGTCGCGGTAAAGATTGGTCACGGGAACTTCGGCGGTGGGAATCAGGTAGAGGCTTTTGTCGCCATGCGGGACCTTGAACAGATCGGCTTCGAACTTCGGCAACTGGCCGGTGCCGTACATCGAGTCGGCGTTGACCATGAACGGCGGCAACACTTCGGTATAGCCATGCTCGCGCGTGTGCAGGTCGAGCATGAAGTTCATCAGCGCCCGCTCCAGCTTCGCTCCCATGTCCCAGTACACGGCGAAGCGCGCTCCCGTAAGCTTGGCCGCGCGCGCCAAGTCGAGTACGCCGAGCTCCTCGCCCAGTTCCCAGTGCGGTTTGGGCGTGAAATTAAACTGCGGAGGCGCGCCCCAGCGCCGCACCTCGACGTTGTCGGCCTCACTCTTACCGACGGGCACGCTGTCGTCCGGCAGATTGGGAATTCCGGTCAGGATGTTGCGCAGTCTCGCGTCCGCCTCCTCGGCGACCTTCTCGGCTTCGGAGATCTTCTCGCGCAGCTCCTTGGTCTGGTTGATCAACGCCGTGGCGTCCTGCTTGTCCTTCTTGAGCTTGGCGATTTCTTCGGTGGCCTTGTTGCGCTGGGCTTTCAGGGTTTCGGATTTGGTGATAGCGGCGCGGCGCTCAACTTCAATAGCACGAAAGAAAATGCCGAGAACCGCGTCAGGGTTCATGCCGCGCTGGCGCAGCTTTTCTTCGACAAGAGGGAGATGATCGCGTACAAAGCCTAGATCGAGCATAAGAGATCAGGTTACTCGAAGACGCTGCCGATCACCAAGAGGGGAGATTCCACCACAGAGACACAGAGGGCCGGGGCCCTCAGCCCTCAGCTCTTAGCTCTCAGCAAGAGAGCTTCATGACTTCTTGTTTGCTAAAAGCTAAGAGCTAAGAGCTAAAGGCACGGCGGCACCCATCCTTACACAGGATGTATGCCTCAGTGGGGACCTAACTCTTTCCCGTCACCGATTCGAAGTCCTGCTGCTTGGTCGCCAGTTTCTTATGCCACTCGGCAGCAGCCTGAACAAAAGCGCGGAAGATGGCCCGCGAAGCCTCATCGCTGTCATAGGTCCGTTCGGGATGCCACTGCACCGCCAGCACAAATTGATCGGGCGCAGTCCCCTCGACCGCCTCCTTCACTCCGTCCTCGGGACACCACGCCGCCAGCCGCAGTCCATCGCCGAGCGTTTCGGGCGCTTGATGATGGCTGGAGTTTACCGGCATGACAAGTTCGTTGCCGGCGGGCAGAGCGCCCGCGGCG
>Ga0209385_1000652_pt1 | contig 14248 bp, 7 predicted proteins | sample NGEPerB_FD_184506 | JGI IMG/M metagenome (GOLD analysis project Ga0209385, IMG submission 184506) | Arctic peat soil microbial communities from the Barrow Environmental Observatory site, Barrow, Alaska, USA - NGEE PermafrostAB12-B... | ecosystem: Environmental > Terrestrial > Soil > Wetlands >... | reverse complement strand
CCTACAGCGGAACCAACTCGGCGCCCACGTTGAGTTGCTCGGCTACCTGAGCCGGCATCGTCGGAGACAAGGAGACCGGCCGCACGGCCGGTCTCCTTTTGTGCGCAGCGCAGATCGCATGCGTGGCCGTCCCATCCGGCGTGCGGCCCGCGCAACAGGGTGGGGCGTAGCCGACGTGTTGGGTGGCGCGTACATGCTTCCGCGGCGGACCGACCTCTGCGTCTGCGCCGTTGTAGGCTGTCGCAATGCCTGACTTCCATAAGGTGCTCCAGGCCAACCTGCTGGCCGAGGCCCAGCCGCGCGGGGCGCGGCCGGGCGCAAATGATTACGGCTACTTCGACGAAGCTGCCCGCGAGTACGTCATCACCAGGCCCGATACGCCGACGCCGTGGCTCAACTACATCGGCGAGGGACGCTACGGCGGCATCGTCTCCAATACCGGCGGCGGCTACTCATTCGACCGCGACCCGCGCAACCGGCGCGTCACTCGCTACCGCTACAACGCCGTTCCGGACGATCAGCCGGGCCGCTATATCTACCTGCGCGACCAGGAGTCGGGCGAGTATTGGAGCCCCACGTCGCGGCCGACGGACGTGAAGCTCGACACTTACGAGTGCCGCCACGGCACGGCCTACACCCGCATCGCGAGTACGTTCAAGGGCATCGCGGCCGAAGTCACGTACTTCGTGCCGCTCAGCCCGGACGATGAGCCGGCGCCGTGCGAGCTATGGGTCCTTAAGGTTCGAAACACCGGGTCTGCCGCGCGCCGCTTGCGCTCGTTCAGCTACGCCGAGTTCAGCTTCGCCGACGCGTTCAACGATCTGACCAACCTGGACTGGGCTCAGCACATTGTCTTCAGCAGCTGCAAGGACGGGGTCATCCGGGTAGGGACCAAGTTCAAGCCGCTGATCTACTTCTTCGGCAGCAGCGAGTCGCCGGCCGGCTACACCTGCGACCGCGAGGATTTCGTCGGGCGTGGGCGGGACCTGGCGAATCCGATCGTCGTCGAGACGGGCACGCCATCGAACGCGCACTCGCCGCGCGGCAACAGCGTCGGCTCGTTAACCCACGACATCGAGCTTGCCCCGGGCCAGGAGCGCCAGATCGTCTTCATAATGGGCGCGACGGAAAAGGCCGCGGAGGTCGCCCGGGTTGTGGCCCGCTTCCGCAAGCCCGCCGAGGTCGCGTCCGCCTTCCGGACCCTCCGGGACGACTGGTCGGTCTTCCTGTCGCGCTTCACCGTCGAGACGCCCGACGCCGATACGAACGCGATGATCAACTTCTGGAACCAGGTCCAGTGCCGGACCACGCTGTACTGGTCCCGCTTCGTCTCGGGCTACGAGAGCGGCCTGGGCCGAGGCATGGGCACCCGCGACAGCGGCCAGGACACGCTCGGCACTATGCACACCGTCCCGGATCACGCCCGCCGGATGCTGACCACGATCTGGATGATGCAGTTCGCCGACGGCCACACCTGGCACCAGTTCTTCCCGCTTACCCTGGAAGGCGGTCCCGGTCTCGCCGCGGAGTACCCGAACTGGCCGCAGTGGTTCAGCGACGACCACCTCTGGCTGATCATCTCGGTCTGCGCCTACCTGCGCGAAACCGGCGACTTCGATTATCTCGAGCAGAAGGTCCCCTATGTGGATCATGCTGAGGAGACGGTCTGGGAGCACATGCTGCGGGCGGTCGACTTCACGCTCGGGCACCTCGGTCCGCACGGTCTGCCGCGCTCCGGCTTCTCCGACTGGAACGATACGCTCAACGTCGATCATGGCTCGGGCAAGGCCGAGAGCGTCTGGACGGCGATGCAGTTCTGCCGGGTCCTGGGCGATCTCGAGGAGCTGTGCCAGCACCTGGATCGAGCGGTCGATGCGGGTCGCTTCGGCGGACTCCGCGCGGCCATGGCGACGGCGATCAATGAACACGCCTGGGACGGCGCCTGGTATTCGCGCGCCTTCGACGACGACGGCAATCCCATCGGCGTGTCCGGAGCCGCCCACCACGCCATAGATTTGATCACTCAGAGCTGGAGCGTGATGGGGGAGGTCGCGCCACCGGAACGGGCCGTGCAGGCGATGCGCTCCGCCGATGAGAAGCTCAATACCAAGTACGGCATCGCCCTTATGTGGCCGCCATATGACGGTTTCGATCCGCGCGTCTGCGGCACCTCGACCTTCTTGCCGGGAGCCAAGGAGAACGGCGGCATCTTCTGCCACGCCAACACCTGGTCCATCGTGGCTGCGGCCATGCTCGGCGACGGCGACGAGGCGTACAAGTACTACCGCCAGATCCTGCCGCTCGCCCGGACGGACTCGGACTTGTACAAGGTGGAGCCGTATACCTACCCTCAGAACATCTGCGGGCCCACGCATCCCTCATTCGGCATGGCCCGCAACGCCTGGCTGACCGGCACCGCGTCGTGGACCTTCGTGGCCGCGACGCAATGGATTCTTGGCATCCGGCCTACGTATGATGGCCTGCGAGTGGCGCCGGCCATACCGGCGGCGTGGCCCGGTTTCAAAGCCCATCGCGAGTTCCGCGGCACGGCCTACGAAATCTCCGTCACGCGTGCAGGATCGGGCAACGAGGTCTCAATGGTCGTGGATGGAGTGGCCATGGCCGGTGACGTCGTGCCACTTCCGGCGCCCGGAACGGCCACGGTCAATGTAGAGGTAGTCCTGCGATGAGCGAAGGTACGGCGTCGGTTCCTGGCACTCCAGGTGAGTACTACGGACGCCCGACGCTCCGTCTGGAGAGCGCCCATTGCTGGATCGACGTTCTGGCCGTCGGCGGGCCCCGCATCGTGGGCTTCGGTTTTGCGGGCGGGGGCAACGTCCTGGCGGAGACGCCGCAGGCCGGTTGGGAGGCCGGTCACGGGTGGTACGAACTGTTGGGTGGACACCGGTTCTGGTTCGCCCCGGAGACGCTGGATTGCAGCGTTCCAGACGCGACCGGTGTAGCGCTGGCTCCCGTTCCCGGTGCAACTGGGCCGGCCGCTCGGTTGATCGGCGCAGCGGAGGCCCCGACCGGATTGCGGAAGACTGTGGAGGTTCGCCTGGATTCAGGGTCGGCCGCCGTCTCGATTCGGCACATCCTCGCCAACGAGGGCTCGCGCACGCGCGAGCTGTCGCCGTGGCCGATCACCCAGCTGCCGCTCGGCGGCGTCGCTACCGTCGAGTTGGCCGCGCCTCCGACCGAGCCCCGAGCCAACCCGAATCAGCTGCTTGTCCTGTGGCCGTATGCGTCGTGGACCGATAGTCGCCTGGCGCTCGGAGAGCGTTCGCTGGCGGTCACAGCCACATCCGGCACGCCGTTCAAGATCGGCTGCGGGAGCACAATCGGTGAGGTCAGCTACCGGCGTGAGGGCGTGATCTTCACGAAGCGCTTCGATCCGGCGGTCGGAGCGCCGCATGCCGACATGGGCAGCAACATCGAGATCTACTGCGATGACCGCACGATCGAGCTGGAGTCGCTCGGGCCGCTCGTCCGGCTTGCTCCGGGCGAGTCAGTTGCTCACGACGAGCGCTGGGAACTGCGTCGGGTCGAATAGGGGATACCGCCCTTTCAGAGCGGTTCAACTCCGAGGCGGAGGGCGGACAGGGCGGTCAGTCGAGCTCGTAGTCGAGATGGCACGTGACTCTGGGACCGCTCGGCGCGTCGAAGGAGCCGCCGCCGCTCAAGCCGGTTCGGGCCCGTCACGATCGTCGTCGTCGGCGCGGTCGGTCTAATCGGACCGGGGGATTTCTCGGTCGTTGTGAGCCGTGTAGTCGGGGACCGTTCGCTCGTACGAGCTGGTCATCAGTGGCGAGGAAATCATGAAGTCGGCCGAGGCCCGGTCGCAGGCGACGGGGATGTTCCACACCACTGCGATCCGCAGCAGCGACTTGACGTCCGTATCGTGAGGCTGCGGCTCGAGCGGATCCCAGAAGAAGACCAGGAAGTCGATGCTGCCGTCGGCGACCATCGCGCCGACCTGGAGGTCGCCGCCGAGCGGTCCGGACTGGAGGCAGGTCACGGGGAGCTCCAACTCGCGCTGGAGCATGGTGCCGGTGGTCCCGGTCGCGACCAGGTCATGTTGCGCGAGCAGGACTCGGTTGTAGCGCGCCCATTCGATCAGGTCCGGCTTCTTGTTGTCGTGAGCGACGAGCCCGATTCGCTTGCGAGCCTTCAGTTCCATCGTCATTGGTCATCGTCCTCCGGCTGAGCCTTCGTTGCGGCGCCAGCCTGAGGCCAGCATGGCAGATGAACGCCGGAAGTGGACTAGTTGGTCGCCGCGCGCCGGTAGACCATCCCCTGGCCGTTCTCCGAGATGGTCAGCGCGTCGCCGGCTACCCAGGCGTCCGTAGCTGTATCCCGACCCGTCCCGCTGGCGTTCAGCCGCCCGTCCGCTCCGATGGACCAGCGTCCGCGCTCCTGGCGACCGCGCGGCATTGTTGCCACCATCGTCCCATCCGGCAGGAAGGACAGCGACATTGGACCGGTCTGCCACGTTCCGAGGATGGCCTCGGCCAGTGGCCTCGGATCGCGCTGATCGGCTGGGGGCGGCGTGCCGGCGCGCGTTCGTTCGGCTTCCATGGCGTTCTTGATCGCGTCCAGTTCGGCGCGCGCTTCTGCCGCCTGGACGGGGTCAGGGGACCGCACGGAAGTGATGGCGGCGGCGATCGTTTCGGTCGGCGAGGTGGTCGCGCCCGCTGGCAGCGGCCGATCCGGCATGCGCTCCAGGTTCAGGATCACGTGGCTGCGAGGCAGCACATACAGGCGGACGTAGCCGACATCGGGTGCGGCGAGGTTGGCCGTGCTGTCGACCTCGAAGCTCTGGCCGGCGACGTCGAGGTAATAGTCAGTCCATCTGGTGTGGCTGCCTTCGTGCTCCACGTGGTGCTTGCCGATGGCGCCTTCGACCATCTCGACTCGACCGCTGCGCATGTCCTGCGTCAGCGAGTCACCCCTGGTCGCGGTACGGAATAGCAGGACTGCCACGACCACAAAGACCACGCCAGCGAGTGGTCGGGCCCACACGTTCGGAGATGGCCCGACCGGCGCGAGGAGGAGAACCCCCATTGCGCCGCAGAAGACCGCCGCGATGAACTCGTCCTTGCGGCCCGCGCGCGCCAGGCCTCGGTACTTCGTGCGCTGGGCGTCGGTGAGGCGGCCGCTCCTGTTCGTCTCGAGGTCCGCCGCGGGGAATGGATCGCCGGTACTTGGAATCATGGCCACATCCTTCGGTAAGGGACGCTACCCGGAAGGGTCGTGGTCGGTATGGGCGGGCATTCGGGCGCCCACCAGGCGGTCCGGGTGAGCCTCGAAGCGTTCGAGCGCGTAGCGATCGATCACCGACTCGTCGAGAGAGACGACCGCCGGGACCGCCATTCGGCCCTTCTCGATCGGTAGCGGCACGCCCAGGAGATCGTGGACCAGGAGGCCGGCCGTGGCCAGGTCGTGGGCCGGCTCGGGAGTCTTGGTACGTATCGCACCGCGCGCGTCCGTCCGCATTGCCGCGGCCACGCGGAGCGCCGCAGCGACCCCCACGCCCGTCTCGAAGTAAGTGCTCAAAACCACCGAGACCGTCGCGGCATTCGCCGCACCCGCGCCGGAAGCTGCGTCAACGATGCGCCCCGTCGCCGCCGGTCCGCCGACGCGAGCGGGTTTGACGATGATGACGTCGGCGGCACCCTCCGCCAGGGCGGCCCGCGCGGAGGCTTCGGAGTCGATGCTCTCGTCGAGCGCAACCGGAACGCGGACGCGTTCGCGCAGCGTAGCGTGGCCGATCAGGTCCCAGGCGGCGAGCGGCTGCTCCACGTACTCGATCCTGAACGGCTCGAGCGCGGCCAGCCGCTCGGTGGCGGTCTCGAGATCCCAGGCGCCCCCGGCGTCGATCCGCAGTTGCGGCTCTGGGCCCACGGCCGCGCGCACTGCCCGAATCCGGGCGACGAGCTGGTCCGTCACGCGCTCGAAGCCAGCCCTCAACTTGAGCGTGCCGAACCCCAGCTCGACTGCCTGCGCGGCCGCTTCAGCGCCCGCGCCGGGCCCGCCGAACCCGATGGCCGCGCTGACGGGGATCGGGGCCGCGGCTGCGGCAGCAGTACCGCCGCCGGCGATGACCGCGCCCCGCGCTGCGACGAGCGCCGCCAGAGCGCCGTCCACGGCTGCCATCGCGGCACGTCCGGGTTCGCCCTGGCGTACCAGTTCGGCCCATGCGGGCGGCCGTCCCGCTGCGAGTGCCGGCACGAGCTCGCGCATCAGCAACGCCAGCGCTCCGGTGGTGACGTCCTCCGCAACGGGGTTGAGGGCAGCTTCGCCCAACCCTTCGGCCCCATCTTCATCCACGATGCGCAGGAGCCACGAGCGCCGATGCGTGTATTCGCCGGTCGCGTCCAGTATCGGCCGACGAAACGGCACTCGGACGTGGATCGCCTCCACCCGGGCGAGACGCGGTAGAGCAGGGGAGTCGGAGGGGGGCGGCGTGGGCTGACCCATCAGCGGCTAGGCGTGTGCATGTGGCTCCATTCTACGGGCCACGCCCGCTCGTAGCGGCCGCCGCCGACCCCCCTCGCCGGGTTCGCCTGGCGCGTTCGGCTCACCGGGCAGGACAAGACCGCCCCAATCGGGCGGGTCGCCCCAGCACGACTAGCATCACGCACGTGTTTGCCTCGCGCATCCAATGCGGGGTACGACTAGTCGGGGGTTCCGTCAGTGAGCCAGTCGAGTTCGCCGCAAGAGCCGAGTTCGCCGCAAGAGTCAGATTCGACAGCCGAGGCGTCGGCCCCCAACGAGTCGGCCCCCCAGAAGCCAGATGCCCAGCCGTCTGCCGCGCCACCATCGGCGCCGCAGCCCCCAGCGCCTCAACGGGCGGGTCGTCGGATTGGTCGGAAGGCACAGCTGGTCGGCCTCCTGCTTATCCTGGTCGTGGTCGGTGCCGTGGCTTTCGTCGGCCAGCAGCTTCTTACCGGGACGCCCAGTTCCACCGCGACTACTCAGAGCGTGTGGCAGAACATCACCGCTGGGATTCGCGACACTGGTGTGCCGAAGGACGTCGCTCTCGAGGCCTTCGCCTACCTGTACAAGGTGGACATTCCGGGCGTGACCGTGCCGCAGGGAACCGAAGGTGACGACGGGCCCACGTCGGGCAGCGGCGCAATGCGGTGGGTTCAGGCCAACTGGGCAGCCTTGACGTCCGACCAGCAGGCCGTGATCAACCGCTACCTGGTGCCCGGCCCCAACGACATCACGCTCCCGGTAGATCCCGCCAGCCCCGTCACCTCGGGCGCAGGCGGCGCCGCGAAGCCCGCGTTCCAGCTGACCGACGCCCGCAATCCTGGAACCGTCTCTGCGACCATCGCCGCGGACGCGCCCGCCAGCGTCTTCCCCGCCCTGGCCCAGGAACTTACAGCCGACCTCATCGACATCGGCCCGAAGCTCGGCATGCCGGTCCTGACGATTGGAGACAAGAAGTACCCGAGAATCACGCTCCACATCAGCGACACCTACGGCGGCAACACTCTCTTCGACACGATTCCGTACAACGACGACGGCCACTACGAACCGTGCGATATCACGGCCTGGAAGAACGCCTGGGAGGGGCAGGTCAGCAGCGGCTGGGTCGTCTCGTCCGCGCTACACGTCGCGATAGTCCACGAGGTCATCCACTGCTACCAGAACGTGGTGTGGGGCGACACCCAAACCAGCAAGGCAATGGCACCCTGGATCACCGAAGGGACCGCGATCTACCTCGCGGGTGACGCCACCGGCATCGTTGAACACAAAGTCCCCGGCATGTGGAAGAACGACTACTTCCACCCCGAGACCTCGCTCACGGACCGCTCCTACGACGCCTTCGGCTACTACGCACTCCTGGCCCACCAGGGCCGCAACCTGTGGTCGCTGATGCTGCAGGCGTGGCAGGCAGCCGCCAAGGGGCCGGACCGCTCGAGCGCCTTCATCGCGGTCCTCACGGGCGACGCCCCCGACATTCGCGACAACTGGGCCGAGTCGTACCTGCGTCAGGACGCCTGGGGAGATCCCTGGAAAGCCTATGGCTTCGGGCTGCCCGCCGATGCCCAGGTCTACCGGCACCCCGCCAAGGCCCAGTCGTCGCCCGGCTGGATCGGCTCGCTCCTCGGCAGATCGAATACGGTCCTCAACGTCACTGACAGCACCGGCGAGGTCGTGACCGTCTCCACCGACGGCCTGGCCAGCGTCCATGACGAGAGCGACCACAGCGCCCTCCACTTCCAGAACCAAAGCTTCTGCACCGCCGCCAGCTGCGTGTGCCCGTCTGGGACTCTCCTGCAAGGCAAGGACATGGCCCCGGACAAGCTCACTCTCCCGTTCGTGGCCGCCTTCAACGCGCCCTCCGACGGATCCAAGTACAGCATCCTCGCGGAAAAGCTGGACGACCTCTGCAAGAAGCCGGCCACTCCCGCGCCGGCGGCGCCGGCGGGCACTCAGGCGGCGCCGGCGGGCACTCAACCCACGCCGGCCCAGCCGACCGGCTGTGGGTCAAGCTGCAGCGGCTCCAATGGCGACCCGCACCTGCAGAGCGTCAATCAGTACCACTACGACCTCCAGGCCGCGGGTGAGTTCACGCTCCTCCGCTCTGCCGACGGCAGCCTCGACATCCAGGCCCGACAGGAACCCTACGGATCTGGCTTCGTCTCGATCAACACCGCCATTGCGGCCAGGGTGGGCAGCCATCGCGTCGGCATCTACATGACCGACGCCGGCCTCCAGGTTCACCTCGACGGCGGCGCCGTAGATCTGACCGCCGGGCCCAAGGACCTCGGCGGCGGAGCCAGCATCTCCGCCTACCCCAAGGGCTTCGAAATCGACTTCCCGGACGGCACGAAGATGTGGACGCTGTCGGTCGGCAAGTGGGGCATCAACGCCCAGATCAGCCCATCGGATAGTCTCAAGCAAGGCGGCGTGGGCGTACTCGGCCCGATCGTGCCGGGTGGTTTGGGCGTGCCCGCCCTGCCGGACGGGACGCGGCTGCCGCGTGCTACGACCGACGCCCTGCGCAACGGCATCGTCAACGGCCAGTTCGCCGACGCCTGGCGTGTGATCGACTCGACCACCCTCTTCGACTACGACACGGGCAAGTCGACCGCTTCCTACACCATCAAGCCCTACCCGAAGGACCCGAAGTTCGGCGCGCTGAGCGACCTGTCGGCCGACCAGACGACGGCCGGCAACTCGGCTTGCACGGCCATCACCGATCAGGAGCTCCACGACGAATGCGTCTTCGACGTGGGCGTCACCGGCGCCGCCGGCTTCGCCGACGGTTACAAGGCTACGCAAGCGCTCTACAACAGCGGCATCGTGACTCCGACCGGATCGCCACAGCCCCAGAGTTCCGTGACTGCGCCCCCCGGCAAAGTCACCGGGGCAGTGGCGGTGACGCAGGTGGCAGGAGTCTCCGGCGCCGTCGTCGGGCCGGACGGCAAGCTCTACTTCTCGGTCGACCTGGGCGGCGGCAGGTCTGCCCTGCTCGAGGTCGATCCGACGACCGAGACCATCGTCCACCAGGTCGACGTTCCGAAGACCACCACGCTCCACGTAGCCGCAGGTTCAGTTTGGGCGCCGGGACTCATCGTCGACTCGAGCGCCAACAACTGCAGTGTCACTCGCTTCGATGCCCAGACACTTGCCCTTCAGGCAACGATCCCGATTGTCTGCACTTCGTCCGGCCCGACGATCGCCTCCGACGGGCAGGCGATCTGGTACGAGGACGACAGCAAGAGGGACTTCGCCACGGGCAAAGGTGCCGTCCTGATTCGGCTTGATCCCACGACCAACCAGCCGGGGACGACGGTCCAGCTACCGTTCGTCGGCGGTTCTTGGCTCGACTCGCAGGGTGCGCTCTTCCAGTACAGCGCTGATGCAGGCATGTATCGCCTCACGACCGGTGGCACGACGATGGAACCGCTTGGAAAGCCACAAGGGCGCGTGTTTGCGGCCGGAACGGGCTTCTGGGTGCAAAACGACTCGGACCAAACGGCCATGTACTACACCAACGCCAACAGTCCCGACGCGATTGTTACGACCGGCGGCACGCTCGAGGCCGGGGACGCTTCGGCCGCATACGTCGAAAAGTCGGGTCAGAACGGGGTCTCGTCGCTGTGGCGCTATCCCGCAGACGGCTCGGCACCGACGCAGGTCGGTACGGCGCCAACGGTGGACTCCAACGCCCTTTCCTACGTCTTCGACCCGCGGCCGCTTCCAGCCGCGAACGGAGTAGTCAAGTACTGGGTGATCGCCTCGGGCGACGCGACTACCACCACTCTCTACCTGCAATGGCTGCCGCTGCACTGACCGCAGCCGACTCGCGTCGGCCGCGAGTCGGGCCGGCGCTAGCCGAGAATCGGCGGTAAGGCCGGCCCATCGAGGACCTGCCGTACCAGGGTTAGAAGTGCCTCCGCCGTAAACGGCTTGGACAAGTACGGCAACTGGGATCCGCCCGCGCCGTCTCGGAAGACGGCGTTGTCCGTGTAGCCGGAGGCGCAGATCGTCCGCAGGTGTGGCCTCTCGGCCGTGAGCGCCTCGATCAGCTCGGGCCCGCCCATGCCCGGCATCACCATGTCCGTGAAGAGCAGATCCAGTCGACCTAGCGTGGCTGCCAACCGCAGTGCCTCCTCGCCGTTGGCTGCAGTGTGGACTTGATACCCGGCGTGGCTCAGGACCCGCTCGACGAAAGTCCGGACCGCGGGCTCGTCCTCCGCGACCAGGATCGTCTCGTTTCCGATGGGGGAGTCGGGCCCATGGCCGGCGGTCGGGCTCTTCTCGGACTGCGTCTCGACGCGAGGCAGGTAGACCCGGAAGGCCGCCCCGTGGCCGGGCTCGCTTTCGACATCGATCGACCCGCCGCTCTGAGCCACGATGCCGATCACCGTGGAGAGCCCCAGGCCGGTCCCTTTGCCCTGCGCCTTTGTCGTGAAGAAGGGCTCAAAAATGTGCTTGAGGATCTCCGCGCTCATGCCCACGCCCGTGTCGCAAACGGCGAGCAGGACGTGCCGCCCCGCCTTTGCGTCCACGTGCGTTAGGGCGTACTGCTCGTCCAGATCGACGTTTGCAGTCTCGATCGTGAGCTTGCCGCCGCTCGGCATCGCGTCGCGGGCGTTGACGGCCAGGTTCATGACCACTTGCTCGAACCGGCCCCGGTCCGCCATCGTGCGCCCCAGCGTCGGATCGGTATGGACTACGAGCTCCACGTCCTCGCCGATCAGCCGGCCCAGCATGGGCGAGATCCCGTTCACTACGTCGTTGAGGTCGACCACGCTCGGCTGCATGACCTGGCGGCGGCTGAAGGCCAGGAGGGCCTGGGTGAGGGCCGCCGCTCGGTCGGACGCCTTGAGGATCTGGCCCAGGTCCTCGGCCGCGGGGTGGTCGTCTGGGATCTCGTTGGCGGCCAACTCTGCGAAGCCGCTGATGGCAGTCAGGATGTTGTTGAAGTCGTGGGCGATGCCGCCGGCCAGTCTGCCGATAGCCTCCAGTCGCTGGGCTTCGGCCAGCTGGGCTTCGAGCGCAGTCTCGCGCGAGATGTCACGGGCGACCTCCACCGAACCCACGATGGAGCCGGTAGCGTCCCGCAGTGGCGAGACCGCCAGGTCCACGTCCACCGGCGCGTCGTCCTTGCGTCGGTAGCGCAGCCGTCCGCCCCAGACTTCGCCCCGAGTGAAGGCGCCTCGGATCTCCGCGAGGCGCTCCGGACCGGCGGCGCCCTCGGTCAGGAAGGATGCGTGCCGACCCACGGCCTCCACCGAAGCGTAGCCGGTGATGCGTGTGAAGGCAGGATTGACGTAGGTGATCGCGCCTTCTGCGTCTGCCATCAAGATTGACTCCGAGGCCTGGTCGACGGCCGTGGCCAGGCGCTCGCGTTCCGCCGTGGCCAGACCGGCGTTCTGCCACGCGGTCACCCCAAGGCGCGCGACGACAAGCGCGATGAGCATCCCGGTGGCCGGTATGTGCTGTTGAAGCAACTCCAGGTCGTTCCAGTCGCGAAGAGCCGGAGCCAGAAAGGCGATGGCGACGGCCACGTAGGGCAGCCACCAGAAGGAGTACGAAGAGTCCTTCGCCTTGACGCGCCGTGGCCCGGCGTCCGGGCGGGTCTGGAGATAGGCGGCTAAGGCGAGGCCCAACCAGGCTGTCGAGTAGAGGACGCCGGAGAGACCGCCCGGCGTGTACTGGCCCCGGATCGATTCGATGCCCGAGATGGTGTCGCCCGCGAAGGCCAGAAGGAGCGCTGCCAGGATCGGGACCAGGGCGTTCTGGCTGCTCGGGCGCAGGCCACGCATCAAAATGGCGCCAACGCTGAAGACGAACGCGAGCTCCGCGACCGGGTATGCGGCTGCCGCAATCGTAGTCACCGGTTGCGCCCCGGCCTCACGGGCGATGGGGTATAGGAGGAAGTGCCACAAGAGGATCGCGACGCTCGAGGCCAATATCGCGACGTCCAGCCCGAAGACGACTGAATCCGATTTCGAGCGCCAGGCCTTGGGCAGCATCGTCAGACCGACGGCCGCGAGGCAGTAGGCCGCGATCTCGAGAACCGGCGCCAGATAGGTCAGGAAGGCCGCTAACGAAACGGCCGTCCCTACGTAGTTGCAGATGGCTCCCGCGAGGTAGCTGCAGAAAGCCAGGCGGAGGAATGACCAGCCCCGGCGAGTCTCGTAATCGAGCCAGGTCGAGTGTCGTAATCGAAGGGCGAGAACGATTGTCAGGAGGCCGGCTGGGACCCCCATGGCGCCGGTGAATCGACCGACAAGGCCGGGGTCGCCCAGCTTCGCAGCCCAGATTCCGACGTATGCGAGCAGGACGACCACCATTGCGGCGAGCAGCCAGACAACAGGGTCGCGCCGAAATGGACGTGCCAACACCGAGTCTTCGCCTCGACCCGCCCCGTCAAGGGAGACGTCGGCAGACGCGTCGCTCGACGCTCCGCCTTCGCGATTCCCCATTTACCCCGCCAAGAACTTCCCCGGGATGCCGTAATCCTACGCTCTTCAGGCTGGCAGAACCTAGGCGACTCGGCCCGAGCCGACGTGGCCAGCCTGCTCAGGCGCCCTTAACCCGACCTGAAGTTACCAGCCGGCCGCTACCGGCACCGCCTACCGACGCATCGTCCGGCGCTGGGCGCCCACCGCGAACAGACCAACCGCGCCAAAGCCAAGGCTGATCAGAAGGGCCAGGAGCCCGGACGAACCACCGTCCGAGGGGCTGTTGGAGTTGGTAGGGGGTGGTGTGGCACTGTGCGGCGTGCCGGTCGCGGCAGCGACCACTTCAACCGGTGTGGCGCCGGCCGACGCCGATGCGGCTGCGGTTGCTCCTGCGAACGACTCGATCGGGGTGGTAGCGGCGGTCGGCGCGGCGGTCGGCGCGAGGGTCGGCGGAGTCGTTGGCGGCGTGGTCGGCGCGAGGGTCGGCGGAGTCGTTGGCGGCGAAGTCGACGGCGGCGAAGTCGGCGCGGCCGCCAAATTGATCGGGCAGTACCCGAAGCAGGCTAGCGGCGCGTAGGCGGCCCAGCCACCGACGTCATCGCGGAAAGTGCCCGGGGTGCCGGTGATGAAGGCGTTGTCGGGCTCGATGTCTATGCCGACCGACGGCTGACCGGAGAACGTGTGGATGCCCACGTTGAGGGAGTCCCACGGATTGTTCAGGGCGTTGTTGGGGTCGTCGCCCAGCGGAACGTAGCCGTGGTGAGAGGTGTTGAAGGCGATGCCCCAGATCAGTTTGTCGGGCAGGTCGGCGCCCGCGGGTAGGGTGAATGTGACCGGGTAAGCGAAACCGCTGTAGCAGTGGTCTTCGGCGGCCGAGTACCAACCGGTGCCTGTTTTTGCGCACGGACCAGTGGGGTCGAATGACGGTCGGTACGGGATGGCGAACGTCTGAGTCGTCTGGAGGATCGACGGCGTAACAGCAGCCGGAGTCGCGCCGGTGTCATCGACGGCATAGAGCGTCAGCGTCAGCGCCTGGTCCCAGGTGGCCCCGGGCGTCGTCACGCAGGTGTCGTTTCCACCACGCTCGCAGCCCCAACTCGACATCACGACCGTGACCGGCAGATTCGCTCTGGCGCGTGCGCCGCCGGTCGCGAGCTGGATAAGGTCGCCCAACTCGCTGGTGTTGGTGGCCTCGTACCCCACACTGTCGACGTTGCCCGGCAGGGTCGTCGGGATGTTTCTGAAGACCGCGGGCGCCGCGGCCAGAGCCGGGCCGGTTGCGATCGCGAGGGTCGCCGCGAAGAGAACGGCAC
>Ga0209385_1000651_pt1:0-10000 | contig 14268 bp, 15 predicted proteins | sample NGEPerB_FD_184506 | JGI IMG/M metagenome (GOLD analysis project Ga0209385, IMG submission 184506) | Arctic peat soil microbial communities from the Barrow Environmental Observatory site, Barrow, Alaska, USA - NGEE PermafrostAB12-B... | ecosystem: Environmental > Terrestrial > Soil >... | reverse complement strand
AGTTACCAATCCAGCCGTTAGTCGAAGCCCTCTGGAAAGGGGTGCCATAGAGTGTGATAGCCACTTAGGCGAAAACGAACTGGACTCGAAGCGGGTACCTGAGTACCGCGGGGCACGTGAAACCCTGCGGGAATCTGCGGAGACCATTCCGTAAGGCTAAATACTAGCTTCTGACCGATAGTGAACCAGTACCGTGAGGGAAAGGTGAAAAGAACCCCAGCGAGGGGAGTGAAATAGTACCTGAAACCGTGTGCCTACAAGCAGTGGGAGGGCTATGCCCGCAAGGGAATGCCTGACCGCGTGCCTATTGCATAATGAGCCGGCTAGTTATTCTTGTCAGCAAGGTTAAGCGTAAGCGAGCCGTAGCGAAAGCGAGTCCTAATAGGGCGTTCAGTTGGCAGGAATAGACGCGAAGCGGGATGATCTACCCTTGGCCAGGTTGAAAGTGGGGTAACACCCACTGGAGGACCGAACCGGTGTTTGTTGAAAAAAGCTCGGATGAGCTGAGGGTAGGGGTGAAAGGCTAATCAAATTCCGTGATAGCTCGTTCTCTCCGAAATAGCTTTAGGGCTAGCCTCGTATGATTTGCAGCGGTGGTAGAGATCTGGATGGACTAAGGGGCTTTCCAGCTTACTGAATCCAACCAAACTACGAATGCCGTGGACAACTAGTACGGGAGTCAGACAGCGGGGGCTAAGCTTCGTTGTCGAGAGGGAAACAGCCCAGATCGCCTGCTAAGGTCCCCAAGTCTCAGTTAAGTGGGAAAGGATGTCGGAACGCCCAGACAGCCAGGAGGTTGGCTTAGAAGCAGCCATCCTTTAAAGAAAGCGTAATAGCTCACTGGTCAAGCGGTCCGGTGCCGACAATTCAACGGGGCTTAAACTGAGCACCGAAGCAGCGGATGCATGGCGTCAAGCCATGCGTGGTAGGAGAGCATTCCCAACAGTTTGAAGCGGGACCGTAAGGATCCGTCGACGGTTGAGAAGAGACCCTGCCGGCATAAGTAGCGATAACGGAGGTGAGAACCCTCCGCGCCGAAAGTCTAAGGTTTCCTGAGGAAGGTTAATCCGCTCAGGGTTAGTCGGTCCCTAAGGCGAGGCCGAAAGGCGTAGTCGATGGACATCCGGTTAATATTCCGGAACTCCCTTTCAATCGTTATTACGATGGGGTGACGCAGAAGGATACGTGCAGCCTGTTATGGCTATCAGGTTCAATGCGTGTAAGCCGGTTTCTCCAGGCAAATCCGGAGAGACATTCAAACGGTGAGACGCAGAGGAGTAGTCCGTATGGACGAAACGCACCGAGTTCACGCTGCCAAGAAAAACCTCTAAGGAGAAGGAAAGGGAACCGTACCTCAAACCGACACAGGTAGACGAGGAGAATATCCAAAGGCGCTCGGGAGAACGCTCGTTCAGGAACTCGGCAAATTAACCCCGTAACTTCGGGAGAAGGGGTGCCCCGGTAGAGTGCAAGCTCGAGGGGGCCGCAGTGAAATGCGCACGGCGACTGTTTAACAAAAACACAGGTCTCTGCAAAGTCGAAAACGACGTATAGGGGCTGACGCCTGCCCGGTGCCGGAAGGTTAAAGGGAGCGGTCAACCGCCGTAAGGTTGGTGAAGCTGCGAACTGAAGCCCCGGTGAACGGCGGCCGTAACTATAACGGTCCTAAGGTAGCGAAATTCCTTGTCGGGTAAGTTCCGACCTGCACGAATGGCGTAACGATCGTGCGACTGTCTTAACGAGCGACTCGGCGAACTTGTAGTACCGGTGAAGATGCCGGTTACCCGCATCTAGACGGAAAGACCCCGTGCACCTTTACTATACCTTCACTATGAACTATGGCACTTGCTGCGCAGGATAGGTGGGAGGCTTTGATCTCAGGCTCTTGGGCTTGGGGGAGCCAACGGTGAGATACCACCCTGCGAGTTCTGTGGTTCTAACCTATCCCCGTTACCCGGGGAGGGGACATAGTGAGGCGGGTAGTTTGACTGGGGCGGTCGCCTCCTAAATTGTAACGGAGGCGCGCGAAGCTACACTCAGGCTGTTTGGAAATCAGCCGTCGAGTGCAAAGGCATAAGTGTGGTTGACTGCGAGTCCTACAAGACGAGCAGGTGCGAAAGCAGGCCTTAGTGATCCGGTGGTTCTGTATGGAAGGGCCATCGCTCAACGGATAAAAGGTACGCCGGGGATAACAGGCTGATCGGAGCCAAGAGTTCATATCGACGCTCCGGTTTGGCACCTCGATGTCGGCTCATCGCATCCTGGAGCTGTAGAAGGTTCCAAGGGTTAGGCTGTTCGCCTATTAAAGCGGTACGTGAGCTGGGTTCAGAACGTCGCGAGACAGTTCGGTCCCTATCTGATGTGGGCGTAGGAGATTTGCGAGGACCTGTCCTTAGTACGAGAGGACCGGGATGGACGAACCTCTTGTGTTCCAGCTGTCATGCCAATGGCACGGCTGGGTAGCGAAGTTCGGTTGTGATAAACGCTGAATGCATATAAGCGTGAAGCACACCTCAAGATGAGATCTCCCAACCCATAAGGGTGAAGAAGGGCACACGAAGACTACGTGTTTGATAGGCTGGATGTGAAAGTGCAGTAATGCATGAAGCTTACCAGTACTAATCGCCCGTTCGGCTTGACCATAAAATTTACTCGGCACACCTGACGAACCTGTCAGCGTGGGGATCTCGACGGAGATCCTAGCCTTGGATTCCCGATGCTATTCAGTTGTGAGAGATCGCCCGCGCATAGTGGGCCGGGTGGAGCACACCTTCAGGTGTGCATTGTCCCAGCCTGTTATGTATCGGGGCTTTGGCCCCGGCAAAACGGCGAGGTTCTTTGAAAGATTGGCGTATGCGGAAGTGGTTGGCTGATACCGCGCTTTGGGGCGCGTCAACGGCCTCCCATTGAGACGGTGGTTATCTTGTGCGGCTGTGTGACTGTGCCGCCTGATTGGGTAGTGTGGCGCTTTAGCGCCGCGTTAGCCAGATCGCTTTGAAAGGGCACGGCTTCAGAGGCTGCTGAAAAAAGACTCAAACAAGTAAACTCGGCATTTTGCGCAACGACGATTCAATAACTTACGAGTGACTTTTGAGTCAAAAAACGCCCAGAATTACTACTTTGGTTCATTTTTCAGCAGCCTCTTCAGCCGTGCCGTCAAGCGGCCCCACTAGATTTCGGGGCTTTAGCCCCGGCCCCGCAAAACGCCTCAAGTTGCCGGTGATCTTACCGCGGGGGAAACACCCGTTCCCATCCCGAACACGGAAGTTAAGCCCCGCAGGGCCGATTGTACTGCACGCGAAAGTGTGTGGGAGAGTAGGTCGTCGCCGACATAAATAAAGGCTCCATGTGAATAACATGGAGCCTTTTCCGTTTTGCTCTTCTTTTGTGCTGTCATCCCGAGCGGAGCGGAGGGATCTGCGGTTGTCATCCTGAGCGCAGGCGGCGCTTCGCCGCCGGAGTCGAAGGACCCCTATGGCGGCGCGTAGAATTCCGACCGCAGTGCCAGTGGAGAACCAGCCAGCGGCGGAGTGGGAGGCGATGCGACGCCGCCACCAACTGGGCGACGAGCAGATCGTCGCTCTGTGGGAGTGGGCGCGCGCCATGCAAGACAGAAAGACAGCTACGACGACATGAACTTCACGCCCGCGTCACTCGCCCGGATCACCGCCTCTACCCTGATCGTTTACGGTGACCGCGATCCTCTCTATCCGGTGGAGATGGGTGTTGACATGTACCGCGCTATTCCTCGCTCCGCGCTTTGGATTGTGCCCAATGGCGGTCATGGATCAATCTTCTTCGACGCCGCGCCGCAGTTCGTCCAGACCGCACTGTCGTTCTTGAGGGCGCAGGGCGGAACGCCAAGCCCGTAGAACCGGTGCCATACCTGCGACGGCATCCTGGCGGCACGCGAAATTGAGGGAAAGTAGGTCGTCGCCGACATAAATGCCGACATAAGTAAAGGCCTCACGTGAACAACGTGGGGCCGTTTCCGTTTGCCGAGAAGGCCACCTCGGTGCGCTCGGAACGCCGCTTTCCGCCGCCGGAAATGACAAAATCTGCCAGAATAGGACCTACCCATCGAGATTTTTCTTGTAAAGTGTAAACTTTGGTGTAAACTTTTTATGTGAAGCGTACAAAGTCGCCTCTGCATCTTAGCCGATCTCCCTTGGTAGTCGTTGTGACCGAGGCGCGTTTCTCAGCCGTGATGGCCATAGAAAAGTTCGTTCCTGATATCCAGGAGCAACTTCGCCATAAGGGATTTCCTCGGTTTGTCAAAAATCAGATACAGGAAATATTGGTCCAACAGAATGCGGCTCCTAAAGTCAACGTCACCGATCGTTTCGAATTCCAGAACAAAGAGCAGTCAGTTGGGATTGTTCTGACTTCAAATTCCGTCGCCGTTCATACGAGCCGATACACAAGTTTTGAGGATTTTGAAGGGATATTCGCCACTGTGTTGATAGTGGTGAATAGAGTTCTCCAACTCAGCCTGTTGGAAAGAGTTGGGCTGCGGTATATCGACGTGGTCAGAGTCAACCAGAATGCTGGGGAGAAACTCACGGATTATCTCAAGCCGGGACTTTTGGGACTCGATCCTGAAAAAATCAGAGCCAAAGACTGGATAGGTCGTTTGGAGCAGTCAGGAAGAACCGAGTGCGGAAAGCTCGTGGTCAAGTGTTTACAACACAATCAAATACTCCCGCCGGATCTATCTCCGAGTTCCCTAAGTTATGGAATGACGTTACAACAGGGCGAGATCGTCACATTGCTCGACTTCGACCATTTCGCGGATAAGTCGGATGAATTCGAGACGAAGTATGTTGTCGCGGCAATAGGGGAACTCCACGATGCGTTGGATCTCGCCTTCCGGGAAGCAGTAACGGATGAAGCGCTGATCCGCTGGGGAAAGGAGGAGTCCAGATGAACGAAGAACGCTATTCAGTGGTAGACGTTTCGGACCAATCCCGAGTCCCTGCACCATCCCACGTGGTGCGGTGGAACAATCCTCTTTTGGTAACACTGGTCGGACTGATGGTAGGAACCGGGGGGGTTGCAAATGCGGGCTCGTTGCGATCGGTTAGTCCAAGTAGCGATCTGAAATTCACGGTTTGCACCGATCAGCAACAGAAGAGGGAGCCAGAAGAGGATTTTCTGATTCAAGGAAAATTAGCTGCGATCCAGCAGTATCTTGCGCTAAATGTTACTCAACTCTCACAAGCACTCGGTGTGACGCGGCCGACTGTCTACGCATGGCTGAAAGCGAAAGCGGATCCTCAGCCTATTCATCTTGCGCGCATCCAAAGAATCTATTCAGTCGCCCGTAGATGGCGTGCAATGTCGAGTTTCCCAATGGGGCAACTGCTAACGACAGTCGTCCCTAGTAGCGGGAAGTCACTGATGGACGTGCTTATAGGAGATACCCTGAGCGAAACAGAGACGAACTTGGTTCTGGCACAGCTCAAGTTGGTTGGGGAATCGGTACCACGTCGAAAGAGTATTGCTGACGTCGCACGCAGCCACAGCCTACAGCCTGTTCAAGTTGGTGAGAGTTTGTCGAGGGATGAGCTCGACCTATGACTCTCGAGAGGCTCAGCAAGGTGTTCTAGTGGCGAACGGATCACCGCGGCGTCAGTCGCCTTGGAGGCAGGGTTCTGTAATCCCGCTCGAACTGCTGGATTCTGGAGCCCTACCCAACGATCTTGATCCAGACGCAAAACTGATTGTGATTTCGCAAGATTGCGACGTTGTGCATCCCTCGTACAATGTCGAACCTTTTGTCGAGTATTTCATCGCTCGGCGGATCACCAGTCGAGATGGACGACGTACCCGAGGGAAGAACCCTCGTTTTCTGCAGTTCGAAGCTCTGATCAACGGCGATGGGCAGCTATTTGAAATCAATGCCAATGAGAAGTTCAGAATAGACCGGTGGATCTTGGACCGAGGTGATCCGGAGGCGGGAGTAATGATTACGCCGGGGCAGATACGGGCCCTCGCTCGATGGGCAGCGAAGCGCTATAACAGATCGTCATTCCCGACCGGCTTTGACCAACGGATTTCCGCGAGGGTCCGCGAAAAGATTGAAAAGCTGATGACGAGGTATGGAGGCGACATTTCCGGTACATTTATCGCGTTCCTAAGTTCGGACGGCGAGTTACGCGAAGAGGATGCATACAAAATTCTCGTACACGTCGTTGCACAGAAGGAAGCGTTCGACGGCGGCGTTCGCGAGGCGGATCTTCTTAAAGTCAAGGCCGAATTGACGACACTTCTTGGTCAATGCTCTGGAATCGAACTGGTCGAGACAGTCGAACTTGACAGCGAATCTGAATTTAGCCTTGACGACTATTTCAACACGCGACTTTGGGACTATGAGTACGTCAGCGATGCGGAGCAAGACGAGCACGGAGGTCTGCCGTAGTATCAGCCGGGTGCCCCACCCTTGTCCGCCGATGTTGCGGACAGGGTGGGAGTCGGGAATCTTCAACTGCTCTTGCCGCCCTGCGGAGCGGGCGCTGCGCGCAGCAGCCCTTCGGTGCGGGGTGCCGTCCCTGAAGGGACTCGGGTTTCATTATTGCGCCTACCCAGCGCTGACACGCTGGGCTATCTTCTTTCGTCTCGCAAGGCGGGACTGCGGTTCATCGCAGTTACCGCAGACCAGCGCGAACTCAGTTTAGGATCGCAGATCCACCTAGAAACGAAGATCCCCACCCTAGCCAAAGGAAGGCTAGGATGGGCCACCCGCATCCTTCAGTGGTTACCTTCGTTCTGGGGAATGCGTTTTCTCCTCATCCCATTCATCCCCGCAACATAAAATGAGAAGCGCTGGAGTCAGTCTCCGGCGCCGCGAATGCCCGTCTAGGCTGTGCAGCCGTGATGGTGAATGGCTTCCGGGCAGGGCAGCGATCTTTGAAAACCAGCAAAGCCTGCAACCCTGGGGCATCCGGTAAGTGTTTTTTTAGCAATATCTTGCGTATAATTGCTTTAGATAGAATATTTTGGCGTGAATCGCGCAAGATATTGAGCAGCAAAGACTTACAGCTGCGCTTAAGTTACGTGTTATGAATATTTTGCGGGCAAAATATTGAAAACAAAGATGCAGAAATGCTGGGGGGGTACTTAGCGGCGCGTTTTTCCGTGTTGTGGCCTAACGCCGGGTGCACCACCCTTGTCCGCCGATGATGGGGGAAGGGTGGGAGTTGGAAATCTTCAACTGCTCTTGCCGCCACGCGGAGCGGGCGCTCCGCGCAGCAGCCCCTCGATGCTGATGTCTTCGTCAATCTCTGGCCAGTGGATACCGTAGCCGCCTCCGGCAATCTTCCAATGGTGCCGGTTGCCGACTGGCCGCTAGAAAGTCCAGCGCCGCTCGCGATGTCAGTCAATGTGAATCGCGATCACCACCTGCGTCCTTCCCCGCAGGCGGCTGAAGAAGTCTCCGGCGATCTTCATCCAGCCATATTTGCGGCGCAGCAGGTCCTGGCCGTGCGCCGCTTCCGGGCCTGCGCAGATGCGGGCATGTGCATCCACCCATGCTCCGCGAAGATTCCCGCGAATGTCGCAGGGCGCGACCCGCACCCTGGCATTGTTGCGAATCCGCTTGACCTTGCCGGCGTCCGGCGTTGAATAAATGTAGAAGACGCTTCCTCCGTCAGGCGAAAAATCGGCGCGCGACGGGGCCCCCGCATCCTGCGCGAACCATACTGGAGTGCGCACACCCACGCCGGTTTTGCGGAAGGTTTCGAGGTTCAGGTATTTGGCTTTGGCGAATTGCGCGATCGCATCAGGCATCGTCGACAACCTCTGCCATGAGCTTATCGCATCGTGGGTCGGGCGGGACTGCCGGCGCAGCCGCTCTCCCTCGCGGTATAATTTCCCGCGAGTTTCCCTCGTCCAAAGGGACTTGCTGGTGCACCAAAGCCGTCAGCATGGTCCTGGCGAAGAAGACGATCTGTGAGCCGGGCCGCGAAAGGAACGAAATGCGTTTGCTGCTGAACTGGTTATTGAGCGCGATCAGCCTGCTGATTGTGTCGAAGGTGGTGCCTGGATTCGAGGTGCACGGATTTAAGGCGGCGCTGATCGCCGCGCTGGTGATCGGGCTGGTGAACGCCACGCTCGGGCTCTTTCTGAAACTCATCACCTTGCCCCTGACTTTCCTTACCCTGGGAATCTTCTGGTGGGTCATCAATGCGCTGATGCTGATGTTTGCCTCGACGCTGCTGGCTCCCGATTTCATGGTTCGCGGATTCTGGCCGGCCTTTTGGGGAGCGATCGTGTTGGCGCTGATCAATATGGTGCTGAAGTCGCTGACGCGGGAAGCGGAACGAGGCTAGCCGTCGAATTTGTGGCGCAGATAGTTTTGGGGCGCAGCGACCTTTAGCGCCAGCCAATAGAAACTTGGTCGACCACGGATGAACACGGATTCTCACGGACCTTCTTTTGAGTGGAAGCTACCGTGGTTCCGTCCGCGATATCAACGGCTTTCAGCTTCGCGCCGCCGGCCGAGTACATCACATTTTCCTATTGATCCGTGCTCATCCGTGTCGATCCGTGGTCAATTTGTTTTTGAGAGGTTAGTGTGTTCAAGCTCGCGCAGGCGGCGAACCGTCTCGACGATGTCGCCCATCTGAAACAGGCGAATTCCCGCCACTCCGGCGGCGCCAGCAGCGAGGCAGGCCCCCGCGTTCGCGAGAGTGACTCCTCCCAGCGCTAGTACCGCAAAGCGACTGGGCTGCGCTGACTCGGCGTTGTCGAGGGGCCGCCACGCAGCACAGGCGGCGCGCAGCGCGTCGATACCGATCCCCTGCACGTCGGTATGTATCTTCTCGAAAATTGGCGCCAACACCGCAAAGTTTGCTCCCTCGGCGGCGGCGGTACGCACCTCGGCGACCGTGTGAGCGGAGACCGCAATCATCGGCTCGCTATCGCTTGCTCGCATCCACAGCGCACGAACTTCTGAGGCCTCCAGCTCGCCGGCAGGAAGGTGCACGCCGTCGGCCCGGGACGCGAGCGCAACGTCGGCGCGCCCGTTGACCAGCAGCTTCGCCGTCGCGGAATTCTCCCGGGTAGCCCGTACCGCGTCGCGCGCCAGCCGTTCCAGATCGCGAGCCGCCAGATCTTTCTCGCGGAGCTGAATGTAGTCAACGCCGGCGTGCGCAGCCTCGCCGATCCTAGCGAGCAATCGATTGCGCTGCTGCGCGTCCGTTCCTGCAAGACTCTTGCGGTCCGTGATGTAGTAGAGCAGCATCGCCGCCCCGATTGTATTCCGGCAAAGGGGAGAGGCAGAATTCCAGCCGCATTATTCCATTAGAATAGAGCCGTGCCCGCCGGCTCTCATCCCAATCCAGATTCCACGCGACAGAAATTTCGGCCGGGCCAACCCGCGGCCGCCACGGGGAACGCGCTCGAGATTTTGCGCGCGCCAAGCCTCGCGGACGTGCCGTGGCTGGTGTATGGATTCAGTACACGACAGGGCGGGGTTTCGACTTGTTACGGCGGACGAACCTTGAACCTCGGCCTCACTCGGGACGACACCAAGGAGAATGTCGCACGTAACCGCGCGTTGTTCCTGGAAGCGCTAGGTGCGAAGAACGGCGACTCGGGCGGCATCTGGCCGCTGGTACAAATGAAGCAGATACACTCGGCGGTGATTCATCCGGTGGGTGCGCCGCCGCGCGTGCCTCTCGCGGGGGACGGGGCCATCACTGCCACAACGGGATTGCTGCTGGCGGTCAAGACCGCCGATTGCGTTCCCGTGCTTGTGGCCGACGTGACGCGCCGCGTTATTGGCGCATTTCATGCGGGATGGCGGGGGACCGTGGCCCGCATCGTGGAGAAAGGCGTGGGCGAAATGCGGAGGCAGTTTGGCAGCGAGCCGCGTGACCTGCGCGCCGCCATCGGGCCGTCCATCCGGCGCTGTTGTTATCAGGTTGGTCCCGAGGTCCGCGCCGAGTTTGACTCGCAATTCCGGTATAGCGGCGATCTCTTCGAAGAGGTCTTCGAC